>Ga0307476_10002870_pt1 | contig 10203 bp, 10 predicted proteins | sample atmos_gasesECM2C_2_FD_203314 | JGI IMG/M metagenome (GOLD analysis project Ga0307476, IMG submission 203314) | Hardwood forest soil microbial communities from Morgan-Monroe State Forest, Indiana, United States - atmos_gasesECM2C_05 | ecosystem: Environmental > Terrestrial > Soil > Temperate...
CACCCACGGTTACGGCGACTGTCAGCGACCCAACCAAAGTTGGCAACATCCAGCTCAAACCTGGTGGTCAGACCCCGGATCGCATATCTCTCGGTCAGGCGAAGATCGACAAGGATAAGGGGACCATCACTGTGCCAGTCAACGGGCAATCGGCTACGCCGGCTACGCCAGGACAACCGCCCAAGGCGGATACCACGATCGTAGCTAATGACCCAGCGAACTCGAGCGTGAATGTGTTCGTGGTCGTTCCCCGTGGCATCAAAAGCACAGACCATCCGCAACCAAGCGGGACGCTGGCTGGCGAAAACCTAGTATTAGACGCAACCACGTCTCCGGCCTTTTTTGGGCTTGCACCCAACCACAAACTTCTGGCCACCTTCTATGGATTCAGATTATCGGTCCAGGTAGTTGATCAGTTTGGAAACAACCTGAATGCGGTCTACCAAGGTGTCAATGTGTCTGAGGCAGGCATGATAAACGACAAGACCGAGATCTTTCCAATCAACCAGCAGATGAACGGCAACGGACAATACACTGACCGAACCGGCTTTATTTTGAAATATCAGGATGTGGACTTCAGCACGCAAGCCGGACAAGCGCAGGCGGACGCTTGGCCCAAAAATCCCGAAAAGAAGATCCTAACCAAGGACGAAAAGGAACCTGCCTCTCCGGAAGTTTACGTTGGGGGCTTCCACCTGCTTCCTGGCTTGGTGAACCGGTTCGTGATCTACAAGTACAAAGAGGACATCGTGAGCATCCAGTGGCCCAACAACTAGCGCCGAGCCAAACCCGCGTTCATCCACTTAGCCGCCAGAAAACGGCAAAGGATATGCTATGCATAAAAAAAACGCCCGTTACCGTGCGTTTTGGTGTGCCGCCTTGCTGTCCGCCGCGGCCCTGGGCTTTCTTGCGGTGCCGGCGGCTCTCCGAGCCCAGTCGGATGAGCGTATCGCCCGGGAGCGCGACGCTCCTCTGTACAGGTATCTTGATCGAGCGGGGACCAAGCTCGACTGTTATTTCACCATCGAAGAGATGCCGCGAGAAACAGATGGCCTCTCCAATTGGATTGAGCATTATCGAGTGGAGTGGGGAGAAGACCCCGCCACCATCAAGGACCTGCTAGAGCGCCTATCCGGATCGGTAAAGGGGGTTCGCTTCCAGCGCAGCGAGGACAACCCCGCGGTGATTCACGTTATTGATGCTCGCCTGGAGCAAGCCGGAAAGTATGCGTTGGACAGGCGGATTGACCTTGACTACGAGGGTCCGCTCCAACCTCTGGTGGACTTGCTGCAAGCCAGGTATGATAAGAATTTGCATAGTAGGGAGGTCTTCGTAGTTGGCGGTTGGCCCGGCCTCATTGATGATACCACAACCAAAATCAAGCTGACTGCTCGGCATGTTTCTATTCGACGCATCCTGACCGATTGGCTTCCGTTGTCAAAGCGCGGGCGGATCTTGTGGCTGTCCGAGTCGGAGCGAACGGCTGGCGGCGGTTGGGACACAGATATTCAGTACCTTGGGGGAAGCTACTCCGAATACGAGGGGCCAACTTGCCTGCCCGGTCCGCTTGTATTGCGGGAGCCGGTGGAAGGCCTTGATTACCGAACAGCAGAGCCCGTGATTAACGGCGTCATCCCCTTCACGTCGGGACAAGTCGCCTACTGCAACAACCCGGATCCGGATAAGAAGCGCGTGCGTGTCAACCTTGTTCACGAGGCCGTTTCCTTTATCGACGAGCGCTTGACCACCGAAAACCCGTTGCAAGTCCGCTGGGCCATGCTCTACCTCGGCAAGCGCAAGGCGGAGGATGGCATCCCTATCTTGCTCAAGCACGTCGACTATCGCTACACGACCTGCGGATTGGTAGAGGAGTCGTATCCCGCAGCGAAGGCGCTGATCCAAATCGGCAAGCCCGCCGCTGAGGCCGCGATGCTCGAAGTGCTGGAACAGGACGAATCGCCGCTGCGCTTGAAGCTGCTGGCGTATGTCGCCAATTCCGTTCGCGGCGCGCGTCTGACGCGCGGAATGCTGCAGAACCGGTTGGAGCAGGCGAAGGACGAAGCCGTAAAGGAACGTTTGCGGCACGCGCTGGAGTATTGCTTCGACGAAGGCGACTAGCCGATCGCCTTTGTGCAATTGCCATAGAGAAAGCGGCGGCAGTTCAGTTTTATACATTTAATACGAATTAACTCAGTGTTACCGGCCAGCGCCCTGCCAAGCCATGACCCCAGCGCCGCCGGCCTCGCCGTCAACGCCGCCGCCGGCGTCCTTTCCGGCGCCATCGCCGCCCGCGCCGGATTCCGCCGCCGGCGCCCAAAACCCGAGTGCCCAGACGCCTCTTCGCTATGGTATAATCCGGCCCTGCGGGCGCGTCCCGCGGCGCTGAAAACCGCACCAAAGTGGTCGGCAAAATGGCAGTGCCCAGCGAAGCCCATGAGCGTCCCTGGGCGTCAGGCCGCCGCACCCCCGGCGCGCAGCGTGGCGGTCTGACGGTCTGACGGACAGGGGATGGAGAGGGAGCCGTGATGCTTGCCGCAAGCCGACCGCCCCGCGACCGTCGCCCGGCTAGGCAAGGGGCGTCCATGCGGCGGCAAATCGGCGGCGCCCGACGAAGCCGACGAGCGTCCTTGAGGGTAAGGTCGACGCACCCCCGTCGCGCAGCGTGTCGGCCTTGCGATCTGGGGAAAATCGGAAAAAATGAACGGACGCCGACCGCACCTTCCTGTTCTGCAAGCCGGCCCAGCACGGCAAGGGCGTTTACTTCGAGATGTCGGACAAGCCCGATCCGCAGCCCTGCGACGCGAGCACAATCCCGGAGGCGAAGCCGGACGACCCACTGCCCGCCGTCCTCGCCTACGCCAAGATTCTCGTCGCCGACAAGAAGGTGAAGGACAAGGAATAACGCCGCGCGTTGGGGTTATTCCAGCGCGCTCGCCACAAGCCAGCGCTGGTCGGGCGCCGGCGGCAAGCCGCCAAAGGATAAGTCGTGAAGATTATTTGCCTGCTCTTTATTCCAATAGCGTGTCTCGCCGGAGCCACTGGCGCCGGACGCGCCGCTGAACAGGCCCCACTCGCGTTCGGCGCGGTTTTCGCCGGGCGGGTTTATGCGGTCAAAGACGACGCGCAGGTCTTGCAAATCGATTGGCGAGGCGAGGAGCCCAAGGACGGCCGGTTAGTCTTTTTCCCTACCGCCCTGGGCGGCGACTTCCCGCCGCGTTGGAAGACCTCCTCCGGGTGGTTGGTGATGACGCACGTGGACGCCGACAGCGCGGGTAGGGGAATGCGTGTGCGAGACATCAACACAGAGAGCGAGCCGTTGGCCGGTCAACTCTCGGACAATCCATTCTGCAAGGCCGGAATCGGGACGACGCCAAGCGGCCTATCGTCGCCGCCGTCACGGATGCGGATACGGACAAGACGTACCTGTTTGGCCGGCCGACGGACGAGAAGGCCAAGCCGTTTTACTTCGAGCCGGCCGAAAAGCTCACGCCCATCGAGTTCGATGCGGACGCAATCAAACCGCCGGTCAACGCGGCCGAGCTGAAAGCTCCCGAACCCCTAAAGACGGTCCTGGAGTATGCTCATTTCCTCGTCGATCAAAAGCAGATCAAGCTGCCCGAAAAGACGGATAAGGAGAAGGAGAAATAGCTCCGCCTGCCCTTGCCGTTCGTCGCCGGGCGAGCCGTCGCTCCCCTTCGATGGGCCGCCGTCCCGCCGCGGCCAATCCGTCCGGAATTTGTTTCTCGTCCCTGCAGACGCTATGATAGATCAGCACACGACGTGCCCGGTCCCCCGCACCGTCTCGCTTCACAAAGGCGCCATCCCCGTGTCCGCGGAAACCCTCTTGCAACCCTTAACCGAGTCGGGCGACGTTCAGCTGCCGACCATTTCCGACCGCCGCGCCGACGTGGAACAGAAGACGGCCCGCATCGGCGCGCTGCTGCAATCGGTCGGCTGCGAAGGATTGGTGCTGTTTGAGCCGGAAAACCTGGCGTGGCTGACCAGCGGCGGCGCGTCCCGCGGCGTGCCGGATTCGGCCGCCGCTCCCGCCGTCTACTGCAACGGCGAACAGCGCTGGCTCATCGCCAGCAACGCCGACTCGCAACGGTTCTTCGACGAGGAAATCGACAGCCTCGGCTTCCAGCTGAAAGAATGGCCCTGGCACTGGGGCCGCGAACGGCTGCTGACGGAATTGTGCCGGAGCCGGCGCGTGGCGTCGGACCGAGCCGTCGGCGCCTACCACGTCGTCGCCGACGAGCTGCGTCAGCTGCGGCGGATTCTGACGCCCTACGAACAGGCCTGCCTGCTGACCCTGGGCCAGACGCTAAGCCACGCGCTGGAGGCGACTTGCCGGCATCTCGCCGTCAACGAGACGGAGCGCGAGGCGGCCGGGCAAATCAGCCACCGCCTGATGCACCGCGGCGCCGTGCCGGTCCACGTCGGCGTCGCGGCGGACGGCCGCTCGCGGCTTTACCGCCATTTCGGATTCACCTCGACGCCGATTCGGCGCTACGCCGTCCTGACGGCTGTGGCACGGAAATATGGACTCTACGCCGCCGCTTCGCGGTCGATGAGCTTCGGCCCCGTCGATGGGGAATTTCAGAAAGAACAAAACGCCGTTTGCCGCGTCAGCGCCAGCTACCTGGCCTCGACCTGGCCCGACGCCATGCCGCGCGAAATCCTGACGGCTGGCCGGCGCATCTATCTCATCAGTGGCTATGAACATGAATGGATGCAGGCGCCGCAGGGCTGGCTGACCGGCCGGGTCGCGGTGGAACAGATGCTGACGCCGCAGACGGAGGAACTGTTCCATCCCGGATATGCGGTCGCCTGGGCCGCCAACGCCGGCGCCGCGTCGGGCCTGGACACGTTCCTCATCACGGAGCAGGGACCGAAGGACATGACGCCGCCGGAGGCGTGGCCGCTCAAGCGCATTCGCATCCAGGGAGCCGAATTCGTGCGGCCGGATGTACTGCAACGGTGAGCGGACGGCTTGCGAGGTCGAGCAGGGACTGTATATCCGGAGAAAACGCCATGACGCCTTCCGCCGTGCTCCTCATTTTCTTGTCCGCGTCCGCCGTCGCCGCCGACCCTCCCGCACCAGTGCTGACGCCGACCCAGGCGATCAAGAAAGTCAACGAAGCCGTGGTCGTCGAGATGGAAGTCAAGTCCACCGGCGGCCGCAGCAATCGCTATCTCAACTCGCAGGAGGATTACAAGTCCGCCGACAATTTTACTATTTTCATCGACAAAGACGTGCTTGCCAAGTTCACGGACGCCAAAATCGACGACCCTGCCGTCTATTACAAAGGCAAGACAATCCGCGTCATGGGAACCGTCGTCGTCTATGACGGCGAGCCGCGAATCGAGATTGAGCGCCCCGACCAGATCAAGGTCGTGGACAAGAAGTGAGCGTTGCGCCTGCCGGCAGGCCGTTTCACCTGTTCTACGGACGGCTTTTTGGATGCCGATAATCTCATTCTGTTCGGGTCCAGCACCCGCGCCGCCGCATTCTCGGCTCTCCGAGCCGGCTTGCGCCCCTGGTGCGCCGACTTGTTCGCCGACGCCGATCTCCAGGCCCGCTGCCCGGCCATGCGCCTGCCGGGCGCCTATCCGCACGGCTTCCTCGACTGGATCGGCGCCGACATCCCTGGACCGTGGATGTATACCGGCGGCCTCGAAAATCGGCCCTGGCTGGTCGAGCGCCTGGCCCGGCGGCGCCCTCTTTGGGGCAACGACTGCCCGGTGCTGCTCCAGGCTCGCGATCCGGCCGTGGTCGCCGCCGCCGTCCGCGCCGCCGGCCTCCCGGCGCCTGCCGTCTATCCGCTCCTCCGCCGTCCGCCTCCTGGTCGCTGGCTCGTCAAGCCGCAGTGGGGCCTCGGCCGGCCCATTCACGGGTGGACCGCCGCCGACGCCGTGGCTCGCCCTTCGCTGCTCTACTACGTCCAGGAATTCATCGAGGGCGAATCCGAGGCGGCGATTTTCTGCGGCGACGGCAAGCGCGCCGTCCTTCTCGGCCTGACGCGGCAGCTCGTCGGCCTCGACTGGCTGCACGCCGCCCCGTTCCGCTACTGCGGCAGCATCGGCCCGCTTCGGCTGGACTCCGCCCGGCGACGCCGGCTCGAAACCCTCGGCGATGCACTGGCGCGCCGCTGCCGTCTCCGCGGTCTCTTCGGCGTGGATGGAATCGTGCGCGACGGCGCCTTTCTGCCCGTCGAAGTGAATCCCCGCTACACCGCCTCGGTGGAAGTCCTTGAATACGGATGCGAATTCTCCGCCCTGGCCTGGCACCGTGCTGCATTCGTCTCGACGGCGCCGCGACCGGCGCCCCCCACCCTAACTCTCCTCCACCCGCGGGGGGAGGGAAGGGAGGGGGGCGCGTGCATCGGCAAGGCCGTGCTGTTTGCCAAGAAAACGCTGACGTTCCCCCCGGATGGGCCTTGGAACGCGGTGCTGCAATCGCCGTCCCCGGCGGGGCCGCCGTCCTTCGCCGATATTCCTCATCTCGGAACAGTCATTAAAATGGGCCGACCGATCCTTAGCTTCTTCGCGTCTGGCGAAAACGCCGACGCGTGTCTCGACGCTCTGAGACGCATCGCCGCCGAACTGGATCGGCTACTTTTTCCTTAAAGGCCGTCGGCGCCGATCAAAGCCGGCCCGATGCTCGTGTGTCGGTCGCGGGTCTATCCGACGATACGCGCGACCAGCTTATCCTGGCGCTCCGACTCGCAGGCATCGAACGTCGCCTCAAGGACCGCGAGCCAGTCCCCCTCATCGTCGATGACGTACTGGTTAATTTCGACGACAACCGGATTTGCGCCACACTGCGATGCCTGGCTAAGCTAGCGACAAAGACACAAGTGCTTCTGTTCACCCACCACCGCCATGTCGTCAAGTCCGCGCAGGCCGTCGGCCCATCCACGGCTGTGCATGAACTGGGATCCTGCCCTTGATGCTGGAAGGAGAGAGCCAACACTCGGCTCAATTCATTCGGGGGAAGGGATCAACGCCACGGCCGTTCGTCAGGAGGCTTCACATAATGTTCTTACCGACATCGGCCGCGATAGGTCAGATCGACGGATAAATCAGAGCCGTTTCATGAAAACCTGGGAAATAGGTTGAAACCCAGCTTCGTGAAAAAGGCGGTGGGCGTTCGTGTTCCGCAGATTGGATTCCAGGAACACCGCCTTGACGGACCGGGAACGGAGACCGGCGAAAACTGCTTCCAACAGAGCGGCGCCGACGCCGTGACGCCGGGCTTCGGGCAGCACGCAGAAGTCGTTGACCACGCCGAAATCGTCGGCGCCGAGATTGTCAATCTTGGCGGCGACAAAGCCGATTAGCCGACCCGCTGACTCCGCGACTTGGACGCCGTCGCCGAAGTCTTCCATCATCTGCGGCAGCTCCGCCGCCAGCAGGGCAGGCGCCGTCGCCCTCGGCGCTCCAGCGGCGTCGGCGCGGCCCTCCCAGATTTCGGAGTGCGACACGTATTCCCCGGTGAAACAAACGGCGAACACTTCCAAGATCGCCGGCAGGTCGGCGGGCGTGGCGGGACGGATCGTGAAGGCGGCGTCGGGCATGACCGGCGATCCTCAGAAAAAAGGCTCTTCCAACTCCCCTTCCGAGTCGAAGCGGCGGACGTAGAGCGGCAGACCGTCGGGCATGGCCGACGCGGGACACAGCCTCGTGAAGCCGTGATCCTCCAGCAGCTTGACGCCGACGTCGGAGGCGCCCAGCGCGAGCAGCTCCAGAGGGAACGCCATGCCGCGGCGGCAGGTGCGAATCCACGACGGAAAGCCCTTGTGGACCAGCGGCCAGACCGCCCCCGTCCGCCGGCACTGCGGTTTCAGCACGATGCCGCCGATGTACCAACTCGCCGCCGGCGCGTCGCGGAACGGCTGCATCGCCGCTCCCGACAGGTCGCGCTCCCGCAGCCGGCCGTCCTTCAATGGCATCGCAATTTCCGCCGACAGCGGCCAGACGCCCAGGCCGCCTAGCAGCTGACCGCCGCGGAAGAGGCCGAGCAAACCCGCCGGAAACGCCGTCCACCAGCCGTGCAGCGTTTCCCGCATATGAAGCTCGTATTCACGCTGATCCACGTCCTCGTAAGCCGCCTTATCGATGTCCCAAAAGGAGCCGAATTCTTCTTCCGTGGATAGAGCGCGCATCGTGTAGCCGAAACAGCCGAGCGCTCCCGCCGCGGCCACGGTCTGGGCCGCCTCGCGATCGGGGACGCCGATCAGCTTGTCCAGGCTGCGTGCCAGCCGCACCCGGACGCGCCGGCCGCGCCCCAGCTCCTTCAGCACGGCGCCCGCCTCGCGCTTGTCCTCCTTGGTGGGCGCCACGATCACGGCACATGCCCCCTCCTCGACGGCGGCTTTCGTCTTGGGCCGCACGCCGCCGACGCCGGCCAGGCGGAAGCGCTCCGGCACCGCCGGGTCGGTCCGCAGCCGAGCGAGGACCACGGCATGGTCGTGGAGCGTCTTGCCGCAGAGCGCCAGCCGCCAACCGCGCACCGCCGCTCCCCCCGCCGACGGCCCGCTGACGTCCGCCACAGGCCGGCCGTCCCGCAACAGGCGGAAGCGACCGTCGCAGCCGTCGGCGCCGCCGGACTCACGGCGGACCAGTCCGCAAGCCGCCGTCCAGGCGTCCCGCAGCGATTCCACAAAAACCGGATCGTATTCGGAGGCGAAAGCATCGGCCGGATGCGGAAACACCTCGCCGCGGCCATCCTCCAGCACCTCCAGCTGCAGCCGGGCGACGAACGCCGTGCGCGGATCGCGGTCCAGCAGCGGCACAGGGACAGTGACGGTCGCGCGCACGGCCGGCCGCAGGAAGGAACGGATGCAGCCCCAGGCCCAGGATTCATGGCCGCGCAGGTAGTCCGGCAAATCAACGAAAAGGGGAGGTCGGCCAACCGTCGCCGCCTGCTCGGCGCACCACAGCAGCCGGCGAAGGGCCATCCACTGCGGACGCAAGCGGCCCACCTCGGCGTGTTCGACGTGGACGGCCCACGCCACCGTCTGCAGGCGCAGCCGACGCCAATCGCAGCCGTGGCCGTGCACCGCCTGGACCAGCCGGCGATACAGCGCATCGTCCGCGGTGAGCTGCTGCCAGGCCCAGGGGCGATGCGTCCACCGAGAAGGCATCTCCACGAAATCAAGCAAGGCCGCCGTCATCGGCGCTGGTCCCTCAATCCTGGGCTGCTTCCTTGCCGCCGCCGTCGAGCGGGCCGGCCGGATTATCGACCACGATTTCGAGCTGCAACGGCGTGTTCGGCGGCAGCGCCGCCCGGTCGTCGCATGAAAGCTGGAAAACCGCTCCGACCTGGTCCGGCGCCTCGGGAATTGGCGCCCAGGCGGCCTCGCGGACCACCGGGCCGGCCCGCAGCCGCAGGCGCGTCCCCTCGTCGGCCGGAGCAGGGGCGCCGGCGCGAATGGTGAGGCCGCCGTCCCGGTCCTGCTCGACCGTCCACCACAGCCCGCCGTCCTCGGCGGTTCCTTCCTCCCAAACCGATCCGGCTTCAGCCTTGGCCTGGGCCGCCACGCGGAAACCAGCATGGGCCATCAGCCGAAAGGTCGCAGGACGCAGCGCCTTGGCCCGCCGCCGCGTCTGCAACCGCGCCGCGAACTGGCGCCGTTCGCCGTCCCACTGCTGCGAGGGAAAGTCGTCCACGGCGTCGTAATACTCCTCCAGCTCGCGGAGGCAGTCGTCGCATTCTTCCAGATGCCGGTCGATGGACTCCGCGTCGTCGGGCGGGCAGTCGTCCAGCACGAAGGCGACGAATTCTTCATCGCTCAAGTGGTCGGTGGAATCACGAGTCATGACAGGCTCCTTGCTGACCATCCATCAGGCGACGCAGCTCGCGGCGAGCGCGAACCAGGCGGGCGCGCATCGCCATGCCGGTGCAGGGCGATTGAGATCGCTCGGCGGCCTCCTCATGGGAGACGCCTTGCATCCGAAATTCAATCGCTTCCCGGTACAAGGGCGGCAAGCGGGCGAGGGTTTCCGGCAAGCGCTGGGCGGCAAGGGCGGCGTCCGATTCTTCGGGCGGCACGACGGCTTTCCAGCTTCCGCTGGACCGCGAAGCCTGTTCGACGGCCTCTTTTTCCCACCGCTTGCGTCGCCGTTCGTGGCCCAGCACACTGTGGGTTTTGTTGCGGGCGGCCACGCAGATCCAGCGCCAGAAGGGTTCTCGGCTGC
>Ga0307476_10002871_pt1 | contig 10203 bp, 8 predicted proteins | sample atmos_gasesECM2C_2_FD_203314 | JGI IMG/M metagenome (GOLD analysis project Ga0307476, IMG submission 203314) | Hardwood forest soil microbial communities from Morgan-Monroe State Forest, Indiana, United States - atmos_gasesECM2C_05 | ecosystem: Environmental > Terrestrial > Soil > Temperate...
ACATCCCGTTGGCGAAACGGAACGCCATCATGTTCTGCACCGTCTCCTTGCCCAGGTAGTGATCGATGCGAAACACCTGGGACTCGGCGAAGACGTCGAGCACCTCGCGGTTTAGCTCGCTTGCCTCCGCCAGCGAGGTGCCGAACGGCTTCTCGATGATTACCCGCACCTCGGCGCCCTCGCGCTCGTTCAGACCTTGCCGACCGAGCGCCTGCACGATCACCGGGAAGAACGCCGGCGCCGTCGACAGGTAGAAGGCGCGGTTCAGCGGCTGGCCGACCTGCTCGTCGAATCGGTCCAGCACCTGCGCCAGATCGCCATAGACGGCTTCGTCGTCGAACGTGCCCGGCACATACTTCACGTGCTCCAACAGCCCCGCCAGCACATCCTCATCGGGCGCCCGCCGCGAGAAGCTGCGGATCGCCTGTTCGCACTCGGCCCGGTATTCGTCGTGCTCCTGCTCTTTGCGCGACACCCCAACCAGGCGGAAGTGCTCCGGCAGCGCTCCCTCGTGCGCCAGGTTGTACAGCGCTGGCAGCAGCTTGCGCCGCGCCAGATCCCCCGTCGCGCCGAAGATCACGAGCGTCGTCGGGGCCACCGGCAGCCGCTCGAGACCTGCGACCAGAGGGTTCTCGGCCGGCTCGGCCACCGTCGCGGCCGCGTCGCTCATTTGCGCGCGCGCGGCCTGGACCGTTTCGCCGCCGGCTTCCCGTTGCCGCCGGCGCCGTGCACCGCGTGCCCGCCGAACTGGTTGCGCAGTGCCGCCAGCACCCGGTTTGCGTAGTCGCCGTTACCGCGCGAGCGCAGCCGGGCGTAGAGCGAGGCGGTGATCACCGGCGTCGGCACGTCACGCGCGGTTGCCTCGGCGATCGTCCAGCGACCCTCGCCGGAGTCCTCGGTGTAGCCGGTCAAGGTGTGCAGGTCGTTGCCGTCGGCTTCAAAGGCCCGCGCGGCCAGTTCGCACAGCCACGAGCGGACCACCGAGCCCTGGCCCCAGAGGTGCGCGATCTTGGCGTTGTCGAGCTCGTACTCGCACTTGTCGAACACGTCGAAGCCCTCCGCGTAGGCCTGCATCAGTCCGTACTCGACGCCGTTGTGCACCATCTTCACGAAGTGCCCCGCGCCGGACGGGCCGAAGTGCAGCCAGCCGCGCTCGCCGATCGCCGCGACGCTCTGTTCGTTGGTTGGCGGCGCCAGCACGTCGAGGATCGGGGCCAGCCGCTTCACGGCCCGCGGCGGGCCGCCGACCATCATGCAGTAGCCGACCTCCAGGCCCCACACGCCGCCCGAGGTGCCGACGTCCACGTAGTGGATGCCGTGCGGCTTGCATTCCTGCGCGCGGCGCTTGTCGTCGGTCCACTTCGAGTTGCCGCCGTCCACGATCGTGTCGTCGCGGTCCAGCAGCCGGATCAGCTTCTCCACCGTCTGCTGCGTCGGGTCGCCGGCCGGCACCATGATCCACACCGTCCGCGGTGGCTGTAGCTTCTTGACCAGATCGGCCAGCGACGACGCCCCGACCGCGCCGTTCTTGACCGCCTGTTTCACCGCGCTCTTGTCGAAGTCGAACGCCACCACCCCGTGCTCGGAGTCGCGGCGGATGCGGTGCACCATGTTGCCGCCCATCTTGCCCAGGCCGACGAAACCAATTTGACTCATGTCTTTTTCTCGGGGTCCTTTCTCGGTAGTGCTTGAGGCCGCGGCCCCCGCGCTCACAGCAGCCCCGCCACGCGTGCCGTCAACTCCCGCAGCGCCGCCGCCAGGTCCGTGCCGCCCAGCGTCACCCGCTGCGCCGGCAGGCCCAGCTCGCGCAGCGTCTGCAGATCGCCCAGCGCCTGCGCGCGCTCCAGCGTGGCGAAGGTGAACGGCCTGCCCGGTATGTCGGCGTCCGTGCCGGGCTCGTGCAGCAGCTGCAGGAAGCGTCCCACCGGCGGGCCGCCCTTGTGGAACTGGCCGGTCGAGTGCAGGAAGCGCGGGCCGTAGCCGAATGTGCTCGCGGTGCCCGTCCGCGCCCGGATCGTCGCGCGCAGCTCGGCGACCGCCGCGTCGAGCTGCGGCGAGGGCTGGGCGTAGGCCATCAGCGCCACGTAGTGCGGCGGTCGCGCGGCGAGCAGCGTGTGCAGGGCATCGTCGTCGGCATCGTCCACCGCCGGCAGCTCGCCCTTCGCTTCGAACTCGGCCAGCACCCGGTTCGTCGCGTCCTTCGCCTGCTGCACGTTGGGCTGGTCGAACGGGTTGATGCCAAGGCCCCAGCCGGCCACCGCCACGGCGAGCTCCGCCAGCATGAACACCCGACCCAGGTCGGCCGGGCCGCGCGTCGGGATCACGATCAGCGGGTGCCCGGCGTCCGCCAGCGCGCGCGCCGCGGCCTCCAGCTCGGGTTCGGGATCGCCGACGTCGGGCAGGTGCACGAAGACCCGGTCAGGGCCGTAGACCTCCGGATCGAACCGCGCCTGCACGGCATCCGGGTCTGCCAGCGGCTCCTGCGCCACCGGCAGGATGCCGGTCCCATGCTTGCCGGTGGACTCCGCAAAGAGCTGCTCCAGCCACAGGCCGACGCTCGCCAGCGAGCGCGAGGGCAGCAGCGTCAGCTTGTCCCGGCCCGCACCAGCCAGCGCGCTCAGCGCCGCGCCGAGCCACAGCCAGGCCGGAGGCCGCTCCTCGCCCGCCGGCTCGGCCCGCTCGCCACCGACGGCGGTCTCCCAGGCAGCCAAACCACCATGTAGGAGGCCGCGGACGTCGATGCCGGCGAGCGCCGCCGGGACCAGGCCAAAGGGGGACAGAGCGCTGTAGCGCCCGCCGATGCCCGGGTCGCCGTGGAAGACACGGCGAAAGCCCCGCTCGCCGGCGAGTCGCTCCAGGCCGGAGCCGGGATCGGTGATCGCGACGAACGCCTCGCCCCGCTCACCGGCCAGCGGCCAGAAGTGCGCGAACAGCGACAGCGGCTCGATCGTGCCGCCCGACTTCGAGGAGACCAGAAACAGCGCCTGCGCGGGCTCGATCGCGCGCGTCACCGAATCGATCCAATCCGGGTCCGTCGAGTCCAGCACGTGCAGCCGCGGGCGATCTGACTGGTCGCCGAATGAGCGCCGCAAGACCTCGGCCGCCAGCGACGAGCCGCCCATGCCGAGCAGCACCACGTCGCGCACGCCCTCCGCCCGGATCTCGGCGGCGAAGGATTCCAGCCCATCCGCCTGCTCAAGCATCCGCTGCGCGATCGTCAGCCACGCCAGCCGGTTCGCGATCTCCGGAGTCCCCGGCGGGCCCCACAGCGTCGCGTCGGCGTCGCGCACACGCTCGGCGACGCGCTCCTCGGTGGCCAGCGCCAACCGCTCGGCGACCGGGGCGCGCAGCTGCTCCGGGAGGCTCGATCGCACCGCCAGGGTCGGGTCGCTGCCGCTCACGTGACGATCCTAGTGGGCGCCCGGGACCGAAGGGCGAACATTCCACAAATGTAAACGTCGAGACCCCGGTCTGGTCTCCACGCCGTTCCCGCTCTCGTGTAGGTTGTCGCCGACCATGAGCCCCGACCCCACCCACCAGCGCCCCGACCGCAATCTCGCCCTGGAGCTCGTGCGCGTGACCGAGGCCGCCGCGCTCGCCGCCGCCCGGCTTGTCGGCAAAGGCGACAAGGAGGCCGCCGACCAGGCCGCCGTTGACGGCATGCGCTACGCCCTGCACTCGGTGCAGATGGACGGACTGGTCGTCATCGGCGAGGGCGAGAAGGACGAGGCGCCGATGCTCTACAACGGCGAGCACATCGGCGACGGCTCCCCGCCGGAGGTCGACATCGCGGTCGACCCGCTCGAGGGCACCACGCTCGCCGCCCACGGCATGCCGAGCGCGCTGGCCGTCATCGCGCTCTCCAGCCGCGGCACCATGTTCGACCCGGGGCCCTGCGTGTACATGGAGAAGATGGCCGGCTCGCCCGAGATCGCCGACCTGCTCGACCTCGACCGGCCGCTGCCCGAGACGCTTGCGCTAATCGCCGAGCGCAAGGGTTGCGAGATCGGCGACGTCATGGTCGTCGTGCTCGACCGACCCCGCCACGAGCAGGGCGTGGCGGCGATCCGCGACGCCGGCGCACGAGTTCGCCTGATCCCTCACGGCGACGTCTCGGCGTCGCTGCTCGCCGTCACCGAGCGCTCACCCGTCGATCTGCTGTGGGGGATAGGGGGGACCCCCGAGGGCGTGATCTCCGCCGCCGCCATCAAGTGCCTCGGCGGGCAACTGCTCGGGCGGCTGTGGCCGCGCGACGAGCACGAGCGCAGCGCCGCCATCGACGCCGGCTACGACCTGCAGCGCGTGCTCGACCGCGACGATCTCATCGCCGGCGAGGACGTCTTCTTCTCGGCCACCGGCGTTACCGACGGCGACGTCCTGCAAGGCGTGCGCTATCCGAGCGCCGGCGGCGCCACCACCGAGTCGTTGGTCATGCGCTCACGCTCCGGCACGGTGCGCCGCGTCAGTGCCCGTCACGACCGCGCCAAGCTGCGGGCCATCTACGGCGACGCGCGCTTCGGTTAAGCTCGCCCGGGGGGCCGAACTCAGCCAGGCGCCCGACGCGCGAGGTCGCGAAGTCCAGGCGCGCCAGTGAGCGCAGGAAGCCGTGTGTCACCAGCACGTGGATGCGGGACTGCGTCGCGTTGTACGCCCAGCGGCTGATGCCGTGGGCGATCGCCGGGTAGAAGTTCGCGACCTCCACCTCGATGTGCAGCCGTACCGGCTGCTCCGGGGCAGGTGGCGCGCCGGCGTCGTCCATACGGCGCACGTCGATCTGCAGGTGCCCCTCGCCTTCGTGGCCGGCGCGCGCAACCAGCAGGCCGCGCTTGACGCGCCAGCGCACGACGCCGTGGTCGGGTTCCAGTTCATATTCCGGTGCCGCAAACGTCAACAGCCTCAGCGGCTTGATCAGCAGCACCACGAACCGCTCGCTCTCGGTGTAGTACACGCGCACCAGACCCAGCGTCACCCGTGAGAGGAAGCGCCAGTAGGTGCGCGCCAGACGCTCCAGATAGGCCGGTGACCAGATCCCCCTCAGCGTCTCCTCCACCACCAGCAGATCCGCCGCCTGAACCGATCGCACCGCTCCCGCGGCGTCCAGCGACGTCGAGTCGCGCAGGTTCGTGATCGCCGCCTCGGCCATCCACCCTCAGGCTATCTGCGGGCAGCGCCACTCAGGCGAGCCACAGACGCAGCGCTACTTAGGCCGGGCTGTTGCCCGCCGGTTCGCCGCCGCTCGCCGCCGTGCCACCGGCGCTCGCTTCGCTCAACGGATCCGCCGCGGGCGGTTCGCCCAGTGTCGTGCTGTTCGGCAGGCTGCCCACGACCTGCGCCGCCACGTGCACCGTTTCGTTGATCGTCAGCGCCCGCGCTGCCCCAGCGGTCAGATCCCATGTCGCACCGATGTGCCCGTAGGGTCCGCGGTCGAGCACCGGCACCGTCAGCTCGTGCCCGCGGTAGCCGAATCGGACGAGCGTGCCGCAGGCCAGCTTGCGGCTGGCCACGCCCACCAGCGTCGGGCTCATCTTCTGGCCGCAGGCCGTCGTGTGGCCGTAGAAGCCCGGTCCGTACCACGTCGCGAGTGTCTTGCGACTCGTGGAGCCGGGTGCGGAGGTGCCCGGCGAGGCGCCGCCCTCGGTCGCTTCGGTGCCTGACGCCGACGTGCCCGAGCCCGATGTTGCCGAGCCCGACGTCGCCGAGCCCGATGTTGCCGAGCCCGTGCCAGCCGGCGCGCTCGAGCTCGTAGACGCGGCTCGTGCGCCTCCCGTGCTGGTGGCGGCCTCGGCTACCCCGATCGACAGCGAGGCCGCTGGTCCCAGACTGACCGCGGCGACAAGGAACGGCACGACGTGCTTGAGCGAGGCGATGCGCATGTTCTTGACCTGTGTTGCGCCTACGGGGTGAGCTGACGGGCTCGCGCCTCACGGCGCTACGGTCAAGGTTTGACCGATTCGCCCCAGTGGCCCGATCGCTCGGGTCCACGTTGGGTCCCCCGCCCTCGACGAACTGTGTCGCTGAGGCTCGGCGTGGGGGGCAGTATACAGACCGATTTGACGGCGGTGTGTGTGGATCGATCTCCTGGAGGTGTGCGCACGTGTGCGCGCTCGCGCGCGTACGCGCGCACACCCCGCCGCAAAGTGTCTCTGCTCGAACGCATGGCCTGCCGAGCTCCGGCCTGCCGAGCTCCGGCCTGCCGAGGCTCCGGGTTCTGCTGAGGCTCCGGGTCCGCTGAGGTTTCAGTCCGCTGAGATTTCAGGTCCGCTGAGGCTCCGGTCCGCTGAGGTTTCGGGTCTGCTCTGGCTCCGGGCCCGCTCAAGCCCCGCGCAGGCGCCCCAGCGTGTCCCGGAGCAGCCGGCCTCCTCCGGCCAACCCGGCGTGAGCGAGATCGCCCATCAGCTCCACCACCGCGCCGGCGAGCTCGGAGCTGCTTGGCGGCGACACCGGCACACCTGGCTCGATCTCGCCCTCGGCCTCGTAGCCCTGTGGTGGTACCGGCGGAATGGGGCGCGGGCCCGGCCTGGTTGGGGGGCGCGACGCCGGCCTGGTGGAAGGCGCCGGCCGTGCCGCTTTGCGCGCGCGGCGCGCCTCGGCGTCAGGTGAGCTGCCAGCCGAGGAGCTGCCAGCCGAGGCCCGTCCGGCACGTGCGGCGGCGCGTCGCACGCTGGGCCGTTGCGGACGTGTGCTGGGGAGGCTCGTCAGCACGCCCTGTTCGTCGGCGTCGCGCCCGGGCGGCTGACGGCGCGCGGAAGACCGCGGCGCGGAGGCGGCCCGCTGCGGTCGCCGCCTTGCGCCGGGCGGACCGTTGTCGTCGGATGCGCTCATGCGCTTGGCATCATCGCGCATAAGGAAGACGAGGGGCGAGGCGTTAGCATAGGGTCCCAGTTGGGCTATAACGTCCGGCGCGGTCTGTCTGCAGCCGGCTGTTTGACGGGATCGCTCCCCGGCAGGACCGGCCACGCGCGGGACCAGTGGGGCGATCGCCAAGCACTTCACTTAGCGAAACGGAACGGAAATCAATCGATGTCAGTAGTCGAATTGCAGGAGCTCGACGAGATCAAGGGACTCCTCGCCAAGGGTCAGCAGGTGGGAGTGCTGACCTTCGCCGAGATCTCCACCGCCACCTCCGAGTTGGATCTGGACGAGACCGACGTCGAGGAGTTGCACGGCTTCCTCGAGAAATCCGAGATCGAGCTCGTCGAGGACATCGACCCGGCGACCGCCGCCGCGCTCGAGGTCGAGCGCGCGCCCGACAAGCGCTCGCGCCGCAAAGCGAAAACGGCGCTCGATCTCAAGCCGGACATGACGACGGACTCGCTGCAGCTGTTCCTCAAGGACATCGGCAAGGTCCGGCTGCTTACCGCCCAGGAGGAGGTCGATCTAGCCAAGCGCATCGAGCGCGGAGACCTCGACGCCAAGCAGAAGATGGTCGAGTCGAACCTGCGTCTGGTCGTCTCGATCGCCAAGAACTACCGCAACCAGGGCCTGCCGTTCCTCGACCTCATCCAGGAGGGGACGCTCGGGCTCGTGCGCGCCGCCGAGAAGTTCGACTACCGCAAGGGCTTCAAGTTCTCCACCTACGCCACCTGGTGGATCCGTCAGGCTATCGCCCGGGCGCTGGCCGACAAGGCGCGCACGATTCGCATCCCGGTGCACGTCGTCGAGAAGCTCAACAAGATCGGCCGCGCCGAGCGCAAGCTGGTCACTGAGCTCGGGCGCGAACCCACCGCGGACGAGATCGCTGAGGTCACCGGGATCGACCCAGAAGAGGTCGACTCGATCAAGCGCTCCGCCCAGGCCCCGGTCTCGCTGGAGAAGCCTGTCGGCGACGAGGAGGAGTCCGAGTTCGGTCAGTTCATTGCCGACGAGCGCGCCGAGTCGCCGTATGAGCGGGCCGCGGAAATTCTCACCAAGGAGGCTCTGCGCGAGGCGCTGGAGAACCTCTCCTATCGCGAACGCCGGGTGCTCGAGCTGCGCTACGGGCTCGGTGGCGAGCATCCCCGCACGCTCGATGAGGTTGGGCGCACCTTCAACGTCACCCGCGAGCGCATCCGCCAGATCGAGAACCAGTCGCTGAAGAAGCTCCAGTCGCTAGCCGAGGCGCAGAAGCTACGCGACGTCGCTTGACACCCGCGAATCGCTTGACGACGCCTCGAATCGCCTGACGACGTCCTCCCTCGCCCGCCAGGGGCGCGGTACGCGAGTAGGTCCAGCTGGCGTTGTCGCGCTCAAGCGCATCGCGCGGGATGCCGATGCGCTGCACATGTTCGACGTGCAGTCAGCGCTGCGCGAGTTGGTGGCGCGGCAGGGGTCAGACCTGCACCTGAAGGTCGACGCGCCGCCGCTCTACCGCGTGCACGGCAACCTCGGCCCCGACGAGAATCTTCCGCCGCTCAGCGCCGAGGACACCGAGCGAGCGCTGCACGACCTGCTGCATGACCAGGCCAAGCTGCACGAGTTCTCCGAGGACCACGAGGTCGACTTCTCCTTCGAAATCGCCGGCGTCGCGCGCTACCGCATCAACGCCTTCCGCCAGCGCGGCGTCATCTCGCTTGCGTGTCGCGCGATCCCGCACAAGATCAGCACCATCCAGGAGCTCTCGCTACCTGACGTGATCCGCGAACTGGCCGAGGAGGAGCGTGGGATCGTGCTGCTCACCGGCACCACCGGCTCCGGCAAGTCGACGACGCTGGCCGCGATGATCGACCACATGAACGAGACGATGGCCAAGCACATCGTCACGATCGAGGACCCGATCGAGTTCGTGCACCAGGACAAGCGCTCGGTCATCAACCAGCGCGAGGTCGGCATGGATACCGCCTCCTTCAAGCGCGCCCTGCGCCGCGTGCTGCGCCAGGACCCCGACGTGATCCTCGTCGGTGAGATGCGCGATGAGGAGACCGTGCAGACCGCGCTCTCCGCCGCCGAGACCGGCCATCTGGTGCTCTCGACGATCCACACCGTCGACGCGATGGAGTCGATCAACCGCATGCTCGACTTCTTCCCGCCCCACCAGCACGGGCAGGCGCGCTCGATGATTGCCGGCACCGTCAAGGGGGTCATCTCCCAGCGTCTCGTGCCGGGCGCCAAGGGCGGTCGTGTCGCGGTCTGCGAGATCCTGCGGATGACGGGACGGGCGCGCGACATGATCGTGGACCCCTCGCAGACCGGGAAGCTGACGGAAGTCATCGAGGCGGGCGGCTACTACGGCATGCAGACCTTCGACCAGGCGCTATTTGGGCATCTCAAGGCCGGGCGCGTCACCTTCGAGGACGCCATGCACGTCGCCTCCAGCCCCCACGACTTCAAGCTGCTCGTGCAGGCCGACGGGCGCAAGGGCACCACGATGGAGGACGTCGCCCAGGCCCAGCGGGCGGCGGCTTCCGCGGACGTGCCAGCCGGGCAGCGACCGCCGGCCGTGCCCCAGCAGCCCGCTGGGCCTCAGCAGCCCGCGGCCCCACGGCCGCCGCTGACCACGGTCTGAGCGCCTGAGCACACACTTCACTTGGTAAAGTATGGGGGTGGCCGTCGATGAGACATGCCCGGTGTGCCGTACCGCCGACATCGTCTGCGGCAAGTGGACGTTGCTGCTGATTCGTGACCTCGCCGAGGGACGCTCGCGCTTCTCGGAGCTCGAGCGCTCGCTCGAGGGCATCAGCCCACGTACGCTGTCGCTGCGGCTGCGGGCCCTTGAGGAGGAGGGGATCGTGGAGCGTCAGACCTACCCCGAGGTGCCTCCCCGCGTCGAATACGCGTTGACCGAGAAGGGCCTCGCACTGCTGCCGATCATCGCCGACATGCGCGCCTACGGCGAGCGCTGGATTGTGCAGGGCTGCCAGGACCGCGTCAGCTCGGCCGTTTTCGCCCAGGACGCCGTCGCCGTCGGCTGACGCGGCGCTGCAACTCCCCCTGCGCCCGCAGGACCCGCGGGCTGCCCGGCGAAACGCTCTGCGTGCGCTCGCGCCAGCTTGAGACAGCCCTGACGCGCTTCGTGCACGAAGCCGCCGCGTACCTGCAGGCGGAGCTCGACGCCGGCGCCGAGGTGCCCTTCGAGCTCGACACCCGCTCGGCCCGTGGGCATCGCGCCGCGCTCTACTGCTACCGACCGCTTGCCGATGCCTTTATCGGCGAGCGCTGGGGCGCGCTGCGCGGCCTGCCCAGCCACGGTCCGGCGGTCGCATTGCTCGGGGCGTTCGACGGGCTCGA
>Ga0307476_10002872_pt1 | contig 10202 bp, 4 predicted proteins | sample atmos_gasesECM2C_2_FD_203314 | JGI IMG/M metagenome (GOLD analysis project Ga0307476, IMG submission 203314) | Hardwood forest soil microbial communities from Morgan-Monroe State Forest, Indiana, United States - atmos_gasesECM2C_05 | ecosystem: Environmental > Terrestrial > Soil > Temperate...
AGCCCACGACTGGACATGTGCTCGGTGTAGCTCATCAGCTTGTTGAAGTGAATTTTTGGCGCTGCTACGAAAGTTCCAGCGCCTCTGCGCCGTTCGACGAGACCTTCGCGCTCCAGACCAGCCAAAGCGTGTCTGGCAGTCATCAGGCTAACTTTATGGGACTTGGCCAGGTCGCGCTCGGAGGCCACCGCATCCCCCGGATTAAGTTGCGCAGCCTCAATTTTCTTGCGAATGGCAATCTGAATTCGCTTGTATGCCGGCGTTCCGTTGCGGTGATTTCCAGACATAATCGATTTTCTAGAGTACATGAGCGCTGCATGCCTGCCTATTAGCAGCGGAATTAACCCTTCCCGCGATTCCACCGAAACAGCGCCATGTGCTATATAGCGTATGTAGCGATATTCTGTAAAGAAGAAACTTCGCATCGCTTGCTCAGGACCTTCCATCACCCTGGCTATTGCTATAGAGCAGTAACCCGAGTGCAATGCTTTCCGGTAGTGACGCGTCCGGCAGGCAGGTCTCAATATCAATAATTCATGCACTGAATCGAAAAATCGGCAGGCTGAGACCCAATCTCCGCGGATTAGGCGATATAGAGCGCTATTGGGTGCAGCTAGTAAAGATTTCCACAGGCTCAAGCATTTTGTTCTTGACCGCCTGCCATCATGTGCTATATAGCATAATCCCATTACATTAAGGGTCGCTTTGAAACGCTTAACTGTGGAAGCGCTCTCAGGAGGTTGTGAATGAAAAAGCTGGCGTGTGGATTTGTAGCTCTGCTGATCGTAACCGGGATAGGAATGGTCGGGTCAGCCATTAGTCAGGAAGTCACCGCCGCAATCGTTGGCACAGTGACAGACCCGAGCGGTGCGCCCATCAAGGGCGCCAGCGTTAAGGCTACAGACACCGACCGGGGGACGGTCTGGACCGCAGAAACCAACGATAGCGGCGCTTATAACGTTCTGCGTCTTCCGATCGGTAGTTACGGCGTGAAGGTTACGGCTCCTGGGTTTCAGACCTCTGTGCAACCCCCGTTTACTTTGGCTCTAAACCAAACCGCCCGTGTGGATGTTCAGATGAAGGTGGGCAAGATCAGTGAGACGGTAGAGGTTACGGGCGCGGCCCCGATTCTGCAAACCGAAAGTACGGAAGTCAGCACGGTCATTGACTCCAGAACGGTAACCGATCTCGCGCTAACCACCCGCAACTATGTGCAATTGACCTTGCTGTCTCCCGGGGCAATCTCCGTTGATCCTGCCGGCATGAACACCGGCGGAAACACCGCCGAGGAAAGCGGCCGTCCCTATATCAACGGGAACCGCGAGCAATCCAACAATTTCTTACTGGACGGAGTGGATAACAACCAGGCGTCAGACAATCTTCTCGGTTACACGCCGTCTCCCGACGCCATTGGAGAGTTCAATCTTATTACGCAGAACGCCTCCGCGGAGTTTGGCAACTACAACGGTGGAATCGTGAATGCCACGATAAAGTCGGGCACTAACCGGTTCCACGGTGATGTGTTTGAGTTTTTCCGCAACGACGTGTTCAACGCCAATAAATGGGAGAATGGCTTGCCCCTGACAGGTGCGTTGCCCACACCGAAAGTGCGTTGGAATATGTTCGGCGGCACTCTCGGCGGCCCAATCATCAAGGACAAGCTTTTCTTCTTTGCCGATTATCAAGGCGGACGCTTGGACCATCCGGCGTCGACCAGCGCCATCACCGTTCTCACAGCCAACGAAATCGGCGGCAACTTCTCGGCACTGTGCCAGACGGGATTCACCGGCGGTATTTGTAACGACAGAGCGACGGATCCAAATGGAGCCAAGACTCTGGTGACCGATCAACTCTATAATCCGTGCGCCGCCGGAACCGGTGGAACCTCCGCTACGCCGTGCTCGATTGTGGCCCCTTCCGCCAGAACGCCGTTCGCGGGCAACATCATTCCGACGACCATGCTGGACCCGGTATTCAGTGCCCTGGCTACAAATAAGCTCTACCCTTCGGCGGTGAGCACTCTATCCAATGGTTTTGGCCAAGCCTTTAACGTTGTGGACCAGCAATACAATTCAGACCAGGGCGACATCAAGGTTGATTACAACGTGTCCCGTAAGGATCATGTGAATTTCCGCTTTTCGAAAGGCGATCAATACGATCCGACCACTAACTCCGTCGCCTTGCTTGGCAACACCATCAACGAAGCCTATCTGCTGAATGGGTCTCTTAATTGGACCCATACCTTCACTCCCAACCTGCTCAATGAAGTGCGCTTCGGAAAGAATAACGTCAAACTAAACCATGGGCTGACCGCGTTTGACAGTTCTGTGGGTGCCTTGGCCAATAGCATAGGAATTGCAGACGGTAATCCGGGCGGAGTCAACGGCCTTCCCGAGTTTGGCTACGCCGGCGGTTCGGTGACAAACATTAATGCGGGAACTTTGACCAATCTGGGTGCCGCAAGTGTTCTGGAAAATTTCTCCTCCACGGTGACCCAGTTTGACGATGTGCTTATCTATACTCGCGGCCGGCATGTAATCAAGACTGGCTTTCAGATGAATCGCTACAACCTGAATGTGTTCTACACCGGCAACGGTGGCGCACTCGGTGCCGAACTATTTGGCAACGGGCCGGGCGGTAACTATTCAGGAACGGGCGTAAATGAAGTGATTACGAGCACCGGAAAAACGCAACTCGTCACCTCCGGAGGCGATGGCTCGGCTGACTGGGCTCTCGGGATTCCCGAGGATGTAGGTCGAGGCGCCAGTTCAGCACCTCCTTGGCATCAGCGGGACTGGCTCTTTGCCGGCTTCGTCCAGGACGATTGGCGCGTTACGGATACACTGACCTTTAACCTGGGCCTGCGTTACGAAACGCGAACTCCCTGGGTTGAATCTAACAACCGGCAGTCGGCAGTAAATATTCTGACCGGCGCGCTGGAACTTCCCGGAAATGATCCGGTTCCTAACGGAGTGGTGGGTTCGAACGGTTTCAGCAGAGGACTTTACAACAGCACATACGGATTGCTGGACTTCCAGCCGCGCTTCGGCTTCGCCTGGAGTCCCCGGGCGTTCGATGGCAAAACGGTGATTCGTGGCGCCTTCACGATTTCTTCGTACCTCGAAGGCACAGGAGTCAATCTGCGTGATCCCCAGAATCCGCCCTATGCCGCTCCCCAAGTTGAGACCAGCAATGTAGCGACCGGCAGCACCACCTACACCACCGGTTCGGCCTTCAGTTCGGCCACCGGCGTGAATCCCTACGTGGGCGCAACTTTGCAGACCTGGTCCGGCACGGTTGAGCCGGCAGTGGCCGATCAGTGGAACCTAACCGTCCAGCGCCAGCTTACGCACGACACCACCTTCCAGGTCGGCTATGATGGCCAGCGCACTACGCACTTAATGGTTCCGGAGTGGCTCTCGCAAGGCGACTTGCAGCCCAACGGCACCATCACTTACCCATTTATCGGAGGACAAAATCCCGCAGGGACTGTGATTGACGGGGTTACCACAACTTCGGTGACCTATGGCCCTAACGGGTTCGGCAATGTGAAGAACACTGCCTCGGTAGGAAACATGAATTACAACGCGCTCCAGGCAGTGCTCCAAAAAAGGTATGGACACGGGCTTGAGGGTCAAGTTTCGTACACCTTCGAAAAGTGCATGACGAACGACGATGGTTACTACGGTAGCTGGGGCAGCACCACTCAGGCCGGACCGTCCGGAAATTACTGGCAAAATCTTTACAATCCCAACGGCGACTACGCTCGCTGCTATTGGGACGCGAAGCACGTTCTTAGCGCATACGCCGTCTATCAGTTGCCGGTTGGCCGTGGTCAACAATTTGGACAGAACCTTCCGACGGCTGTGAATGCCATAATTGGCAACTGGTCGATCAACCCGATTTTCACTTGGCGTACTGGTTTCCCGCTCTCGCTCTACGGAGCAAGTAACTCCGGAACGGGCAGCCCTGAGAATCGCCCCGACTGTAACGGTGCGGTCAGCTATCCCAAGACAGTTGTTCCCGGCGTGGGATTGCAGTGGTTTTCTCCGACTCCCTTCTCCAATGCTCCCACGGGATCATTCGGAAATTGTCCGGCTCAAGGTCCGGTAGTCGGGCCCGGATACGTCGATGCGGACATTAGCATGCAAAAGAATTTCCCGGTTACCGAATCGATGAAATTCCAGTTCCGCGCGGACTTCCTGAACGCGTTCAACCACCCTAACTTTGCCGTTCCGAACGATAGTGTCGGCACTGCAACCTTTGGAGTCACTAGCGCGACTCAGGACGCCCGCGAGTTGCAGTTTGCTTTGAAGTTCTACTGGTGAGCGTTGCGAAAACCATGGCAGGCGCCGTTCTTGGTGCCTGCCATTTTCATTTAGAATCACGCTTATATGTTCCGGTCTCAATCCCTGGTCTGCGTGTTGCTCCTCACAACGATGGCGGCTCTGAATGGCGCCGGGCAATCTAGCAGCAAAGCTCCCTCCGATCCTTCTTCGCCCACGGCAAGTGCTGTTACCTTGGCCGAGAGCGGTCATTGTGCCGAGGCCCTGCCGTCCCTCAAGAGAAGCATTACACAAGTTAAAGATAAAGAACTCCGACGCAAGATTGGCCTCGATGGAGTGCGCTGCGCCATGACGCTCCATCAGACTGAGGATGCGCTGCAATTCCTCCGTCTTCTGGCGAGGGAATTTCCGACGGACCCAGACGCGCTCTATGTCGCCATCCACGCGTATTCCGACCTCTCGTCCTCCGCTTCGCAGGAACTAGCCCGCAACGCTCCCTCTTCCTATCAGGCACACGAACTATTGGCTGAGTCATTCGAGTCCCAGGGCAAGTGGGACGATGCGGTGAAAGAATATCGCGCCATCCTGAAGCAAGATCCGAACTTGCCGGGTATTCATTTCCGGCTGGGGCGTGCATTGCTCTCCAAACCAAATCCCAGCCCCGACGTGGCAAGTGATGCGAAACAGGAGTTCGAGCGGGAGTTGCAGACCGATCCTAAGAACGCTGGGGCAGAATACGTGCTGGGCGAATTAGCCCGCCAGAACCAGCAGTGGGAAGATGCAATCAAGCATTTTTCCCGCGCCGCAAAACTGGACCCTCAATTTGGGGAGGCGTTCTTCGGTCTGGGAGCGTCCCTGGTTTCAGAAAAGCAATATGCCGATGCTATCGTGCCGCTCGAAACCGCGGTCAAGCTGGAACCTCGCAACCCAGATGCCCATTACAATCTCGCGATGGCCTACACTCGCGCCGGACGTAAACAAGATGGCGACAAAGAATTCGCTATTCACCGGCGCTTGATCGGCAATGAGAGTGGTGCCACGGACCAGACGCCTGCGGCTGGCCAGCCCGCTAAAGATTAAAACTCAGTTAACTGGTTCGAAGAAGAAGCGCGCGGGCCGCGCTAGAGTGAGTGGAGAAATCTGTCTTGAGATATGACGGTTGGCCATGGCGCAGTACTCGCCGAGACTTTCTTCGGGGACTGGCCGGTGGATTGACCACCGGCATTGCATTCTCCACGTTCCCCCGTTTCGCCGAAGCCTTACCGCAGAGCCCCTATCCTTTTGAAGAAGTCCCGGCCTCTGTGAGCGGCATAACTTGGAGACACACAGCGGGCCACTCTCAGCAAAAATACCTGCCCGAAACCACCGGAGCGGGATGCGCTTTCCTCGATTACGACAACGATGGCTGGATGGACATCTATCTGGTCAACAGCGGCAAGTGCGATTTCTACGATCCCTCACCTCCGCTGCGCAACGCGCTTTACCGTAATAATCGCGACGGAACTTTCACCGATGTCACCGAGAAGGCCGGCGTCGGTGCCGGTGGCTATGGTCAGGGCGTGGCCGTTGGCGACTACGATGCGGATGGCTTTCCCGATATATACGTCACGCAGTACGGCAGAAACATCCTCTATCACAACAACGGTGATGGCACTTTTTCGGATGTGACCGAGAAAGCTGGAGTCGCGGCACCCGGATGGTCTTCCAGCGCGGTCTGGTTCGATTACGACAATGACGGGCGGCTCGATTTGTTTGTATGCCGCTTTGTCGATTTCGAGAAATCGAAGAACTTACCCTGCACCGCAGATAACAAGCCGGGATACTGCATTCCGCACCTTTACAAGCCCATGGCGAGTTGGCTGTTTCACAACAACGGCGATGGCACTTTTACCGATGTCTCGAAGACCTCGGGCATCGGAAAATTTCTGGGCAAAGCCTGGGGAGTGGTAGCTACCGATATCAATAACGACGGGCGCATGGATTTATTTGTTTCCAACGATACAGTTGCGAACTTCCTGTTTGTAAATCGAGGACAAGGAACCTTCGAAGAAATTGGTCAACCGGCGGGCATAGCTTACTCCGATGCGGGAAGGCCGCGCTCTGGAATGGGCGTGGATTCCGCCGATTTCAATGAAGATGGTTGGATGGATCTTTTTGTCGCAAACATCGACCATGAAGCCTATTCGCTTTACCAGAATAATCACGACGAAACCTTCGACGACGTCGCTGCTCGTCTGGGCCTTGCGAGTGCGACAAAACTAATGAGTGGCTGGGGATTAAAATTTTTCGACTACGATAACGACGGCAATCTTGATCTGATTCTGGGGAATGGTCATCCCGACGATCTGATTGAGAAGATCTACGAAAATGTCAAATATCGAGAGCCCATGCTGCTCTTTCACAATTCGGGAAGCGGGTTGAAGAATGTGAGCGCTGAAAGCGGACCACTTTTCTCCAAGCCAATGTCGGCTCGCGGCCTGGCTCTCGGAGATTTCAACAACGACGGCGCGGTTGACATTCTGATCTCCAACAACAACGAGTTACCTGCCCTGCTGCGAAATAACGCCGGTAGTGAGAACCATTGGCTGGGCATAAAACTGGTCGGCAAGAAGGCAAATATCGATGCCGTTGGAGCTCGAATCACTTACCAGGCAGGCGATCTGAAGAGAAGCCGCATGAAAGTGGGTAGTGGCAGCTATCTCTCGTCGCATGACCCACGTCTGGTATTGGGAATTGGAAAGCGCGCAAAGGTCGACTGGCTGGAAATCCAATGGCCCCAGCCCAGCGGAATGAAGCAACGCCTTACGGATCTTCCTATCGACCGCTATATTAACGTTCGCGAAGGACAGAAAAGTTGGGAATAATATGCCGCCTCAACAGCTGCGACGATTCCATAACGTTAGTGAATGTCTGCCGGATCAATGAAAGCCGCCCGCGCATTGCCACCGTCTGGGCTTCTTGAATCTTGGTCCCGGATACCCCATCATGATGAGATAGTTACCCAGCTTCATCGCCGAGCACAATGAATCTCCAGTTTGGCCCTATATTAGGGATATGCCCGATCAGCGAAGTCGTTTCATTGCTCTCTAACGAACCAGAAAACGACGTGGATCTTCCATGGTAATGCCAAGCTTGAAGACTGGTCATGACGCCTCTCACCGCCGATTCTGGTTCGCGATGGCGGGGTTTGCCATGGCGCTTGCGCTGCTGCCTTTTTCCTACAGAGTCGAACGTCGCCTGGAGACAGTTGTTCACATCAAGGGTGGAGAATCCGAGAGGGTTGATCTGGAACTGGCGCAACGTTTCCAGTCTCCATACGCTCACCGCCTGGTTCTGGTGATCAGCGGTGTTCCCGATCCGGATTCAGCCAAAGGCGCAGATGCGTTGGGCTTCTTAACCAGTTCATTGCGTAGTGTGCCCGGAGTTTCGGGTGCCGTCTCGAGTCTGGATTGGCCAGATCCTCTGTTCACAGGGAACAATGGCGGGGCCTTAATCATTGTCGGGTTGGACCCGCACGATGAAAGTGTCGAGGCGTTGGTCCCCAAACTGAGGGCAAAAGCTGACTGGATGGAAGGTCAGCTGAGGTCGCAATATCCCAATATCAAACTGGAGATTACTGGTGAAACGCCACTGAACTTTGATCTTCGCAAGGTCAGTGCAGATGACGTCACCCATGCCGAGGAACGAGCGATGCCTATTACGCTCGTGCTGCTGGTAGTGGCTTTCGGCAGTCTCGTAGCCGCGCTATTGCCGCTGGGGGTTGGACTACTCTCAATCTCGATGGCTTTGGGTGCGGCGGCTTTACTCGCGCATTTCTTACAACTCTCGATTCTGGTGCAGAATCTGGCGACGATGCTCGGCCTCGGCTTGGGCATCGACTACGCGTTGTTGATGGTGAGCCGGTTTCGCGAAGCGTTGGCCGAGGGATATGATCCCGGGCAGGCTGCCGATATTGCTGCCAGGTGCGCGGGGCGGACGCTGATAATCTCGGCCACGACAGTTGCCATCGGATTTTCAGCGCTGCTGTTTGTGCCCATCAGCGAACTTCGCTCCATTGGGATTGCTGGCCTGCTGGTAACGGTTTTGAGTGTCATGCTGTGTACGTTCATTCTGCCTTGGGTGCTTGGTGTGCTGGGGCATCGCATTGATGCCGCCAGAGTGCGTCTTCAAGCCAGACGAGTCGAAACGCCAGAGAGCCTGTGCGCCGCGAGTGAGCGATGGGTACGGTGGGGCTGCATCGTGACCCGCCGGCCCTGGACAGCGCTGCTGGTCGCCGGGATTCCGCTACTGCTCCTTGCATTCCAGGCACGAAGAATCTCGCCCGGGGTTCCCGACCATAACTCGCTTCCGGCCGCAGCTGAGTCGGTGCAAGCACTGCACACGCTTCAAGCCATGGGGAGGTCGGGTATTGTGCAATCCCTCCGAGTGGTCCTGGAGTTGCCGCCGCAATCTACGCTGCTCTCGCCGGCTGGCTGGCTTGCCATCAGTCGCTTGACCCAGCACTTCCAGAACGATCCTAGAGCAGAAGAGGTCTTATCTCTTCCGACCCTTACGGGAATGTCTGACACTGCGGATGCAGTCGGCGAAGTGCCCGAGCCAATCCGCAAGAGTCTTCTTCGCAGCGATGGCCAGGCTACTTTGATTGAGTTGCTGCCCACAGCCACGCTTTCGCCCAACGAACAGATCCGATGGGTACGAGACGTGCGTGCCTCCAATGTCGCGGCGATAACCGGCGTGCCCGGCGCTGTGCTGCGCGTGGGAGGCGTTCCCGCACTCGAAGCAGACTATGACTCGGTAGTCAAAGAGCGTTTGCCAAAGGTGGTCCTTGGCGTCATATTGGGGAGCCTGCTGGCTCTCCTGGTCGGGCTGCGTTCTTTATTTGCGGCGGTCAAAGCCATTCTGCTCAATCTGCTTTCCGTGGGCGCTTCATTCGGTGCGCTAGTTGTCGTTTTTCAGGAAGGCCACGGCAGCAAACTGTTGGGGCTCGACGGACCGACCGGCACCGTATATCCGATCGTGCCGATTCTCTCGTTTGCCATTGTCTTCGGATTGAGTATGGACTATGAGGTCTTCCTGGTCGCGCGAGTCCTGGAAGAACGGCGGCGCGGTCTGTCCGAAAAATCAGCGGTGATCGAGGGCCTGGCGCGGACGGCCGGCCTTATCACGAGCGCCGCGGCCATTATGATTGCCGTCTTCGCCGCATTCACCGTAGGAAGCTTTCTGGTCGTCCAAATGCTCGGCTTTACGCTCGCCGTAGCGGTGTTCATTGACGCTACGGTCGTGCGGATGGTGGTTGGGCCGGCACTGTTGCAACTTGCCGGCGACTGGAATTGGTGGCCCTTTGGCCTACATGGGGCCCCGGCAGCGTCTGAAAAAGAGCTTATCTCATGATCGCGAATATGACGGCGAACGCCGTGGATACTCCAGCGACAGTCCAGGGCCGGGCAACAGTCTAATTGAGCGGTTCGCTTTATTTCACTTTCTCTTCTTGGGACGTGGAATGTCCGATATTAAAGTCCTTGCGCGCAAGATTCGCCTTCCCCGAGCCAAATTCGATTGCCAGAATCGAAGAACCGGTCTTGCCTTGCAGCTTTGCCTCCACTTGCGACGCAGACCAAGCGCCGCCGACCTGCCGCAGCCCATAGTAAATGAATTCCTTCTGCTGCCCCGTCCCGCGAAGCGTCTTCACCACATGCACAGGGAACAAAATGCCGCGGTCAATCCACGACGTCACCGAATCATAGTAAGTCCGGTCTTCAGAGCCAGGCACGCTCTTAAGCACAAAGCAGTCCCGTGCCCCGTATTTCTCCGTTGTCTGAAGTGCCTGATTCTTCCAGAAGAACTGGCTCTCTACCATGTCTTCATAGGAGAAGTCTGTTCCCACGAGTGGTTCGTTCCAGCGTTCGAAAGGCAACA
>Ga0307476_10002874_pt1 | contig 10199 bp, 7 predicted proteins | sample atmos_gasesECM2C_2_FD_203314 | JGI IMG/M metagenome (GOLD analysis project Ga0307476, IMG submission 203314) | Hardwood forest soil microbial communities from Morgan-Monroe State Forest, Indiana, United States - atmos_gasesECM2C_05 | ecosystem: Environmental > Terrestrial > Soil > Temperate...
CGTGGTCCTGCTCGACGAAATCGAGAAGGCGCATCCGGACGTGTTCAACATCCTGCTGCAGGTTTTTGAAGACGGCCAACTCACCGACGGTCTCGGAAATACCGTCGACTTCAAGAACACGATTCTTATCATGACGTCGAATATTGGAGCCCGACACTTGCAGAAGCGCGAAGGCTTCGGCTTCCAATCGACTGCGGAAGATCAGGTTTCGGGTAAGGTTGAGGAACTGGTAAAGGGTGAAGTAAAACGCACCTTCAATCCAGAATTTCTGAACCGCCTGGACGAGATCATTCTCTTCCTGGCTCTGAGCGAGTCTGATCTGATTCAGATTCTCGAGCTCATGGTCACGCAACTCAACGCGAATCTGGCGCAAAAGGCCATCACGGTTACGGTGGCGGATGAAGCCAAGAAGTGGATCCTCAACCAAACCTTGACGGATCGCTCCTACGGCGCTCGGCCGCTGCGCAGAGCGCTGCAGAAATACATTGAAGACCCGTTGTCGGAGGCGCTGATCCAGGGAACGATTACCACGCGTCCGGCATTTATCGAGGTCTTCCTCGAAGACAACAAGCTGTTCTACCGTCCGGTGGACGCGGAGAAGAGTAGCGAAGGCGTGTTGTTGTACGAAAACAGCTAATTCCGCGTTAACAACCTCAAGCCGTTAGCACAGTAAGCTGGCGGCTTTTGTTTTGGAGAGAAATTTTAATGCGGCTTGGTCCAGTCTTCAGTTCTTAATCCCTTCACTCTTCGAAAAACGCGATCATTACTCACCAGGATTGCCTCAACGGCCAGCGCTTGAGCCGCGATCATCAGGTCGAGGTTGCCCATCGGCTCACCGTTGGCTTCGAGTGCGGCTCTGACGCGCGCATAGTGTCGGGCCGCCGCCGAATCCCATGCCAGCACTTCCACTCGCAGCAGAAATTCTTCCACTACTATCCCGAGCCTTGCCGCTTGCGGCAGCCGAGCCACGCCGAAACGCAACTCGGCTTCGGTGATCACGGAGATTCCCACCTCGCTCATGGGGACTCTCAGCAGTCGGTCTCGAACACGGGGAAAATTCCCTTTAATGATGTAGCTGACGGTATTAGTGTCGAGAAGATAGCGGACGGCCATCTAAAACAGCTCGCGTTTTTGCGGAGGCGCGTCCTTGCGATCAGACAGAAAATCCTCGGGCACTTCAACCATGTGTGTCAAGGCGAAGAAATCGTTCCAGGACTCAGGACGGCGCGACAGGATGACGTCCCCTGTGGCCGAGTCACGGCGGACGTATACCTCATTGCCCTCGAAGCGATATTCAGAAGGCAGGCGCACGGCCTGGCTGCGGCCATTCTTGAAAAGCTTGGCGGTCTTTAACATGGTATATACTACAATATATACCAATGCAGGAATTGTCAACCGAAATGGCCAGCTCGCCAGTCCTACTGCACGGTCACCTTCACCGTCGCTGTCGACCGCCCATACGCATTGGTTCCATACAAAGTGTAAGTCGCGCTCTTCGTTGGAGTAATGGTCACGGAACTCCCCCGCACCGCTCCCACCTGAGGCGATACCACAAAATAAGAAGCTCCCGAAACGTTCCAGCTCAACGTCACCGGCTCTCCTGCGGAAACCGTCGAAGGATTCGCAGTGAAGCTGCCGATCACAGGCGCGGGCCCTGTCGGCACATTGGTCGGCGTGTAAAGCGGATCAATCAGCACAACTTCGAACGCGGAGGCCGGAACCGACTTTAGAGTCGCGAGATCATTGTTGTTCCAGCGGTTGTCAGGATCGCCGGTGATGAACATCGAGCTGCCGTTGTCGGCCATGATCATGCCATATTTTTTCAATGCCGCAAGAATGGTTTGCGCCTGTGGAGGAAATGAAGAGATGTCGTAGGAAGCCTGCAGCCGCATGCGCATCCCCATCGGCGCCGCATACGGATCGGTGGAGTTTCCCGCCCAATGCGAAGCGGGCGGCGTGAACGCGTTCTCGCTGTTCTGCAAAGTGAAGCGCAGGGCGTGCTGAATTGCGCCGCTGGCTACCTCATCGTAACGTGCAAGTCCTGCAAATACCGAAAGTCCCGCCGCATCCGCGGAGGTCCAGGTATAAGGACGCTGCTCGTCATTCAACAGATCCCAAACCGCCGCAGACGCCGCGTCCCAGCTGCCATTCTTCTGCGGATATGAACTGTACAACTCATACAGCCAGCAGTTGTCGCGATCAAGTACCAGCACGTGACGGTCGCCACTGCCTGGGTTCGGATACCCTTCAATCGGCGCGTTCTTCGGAATCGGCATTGGGCCGGGGTCGCTTTCTGAGCCGTAGGCGGTAAAGTTTATGGTGACAAACGGCGATCCACTGACCACATCGTAGGGAATCCCCATGGTCTGTCCTGCATATTCTCCCGCTCCAAAATCCGGATGCAAGGGCGTCGAATCCCCAATGAAATTGATGATTGCGCTCGAGTTTGGATCGACGGGAGCGCTGGAGATGTCCTGGTTCCATGCATTGTCGGAGGGGAAGGGAATGAATCCGTTCAGGCTCGCTTCACGGCCAAGGCTCATACCGCTGCAGGACTGAGCGGGCGCCGAAAGAAACGCGGATAGACAAAATGCGGGCACAAGGAGAAATTGGAGACCTCGCATGGAAAACACCTCGGGTAGGGAATACGTTGAAGGCAGAATAGCACGCTTTTCAAACTCTGCTATCGTTGCCGGGATACTCGAAAGTTCCTTGGGGGAATCGGCCACTAGGACATTAGGGAGGCCTTATTCTCCTTAGTTTTTTGCGACCGTTACCAACAAAACGAATCTGATTCAACGGGAGAATTCACGAGGCAGGTCCAATGGACAAAGTTAATATCGCCGACAAGTTCGCAAAAATTACGGAGTATTGGAAGCCTTACGTTGCGGCCGAGTTGAACGGCCAGCATGTGAAGCTCGACAAACTGAAGGGCGAGTTCATCTTTCATCACCACGAAAACGAAGATGAGATGTTCCTGGTAGTGAAAGGACGGTTCCGCATGGAGTTCCGCGACCGGCACGAATGGATCGGTGAAGGCGAGTTCATTGTTGTTCCGCACGGAGTGGAACATCGTCCAGTGGCGGATGAAGAATGTTGGCTTCTGCTGTTTGAACCGGCTTCCACGCTGAACACGGGCAACGTGGTGAACGAGCGCACAGTGGCTGAGCTCGAACGCGTGTAGGATAAGCAACAGGCCCAACATAGCAGGCTAGGTTTCTCGATCATCAAGGAGTTCATGGATCTTACCGTTTATTCTGCAGCCTGGTGCCCCGATTGCCGCGAGGCGAAGCGTTTCCTGGCCAAGCATAATATCCCCTACAAGGATGTAGACGTCGAAACCACGCCCGGCGCGGTGGATGAAATCGTCAAGCGCACCGGTAAGCGCGCCATTCCTCAATTCGTAATCGATGGAGAGTGGGTGCAACCCTACGTGCCGGGAGAAGGCTTTCTGTACGAAGAAATGGCGAAGCGCCTGGGAGTAACGAAAACCTAGTTTAAAATAAGTCCCACCTCAGTCTGAGTCTGCCAAAGGCAACCGCCGCCGCACTTTCGATACTCCTGTACATCAATCTTCCGTACCGTGGAAAAGCCTCGCCGGACGAGGCAAGATAACGGCTCGTCAGCTTTATATCTGGGCGGGGCCCACATCCATGTCCGAGCCGGAAGATCCAGAGGGATTGAACGAGGTCAGCGAGCATTGGCAGCAGACCGTGCAAGCCGTGATGGGATTGGTGCTGCTGATCGGCGCAGTGGCCATGTTCCATTACTACGCTCCTGCGACTGCGCAGGGCCTGCCGCCGGACGACTTACAGAAGCAGGTGCATGTCCTGACCCAGCAGGTGGCGCAGCTCGAAAAAGAGCAGGCCATGCCAGCCCTGGTGTTGAACCGCTATCGAAATTCCATTGGTTATATTTACGGCGTATATCAGGTTGGTTTCGCCAACCAGCCTGCCGCCATCCGGGCGCGCGTTTCGGGCACCGGGTTTCTGGTAAGCGACGGAATGCTCGCCACCAACCGGCATGTGGCTGAACCGTGGTTCGGCGACAACGAGGCGGAAGCGCTGATGCATCGCGGCGCCACCGCCATGCTGGAGAGTCTGGTCGTATTCTTTCCTGGCTCGCCGATGCCCGTAAGCCTGACTCCAGGCGCAGTTTCTTCTACCGGCGATCTAGCTGTGTTGAGGATCGAAGATAAAGATGCAGTGCGAGGCCTGGCAGTCCTTCCGTTGGCGAAGGGAAGCCCCCTACCAGGAGAATTGGTGACCGTGATCGGCTATCCGATGGGCATCGCGGGAATGGTGGCCAAGTCGCCGAGCGGAATTTACCAGCGGCTAGCCTACCGGCACAACGACATCACGGCCGCCAGCGAACTTGCGGCGCTTTCTTTGATCCGCCCTTCGACCACCTGCGGACACTTGGGCGATGTAGTTGGCGATAAGCTGATCTATGACGCGCCCACGGCCCACGGTGGCAGCGGTGGTCCGGTGTTCAATTCCAATGCGGAAGTGATCGGAGTGAACTCCGCCTATATCGATGGATTTTCCGGAGGAACTCTGGGATTCTCCGCGGAAGCCTTGCGCCCGCTGATCAAGGAAGCACACGAGCGCCAGTAGAGTTTCAAAAGACCGGGCATCAGACAACCAGCCAGGAAGCGAAAAGCTCCCCGGCTGTTTTTCTTAGGTACGACCTAGAAAGCCCAACGTAACGAGAACTGGATCAGGCGCGGAGTCCCGGTGGTATTGACAATCTTTCCGAATGGGTCTGGGCTGGTCTGGGGTCCAGCCGCCCAAGCCAGGTATTGCTCGTAATCGGTCACCAGCGGCGTACCGAAGTTGGGATGATTCCAAAGATTGAAGAAATCGGCAGCAAAGCGGAGATCCTGCCGTTCCGAAATCTTGAAGTGCTTTATCAGGGAGAAATCCCAGTTCTGCTGAAATGGTCCGCGATAGATGTTGCGCCCGAGATCGCCGAATCCGGTGGTGCAGAAATTGGCGCTCGTTCCGCACAGTGTGGGGTACAGCAAAGGCGCGGTGCTGAAGGCGGCAGGATTCAGCCATCCGTTGAGGCGCTGCGTTACGCTGCCGGAGCTCATTCCGCTACCAATACTAGCTCCTGAAGCCAGACTGGCGCTCACAGGAGAAGTTCCGGCTCCCAGGAAAGCATTGCCGCCGTTCGAATCCAAAACTGAAAAGGGCAGCGACGATTGCAGGCTGGTGACTCCGCTCACAGTCCATCCATCGAGGGCCGCGCGCCTTAATCCCGTCGTATGCGCAAAGAACGGAAGCTCATAGACGTAGCTGACTTTCAACACCTGCGGACGATTAAAGTCGGAAATTCCTCGAGAGGCGTTGATCGTACTTTCGTCGTTGAAAGCAGTGTTGTTGGCCGTGTTGCCTGTCGAGGTTGCATCGATGTTCTTGGAAAATGTGTACGCAGCCTGAATGTAGCCCCGCTCCCAGCGCCGGGACACCGTCGCCTGAAGCGAGTGATAAATCGAGTAGGCGTCGTTGGCGAAGATTTGGTAACCCGAATAGCCGTTCAGACCGGGCGTAGGCGTACGTGCAATTGCATTGGAGAATGTATTGTTTGTGATTTGATAAGTGTTGCCGCTGGTGTCCGTGACGGTGAACGGGTTGGCCGGAGTAGCATTTACTGACTGGATAGCATCCCGCGTTTCTCGCAGATGCGTGCCCTTGGTGCCGACATAGCCAACTTCCATGACCCACTTGCGCCCCAGGTCCCGCTGAACAGTGAAATTCCATTGCTGCGTGTTGGGGACCACAAAGTGCCGCGGAACCTCCAGCACGAACAAATTCTGCGTGGAGTTTACGCCAGGCCCGCCGGTGCAGGCGTAAGTCCCATCCCCCGTGGGGGTGTTAGGAGTGAAGCTGATGAGTTTGGCCAGGCATGGCAGCCATGCTCCTGACAACTGTCCTGCCGCTGGCACTGCGTTGGAGTTCGTTGCCGGCGTTCCGGTGAAAAAATCAGACATAGTGAAACCGGGTGTCTGCCCGAAGAAGACGATCGGGATGAACGGTGACTGGAAGCTAAGTTGGTCAACCGCTCCTACATCTTCGCGAACGTAGAAGATACCGTATCCACCGCGGACGGTCGTGTTGTGATGACCGAAAACGTCCCAGGCAAATCCCACGCGAGGACCGATTCCGGTCGAGACGCTGTTCTTGAAAGTTGATCCGGAAGCGTTTCCGGTAAGCCCCGAAACGCCCAGCTTATTGACGCAACTCGGATAGATGAAAGGATACTGTCCAGTCTTGGTCAGGTCCGATTCCATATTGCCGATGTGGCATGCGTTGTCGCTCCACGCGCCAAAGAACTCAGTGCGCAGGCCAACGTTCAAGGTCACGTTCTGAGTTGCCTTCCAGTCATCCTGCGCGAACACAGCGGAATTCTTCTGACGATAATTGTGGTTGTAGACACCGCCACCGCCGAAGCTGAATTCCGGTGCGCCTTGTAGGAAATTGCCAACATCGCTGATCGCGCACGGTTTAGCGACACTGCATCCTGGAGCGGTTGTGGATGTCGAGTTGCCAAAATAAAGCTGGCCATTGAACACTTGCGGGAACTGTTTATTGAGACTCACCGGTGTGAACTCTCCGCCAAATCGCCAGTTGTGCTTCCCCCGGACCCAGCCCAGCGTCTCGATGAAATTGAAATTGTTCTGCGCCTGGTACTGGTTGGCCTGCGGCGTCGGACCAAACTGAAAGCCGGAACTGACGAACGTAAACTTGTAAATATTGTCCGTAAGATTATTGGTGGGACGGGTGATGCCAGCCTGGCTTGCGGTGATGGGCGGCACGTTGATGTCGCTGTTGTTGATTCGAACAAATCCCACGCGGAAGTCATTCACCAGCGTGGTTGAGAAGACGTGCGTCTCCGTGAGAGAGAAGACCCGATCTTTTACTGGAAGTTGATAAGGGAAGTTGAGATCTCCGCTGCTGATGCTCCCGCCAAGTGAAGCCTGCAGACCGCCCGCGCCGAAAGGCACGTCCGATTGGAAGTTTTGAAAAAAGAATTGTGCCGATAACTTGTCGCGCGAGTTGCGGAACTCACGATCCCAGGTCGCGGTGAATTGGTCGTCGGTGTAACGCCCAGGGATGCTGGTGGTAAACGGAACAACGCTGCCCGCAGCAGTTCCATTGGGAACGTTTGGCAACGGGTAAAGATATCCATTTGCTGCTGGACCAAACTGGTTGCTTTGAAACGTGACCAGTGATGCCGCGACCGGATCAATGCTGGCAACGCCAAAAGCCGTGGCCAGCGCGGCTTGGCCGGCGGGCCCGCGATCTGCCGCGGGAATATATGGGATCAGCGTGCTGATGATTGTCCCCGGAGAATCGCCGCTGCGCTGGCGCGTCCCCGAATAATTGACAAAAAAGAATCCCAGTTTCCCGCCGGTCCCAATCGGACCTCCCACATCTCCGCCGAAAATATTTTGCTGGATCACCGGCCTCGGCTCACCCGCCCCATTCAGAAAATAATCATTGGCGTCCAATACGGTGTTGCGGAAGAATTCATATCCCTCGCCGTGAAAACTGTTGGTGCCGGTCTTTAGGATGGCATTAATGTTGCCGCCGCCGTTGCGGCCTTGCGTCGCATCATAAAGCGAGGTCTGAACCTTGAATTCCTGAATCGTCGCAGGATTCGGCAAGGGCGTCGTAGTCAGCTCGGCGACGTTGTAGTCTGTCGCGCTGATGCCTTCAATTTGATAGTTGTTGTTATCTTCGCGCTGGCCGTTCACTTCAATGCGCACGTTGCCTCGGCCTAATTGTGAAGCAGCATTCAGTTCACCTTGCGCACCGCTCGAGAGCGTAAGCAACTGCTGAAAGTTCTGCGTGGCCAGCGGCAGGTTACGGATGGTCCTCGCGTCAATCGCCTGCCCCGTCGTGGCATCCGTAGTGTCCACTTCCTGCACCAGCGCTTGCACTTCCACCTTCTGTTGTACGGATTGGGTCCTGAGCTTAGCGATCAGGCGTGTGGTTTCCGTAACGCGAACGGCGATGTCACGGAACGTCGACTCCGCGAATCCTGCTTCACGAACGCTCACCGTGTACAGTCCAACGGGCAGGAGAGGCGCGGTAAATGAGCCATCGGAGCCAGATGTCACGCTCCGTTCCAGCACCCCGGTTTCCTGATTGGTAATGCGAACTTCGGCGTTGGCTACGACAGCGCCGCTGGGGTCCTGAATCGTACCCGTAATCGCGCCTGTGGCTCCGCCTTGGGCGAAGGCTTCAGCAATAGATGCGATTGCAAGAAAAGCAATCCAGATGGACCTGTTTTGTAGTTTCGACATTACCCCTCCCTGAGTTCGGAATGGAATTCGTTTTTTATTGCTGAAACGGATGTTCGTCGAGTAGGCAAGCAGATCGACAACAGAAGAGTGTGCGCAGCCAGGATTGTGCCTTTATTCGCAGGAGTGGGCTGCGGGGATATACATGTGATCGCATGGATTCAGCTATCGCCATCGGATACACGATTCCGCAGAGTGCCCTGGCTCTGGGGATTGCGGAAGAATACTCAAAGACGGCAGCCGTTGGCAATACAAATCCTGATCCCGACTCGGTCGTGTTCGGGGTAGACAATGCGACGGCTTTCGGTTGCAGTTCTGGGAGTATGAACGCCGGATAAATGGGTTCTTAAGACCGGATCGTACGGTTCCTGAAAAACCATCCAGGTTCGCGCAGGTGTTCATCGTTAAATCTGCGCAATCTTGCGGCCATCACTCCGCTTCGGCTCAAATATCCGAGCGCTTTGCGAGGTTCGGCGCGATCGACTACCGGCAAGCGTCCAATGTCGTGGCGCAACATTTTGGCTGCGGCTTCGGAGACAAGTTCGTCGGGATGGGTGACAATCAATCTGTTCGTCCCCGCATCAAGAACGTCCATAGAACCCGATGGATCTTCGTTCAGGGCGCGGAGCAGGTCGCCGCGAGTGATAATGCCGGAGAGCATTCCGGCAGCATCGAGGACAAGGAGAGCCTCGTGTCGCGCCACCGTAGGATCGTGTCGCGCAACGCGCTCCGCCAATTCTCCAACCTTTGTGCCAGCCGTGATGGTAGCCAATTCGCGATCCATGGTGTCGGCTACCTTTGCCTGGGCGAGAACATCCGCTTCGTAATCCTGATGCACGTGTAGTCCGCGGCGCGCCAGTTTCTCCGTCATGATCGAACTCTTAGGCATTAAGATCATGGCAATACCGTCGGCGATTACGCTGACCAGCATCAGCGGCAACACTGAGTTGTAATCCCGCGTGATTTCGAAGGCGAAGATGATGAATGTAAATGTGGCACGCGAAGCTGCCCCAAACACGGCGCCCATCGCCACCAGAGCAAAAGCTGCGGGCGAGAGATGTGCGCCCGGCACAAAGTAGTTCGCCACCATGGCGAAGATGCCGCCCATGGCTGCGCTCCACATAAAGCACGGAGCCAGCAATCCACCGGAGGTTCCCGAACCGAGCGAGACGACCAGGGCAGCAGCCTTGGCCAACATCACGACAAGAAGCAGCTTCCAGGCCAGCGAGCCGTTGAGAATATCGCCGATCGTGTCATAGCCAACTCCGAGCACCCGTGGCACGAAGAAGCCAATGATACCTAGTCCGAGCGCACCGATAGCCGGCCACCATACTTCGTCGACAGGAAGTTTTTCAAATTGATCCTCGATCCAGTAGAGGAGTTTGCTGAAGCCCACAGCGGCCAAGCCGCAAACCAGGCCCAGCAGAAGATAAAACGGCAACCCACGTGGAATCGCGAAATCCATGGGGTTAACCTGAAACATCGGCCCCAGACCCAGGAGTTGCATGTGCACCGCGGTAGCCAGCGTGCTCGCAATCACAAGCGGAATGAATGAGCGAGATTTGAATTCAAACAGCAACAACTCGATGGCGAGAATCACGCCAGCGATTGGTGTGTTAAACGTGGCTGACATTCCGGCGGCAGCTCCGCAGGCCAGCAAAACCTTCCGTTCCACAGCTGTGGTGTGAAACGCTTGGCCGACGAGCGATCCGATCGCACCGCCGGTTTGAATGATGGGGCCTTCTGCTCCGAATGGACCTCCGGTACCGATGGCGATTGCCGCTGAGATCGGTTTCAGAATCGCTACACGCGGGGCAATTCGGCTACGATTGAACAGAACCGCTTCCATAGCTTCCGGGATGCCGTGACCTTTAATTTTCGACGTTCC
>Ga0307476_10002875_pt1 | contig 10197 bp, 12 predicted proteins | sample atmos_gasesECM2C_2_FD_203314 | JGI IMG/M metagenome (GOLD analysis project Ga0307476, IMG submission 203314) | Hardwood forest soil microbial communities from Morgan-Monroe State Forest, Indiana, United States - atmos_gasesECM2C_05 | ecosystem: Environmental > Terrestrial > Soil > Temperate...
CCGGGACACACGACCTTGCGCGTAAACTTCATGTGCCACGGCGTTTCCAGTTGGAAATAATCTGCGGCTCGGTGCATCAGGCGCGTAATCGCCGCCCTTCCCTTTTCACCTTCAAGCGATAGCTGCGTGGCCTGTTCGATTAAATCTTGATACGTCGCTTCGAGCCGTCCGCGCGCGGTCAAGACTTCTTCGGAATCCGGTTCGGGATCTTCGGTGAGTGACCACCAGCAACCTAGTCCGTACAAGTCCGTGCCGAAGCTGCCCGAGTTCGCGACATTTGCCTTGATGTGCGTTTGCCAGTCGCCGCCTGGCTGTTCCGGGTGTAGCGCGTCTTGCGCGAGAAACTTTCCATCCGTGCCGTTGACCGCGAAGGCCACGCGCCCGCCGACCGTTGGCTGCACTTCCGCAACGATGTCGGGAATGATGAAGGGCCGCGAATACGCTTCGCCTTCTTCGCACGGCGGAATGATCACGGCGGGATGAGCCCACGGGCGCTCAATGCGGTGCTGAATGTCGCTGACGTTGTAGATGTACACGTAGTAGTTCGGCACGCGATTCAAGAAAGCATTGTTGAGGCTGATGCCCATCGGATTGAACTCGTCCATCTTGGCGCGGGTCATCCGCTTCGCGTTCGGCGTATCGGTCCCTAAAAGTGTCGCGTTCGGTCGTGGCATTTTTTCTCCTGTTAGTTTGCTGCCTGATAGAAGCCCTTGCGCTGGCGCCTCAATTCAGTCCTGCTCATACGGTTCCACACTTTAGAAATTTCGTGCATCTTGCGGTCGATTACTGCTGTTTTGCAGCCGCCGCGCCCGTAGCTGACCGGCCCGAAGCGCGTCGGGTAGTCGTCCATAAGCCTGTCGGCGATTTCTTCCACCTGGGCCTTGTTCTCCGCTTGCGCTATGAACTCTTCCGATGCGGCGATTTCTTCGGCGCTCATTGACTCAGCCATTTCCAATAGTGGTAAAAGCGAATCCACGATAAAAGCATCCAAAGGAAGAGGATCAACGCGCAGTCCAGTAGAAAAGTGGAACTCCCGCGCGATGAGCGGCTGCACAATTTCCCATCCCCCTTCGTACGGATACTCGCCAAGAAGACAAAGATGCGTTTCGGGGTCGCGGTTGATCAGGTCGTAGAGCCGCGGTGTGCCGTAGCATTCGGGCGCTCGCCATCGGAGAATGTTCCAGCAAGGAATGTTTGGGCAAAGCAAGCGCTCTTCGTATCCCCAGCGGCCTTGCACGCGATGCGTTTCTGTTTCTCCCCATGCGAGGCGATAGCGCGGACCGCCGAAGCGATTCAAGCCAAAGCGCTCGTTAATCGTGTCCTGAAACTCTTGCGGGCAGATGCGGCGCTCGCTCACTTCTTGTTCCATCCGAATTTGACTTCAGCAGCGTGGACAAGCTGAAGTTTCACGCCTTCGACGTTCACGTCCTCGCCGTACTTGGTGATGTAAACCATGTCTCCGGTCTTGCACGGGATTGGAAGCAACATACCGTTGAGGACACGGCCCTCGCCGACAGCCACGACGATTGCGCGGTTCGGATTCTGCTTCCAGTGCTCCGATTCAACGATGGTCGCGCTGACCGGAATTTCGATGGGCCTGACCATCACGAAATCGTTGTAGACCGTGATGAGTTCGGCCAACTCTTCAACCGTTAATTCTTTTTTCTTCACTTCCGCTACCGCTGCTTTTGCCATTCTCCTGTTTCTCCTGTGTAAAGTGAGGGCGGAGCGCGCGACAGGCCGCTCCGCACCTGTTTTGTTAAATCGTCGGCTCAAACATGCTCGAAGCGTAGCAACCGGCCTTCATGTTCGAATTGAAGAGGTTCATTGACCCGTTGTAGTAGAAAATATTCGAGGTCAACCAACCGTTTCCGTTCGGATCGGGCACCGGCATCACCGTGACGCCGTTCCCGAAGTCGTACAGCGAAGGCTCGATCATTTCTGCGATGCCCCACGACTTGAGGCAGAGCAAATCCATGCGGCCCGGCGTGGCGTTGTAGCCCTTCACGTAATCGCGCCCGCCGAACTTGGGCGTCATGTTCTTTTTCACGACGTCTAGAGCGGTATCGCCGCCCGCTGCGATTTGGTTCTGCGAAAGCACGTTCTGATAAAGCTGGGTGATGGCAAGCTGCTGCCCCGGCCCGCCGTACCAGATTGCGCCGTTTAATTCTTCGGCATCCTCGCCCAAGCCGCGCTCAATCAGGATTTCCGCCTGATAGGGGATCGCGGGATTGACGGCGGCGCCGCTGAGGTTGATGTTCGGCGTCGAGAGACGGCCCGGATAGTTCGCGCGCGGGATTCCCAGCACCGTACCGGCGTTCGAGAATAGCTGGTAGGTCTTGATGCCCGCGATGGAAGAGCCTGCCGCGCCCGATGCACCTGCAACCATGAGGAAATCGCCGTTGGTCGTTCCTGGCGGCAATGCAGTGGTGGACCAAAGGGTATTGGTCACGCCGTCCGCATAGCTAATTTGGAACGAACCGCGGAGAGTGCCGCCGACCGCCGAGAAAACTTGCACGGTCTGCTGGTCTTGGAACTGGTTCGCATTGTTCATCCCAACGATTGAGGAAATGTTGGGACCGGCGAGAGTTCCGTTGCTGATCACGGCGCCGGTGGGAATCTGGTCGAGTGCGCCAGAGCCATCGCCGTTGAAAAGAGCCTCAATGCCGCGCAGGTAGCTGTCGAGAGAGTTCTTAAGTTCTTGCGCGCGCACCGAAACCAAGCCGCGCTTCGGGCCTGCCGTCGCCATCTGCGCGAGGTAGGTGATTTCGCAGCCGGAAAACAGGAATACGGGCGAAATGTCGCCGGTAATCCACTGCGAGCCGGTGCCGCGCCCGAGAGAATCGCCGTCGCCAGTGCCCTGCACGATGGTCGCGCCCGATTGGATGCGCATCGGCACATTGAATGCCGCACGCTGAGCGAGGCCGGTCGTGGCACCGATGTTGCCGGGACGCGCGGTTACGTTTGCCGTCTCGTAAGTCTTGGTGCCAGACTTTATTTTGTTGTAGAGCGTTTTTCCCGAGTAGATGACGCTCGGGATCATCTTATTCCATGCTTCTAGTTCAATCCCTTGTACCGCAGCCTCTTGTAAGGCCATAGTTCACACCCTTGGGTGTGATCTCATTCGTTCGCGTTCTCCTGGTACGCGACAATGGCCCGAGCGCTCTTCCCAGCGCCCGCTTCGATTCCTCCTGAATCAGCGCCAGCCTAAGCCGTCGCCTTTGAAGCGCTGCCGCTTTCGCTAGTTGGTAACGCAGGTGCGGCCTGCGTCGCGTCATCGCTGGAAACTTGTGATAGTTCGCCGGGTCCAAACACGGCGTCTTCGCGTTCTTGCAAATAATCAGTTAGCTTCAGCAAGAAGGGGGTGAGGCGCTGAATGGGAGTTGTTTTGCCGGATGAATCCGGTTTCAACGCCTCGTCGAGAGCTTTGCGCAGTTCACTAGCTGTTTTCATTGGCGAGAGTGTAAATCAATTCCAGCGCCAGCGCACAACTTTTCCATCATTGAGTGTCGCTTCTCCTACCCGCCCATCGCCGATAAACTTGGCGCGCGTAGGGTCTTTCGACCAATCCACATTCTCAGGGGCAGGCTGTTTGCTGAGCATAACCGCAGGAGGGCGCTGACCGTTTCCGCCGCCAGCCGCTCCTGGTTTTGCTCCGTTGCGTCCCATGCGCGCAGCCCAGCCCTTGCGCTCCCAAACTGCTTTGGATGCTTTCTCGGCAAGGCGCTGCACATGACCTTCAACGTACTCCGCGATTTCTTCGGGCGGCGCTTGGCGCTGATAGAAGGCTTTCATCTGCCGCTGGTAGGTGTTGTTGGCCTTGAGGCTGTTCGCGATTTCGGTGTACACGCCGCTCGCCACGTCTTGCTTCTGCTCCAGCGTGAGCACAATGCCCTTCTTCTTGGCGTCGTTGATGAGCGGCGTAAGGTGCCGGGAGATTGCGGAATTGGTGCGCGCGACGGAAACCTTTCCGACTTCGCCCTGATAGATTTTTGTCTTTTCCGACTGGATGCCGCGCTCTTGTTCTTGCAGTTTGCGTTCGCGGTCGGTGATCGGCTGTTCTTGGCTCTGTTCGGCGAGTTGTTCAACCTGTCCAACCCAGTTGAGCAATTCCTGCATCGCTTCGAAGCCTTCTTTTTGCTGGCCCGCCTTGATGAATCGCTGCACTTGCTGCATCAGCGGCGTAACGCCCGTTTCGCGGAATATGCGCGCCATTGGCCCAGCCATCATCACGCCGAAGCGCTTGGGGTCTATGCGCTGGCACTCATCCAAAACGGCGGGCGCTAGTTTCATCAGCCCTTCGGGAGAATCCCCGGCAATGTCTTTCACGATTTGCCGATCACCGCGCGCCACCATGTCGAGCTCTGTCGCAAAGCGGTCGCCCTGCTCGATTTTGGTGCTGATTTCCTCTTCGCCGCCGTGCAGCGTCATAAAGTCTTTCATGGTCTGCACTTCTTGCGGCGTGCCGGCCATGCGGTACTGCACGTTTTGGAAGTGTTCGCGGCGCAGCACGTCTGCGGATTTGGGGTCTACCTTGCGGAGTTTGTTGAGCGCGGATTCTACGGTAGGCTTTGCGCCTTTGGCCTTGTCGGGTTCGCCTTCGGTTTCGTCGGCCTGTTCTTCATCGCCCTCTTGTAATCCCTCCTCATCACCAGTATCAGTCTGGTCATCCCCAGTGCCCCCATCGCCAGAGCCATCGTCAGATCCATCGCCAACAGAATCATCTGCCACACCTTCATCGCCGCCTCCTGTTCCGCCGTCCCCGCCAGCATCCCCAGCATCGCCGCCCCCTCCATCGGGAATTATCGCCGGGGACGCAAAGAACAAACCACGGAACGGCAGCAATAATCTTTCGAAGATGTCCATCGGCGAGTCTCCTGTTAGTTGAGCGTCACTTTCTTAGGCTCTTCCTCTTCCTGCCATTCCACGATATAGACCATTTCGTTTCGGCCCGTCTCTTCGTTGAGCGCGAGTTGCGCGTATCGGTCAACTTGGTAGCCCAACTCTTTCAACTGCTGGTAGCGCTGATCGCGAAACGTCCGCTCAAAGTACGCCTCACCTGCCGTTCTTACTTCCGGCTCCGACGGGCTCGCCAAGCGTGACGGGATGTTTCGCGATCGCTTCATCTTGATCCTGTTGCGCGAAGTCTGCTGCGCTGGATGGTACACCGGCCAACGTAAGAACCATAGCGGCTTCCTTCGGCGGCAAATCCTTCACGTTGGCCGAGAGTGATGGTGGTTTCGGCGGCAGAGCCTTCGGCTGATTCGCAGCCGCTTTCTTGGCCTTCGATGCTTCGTGCTCCTGCCAGTGCAGTTTCAGATTCGCATAATGCTTCTGATCATCCGCCGTGCCATTCTTCATTGCGCGGCCCTTCGGCGAACGCAGGATTTCGAGGCACGTCAGCGCGTGCACGTCGTCATCGTCTGTGTCGCTGATCGGGTAACTCGAAACCAGAGGCGGAAGCTCTTGGGCCTGTGCGGCCATTTGCTTTAGTTGTGCCGTCATCTGCGCCAGTTGCGGATTTACTTGCGGCGGCATCGGCTGGCCTGTCATCGGGTCAACTTGTGCTGGCGGTGCGGGCGCGGCTTCGCTGAACTCCTGAATGTGCTGCGACATTTGCGCCATCGCCTGCTCAAGTTCAACAACTTCGGGATTCGGGACCGGCCCACCTTTGAACAGGATTGCTATTTCCCCAAGCTGCTCTTCGTAAGAGACGAGTTGGGGAATGTGCAATTCTTTGAAGCCGCTCATCTGCTGCACGAGTTTCAGATTCGAAACCGAATCCAGCAAGGTCTGGAAAAATGGGTTTGTCGCCGCGTCGGTGATGATCATTGCGAACCGATTCGATTTCTCGGTCCAAGTTTCCGGTATGTTTTCGTCAGTGTCCGGGTAGCACAGGAAATTGCCCTTCAGGTCTGCCACGTTGACAACCGATTTATCGTCGCCGCCAAGTTTGATCAGCCCTTCGCGATTCTCGGCCAGTAATTGCACGTTCTGCCGCATCACGCAGGATGTCGTTTCTTTGATGTTGCGCCACGGCAGCCCCAAGCGTCCTAGCGCCTGGTCGCGCGCAATCTTGATTCCTGTTCCGGTATCGTTCGCGCCGGTGTCGCCGCCAAAAAGTGCAGGATAGGCACCGCTCATCAGTTGCGCTACGCCTTCCATCAGCCATTGCGTGAAGCCAACCAGTTGCTCGGGGAATGGCACCGGATCTTCGCGGAACCAGAAATAACCGTTAATCTGCGAGCCGTTGGCCTCGAATGGCCGGATGCCGCCAACTAGGTTCTCCTGATCGCCGATGGCCTCGGTGTCGAACATTTCATCGTCCATGTAAGTCATCGGCACGCCATGAACGAAGTATTCGTAGGCCAGTTCTGCGCAAGTGTTTAGAATCTTCTGCGGCGCAATAAGAGGCGTACCAAGTCCCGGCCTATGTACGCCGTCGCCTGCATCGGCGAATGTAATCGCCAAATGGTCATCCATCGAAGCATTGCGGCCCTCGCAAAAGACTTCCCCGGCAAACGTGACGTACAGGCCCTTGGGACACTTCCTGATGATCGAATCGCGCACAGCCTTATCGTCTATGTCGAACAGCGCTTCGGGGCGGTAAAAATACTTCTGCATGGTGACGTCGTACACGGCGGAATCTTCGGTGATGAAATTGTCTTCTACGCCGAGCATGACGTTGATGCGCGCAAGGCGCTCAAGGTCGTCGCCGCCCGAGCCGCCGTCGGATCCCGAGCGCGATGGCGTGATCTGCTCGGCTTTCTTGGGATATTGCGCTTTAGCGAGTGACGTTGCTTGCTCCCAGCTATAGCGCGCATAACCGCACTCTTTCAGGCAGTTGGCCTTGATGGGCAGCTTCCAGTTGAGCGCACCGGCGACGGTTATAAGTTCGTGGCCGCGAGGCGTTCCCGGCGTCTCTGGTCCAGACTCAACATTTTCTGTCTGCTCTTCGGTGTCAGACTCAGACTCAGCGCCGGTCGAATCCACATCGCCGGAAGCGGCGGCATTTGCGGAATCATTTCCTTCCACATCTTCTGTTCCACTTCCAGTACCTTGTCCATCGTTAGGCTCTGCACTTTTGATCTCCGTTGCCGCTTCGCCGGTTTCCTCATCTTCAGGAACGTCCCCTTTGGGCGGAGGTTCATAGCCGTAGCCCTGTGCGTCCAACACGTAGCGCGAGAAATGCACTGACAGTCCATCAGTCCAAAGGAATCGTGCGCCTTCACCCTGCAATTCTTTTAGCTTATTGTCGCGGGAAATCTTTGCTTTGAGTTTGTCGGCGCTTGAGGCTGCGGTTATGTCGCGGTCGTCATCTTGGTCCGTCGGCTCAAAGAGCACGCCAGGAACTTCGCGCGTCAGCGCGGCGCAGATGATCTTTCGATAGCTCGAATAGATGTCGATTTCCCATGCCGAGCGGTCCTCATCTTCGCCGGGGCCATAGCCGGAACCAACGGAAGGTATCTCCCAGCCGCCATTCTGCCGAGGAAGCAAATGCTGGAATCCGCGGTCAAAGAGCCGCGCTTCCCACACGCGCACCAATTGCTCTCTGCGCGAGGGCATATCGCGCATCGCTACCTTGCGGTTGAGTGATTTGATTGCGGAGATTTCCTGGTCGTCAAACTCGATTTCTTTTTCTGGCGGGGCTTCAATGGCGCATAGGACGCCAGGCGCGTATTCCGGCGTGTCGTCCGTCTTTTCCTTCTTCGCGCCTTCGCCTGCGTTGACTTCGGCCTCGACTGCTACATCCTGATCTGCCATTTAGTGATGCCACTTTTTAGCGTTGAGTGCGAAGGTGGCCCTTTTGCGCATCTTGGGATCGCTGCTGCTCTTTTCCTCGCGCGCGTATTCCTGCACGCCCTTGCCTGCGCGATGCGCAGCTTCAGTGAAGATGCCGCGGTGAGATTTCTTAATATGAATCGCCATGCTGTTCCTCGCCGTCCCACTGATTGCAGCAGCCGAAATACTGGACGGTGCCAGCTACTTTTTCGCAGGGGCCGCTGCCGTCCTCAGAGCCGCCATAGTGCTCGCAGTTGCCGCAGTGCGTCGGCCCTTCCTCAACGTAACCTGCAACGATCTTGGGAACTTGAGCGACTGGCACTGGCAGCTTGGGCTTAACTCCGTCGAACACTCGCCCGTTAACGTAGAGACCACAAACTCCATGCGCCGGTTGTATCGCCCCTTCGACTTCAATGCACTTTCCGGGGCCAGCCGATTCTGAGCCGACGAACTTCCAACAATCCCCGCAGTGGGCGCCGACATTCGAGCCGAGGATTTTAGCCGGGAAATACAGCACGACGGCCTTATCCAGCTTTTTCTTCTCAGCGGAAGAGTACTCGCCGCTGCGGTGAGCCGCTTCCGTAAAGATGCTGCCGTGCCCCATGCTTCCCCCGAAGTTACATTCTGGCGGCGCGTGAATGGTGCGTCCCCTTGATGTGCCGTCTGCGGTTTTCTCTCCGCATAGCGCCGCCAGAATCCCCGATTAGACTTCGCTGAGCGTGTTCGTCCCAGCGCCAGCCACGCGATACCATGCGCCGCCAGCCGACTGCAGTTCGATCGCATCGCCAGCGGCCGCAAACGTGACCGTATCGTATGCGCCGTTGATGCCCGTTGCCGGTGTCGTGAGCGTGTGCGCGTGAGCCGTGATCACCGAGAACTTCATCAGAATCCCGTCCACGGTGGGCAATGCCAGCGTATAGGCTTGCGCCGATGCGCCGCCCAGCGTCACCAGGCCCGACTGCACAGCTACAGCCCCTGAAGCCGTGAGGGCCTGAGAGATTCCGCCGGCGTTGGGCACCGCAGACCACGTATTTGTGAGCGCCGTGTACTGGAAAGTCTGACTTGAAACGGCGTTGGTGCCGGTCGCAGGAGAAGCCAGAGCCGGGATCTGCGTGCTGGTGACGGTGAAGTTGGATGCGCCGCTCTGCTGAAACTCAAGAGTGACTTGCTGCCCGTCCAGCGCATCGCTGAGCGTAAGGCCAGTGATGTTGGCCGTGAGAAGGATTTGGACTAGCTTCTGCCCCGATACGTTGATGTTAAGCGACATGCTTTCTCTCCCTCGCTTGCGCGAATATGGATTTTTTCTTGCGGTGAAGCAGCGAGGGATCGGAGCCAAGTTCGGCTCTTTGTTTCGCCTTTTGCGCGTCAGTCAGCGGCGAACCCTTCGGCGCCACTGTTTCGGAGTCCAAGGCAAATCAGCCCCTCGGTTTGCAGCCTGTGATGTTGCCGTTCTTGTCGCGCGTAAAGTGGTTGCTGAAATCTTCTGCCGAGTCCAGCTTCCGCCCGCACTTGCATTCGTAACCCTTCATGGTTTCTCCTGTTCTGCCACTACGATTTAGAGTCAAAGAACCAGCAGTAATCGCTGGGGCCTACCCTTACCAGTCCTGCCGGATTGCGCCGCGTCTTGAGCTCCGGGTCAGCCATCACATGAGTTCCATTGCACCAGCCCGAGTCCCGCAAGCCTTGGCGGAAGTTCTTGCAATTCCTGCACATTCTCGGCGGCTCGCATTGAACCTGCGTCACGAATCCGGTCTGATACGTTCCGTTCTCTTTCTGCGAAGCCATCTAAAAGAACAGGCTCAGAGTCCCAAAGAACAGGCCCGCCGCCATCAGCTTAAGGCGATACGGCTCAACCGGCGCGGGCCATGCGAACGCTGCGAGAAAGAACAGCACCAGGGCCAGCACCATCAGGATCAAATGCAGAGGCGCGCTATTTCTTTCCATCTTTCTTCTCCGCAACCACGACTAAATAAAACACGCCAGCGATGAGCGCCGCGAAGACCACCGTAACCGCTCCGTCCCACCACATAGCTACATTCCGGGCGGCATTCCGCCCGCGCCAGCCATCGGCATTGCTTCCGCTTCGTCGCCTTCCGGCTCCATGTGCCCCATAGCCCCGTCAACGTGCTCGTGCGCCGTCCGCGCGTCGTGGTGCTCAGAGTGGTGCACATGCCCATCTTCGTGATGGGAGTGCATTTCGATCTTGTGGACGGGGCCGTGCTCGGCTACGGATTCGTGGATGTCCTGCTCGTGCTCTTCGGAGGCTTTCTCTTTAGGCTTGGACTTCTTCGAGGATTTTTCTTCTTTGCGAACGCGGTCAAATGTCTTGCCGTGCTGGATATTCTGGAACTTGCGTCCAGGCTCTTCGGTGGATTCGTAGGCCATAATTCCCCCTCAGTTGTGTTCCATAGGCAC
>Ga0307476_10002876_pt1 | contig 10195 bp, 7 predicted proteins | sample atmos_gasesECM2C_2_FD_203314 | JGI IMG/M metagenome (GOLD analysis project Ga0307476, IMG submission 203314) | Hardwood forest soil microbial communities from Morgan-Monroe State Forest, Indiana, United States - atmos_gasesECM2C_05 | ecosystem: Environmental > Terrestrial > Soil > Temperate...
GTTCGTCGAATGGTATCTTGCGTTTTACCACCCGCAATCTTGAGAGTTCGTTGCCCGCCATGACACAGTTGAATTCCGGTTTAAGCGAATGGGGCGCGGTTGCCGCGCACGCGGATGAATTGGCCGGCGCGCATCTGCGCGATTTGACGGCGGGCGATCCGCAGCGCTGGCAGAACTTCCACCTCGAGCACGATGCCTGGCTGCTCGATTTTTCGCGCCAGCGCATCACGGGCAAGACCTTGCCGCTGCTCATCGATCTGGCGCGCGCAGCGGATCTGCCGGGGCGCATGGCGGCGATGTTTCGCGGTGATCCGATCAACAGCACCGAGCAGCGCGCGGTATTGCACGCTGCGCTGCGTTCGGATTTTGCCGGTCCGGCGGCGGTGCAGGCGGAAGTGCGCGAGTCGCGCAGGAAACTGGTCGATTTCGCCGCCGCCGTGCGCTCGGGCAGGAAGCTCGGGATCACCGGCAAGCCATTCAAGCAGGTGGTGAACATCGGCATCGGCGGATCGGATTTGGGTCCGCTGCTGGTGTGCGATGCGCTCAAAGCGGAGTGGAGCGGCGGCATCACGCCGCACTTCGTATCGAACGTGGATCGCACCCAACTCGAGGATCTCAAGCGCAGCATCGATCCCGCGGAAACGTTGGTGATCGTGTGCTCGAAGACGTTTACGACGCTCGAGACGCAGGCGAATGCCAATGCGGCGCGGGCGTGGATCGTCGGTGCGCTCGGCGACAAATCTCCCGCGAACCACTTTGCCGCTGTTTCAACCAATGCTGAAGCGATGGATGCCTTCGGCATCGCCGCCGACCATCGCTTCACCCTCTGGGATTGGGTGGGCGGGCGCTATTCGGTGTGGTCTGCGATCGGCCTGATCGCCGAGCTCACGCTCGGGAGCCCCTGCTTCGAAGAATTCCTGAAGGGTGCGAGCGACATCGACAGACATTTCATTGAGGCACCGTTCGAGAAGAATCTGCCCGTGCTCATGGGTGTGCTCGGCGTGTGGAACCGGACTTTCTTGAAGTTACCGACGCTCGCGGTGCTGCCGTACGATCAGAGGCTCGCCCGCTTGCCCGCGTACCTGCAGCAACTGGAAATGGAAAGCAACGGCAAGTCGGTGAGCTTGAACGGCGCGCGCGTCGATTTCGCCACGGCGCCCATCGTCTGGGGGGAACCGGGCTCGAACGCCCAGCATTCGTTCTTTCAGATGCTGCATCAGGGAACCCTCACGCAGGCGTTGGACTTCATCGCGCCGCTGCGCGGCTCGTGGGGAGGCACGGACGGGCAGGATCTCGCGCTCAAGAATTGCTTCGCGCAATCGCAGGCGTTTGCGTTCGGCTACTCGCTGCAAGACGTCGAGGCCGACATGAAAAGGACGGGCGCCGGCGCCGCCGACATCGCCCGCATCGGCCCGCATCGGGTGCATGAGGGCAACCGGCCGAGCTCGCTGCTGATGTATCCAAAAACCACGGCGCGAACCCTGGGGGGATTGCTGGCGCTCTACGAGCACAGCGTGTTCGTGCAGGGCACGATCTGGGGCGTGAATTCCTTCGATCAATACGGCGTGGAGCTGGGCAAGAAGCTTGCCGTGGGGATCGATATGAGCGGGGCGAAGTCGCCGGCAGGCCATGGCGCGGCGGGGTTGGCGGCGCTCATTGGGTATGTGGCGAAGCATCGGTGAAGGCCGCCGCGATACCCTATAATCACGGCCCGAAAACTGATACGGGTAAGGCGTGAAACGACGGAAGGGCATTATCTTGGCAGGCGGCGCCGGCACGCGCCTGCATCCGATCACCATGTCGCTCAGCAAGCAGCTCTTGCCGGTGTACGACAAGCCGATGATCTATTATCCGCTCGCGGCGCTGATGTCCGCCGGCATTCGCGACTATCTGATCATTACCACGCCGCGCGACCAAACGGCCTTCCGGGATCTCTTGGGATCGGGGGCGCAGTGGGGGTTGTCGTTCGAGTATGTGGTCCAAGAAGTTCCCAACGGCATCGCGCAGGCGCTGATTTTGGGCGAAGCGTTCCTGGACGGCGCGCCGTCGGCACTGATTCTGGGCGACAACATATTTTACGGCGCGAATCTCACGCCGCTGCTGATATCGGCGGCACAGCGCGAATCCGGGGCGACCGTGTTCGGCTACTACGTGCAGGATCCGGAACGCTATGGCGTCGTGCAGTTCGATGCCGCGGGCCGGGTGACGGATCTGTTGGAAAAGCCGAAGTCCCCGCCATCGAACTATGCCGTCACGGGGATTTATTTCTACGACGGGCGGGCCTCGGCCTTTGCCAAGGCGCTCAAGCCGTCGCCGCGCGGCGAGCTCGAGATCACCGACCTGAATCGCGCGTATCTCAAGATCGGCGAGCTGCACGTCGAACGGCTGGGCCGCGGCACGGCGTGGCTCGATACCGGCACGCATAATTCCCTGCTCGATGCCGGCGTGTTCGTGCGCATCATCGAAGAGCGGCAGGGCTTGAAAGTCGCCTGTGTGGAAGAAATCGCCTGGCGCTCGGGGTTCATCACCGCCGATCAATTGGTGAAGCTCGCCAAGCCGCTCGAAAAAAGCGGCTACGGCGAATATCTGCTGCGCATCGTCAAAGAGCAATTTTGAAGCACCCGGCCGCATGAAATTCACGACGACGCCGATCGCCGATGTGGTGCTGATCGAACCGCAAGTGTTCGGCGATGCCCGCGGCTTTTTCACCGAAACCTGGCAGGAGCAGAAATTCAAGGCCGCCGGCATCGACGCCACATTCGTGCAAGACAATCACAGCCGCTCGGTGCAGTGGACGCTGCGCGGGCTGCACCTGCAGGTGGAACATGCGCAGGGCAAGTTGGTCCGGGTCTCCCTGGGCAGCGTGTTCGACGTGGTCGTTGATTTACGGCGCAGCAGCGCGACGTTCGGCGCCTGGTGGGGGGTGGAGCTGTCCGCGGAGAATCATCGGATACTGTGGGTTCCGCCGGGGCTGGCGCACGGCATCTTGGTTGTCTCGGAATCCGCGGATTTTCTGTATAAATGCACCGATTTTTACAGTCCGCCGCATGAGCGGACCCTGGCCTGGGATGATCCGACCCTGAACATTCGCTGGCCCCTTCCCGCGGGGGTTGCACCCAAGCTCTCGGCGAAGGATGCCCGCGGCGTGAGCTTTGCCGAGATCGAGAAGTTCGCATGAGGGTGTTGGTCATCGGCGTCGGGGGGCAGGTCGCGAATGCGGTCGTTGCCGCGGCCCCGGCCGAGCATCAGGTGGTACCGAGGACCCGGGCCGAACTCGATATCTGCGACGCGACCGCCGTTGCCCGTGCCTTGGCCGACACCGGCGCCGAGTGGGCGGTGAACGGCGCGGCCTACACCGCCGTGGATCTGGCCGAGGATGAACCATCGCTCGCCGCGGCGGTCAATGACACCGCGACCGGTGTATTGACGGCGGCAACCGCGAGCACGGGGTGCCGGCTGCTGCATTTGTCGACGGATTTCGTGTTCGACGGCAAGTCCAATCGCGCCTACCTGCCGACGGATGAAGCCCATCCCTTGAGTATCTACGGAGTCAGCAAGCTTGGCGGCGAGCGGCATGTGTTGGAAGGCCCCGGGACCGGCATCGTGTTGCGCACGGCGTGGGTATATTCCGCCGCGGGCCGGAATTTCGTGCTCACCATGCTGCGTCTGATGCGTGAGAAGGAGCAGGTCAGCGTGGTTTGCGACCAGATCGGCACCCCCACGTGGGCCGGCAGCATCGCCGCCGCCATCTGGGGCCTTATCGAGGTGAACGTGCCCGGCGGCGTGTACCACTGGACGGATCTCGGGGTGGCGAGCTGGTACGATTTCGCCGTCGCCATCCAGGATGAGGCCCTGGCACGGGGATTACTCAGCCGCGCCGTTCCCGTCCTGCCCATACCGAGTACGGCCTATCCGACGCGCGCGCAGCGCCCGGCGTTCAGCGTGCTCGACACGAGCGCCACGCGAGCCCTGATCCCGGTGCCGGCGCGGCATTGGCGGCACAATTTAAGGACCATGCTGGATGAGCTTCGAGCCCCGTAACCTCTTCATTAGCGGTGGTGCCGGCTTCATCGGCGCCAACTTCGTGCGCCACTGGCTGGCAAACTCCCGCGAGGGGCGGGCAGTGGTGTTCGATGCCCTGACCTATGCCGGCAATATCGAGAATCTTGCGGGTCTGGACCAGAACCCGCGCTATGTTTTCGTGAAAGGCGATATCTGCGACGAAGCCACGGTGCGCGCGCTGCTCGAGCAGCTCGAGATCGACACCATCGTGCATTTCGCGGCGGAATCTCACGTCGATCGGTCGATCTTGGGCCCGGATGATTTCATACGCACCAATATCGTGGGCACCCATGCGCTGCTCAAGGCGGCCAAAGCGCTGTGGGTAGACCGGAAAACCGTGCCGGCGCACCGCTTTCACCATGTCTCGACCGATGAGGTGTATGGATCCTTGGGGCCCAAAGACCCGCCGTTTCACGAGGCCACGCCCTATGCGCCCAACTCGCCGTACTCCGCCAGCAAGGCCGCGTCGGATCACCTGGTTCGTGCATACTATGAGACCTTTGGATTGCAAAGTGTCGTCACCAATTGCTCGAACAACTACGGGCCGTACCAGTTTCCCGAGAAATTGATCCCGCTCACGATCGTCAATATCTTGCTCGGCAAGGCTCTGCCGGTGTACGGCGACGGGCTGCAGGTGCGCGACTGGCTGCATGTGGAAGACCACTGTGCGGCGATCGCGCTGGCGCTGAGAAAGGGCAAACCGGGCGAGGTGTACAACATCGGCGGCAACAGCGAGACTACCAATATCGAGATCGTGCGGACGCTGTGCGGGTTGGTGGATCAGGCCGTCAGCCGCCGGATCGAGCTGGGAGAGGCGTTTCCGAACTCGCCGGCCGTGAAGGCCCAGCGATCGATCGATTTGATCACGCATGTCCGCGACCGCCTGGGACACGACCGCCGTTACGCCATCAACTATGCGAAGGCGCGGCGCGAGTTGGGTTACTCGCCGGCAAGGGATCTCTCAACCGGGTTGAGGGCAACGCTTGACTGGTATTTGGCCAATACCCGCTGGTGGCAGGCGCTGTTGGGCCGGGACTACGCGAATTGGCTGGAGAAGAATTACAAGCGCTAGCGACTCCGAGTGTTGAGCTCGAGCCTGGGGGCGGCGCCCGTGCGGGGTTACCCGGATGATTTAACAGGCTATGATGTGCCCCGAGGGAGAATCGGCGACGCTGAAGCGCGCCTATGCAAGTGAGGATTCTAAAGCGATGGTAACGGTGGCATGACTTTACGTTGGACGAATTCACGACGCCGGGCGTTTACACCGATAGCGATTTCCAAAAGGGATTCTGCGAGCCGGCGTCATGCGATTTAGATCGTTAGGCCTGCTATTTGCGTTGTCGATCCCGCTGGCCGCATCGTCGCAGAACCAGACTTCCGATACCTTGCAGTCCCTGAAGAACAGCCTGTCGCCCGATCAACAGAGTTCCATTCTGCAAGAAGTCTTGGGAAAGGGCGGCACCTCGAAAAAAACGGATGCCAAGCTGGAATCGCCCGAAACGGTCCGGAAAAAAAACGGCGAGCAACCGGACGTATTCGACAAGGAAAAATTCCAAAAGACTCTCGATGGGCGAACGCTTCGCCAGCTTGATGAAGATCCTGAGTTGCGTGCCAATGACACCGTCCTGATCGAGCTGGTGTCGCTTTACGACCTGTGCACCACCGACCTCAATGGCAATCCAATCGGCGATCAAAACAACCCCAACGGGATCAACGGAAAAAACGCCCCCAATGGAGCCAATGCCGCCGGCGGCATCACCGGCATCACCGCGCTGAGCGGCGCCGCCGGAAACAGCGGCGCGCCCGGCACCAACGGCATCCGTGGAGTCGGCGGCAACGTGCCGAATACCGAGTTCGCCAATACGCGGTGTCCGACGGTGGACGCGGACAAGCCGAGGACGGACCTGGAAAAGGACAAATCCGAAAAATTCCGCAGGCGCATCCTCGACAACAATCCATACAGGCTCAACCAGTTTGGGGTGCTGGAGATGCCCGGCCTGCCTGCGATTCCTCTGGCCGGATTGACGGCGTCCGAGGCGACGAAGCGGCTCGGCGCGGACCGGGACCTCGCCGATTATGCGGTGAGGCTCACGTTGCTGCGCCTGTTGCCGTCGGGCAATGAGGCGCTGAAGCCATTCGGCTACGACTTGTTCGAAGGAGTTCCAAGTACGTTCGCGCCGGTGTCGGATATCCAGGTGCCGGTCGACTACATCGTGGGACCCGGCGACACGCTGGTGATACAGCTCTACGGCAACGAACCCTCGCATTACGAACTCACCGTTCAACGGGACGGGCAGGTGAATTTCCCGAAGCTCGGCCCGATCAGGGTCAGCGGAATGACTTTCGACGCGGCCCGTGCCGCAATCGAGCAGCGGGTCGCCCAGCAGATGATAGGAACGCGCGTCAGCGTGACCATGGGCGAGCTTCGCTCCATTCGAGTGTTCGTATTGGGCGACGCCGAAAAACCGGGCTCGTATACGGTGAGCGGCTTGTCGACGATGACGAATGCACTGTTCGTCAGCGGTGGCGTCAAGAAAATCGGCTCGCTGCGCAATATCGAACTGAAGCGCAATGGGCGTTTGGTGACCACGCTCGATCTATATGATCTCCTGCTCCGTGGCGATACCAGCGGCGATAGGCAGCTGCTGCCCGGTGACGTCATATTCATTCCCCCCATCGGCGACATCGTGTCGGTGGACGGTGCGGTGCGGCGTCCGGCCATTTACGAACTCAAGCGGGAAAAGACCGTGGCGCAGGCCGTCGAGATTGCCGGCGGCCTATTGCCCGATGCCGACGAAAAATTGGGTCAACTCGAGCGAATCCTGCCGTCGCGCCTGCGCGAAATGCACAATATCGACTTGACTGCCGCGGCAGGGCGTTCGACGGAAGTCGCCAACGGCGACAAAATAAAGATCCCCGAGATACGGCCGACGCTCGAGAATTCCGTGCTGCTGACCGGATATGTGTTCCGGCCGGGCCAGTTCGAATATCGCCCGGGATTGCGGCTCACCGACGTGCTGGGGAGTTTCGACGAGTTGCGGCCGAACGCGGATCAGCACTACATCATGATCCGGCGCGAGGTTCCGCCCGATGAAAGGATCGAGGTGCTGTCCGCCGACCTGCAGCACGCGCTTGCGGCGCGTGGGTCGGCGGCAGATCCGGAACTGCGGCCGCGAGATAAAATCTACGTGTTCGATCTGTCGACGGATCGCGAACGCATTCTTGCACCCCTGATCCGGGAGCTGCAGCTGCAGGCGTCGCCGGAGAAACCGGAACAGGTTGTCAGCGTCGACGGCCGGGTAAAGGCGCCCGGACATTACCCGCTCGAACCCGCCATGCGCATCAGTGATTTGATCCGTGCGGGCGGCAGCTTGGAGGATGCCGCGTTTCGCGGGCAGGCTGAGATTACCCGCTATGAGGTCCGAGATGGGGACGCGCGCAGGACCGAGCTGATACCGGTTGATCTCGCAGCGGTTCGCCGCGGGGATGCGGGCGCCGATTTGCAGCTCAAACCTTATGACGTCTTGGTCATCAAGCCCATTCCGCAGTGGGTCGAACCCGGCGTCATCGAACTCGCGGGCGAGGTGCGCTTTCCCGGCAAGTATCCCATCCACCAGGGCGAGACCCTGTCATCCGTTTTGCATCGCGCCGGCGGGTTTACCGACTTCGCGTTCATCGAGGGATCTGTGTTCATTCGCGAGGAGTTGAAGAAGCGGGAGAAAGATCAGCTTGAAATGCTGGCGAATCGGCTGCAAAGCGATCTGGCGTCGCTGTCGCTCGAAGCGATTGCCAGCAGTGCCGCCACCAATTCCGGCGCCGGCGGCAGTGCGGCGCAAGGTCTGGCGGTCGGCCAGCAACTGATGAATCAGCTTCGCGATACCAAGCCCGTCGGCCGTCTCGTCATCGACGTCAATCTGGTCATGAAGGGCCCGGCGGGCGGGCCCGAAGACGTTGTGCTCAGAGACGGCGACAAGCTGATGGTCCCCAAGAAGACCCAGGAGATCACCATATTGGGCGAAGTGCAGAGCCCAACCTCGCATGTGTTCGAGGCCGGACTCACCCGCGACGAGTATATCGCGAGGAGCGGCGGTACCACGCAGAAGGCGGACCGCAAGCGAATCTACGTCGTGCGGGCGAACGGCGACGTCGTCTCGGGAGAGCGCTCCGGCTGGTTCAGGCGATCGCAGAGGGTGGACATCCGCCCCGGAGATACGATCGTAGTACCGCTCGATACCGAGAGGGTGAGGGCGCTCCCGCTTTGGCAGGCGGTGACGACGATCATCTATAACCTGGCCGTGGCACTGCTGGCAGTTCGCAGCGTATGACGCGGCTTTGTGCACGAGCCGAAAAATTGCATGAATAAGCCGATTAACGATCGAAAAATTCGTTTCGCCCTGGTTGGCTGCGGCCGAATCGCGACGAATCACATCGGCGCGATCGAGGCGCACAGCGAGCGTTGCGAATTGAGCGACGTGTGCGATATCGAACCGGCCAGGGTGGCCGACGCAGTCGAGAAGACCGGAGCGAGGGGACACCCGAGTTTCGAACGACTGCTCGCCGATACCCGGGCGGATTGCGTCGTGCTCGCCACGCCCTCGGGCCTGCACTCGGCCCAGGCCATTCAAGCGGCAGCCGCGGGCAAGCACGTGATGACCGAGAAACCGATGGCGACACGATGGCAGGACGGCTTGGCCATGGTTCGCGCCTGCGACGCCGCCGCCGTGAGGCTTTTCGTGGTCAAACAGAATCGGCGCAATCGTACCTTGCAGATGCTGAAGCAGGCCATCGAGGCACGGCGCTTTGGCAGGATCTACATGGTGAGCATCAATGTTTTCTGGACCCGCCCGCAGAGCTACTATGACGGCGCCAAATGGCGCGGTACGTGGGAGTTCGACGGCGGGGCGTTCATGAATCAGGCCAGCCACTACGTCGATCTGCTCGATTGGTTGGTCGGGCCCGTCGAAAGCGTGATGGCGTACACCGGCACGTTGGCCCGGCGCATCGAGGTCGAAGACACCGGTGTTGCCGCACTCAAGTGGCGCAACGGCGCGATGGGTTCGATCAGCGTGACCATGCTGACATATCCGAAGAACCTCGAAGGGTCCATCACCATCCTGGGCGAGACCGGCACGGTGAGGATCGGCGGCGTGGCCGTCAACGAGATTCAACGCTGGGAGTTCGCGACGCCGCACGAAATGGATCGACAGATCGAGGGCGCGAACTACGAAACGACCTCGGTCTATGGATTTGGACACCCGCTGTACTATGACAATGTCATCGGCACGCTGCGTGGCGAGGCCGAGGCGGAAACCGACGGACGCGAGGGATTGCGCTCCCTTGAATTGTTGATCGCACTGTACAAGTCCGCCCGCGATGGGCGGCGCATCAATTTGCCGCTCGAGTACTAGGACCGTGGCGGCATCATTCGTTCATCCGACGGCGATCATCGACGAGGGCGCGGTGCTCGGACCCGGTTGCCGCGTCTGGCACTTTGCACATATTTGTGCGGCGGCGCGCATCGGGGCGGGGTGCTCGTTCGGCCAGAATGTCTTCGTCGGCAATGACGTTTCGATCGGCGACAACGTCAAAATTCAAAACAACGTGTCGGTCTACGACGCCGTGACGTTGGAAGACGATGTTTTTTGCGGGCCAAGCATGGTTTTCACCAACGTTTACAATCCGCGCTGTGCCGTGGTTCGCAAGTCGGAATACCGCAGGACGCTCGTGAAAAAAGGCGCCACGCTGGGGGCGAATTGCACCATCATCTGCGGGATCACGATCGGAGAATATGCGTTCGTCGGTGCGGGCGCGGTGGTCAACAGAGCGGTTGCCGCACATGCGCTGGTGGTGGGTGTGCCTGCGCGGCAAATCGGCTGGATGAGCCGATTCGGCCGGCAATTGGCTCTGCCGCTGCGGGGCGACGCGCGGGCGCGCTGCGATGAGACCGGGGAGAACTATGTGCTTCGCGACGGTGTCTGCAGTGTCGATGGAACGCCTTGATGCACGCGCAATCCGCGTCGGCCATCCGCACGGTCAGCATCGTTGGAGCGCGGCCGCAGTTCGTGAAACTGGCGCCCGTTTCCAGGGCGATGAAGCGCGGCCGGCTCGAGATTGAGGATCGGATCGTGCATAC
>Ga0307476_10002877_pt1 | contig 10194 bp, 9 predicted proteins | sample atmos_gasesECM2C_2_FD_203314 | JGI IMG/M metagenome (GOLD analysis project Ga0307476, IMG submission 203314) | Hardwood forest soil microbial communities from Morgan-Monroe State Forest, Indiana, United States - atmos_gasesECM2C_05 | ecosystem: Environmental > Terrestrial > Soil > Temperate...
GAGCAGCTGCTTGACCGCACCCTGCACGTCGACCTGATAGACGAGGTACACGCCGCCGCGCAGATCCAGGCCCAGCTTCATGGGGCTCAAGCCGAGATTGCGCATCCACTCGGGGACCCGCGACGCCTTTGAAAGCGCGATGGTGAACTGGTTGGGGCGCGCTTCGTTGATGAGATCGCGAGCCTTCAATTGGTCCTGGGTACTGGCGAAGCGCAGCGTGAGGCGCCCCTGGTCGAGAAACACGCCGGTCGGCGTCAGGCCTTTCTCCTTCAGCAGTTGCTCTACCGCGACGCGATCGGGGTCGACCACCGCGGCCCTATCGCGCGCGAGCTGCAGCGCACTTTCCTCGCCGAACAGATTCGGCAACGCCAGGAATATTCCTATGACCAGCATGACCGCGACCAGCACGATCTTCCAGCGCGGGTACGCGATCATGCGCTCTTGACCGTGCCCTTGGGCAGCACCTGCGCGACTTGGAATTTCTGCAGCTTGACGTTCACGCCGCTGGCGATCTCCAAGGTCAGGAATTGCTCGCCCACTTCGGTCACCTTGCCGAGAATGCCGCCGGTGGTCGCCACCTCATCGCCCACGGCGACCTTGGAAAGCATTTCGCGCTGCTCTTTGGCGCGTTTGTTCTGCGGCCTGATGAGCAAGAAATAAAACACCACCAAGAGCAGCACGGGCAACAATAAGGCACTCAGCATGCTTTGCCCGCCGCCCGCACCGGCGGCTTGTGCATTTGCCGTATTAATGAAGAAATCCATAGGGTTACACTCTTTTTTTGCAGCGGACGCCACGACACAAAGCCGCGTAGTATACAGCAGCCGGCCCCTAAATTAACGCGGGCTGCCCAAGGCCTTCAAGGCATGGAACTCGGCCGCGTAGGCTTCGAACCGTGCCGCCTCGATCGCCGCCCGAATCTCCCTCATCAAGCGTTGATAGAAATGGAGATTATGTACGGTGTTCAAGTGAGCGCCCAGTATTTCGCCGCACTTGTCCAAATGGCGCAGATAGCTGCGGCTGTAGTTCAAGCAGGTGTAGCAGGCGCAGCCCTCTTCGATCGGGCCCGTGTCGCTGTGATGAACGGCATTGCGGATATTGATCACGCCGGCGCGCGTGAACAGATGGGCATTGCGGGCATGGCGGGTCGGCATGACGCAGTCGAACATGTCGATGCCGCGCCGCACGGCCTCGATGATGTCCTCCGGCCGTCCCACCCCCATCAGGTAGCGCGGCTTGAGGGTAGGCATGTGGGGCAGCAGCTGATCGAGCACGAGGTCGCGCTCGGCGACGCTCTCTCCGACCGCGAGGCCGCCGACGGCGAGGCCGGCAAAGCCCACCTCCTCGAGGGCGGCCAGCGACGCCAGCCGCAAATGCGGATGGACGCCGCCTTGCACGATGCCGAACAGGGTGCCGGGAGGTTCCGCACGGTAATACTCGCGAAAGCCGCGCACCGCCCAGCGCATGGACAATTCCATGGAGGAACGCGCCTGCGCCTCGGTCGCGGGATACGGCGTGCATTCGTCGAAGCTCATGGCCACATCCGCGGCGAGGATGCGTTGAATGCGCATGGATTCCTCGGGCGAGAGGAACACCGGGGCACCATCGACGGGAGAGCGGAAGTGCGCACCTTGTTCGGTGATCTTGCGCATTTCCGCCAAGCTCCACACTTGAAAACCGCCGGAATCCGTCAGGATCGGCCGCTGCCAATGCATGAAGCCATGCAACCCCCGATGGGCCGCGATGACCTCGAGCCCCGGCCGCAGATAGAGATGAAAGGTATTGCCGAGCACGATTTCGGTGCCGACGCCGACGAGATCCTCCGGCGTCATCGCTTTGACCGTGCCGTAAGTGCCGACCGGCATGAACGCCGGCGTCTCCACGGTGCCGCGCGGAAATGCGAGCCGCCCGCGGCGCGCCGCGCCATCGCGCGCCAGCAGCGAGAAGCGCATGGGCCCCAGGCCGCGATCGCTGCGATCGCCACGGTCGCCACGGTCGCCGCGGTCGTCGGGGTCGCCGCCGTCGTCGTGCGAAGTGCTCATGCCCGCTCCAACGCCGTACTCGCGGGCATCAAGAACATCGCATCGCCGTAGCTGAAAAATCGATAGCGCTCGCGCACCGCGTGAGCATACGCGGCCAGCAGCGTTTCGCGCCCGACAAAGGCCGCGCACAGCATCAATAAGGTCGACTCCGGCAAGTGAAAATTGGTGATCATGGCATCGACGGCGCGAAATCGATGGCCGGGTTTGATGAAGATGCGCGTGGCGCCCTGGTACGGCGCAATTCCGCCGCCATTCGCGCCGGCCCCTGCAGTGCCAGCCCGTGCAGTGCCAGCCCGTGCAGTGCCGGCCGCTGCGCCCGCAGCCGTTTCCAGACTCCTGACCACCGTCGTGCCGACCGCAATCACACGGCCGCCCGCCGCGCGTGTTTCATTGATGGCATTGCAGGTGGCCTCGGGCACCGCCAGGTACTCCTCGTGCATCTCGTGCCGCTCGATGTCGTCCACGCGCACCGGCTGGAAGGTGCCGGCGCCGACGTGCAAGGTGACGAAGGCGTGGCGAATGCCGCGCGCTTCGAGTGCGTCGAAAACATCCGCATCGAAATGCAGGCCCGCCGTGGGCGCCGCGACGGCTCCCAAGTTGCGCGCGTACACGGTTTGATAGCGTTCGCGATCGGCGCTTTCCGCCTTGCGCCCGATGTAGGGCGGCAGCGGCACCTCGCCGTTGGCTTCAAAAAAAGGCACGACCTCGCACGAGAACTGCAAATGGAACAAATCGCCCTGCCGCCCCAGCATGCGCGCTTGCGCGCCGCCGGGCAGCTTCACGACCGCATTCAGGCCCAAGCCCTTGCTGGCCTTGAGATGCACCAGCGCGGTGTTTGCCGACAGCGCTCGTTCGAGCAGGATCTCGACGCGTCCGCCGCTTTCCTTCGCTCCGAAAATCCGCGCCGGAATCACCCGGGTATCGTTGAAGACCAAGAGATCCGGCGGGTTCAGCAGGGACGCAAGATCGCTGAATTGCAGGTCTCGACTCGAGCCCGTGGCACCGTCCAGCAGCAACATCCGGCTGGCGGAGCGGGTCGCCGCGGGTTGCTGCGCAATGCGATCCGGGGGAAGGTCGAAGTGAAAGTCCGTGCGCTGCATGGGCCGGCCATTCTATCAAGAGCCCCAATCGCATATACTGTCCGGTCTGATGCCCGGATGGCGGAACTGGTAGACGCGCCGGACTCAAAATCCGGTGGTGGTGACACCGTGTGGGTTCGATTCCCTCTCCGGGCACAGAAGAATCTAAACTACTGATTTTCAAGCGAATTTCGAGGGGATAAAAGGATAAAAAGGCGATAAAATGGGCGATAATTATCCCCCATCGGCCCGCTGGGCCGGGAGTTCGCCGAGATGGAAATCAAGCCCTGCCGCCGAGGCCACACCGAGCCGCGCACCGTTAAGGGCCAGTGCCCGCTTTGCTTGAGAATAACGCGTGCCGCGTACAAGAAATTACACACGACGAAGCCGCGCGCACGCATCGCGCCGCCGGCCGAAGCGACACCGACAACGCGAGACGCACCGGCAATCCCGCGCTCGTTCCTTGCCGTCGCGCGTGAGTATCTGTCTAGCCAAGACGACGCCGCGCCGGCCACCGTCAAAAAGCGCGACTTCATTCTGCAGCAGCTGCACGCGCTGCACGACGTGCCAATTGCTGAGCTGACGACGCCGCGGATCGTTGCCGCGCTGAAGGTTATCGAGTCAGAGAACGACCGCCGCGAGACCGCGCACCGCTGCGCCATGCTGGTCGGCCAGGTGACGCGCTTCGCGCTCAATCATGGGTACGTTACGCACAACGTGCTGCCGGCCGGCCAGCTGCGCGGCACGCTCAAGCCGGTCAAGACTGACTCACACGCCGCCATCGTCGAGCCTGCACGCTTTGGCGCGCTGCTCAAGTTCATCGATTTGTATTGCGAGTTTGCCGGCAGCAGATCGCAGCCTGGCGTGCGCTGGGCGATGCGCCTGGCGCCGCTCGTGTTCGTTCGCCCCGGAGAGCTGCGCAAGATGGAATGGTCGGAGGTGGACTTCGACAAAAAGGAATGGGTGATTCCGGTCGAGAAAATGAAGATGCGCCGGCCGCACGTCGTGCCGCTGTCGAAGCAATCGCTTGAGATCTTGCGAGCAGCACATAAAGTTACGGGAAAAGATCGGTACGTATTCCGCACGCGCCGGCTTGACGAAGCGCTCTCGGAGAACGGATTCCGCGAGGCGCTGCACACGATCCTAGGCGCACTCGGAGAGCAGAAAGACGTTCACACGATGCACGGCTTTCGCTCTTCCGCCTCGACGCTGCTTAACGGCGAGCTGGGCATCGACAGCGCGCTGATCGAGCTGCAGCTCGCGCACGTCAAGGGTGATCGAGTGGCGGGAATATACGACCGCTCGCAGCGGTTGCCGGAGCGCCGGCAGATGATGACACGCTGGGCGGCCTATCTGGACAAACTGAAAAAGGGGTAACGAAGGGACTGCGGCCGACATTTCGGCGTGCCGGCGGCCTCAGCGCAGGGGCACCCCGTCTCGCATTCCGATGGACTATCACGCCTAACGGTTAATAAACGTCGGGCAGAACTGACCAGGCTGAAGCTCAATGGTGGTTGTCAGTCCCTGGCTCCCGAACCGGGGGTCCGCACCGCTCAAATTAGTGTTCGGGGCTTGATAAGTGCAGTAGTAATGACCGTCTAGGAACCGCTACGCGACCAAGTTCCAAGTGCTCGCGTTCGCCGTCGAGGTCAGCGCTACTGTCAGCACGAAAAATATCTTTCTCATAGATCCTCCTACGGTCACTCTCCTACGTTTGAGGATGCAACACTGTGGAATGCTTCACGGAAAGCTCGCGTCGGCTCATGCCACTACCTGTATCTGTGCCGGCGAATCGCGGCCACCGTACCGGCGCGGGGAAGTTCGCGCTCGCAATATCAAAATGTTGTGCCATGCGGCTTCGGTCCGATGATCGTCGCGCCGAAAAGCTCGTCGACGCTCATTCCCAACGCCTCACATAGCGGAGTGGCAAAGGCACGGAACGCCGCCAGCTCCGCGGCCGACATGCTAAGCACCCACTGCGCACGGTGCAGCTGCCGCTCAGCTCTACGCACAGCGTCTGCCGCCTCCTTAACGGCAGTCAAGCGTTCCAGTTCCTCCATATATAAATCTTCGGGTGACCGGGTCAGGATCCCGTCCGCCAGCTCCGTCAGCTTTTCTCGGATCTTGCGCACGGTATTCGGTTTAATTCCTTTGACCGAACGTATACCGACCCTGGCTGCAATAGTTGAGTTGCTCGCGGTCGGTTCATCGCAGATCAGAAATAACGCCCTGCGGCGGCGTATCTCTAACGTCTCGCCGTAGGCGTTTCGCGCCAGCCGCAGCCGCTCATTCTCATCTGCCTCGATCTTCTCTCGCGCGGCAACCGCTGCGGCCTCTTCTGCTTCGAACTCCTCGCGCTCGATTACGTCGGTAATGGAGTTGGCGGGCAGTAGTCGTATTCCCGTTTCAGGATCACGGATGCTGCCGTCCACGTACCGCGCCAATTCCTTCCACGCCCCGTCTGCAGGGGCGCCACCGCTCGCTTTCGTCGCACGGATGTGCGCCTGTCTTTCAGCATCCAACGCGCGGTCCACCAACTTGTTTCGTGCATCACTCTCTTCGTGCCAGAAGTTCCCTTCGATGTAGTCGCGAACGTTTCCGAACCTTTGCTGATTTCGGATCAGTCGCCATGCCGCAGCATTGATCACGCTGTCTCGCGCGCCCGCGTCTGCTAGTTTTTTGACTCTGCAGCCTTTTTTCTTCGCGCGGATCTTGCAGAGATTGACGATGTGCTCGGCCACCTCATCGCGCCGGCTCTTGACCTGGGCGCTCATGACCGGACACCGTCGACGACAGGAAAATGTTTCTCAGGGTCGGCACGGAGCACCGCGGCCACCAGAGCGCGCGAAGTATCTACGGCAACGTGCTCTATGAGCCAGGGGTGCAGCCAGGTCTCGACGACGGGCGCTAGACCCTTCTCAGTTTTTCGAGATGTCCGTACGGTTCGCCACCCTTGCCGTTTCCAGGCGTAGAAGATGCCGGCGGCGCTCATCGCCGCCAGAATTTCATCTACAGACGGTACCGCGATGCCGCTCGATTGCCTCAAGCGCGCCAGCTCTTCGAGCGCCTTGGCTTTCGTAGCTGCGGCGTCGGTCTCGGTCTTGGCCGCAGCACGGTACGCGCTCTGCAGCGCGTTGATCTGGTCGGCGCTCATGACGCCACCTCGCCGACCTCGCCGACCAGGTCGTCAGCGCTATCGCTTGCCGCCGGGTCGAACGCGGACACATCCGCGACGCCTCCACGTCGCGGGAAAATGTAGGTCCACGGTCCGTTCTCTACGTAGCGCACTCGCTCTATCCGGTGCTGCTCCACCAGTAGCTTGTCGATTGCCCGGTACCGGTTGTGTTTGCCGATGCCTGCGGCCTTCAGCGCCGCGTGCAGATCGGTCGCCGACGCCGCACCGCCCTTTGTCCGAATGGTTTCTTGGATCAGCTCTGCAGCGTCTTCTGTCTTGCTCGACGACTCTCCGGCACCCTCCGCCTCTTTCAGCAGATCACGCGCGGTACCCTCCAGGGGTTCGCCCCACGTGACAGCGGTGGCGTCCATGTCGTCGGGTGCCGGCAGGCGCACCTGATCGATGGTGAACTTGAACCCGCCGTCGCTCGGTCCGATGTTCGATTTCGCGCGGACGAAGATACGCTCCGTCTCGTTGGACTCTTCGTCCACACGCTTGGCGACGGCGAATACCACACGCGCTAATGCGCCGAAGGCAAGGCTACCAGTGACACGCTCGACCGGATCGCGCCCGGATGTACCCTTCGTAAAGTGACTGATGCCGATGAGGGCGGCACCGCACTCCTGCGCGAGATCGACTAGCGGCTGTAGCCCCCGACGTACCTCGGCATTTTTATGACTGTCTCCAGTCACAAAGCTGACGACCGGGTCTATCAGGATGAGTGACACGTCGCCGATTCTCTGCACTGCGCGTTGTAGCGCCGGCATGTCGGTGGATGGGTCGAATGAGCGCCGCTTAACCGTGATGGCGTCCACTACCCCTTCAATGAAGTGGACGTTGCTCAAGTTCGCGCCCATCGCCTTCAGGCGCGGCGCTAGCGTATCGTTGAAATCATCTTCGCTCGACCATATGAGCACCTTGCCGACCTTTGCTTGTTCGCCATCCGGCCAGGTGCCGCCGCTCGATGCGATGGCGCACAGTTTGAGCATAAGCGTCGTTTTGCCGCCGCTCGGCGCGCCCGCGACCACGTGGAACTTCCCGCGGACGAGATAGCTATTCCACAGCCAATCGTATTTCTTGAGCTTCACATCGCTCGCGCACACTAGAAGCACGTCTCCGGCGCCGGGTGTTGAAGCCGGCGCCGATGCGCCGGGCGTCGGGGGTTCGCCGCCCTCAAGTTCGCGCACGCGCCGCACCAGCCAGCGCCAGCCACCCTCTTCGTGGCTTGCCTTCTCCCAGTTCGCGAAGGTATCTCCCCGCCGCTCGCATGCCTCACACCAGAGATCGCTGACGATATAATCAACATCACATTCCGGCGTGCCCACGCTCTCGACGTACTCGAAAAGTATGGGTAGACCCGCTTCGTCGCCAAAATGAGCTGCCGCGCTCGCGACATGGTCGAAAGTAATCTCGTGATCCTCGATACGGGCGAGCGAGCGCAGGGCAGTGCGCAGGCTTCTGAGCGCCGCGTGGTCGAACTCTTCAAACTCAGCCCTTGCACGCGCGTGCTGCACCAGCTTGGCCGAATCTTCCTGGGTCCACGTCTTGAGTAGTTGCCCATCATCTCTACGGAACATGCAGAGCACGCCGTCCGCGGGACTCTTCGGGAATTGCAGTATGGTGGCGTTCATGCGCGCACCTTCGCTGCGAGATATCCCGCTTCACGCTCAACCGTGGGCCACACTTTTTTTAGTATACCTACCGTCTCTTCGACGTCGGCCGTGGTGAAATTGCCGGCGAAGTCCGCATCGGTCGGCGACAGGTCGTAGGACAGATCGAAATCTTCGGGGTTCATCTCGATCATTTCGCGGCCGACGTCATCGTCCAGCGCTTCGGCTACAGAGCCGGCGAGGCCGATGAGTACACGCGTGCGTCCGGTAGGGGAAGGGTATAAGCGAGTTTTACCTATCCAGTATTTCTCATGGATCAGATCGAACGCGCCGCTCGGGAACACCTCAGCCACGGCGGAGACGCCTAAATGTTGGGCAACGGCAGCATGTGCTGCTTCATGGATACAGGCACTGCGTAGGTCAGCGTCCAGAATATCGCTGGTAATAACCAACTCCGCCGAATCAACGGCGGTCTCTTGCTTGATGTTGCTCATGACTGCGCACCGCGCAGGCTGCCCAGCTCCGGGAACTTCGTAATCAGGTGCCGGGCCACCGCTGTGCGCACCGGGTCATCGGACGGAAGAACATCCCACGTCAGGGATCCATTCTTTACGGGGATGATTTTCGGCGCGTTCACCCTCCACCGATCAATCGGTAACAACGCTGCATCAGCAGCACCCTGCAGCGCTCGCTGGATGGCGTCGGCGTCGGCTAGGGAGGTAGTCCAAAAATCTATAGCGCCGCGGGTCTCGGTGATGGCGACCACGGCCGGCAGCATCATCGGACTGCGGTAGCGCAGGGCTTCAAGTACGTTTAGGAGTCGAGCATCGCGGTCGGTGTCCCATAAAATTATGGTCCACGCTTGCCCGGGCGGGCTTATCGGCAGGTTGAACTCCACGATGGAGCGGTCTCGTGCATCGAGCACGAATCGGAAGGGTTTGATGTCCACAATTTGTCTCCGGGTCAAACCTCACGACGCGGAATCACCGCGTCAGATTTGCCGGAGCTGCGGACCAACAGGACAGGGTCGACGGTCAACAGCTCCAGCTGTAATCCGTCGCGCGGTTGCATTCCGCTGCGATTTTTGGAGGTTCGGCTCGGGACTTTACCCGTTGGCCCAACCGTGGGCCCTGGCAGGACTGGGTACCTGCAGTGTCACCAGAATCTAGTCTGGCCGTCATCCCGGGTTTGCCGGGCCGCCGCAAGGTTTAGCTAACCTGATCGGCCGTCAAATCGACTTGCGCAAGCCCCTAAACGGTCAATTTCGACCTAGCGGGCCGCCGCTAGGGGTGAAATTCCGTCACGAGAATTTCACCCCATGCTCACATATCACCACCTTTCTAGCAGATTGTGACACGGATCCGGTCGCTTGTCAACACCCATACCGGGCGGTCCGTTAGTGTGACACCAATGCAGTAGCTCTGCAAGGGGTCGGCGACGGAAAACCGCCGTATATGGTCTAAGCGCCGATATCTCGGCCGGGGTGCTAGCCCGGCACGGCTGCGGGCGGCATCGGCCCACCCGTGCGGCGCCTTGGCGGCCGGCTGGGATTCGGGACGGCCCGGCTCGACCCTCCGGCGGCTGGTGTTCGTTGTCGGTGACGGGTGTCGAGGTGCGGCCGGCGGTGATGAGTGGCCGGGTTGTGCCGTAGGGGTGACTGTTCCTAAAGTCGTGCCGTCTGGGGTTCACGTCGTGCCGTCGGGGGCCGGGAAGTACGCTTTTTTCCGACCGTACTTCCCGGGGGGCCGGGAAATCCGGTCCTTGTCAAATTTCACACGTTTTGCATGTTTTTGGAGCGTACTTCCCAACAACCTGGGGGCCGGGAAGTACGCTATAAAAACACACGTAGATGCATGATCTATAAGTATTTATCGTACTTCCCACCTCCCCCGGGAAGTACGGTGGGAAGTACGGTACCCCGGGAAGTACGGTCGGGGGTAAAAAAGCGTACTTCCCGGGGCTCACGGTGTAGGGAAGTACGCTCCTCACAGGCATGTAGAAAAACGACGCCCTGCACCCCTTCGAACCACCGGACCGCTCTGCCTCGCGTCGAGGTCGGCCAGCAGCCACTTCGAAAGTCGGCGACGTAAAACGATCCACCCCGGCTAAAGTAATTTCGTGCTGCGATGCCGCAGCGGTCGCCGGCCGGACCCTGCGACTCCGAAACTGTGACGTGCTTCCGTTCCCTGGCATCCCACCCCTCTGTATGATTTGCCTCAACGGTCGTCGAGGAGAATCGAACATGGCCCCAGTCAAGCCGAAGTTCGTCACGTACTACAGAGTCTCAA
>Ga0307476_10002878_pt1 | contig 10194 bp, 9 predicted proteins | sample atmos_gasesECM2C_2_FD_203314 | JGI IMG/M metagenome (GOLD analysis project Ga0307476, IMG submission 203314) | Hardwood forest soil microbial communities from Morgan-Monroe State Forest, Indiana, United States - atmos_gasesECM2C_05 | ecosystem: Environmental > Terrestrial > Soil > Temperate...
ATAGCGTCACCCGTTGAGACTTACGCGCGAGTCGATCAAATTAGTTCCCGAAACCCGTTCAGCCTCCGCCCAGCCAGCCGGTACGCTTGCACTACAAGCCTTTTCCCGACGATACTGGAAGGTTCCGTCGAACAACTTTATAACCTCTATGAAAACAACACTCTCATTCGTCACGCCTGCTGAACTTGAAACCGAATCGCTGGTTGCCATTGCGCTGGACCACTCCGAAAAAGACGCCTCCACCAAGAATCAGTCCAAGTCAGAAAAGAAAGAGAAACCTCAACTCAAACTCGCTACTGCCGACGGAGCTGTGCAATCGGTAGCCGCCGATTTGCTGGCCAGTGGCGAGTTGACGGGCAAACCGTTTGAGTCGAATTTGTTGCACAAGCCTGCCGGGTTGAAGGCCAAGCGCCTTCTGCTGATCAGCGGCGGGCCAGCGAAGAAGTTCACCAGCTACGATCTGCGCCGAATCGCGGGCGCAGCCGTGCGCACGCTGAAATCGCGCGGACTCCGCAGCTTTGCCTTCATCGCGCCGCCCAGCATTCCCGCCGAAGAGGCGGTGCGAGCCATCGTCGAAGGCGCAATCGTCGGCAACTTCGATCCAGATTACTACCGCAGCGATCGGAAAGATCAAAAGATCGACGAACTAACCGTCGTTGCGGGCGGAAATGCAGATCATGCCGCACTCGAGAAAGCCGCGCAGGAAGCACAGATCATTGGCGAATCGCAAAATTTCACGCGCGACCTGGTCAATGAGCCGTCCAACCGCATGACGCCAACCATTCTCGCCGACCGTGCCAAGAAAATGTCCCAGGAAGTCGGATTGAAGTGCGAAGTCTACGGCGCCGACAAAATCAAAGAACTAAAAATGGGTGCATTCTGGAGTGTCGCCCAAGGCTCCGACGAACCACCTGCTCTCATCGTGATGACCTACGAACCTGCCGGCGCTCCCGCGAAGCCAGTGGTGGGTCTGGTGGGCAAAGGCGTCACCTTCGATACCGGCGGCATTTCCATCAAACCCGCCGATGGCATGGAGAAGATGAAATATGACATGGCAGGCGGGGCAACCATGATTGGCGCGATGCGTGCGATCGCCATGCTGAAGCCGAAAGTGAAAGTAATCGGCATCGTGTGCGCTACGGAAAATATGCCCTCAGGCAAAGCGCAGAAGCCGGGTGACGTGCAGATCGCCATGTCCGGCAAATCGATTGAAATCATTAATACGGATGCCGAAGGCCGGCTTGTTCTGGCCGACGGTCTCTACTACGCCCGCGAGCTCGGCTGCACTCATCTGGTGGATGCCGCCACCCTGACTGGCGCCGTTGTAGTCGCGCTGGGATACGCCAATGTCGGCGTCTTCGCCAATGATGATGCCATCTATGAGCGTCTGCAAAAAGCTAACGCCGAAGCCGGAGAAAAAATGTGGCGTCTTCCGCTCGATGACGAATACAAAGAGCAAATTCGCTCCACCATCGCCGACATCATGAACACCGGCGGCCGCTGGGGCGGCGCCATCAATGCGGCCATGTTCCTGAAAGAGTTCGCCGAAGACACTCCCTGGATTCATCTCGACATTGCCGGCACCGCCTGGATGGAAGATCAGAAACCATGGATTGCCAAAGGTCCTTCAGGAATCGCATTGCGCAGCGTGGTGGAATTCGTAAAGGGCTTTGCCAACTAGAAACCGAGCTGCGGATGCGCGGGGAACTTAGCGGGGAAAAAAGCTACCACGATTTTCCGTCGGTCCTAGAATCCGCGGCTCTGCTTGTCTTTTATTCCCTCTCTCACAGCCTTTTCGCCGCGACTAGCATCTCATTCGCGTTCGAACGGCTCGTATCCTTCTACCTAGCCGAACTCTGAGCGGAGGAGAACGTCATGAGAGGTCTGGCTTTAGCGGGAGTAGTTGTGCTGATCCTGGGCATCGTTTCATTCTTCATTCCGATACCGCACTCTGAGCATCACGGGCTCAACGTGGGCGATGCGCACGTTGGCGTCACCACCGAGCACGACGAAAAAGTCCCGCCAGCCCTCAGCGTTGTGCTTATTGTTGTGGGCGCCGGTCTTGTCATCGCCGGAAGAAAAGCTTAACCCGAAGCGGAATTACTTCTTCGTCGCCTGCGCAAAAGCATTTTCCAGATTCGTGAGCAGCGGAGCTTCACCCTGCTGCAGACCGCTTCGCCCCATCATGCGCCACAGATACTGGTTCTGTGGCCAGCCATGGGCGTCATAGACCGCGAGAATATCTTCCGACGGGCGGCTCGTGACCATCAGCACGATATCGGCTTGATTCGCCTGATAGACCAGCGTGAACTTGCCCCACTTCTGTAGTGCATCCTGAACAGTGGCAATCGCCTGCCGGTCTTCTGGGAAAAGGTTCGTGTTGAACTGGTCACCGTCATAGCTGGTCACGTAAACATATCTTGCGTTGACCAATGTACCCGGAAACCGCGGCACGCTTTGCCCAGTTGCCTTCGCCGTCCCAGGAGCGGCCCAGGCAACGCTAGCCACCAGAAGAATCACAACGCTGGCAAGAGAAAAACGAAAAAGTTTCATATTGGCAGCCCCCAGCCTCAGTTGTTTAGATGACTCCGGTCGCATCGAAGATGCCCGTCAACTTCAGGGATTCCGCGTAAAGTATTGTATTTATTGTAATTGTAAGGTGTTTGCTGGCAAGAGTACGACAGGCCAATACCGCCGGATAACGAGCAGACACGCCCTCAGCTGCCAAATCTTTCCGCAGCTCGCGCTCTGGCCTTTGCCGCCTCTTCTTCTCGATTTTTCGGTGGCGCGGTCGTTTCCAAGGAATGGAGTAGACGAGAGGAAACGCCAGCAATTTCCTCTACCGCAGCCAGGAAATGCTCTTCGTTAGCCTTTGAGGGCTTGTTGAAGCCGGTAATCTTTCTGACGAACTGCAGCGAAGCAGCTCGGACCTCCGCCTCATTGACCGGCGGATCAAAGTTGAAAAGAGTTTTGATGTTTCTACACATTTCGCATGACCTCCGGCGGCAAATCCTCTGCGCCGTACTGCGTTTAGTCTGACACAACTCCAACGATGTTCGCTCAGCGTTTTGGTACCGGCGGGGACTGAATCTGGCGCGCCTGATCCACAACATTGTGGATGGATTCGATGACTACTTCCGGCCGGTCGAGTTGAATATAGTGCGAACTATTTTTCGCAATCGTCCGCGTCCCCCGGGAGGAGAGGTGAGTCAACTCGTCCTGCATTTCCTCCCATGCCACGTTCATGGGCTTAACCAGATCCGCGGGGATGTCGGGTACCGGCACGTTGGGATCGTGAGACAGAACAGCCAGCGGCAGATCGCCCAGCGAACCGGTTGTGGCGGCCTGCGCCGCACTCTCAGGAAAGGCTTTCAGAACTGTAAGACCCTCGCGGTAGCTGTGAAAATTGCAATCGGCGGCGCGAACCTCAGCATCGTTGCCACAGAACCCCAGCAATCGCGGAATCCCGAATGGCATTGCGAACGTCATAAATTCCTGTTCCCGCACCCAGGTTTTATCCATGTCATTCAAGGCCTGCGGAAAACGCTTTTCCTGCTCCGGGTGAGAAGAATCCACCAAAACCATGCCCGCCACTTCGCTGCGGTAGAAACCGGCAAAGAGGCGAACGTTGTATCCGCCCATCGAGTGCCCAACCAGAATGTAAGGAGGATCAACTCCAGCATTGTGCAAGAGCGTGTGCAACTCTTCTGCCATCACTTTGCTGGTGCGCGGACGCGGACTGTTATCGCTATAACCCAGCCCGGCTCGATCGTAGGAACAGACTCGCGTGAATTTGGCGATCTGCGGCTGGACTTTCATCCACGAAACATAACTATCGCCCAGGCCCGAATCGAGAACCACCACAGGCGTTCCCTGCCCCGTGCAATTGATATGCAATTTGTAGCCGCCGCCCACGTCGACGCGTTGACCGGGCATAGGATGAAAGCGGAGATCACGCGCCTCCGAAATGTTTTCATAAAGGAATCCCGCAGCCACGACCAGGATGACAAGAATGAGTAAGCTCCGAACGATGATGCGCACCCAATGACGGGCAGGCACGGGCGGATTCGTGGTGGTCGACATGGTCGCTCGCGAAAGAGCCGCGGGCAAGAGCGCCCGCGCCACGCAGTCTATCTCCTCTACATAACTGGCGGTACGGTAATACCCATCACCGCCAGAGTGCGAATCAATTCGCGACGCACTACCGCAACCGTCGCCAGCAGAAACTGTTTTCGCTTCTCATCCGGCTCGCTCAATATGGGATGGCGATGGTAGAACGTGTTAAAAAGCTGCGCCAGTTGAAAAGCATGCTTGGCGAGATAAGCCGGCTCGGTCGTTGCGATGCATTGATCCACAATGTAAGAGGTCTTTGCCGCGGCCAGCCAGAGTTCCCAGATCTCGGTTCCCGATTCGCCGGCCAGGAATTCTGCGAACTTTCCGGGTGAGGCCTCGCCGGCGATCTCTTTTGAAAACATATCGGGATCAATCCCAGCTTTCTTGAAAATGCTCACAGCTCTGACCACCGAATATTGTGCGTACGGCCCCGTCTCACCCTCGAAGCTGAGCGCTTCCTTGAAGTCGAAAGCAATCACCGATTGTTTGGTGAACTTCAGCATGAAGTAACGCAGAGCGCCAGTCGCAATTTGTGTGGCGATGGAGAGTCGCTCCGCATCGGTGAGCTGTAGATGACGGGAGTCGACTTCGCTCTTGGCCGAGACGATGAGCTGATCGAGCAAATCATCGGCTTTGACACCGAAACCCTTACGGCCGCTCACCTCGATATAAGACCGCGTCTTGTCTTCCTCGCTGAGCGTGTATCCCAGTTCGGCAGCGCAACGCGGGGTGAGCGCAACCATCTCGTAGGAGAAATGTGTGTAACGGTCGGCGGCCTCGTTGTGGCCGAGCCCGCGCAACGCCTCAATCACCGTGTTTTGCGCTTCCGACTGCCGCGCGTCGATCACGTTGTAAATCTCAGCAACGTCGCCGAAGTGCGGATGATCTTTTTCGCCCTCCATGGCGGATATCCAGCACTGATGCTGATTGGGATAGCGGTAGAACTTGCGATATCCGAAATCGCGGCCGAGCAGCCCAAACTTCCACATATGGTACGCGATGTCCTTACCGACGTAGCCGACGGTGCCGTTGGAGCGAACGATTACTTTTTGATCTTCCTCAGAAATAAGTTGGCCTTCCCCTGTGTTCTCTGTGTCCCCCGTGTTTAAGGCAGTTCCGGCGCGCCGCATCACCCAGCAGCCCTTGTTCTTTCCTTCAGTCTCATAAGTCAGCACGCCTGCTTCCTTGAGCTTGCTGAAAGCCGCATCCCAAAAGTGCAAATGCAGGATTTCGCTCTCGCGCGGCAAAAAGTCATACTCAATATCGAGGCGATCCATCGTTTCAAGATGACGGCGCAAAACTGCAGTCGAGATTAGCTCGGCAATTGCCGCCGTTTCGCTGGCAGGGTCTTCAATGGCGTGCAGCGTATCGCGCCGCGCCTGCAGATTTGCTTTGTCCTGCTCGTACCACTGCGAAACGCGGGCATATAAATCCCAGCAGTAGTAGTCAAAGCGCGGCTGTTGAATCAGCGCTTCGATTTCAGCACGCGACTTTTTCTCGATATGCGTGAACCCGACAACCACATCCGCAACCTGCACACCAGTATTGTCGATGTAATTCTGCACATCGACTTCCCTGCCCGCATAACGCAATAGGCGAACAAATGTGTCGCCCAGCACTGCATTCCGCAAGTGGCCGATGTGCGCCGCCTTATTCGGATTGATGCTGGTGTGTTCGACCAGGACCTTGCCCGCCTTTGTGTCGACGGATGGCCTGCGGTCGGCGACCAGTGCCGCAGCCATCCAGCTGCGGTCGATTTTGACATTTAGGTAGCCGGGGGGCGCGACCTGCAGTTCCGCAATGCCCTCGACTGAACCGATCCCAGCGCGGATAGCTTCGGCAATCTTTAGCGGCGCCGTACGCAACGGCTTGGCGAAGGGAAATGTCGGAATGGCAAAATCACCAAGTTCCACCTTCGGCGGTTGCTCGATCACGACGCGGGGCAGGCTTGTGCCTGGGTAACTCTCCGCAAGAAACCGCGCGATACTCTGCGCCAAACGCTGTTCAAGATGACGATACAAGGCTTCCCTCTGCGCAGTTTGAGAACAGTGATTCTAGCAGAGCGCGCGCCGGATGCTGGTTTGACGCAGGCTCGTTTGACGCAACCTGTAGTGTTCCCTATGATGAAAAATCGATACCTTCTCTATGCGTATTGCCTACCTCGAATGTTTTTCCGGGATCAGCGGCGACATGTTCATGGGTGCGCTGCTCGATGCCGGAGTTGCGCCCAGCATCTTCCAAGATGCTGTCGCGGCGCTCAAGATCGGGGCGAGGCTTGAGATTTCCCGCGTTGTGCGCGCCGGAATTTCCGCCACCAAGGCGGACGTGTGGGTAAACGGACAAAAGGATTTACCGCGCGAGAAGCATTGGGAGCAGGAGCACTCACACCATCAAGACTCCCATGATCCGCCTCATACGCATAACCATGGCGAGCACTCACACTCTGCAGCCGATGGGCGCTCGCATGACGGTCCGTCTCACACGCATCCTCATGCTCATGAAAACTCGCACGAGCATGGTTGCGGTCTGACTGAGATTTGTCAGATCATTTCGGCCGCTTCGATTTCCGACCGCGCAAAGAAAACTGCCATCAGCATTTTCAAAGCTCTGGGGTGCGCCGAGGCGAAGATTCACAATACTTCCATCGCAAGCGTGCACTTCCACGAAGTCGGCGCTGTGGACGCAATGGTCGATATTGTGTGCGCGGCTGTCGGTGCCGAGGCGCTGGGAGTAGATGAGATTATTTGCTCGCCACTGAATGTTGGTGGCGGCACCGTACAGTGTGCTCATGGAACGATTCCGGTGCCAGCTCCGGCTACGGTCGAGCTACTCGCAGACGCGCCAGTGTATTCTTCCGGCCTGATGAAGGAATTGGTCACGCCCACGGGCGCGGCGATCGTGAAAACGCTTGCTTCGCGCTTCAGTTCGTTTCCAGACATGAAGATTGAGAAGTCAGGGTACGGCGCGGGGACGCGGGAGTTTTCGGGACATCCGAACGTATTGCGGTTGACGATTGGAGAAGTCGCTTCGCATACGCTGGCCACGAACACTGCCACCGATACTGTTGCCGTTCTCGAGGCGAATCTCGATGATCTCAATCCGCAGGTCTTCGGCTACGTGATGGATCGCCTGTTCGAAGCGGGCGCATTGGATGCGTTCGCCATGCCCATCCAGATGAAGAAGAATCGTCCCGGCACGTTGCTGACCGTGTTATGCAAGCCCGAGCATGCAAGCACGCTGACGCAACTGATCTTCACCGAGACGACCACGCTGGGCGTCCGGCGGCGCGAGGAAACGCGTCAAACTCTGGCACGGCGCTGGGAGAGCGTCGGCACGCCGTGGGGCGAGGTACGCGTAAAGATAGCCAGCATGAACGGCACGGTCACGAACTATGCTCCCGAGTACGAAGATTGCCGGCGCATCGCGATAGAAAATCGAGTGCCGCTGAAAACGGTAATGCAGGAAGCGGCACAGGCTTATCTTCGCAGCGACAAAAAATCTTAAACACAGAGGACACAGAGGCGCAGTGGGTAATGCGCTTCGCTCTTTCGAATTTGGCAACGATTTGACCAACCATGAGCAAGAAGTTTTACATCACGACGCCAATTTATTATGTCAACGCGCGGCCGCATATTGGCCATGCCTACACCACCATCGCTTGCGATACCATCGCGCGGCGCCAAAGACTGCTAGGTGCAGAAACTTTTTTCCTGACCGGCACGGACGAGCACGGCCAGAAGATTGAACGCGCCGCCCAAGCCGCCGGAAAAACTCCGCAACAGTATGCCGACGAAATTTCAGCCGAGTTCCGTCGCTTGTGGAAGCGAATGGGCATCTCGAACGACGACTTCATCCGCACCACCGAAGATCGCCACAAGAAACGCGTTCAGGAATTATTTCGGAAGATTCGCGACAACGGCTACATTCACAAAGGAACCTACACCGGGCAGTATTGTGTATCGGACGAGCTCTACGTCGACGGAGCGCAACCCGGCGATCCCTGCCCCACCTGCGGTCGCATTACCGAGACGGTGCACGAGGAAAACTATTTCTTCAAGCTCTCGGCCTTTCAGGATAAGTTGCTGGCGCTGTATGCAAATCCGGAGTTCATTCGTCCCGAGGCGCGGCGCAACGAAGTGATTTCCTTTGTGAAGTCGGGATTGCGTGACTTGTCGATCAGCCGCTCGACTTTTACGTGGGGCATTCCGGTCCCGGACGATCCCAAACACGTGATTTACGTCTGGCTCGACGCGCTGGCCAACTACATCACTGCCATCGGCTACGGCTCATCGCACGCCGGTGCGCAAGAGGCTTTCAGGAAATTCTGGCCGGCCGATGTGCAGATGATCGGCAAAGAAATTGTGCGCTTCCATTGCGTCTACTGGCCGGCATTCTTGATGGCGGCCGGACTGCCCGTGCCGAAAGCCATCGTCGCCCACGGCTGGTTGCTGTTTGAAGAGAGCAAGATGTCGAAGTCTCGCGGCAATATCGTCCGCACGGAAACGATACTCGATGTTCTGGGCGCCGACGCTCTGCGCTATTTCCTGCTGCGCGAAGTCGTCTTTGGTCAGGATGGATCGTTTTCATTCGACGCGCTGGTGCAGCGCTACAACTCCGATCTGGCGAATGGGCTGGGTAATCTGGCCAGCCGCAGTCTGACCATGATCAACCGCTATTTCAAGGGCGAAGTGCCGTATCCGTCGCATGCGGCGTCGAAAACCCCTGCGGATGATGTTGTCGCGGAGACAGCGCGAAAAACGATCCGCGAATTTGGTGTGCTGTTCGATCAGTTCCAATTCTCCCGCGCGCTGGAAGCGGTGTGGGCGCTCATCGCTGCAGTGGATCGGTACATCGTCGAAAACGAGCCTTGGGCGCTTGGTGAAAAGCAGGATGAAGGTAGCCGCTCACGTTTGGCGACTGTGCTTTACACCGCGGCGGAAGCTTTACGTATTGCGACCGCGTTGGCCTACCCCGTCATGCCCGAGGCGACAGCGAAGATCTGGACGCAGATGGGATTGGGAGACATTCAGAAGCTCGCCCTCGATAAATTAACCTGGGGACAGCTTCCCATGGCGACCAAACTGGGCGAAGTGCAGCCCGTGTTTCCGCGCGCCGACAAGAGCGCGATTGAAAGGATGCAGAAGATGGAAGAGGAGCAGAGGAGTACGCCTGCGGCGGAGCCTGCGCCCGCGACCACAATAGCGGCTGCACAAACGAATGCAGCAGGCACTCGGACGGCGGTAGCGCCTGCGACGAATGACAAAATTTCAATCGACGATTTCGCCAAGGTCGAACTTCGTGTGGGTCTGGTAAAGGTCGCAGAGCGCGTACCGAAAGCTGACAAACTTCTGCGATTGGAAATCGATATTGGAACCGAAGTGCGGCAGGTGCTGGCGGGGATCGCCGAAGCGTATGCGCCGGAAACCTTGGTCGGACGCAAAGTGGTAATCGTGGCCAATCTTGCGCCGCGCAAATTGCGCGGCATGGAATCGAACGGCATGATCGTAGCGGCTTCGCTTGATGATGGGAAGCCCGTGTTGGCGAGCTTTTTGGAGGATGTGCCAGTGGGAGCGAGGCTGAAGTAAGCAAGCGATTAGTCACGGGCGATAGCTACAGTCCCGGCATTAGATAATCTGATGTTTGTAGATTCCCACGCGCATCTTGATGGCGAGCGATTCGACTCCGATCGCGAGCAGGTGATTGCTCGGGCCCGTGAGGCCGGAGTGCAGACTATCGTCGCGATCGGTAACGGCGACGGACCTCAAGATGTCGACTGCGGAATTCGCCTGGCGGAGAAATACGATTTTATCTATGCGACCCTGGGCATTCATCCGCACGAAGCGCGGCTTGCGGATGAGACTGCCTATCAAAACATGGAGCGCCTCGCGAAACATCCCACGGTGATTGCCTGGGGCGAGATTGGTCTGGATTATTTTTACGACTACTCGCCACGTGATGTGCAAAAAACCGTTTTCATCCGGCAGATGGAACTGGCTGCGAGCGCGAAACTTCCTATCGTGATCCACTGCCGTCCCTCGGAGGCCAGCGACAATGCCTGGGCTGATTGCCTCGCACTGATGA
>Ga0307476_10002879_pt1 | contig 10191 bp, 5 predicted proteins | sample atmos_gasesECM2C_2_FD_203314 | JGI IMG/M metagenome (GOLD analysis project Ga0307476, IMG submission 203314) | Hardwood forest soil microbial communities from Morgan-Monroe State Forest, Indiana, United States - atmos_gasesECM2C_05 | ecosystem: Environmental > Terrestrial > Soil > Temperate...
CCGAGGATCCCGACCGGCATCCACCAGCCGAGCCCGAACAGCGCGGCGAGCACCGCGGTCGCGAACGCACCGATCCCGCCGATCGCGACCCCGAGCGCGGCGACCGTGCCGACGTCGAGCTTCGCCGGCTTGCCCGCGTCGGCCGGCTTGGCCGCGGGCGCGTCGGGGGCGGCCAGCCTGGCGACGCCGGCGGTGTCCTCCTCGGCGGCGCGCTTGGCGACCCGCTCCTCGATCAGCCGCACGGCCCGCTTGTAGGGCGCCCAGAGCGCCTGGCGCAGCCCGATCGGGTTGGCGATGACCTTGGTGATCGTCGCCTCCCAGTCCTTGCCCTTGCGATCGACGAACACGCCGTTGCGGCCGACCATCAGGTTGTCGACGTCGCCGGCGGTGAACGCGGCGGCGATCGTGCGGGTCTCGCCGGGCCGGGCGCACTCGCAGTACGCGAGGTAGGCGCCGGCCATCGCGGCCATCGCGCTGTGCTTGGCGGCGTCGGCGACGTCGAGCACCAGCGTGCAGCCGCGGCCGTCGAGGTACAGCGTGCCGGCCTGGAACACGCCGCCCTTGCGGGTGTAGAAGTCGGCGAAGTTGACGTAGTTGTGGAGCAGGCGGGCGAGGTCGCGCTGGTAGCGGCACAGCTTCTCGACGTCGATCACCGCGTCGAGCGTCGGCTTGACCTCCAGGTCGCGCGCGATCAGCCGCGCGATCTCGCGCTCGGCGTCGCCGGCGAGCACGGCGCGCAGGCGATCGATGCCGAGCGACTCGACCGCGCCGGGCGGCCGCGCGTCCCGCCAGGCCTCGTGGGCGGCGAGCCGGCCGTGCAGGGCGCGCCAGTCGGCCTCGGTGAGCGCATCGCGCGCCCCGAGCAGCGGCGCCACCGCCGCGGCGCCCAGCGCGGCGAGCCGGTCCTCCCAGGCCGGGTTGACCCCGGCGGTGAGCGGCAGCGCGGCGCCGGCCTCGATCCGCGCGATCGGCAGCGCCGCGATCTCGGTGGCCTGCGCCGACAGCTCGCGTCCGGACAGCGCGGCGAGCTCGGCGTCGCTGACGCCCAGCGCCGCGGCCGCGCGCGGATCGAACCCGGCGAGCCGGCAGCGCGCGAAGTAGTCGTCGATCTTCGCCCGCACCGCGCGCACCGCGTCGGCGGCGGCGGGGGTGGCATCGCCCACCGGCCGCGCGGCGGCGGCGGCGCCGTCGTGCCACGCGACCAGCGCGCGGGCCTCGGCGAAGAACGCGTCGGCGCGCGGCTGATCGATGCCCGGCTTGCCGCCGCGGTCGGGCAGGGCGCCGTGGGTCGCGACGATGTCGGCGATCACGGCGCGCACGGCGGCGGGGTCGCCTCCGCCGTCCCAGCTGTCACAGCTCTCCGGCGGCACCACGCCATCGCCGTTGAACGGCCGCTCGGCCAGCAGCTGGTCCGCGCTGGTCGCGTCGGCGAGCGACACCTTGCCGGCGTCGGGCTTGCCGAGATCGGCGAGCAGCCGCTGCGCGCCGCTGCGCACCGGCCCATCGCGCAGGTCGTCGAGCGCCACGCTGTCGCCGCCGGACAATAGCCGGCCGGGATCGCGGTACAGCTCGCAGATCCAGGCGACCGCCGCGAGCACCTCGGCCTGGCGGATGTGGCCGTCGTGGTCGGTGTCGAGCAGATCGAGCGTGCGCGGATCGAGGTCGACGCCGCGGGTCGGCATCGACAGCGCGATCCACAGCTTGGGGTCGAGCTCGTGGAGGTGGACCAGATCGTCGGCGGTCTGCAGCGCGACCTGGTCGACGCCACCGGAGCGATAGAACGTCCAACGATACGGTGCGGTCATCGCAGCCCCCCGCCCGTGCATAACACCCGGGACCGCCCGGCGTCCGGGGTCAGCCCTTCGAGATCGTGACCTTGGTGATCGTCACCGGCGAGTCCGGCTTGTCCCGGGGGCTGCGCGGGACCCCGGCGATCTTCTTGACGAGGTCGACCTCCTTGCACAGCCCGAAGATCGAATACTTGTTGTTGAGCTCGCTCGGCGTGCCCTCGGTGATGAAGAACTGGCTGCCGTTGGTGTCGGGGCCGGCGTTGGCCATCGCCAGCGTGCCGGGCTTCATCAGCAGGCCGTTGTTGACCTCGTTGACGAACTCGTAGCCCGGTCCGCCGGTGCCCACGCCGTCCGGGTCGCCGCCCTGGATCATGAAGCCGGGGATCACGCGGTGGAAGGTCAGCCCGTCGAAGAACGGCTTGCCGGTCTCCACCGGTCCGCCGTGGGACCTGCGCCAGGCCTTCTTGCCGGTCGCCAGGCCGACGAAGTTCGCGACGGTCAGCGGGGCCTTGTCGCCGAACAGCTCGCAGTGGAACGCGCCCAGGCTGGTGTCGATCGTCGCGGTCAGCGGGCCGCTCCCGGCGAGGTCCTTGGTGTACTCGGCGAGGTCGGCCGCGACCGGCGCGCGCACCGTGTTGTCGGCCGCCGCGCCGCCGGCGGGCGCCGCGCCCGGGGCGGTGTCGCCGGCGGGCTTGCCGGGATCCTTGCCGACCGGCTCGGGCTTCATCTCGTCGGAGGGCTTGGCCATCCCGCTCGCCGAGCCGCTCGGCTTGTCCGGGGTGGCCGTGTTCTCGTCGGGCTTCTTGGACTTGCAACCCGCGACCAGGGTCACGAGCAAGAGGGCAGTGCATGTGCTTCGCATGGCGCCCGGAACATGGCGCAGTTGCCCGGAGCCTGCAAGATGCCGGCCTGCACAGCCACGGGGTTGGCGGTATGATGCGCGGCGGGAGTGCTCCCACCTGCATGTCCAGCCCCGACGATCAGGGCGCCGACGCCAGCGCCAGCCGGAGCTCGCTGGCGATCAGCGATCCCGGCACGCCGAGCACGCCGGGCTCGGGGGCGTCGGGCCTGCCGTTCGGCGACCTGCCGTTCAAGCGGCGGCTCGTGGTGCCGGGGGCCGTGCTCGGGGTCGCCGAGCTGATCTTCATCGCCTACCCGCTGGCGGTCGCGTTCGACCTCGCCGGGTTCGGCGGCGACACGCTGCTGCGCACGGTGCTGCCCGTCGGGGTCGGCGCGGTCGTGGTCTGGCTGGCGGCGATGACCGCCTGGCTCATGCCGCTGTGGTCGGCGGTCGCGGCGCGCCGCCACGGCGAGCGGGTCCACAAGGAGCTGGCCGCCCGCGCGTACCGCATCACGCTCAACGGGCCGATCCGCGTCCTGCTGCTGCGCACCGGCCTGTGGACGGTGGCGGCGGCCCTGGTCGGCCTGTTCCTCCACCTGTTCCGCGACTGGCCGATCGAGCGGGTCGCCGAGATCACCGCGCTCGCGGCGATCCACGCCTACATCCTGAGCTGCATCCGCGCGGTGTGGTGGGCGCAGACCCTGGGCGAGCTCAGCGCGCGGCTGTTCGCCGCCGGCTCGCCGCTCAAGCGGTTCGACGACAGCCACTTCCGGCGGTTCACGCTGGTCGCCATGATCGTCGCGGGCGGCGTGCTCGCCGCGCAGTCCGGGTTCGCCTACTACTTCGTGCCGATCACGTTCCCGCAGTACCTGCAGTTCGAGACCTACGTCGCGGTCGCGAGCGCGGTCGGGGTGACCGCGTGGCTGCTGGTCGCCCGGGTGAGCACGCGCGACCTGCGGCGCTACCTCGCGGCCTCGCGCAACGAGACCGTCGCGGGCGCGCCTCCGGCGGCGGTGATCTACCGCCGCGCCCAGGCGCTGCCGTACCGGCTCGCGGTGATGACGATCGCGGTGTGGCTGGTGATCGCGGTGATCGGCGGGTTCATCGCGCGCCACCTCGGGTTCGAGCTCGACGACACGATCGTCCTGGCCACCGCGGTGATCGTGCTGGCGATCGCCGGGGCGATCTACGAGCAGCTGTGGCACCGCGACGTGCTCCGGCCGCTGCTCGCCCACCTGACCCAGCGCTACCGCGTGCCGGTGCGCAGCATCGCACCGTCGCTGTCGCTGCGCGCCAAGCTGCTGCTGTCGTTCGGCGGCGTCGTGCTGCTGGCGTGCGGGATGGCCCTCTTGTGGGGCTTCGTCCAGTACAAGAGCCTGGCGAACGACGCGGCCGGCCAGCAGTCGCGGCTCGGCCTGCAGTGGGTGAACTCCGAGCTCCAGCGCGCGCTCGGCGCCGATCCGCTGCCGCCGTCGCCCGACCGGGTGCGCGGCGCGCTGCGCCGGATCGCGACCTCGGCGCCCGACGCCCCGGTGATGTACTACCTCGACGACGACGGCGAGCTGCTCGCGGTCGGCGGTGGCGGGCTGGGCGCGCCGCGGCCGCCGTGGTACGTGCGCTACCAGCTGCAGCGCGCGACCGGCGATCTGCTCGCGATCCACACCGCCGAGCTCACCGGCCGCGCCCGGGTGCTCGAGATCGGCTGGCATGCCGCCAAGTACCGGCTCGGCTCGGTCGCGGTGTTCTACCCGAGCTACCGCGGCCGCGGTCCGTCGATGGAGCGCCCGCTCCGGCAGCTGCTGGTGTTCTTCCTGGTGCTGTTCGGCGCGTGCGCCGGCATCGTCGCGCTCACCGTCGCGCAGTTCATCTCGCCGATCCGCCGGCTCGAGCAGCGCGCCGACGCGATGGCGCGCGGCGAGCTCGCCGATCCGGTCGTGGTCGCCGGCGAGGGCGACGAGATCGGCCGGCTCACGCTCGCGCTCGAGGAGATGCGCCGCGCGCTGCGCGACAAGCTGCGCTCGACCGAGGAGGTCAACCTCGACCTCGAGCGCGCGGTCCAGATGCGCACCGCCGACCTCGCGCGCAAGAACCGCGAGCTGGCCGAGACCCTCGACAAGCTGACCCGCGCGCAGGAGCAGCTGGTGCGGTCCGAGAAGCTCGCCTCGATCGGCCAGCTGGTCGCCGGCATCGCGCACGAGATCAACAACCCGGTCAACGCGATCGTCAACACGGTCGGCCCGCTCGAGCAGGCGATCGACGACATCGACTCGAGCGACGCCGCGGTCCGCGGCGACGCCGCGCGCGACGTCCGCGAGATGGTCCGCGTGGTCCAGCGCGGCGCCCAGCGCACCAAGGCGATCGTCAGCGCGCTCCACAACTACTCGCGGACCGACGACGAGAGCGTGGTCGAGTTCGACATCGATCGCTCGATCGACGACTCGCTGGAGCTGCTGCGCCACCTGCTCAAGGACAAGACCGTCACCAAGCGCTACGGCGACGTCGGCCGGGTCCGCGGCCACGCCGGCCAGGTCAACCAGGTGTTCATGAACCTGCTGACCAACGCCGCGCAGGCGCTGTCCGGCCGGCCCGACGCGAACATCGCGATCGAGACCACCGGCGACGGCGACGCGGTCGAGGTCCGGATCAAGGACAACGGCGCCGGCATCCCGCCCGACGTCCTGCCGCGGATCTGGGATCCGTTCTTCACCACCAAGGACGTCGGCGAGGGCACCGGGCTCGGCCTGTCGATCGTCCACGAGCTCGTCGAGCGCCACGGCGGCACGATCGAGTGCCACACCACCGTCGGCGCCGGCACCACGTTCACCGTCAAGCTACCGCGCCAGATCCCGGTCACCGCCAAGGCCCGCAGCGCGAAGCCGACCGGCCCGCTGGTGTCGCGCTCGGCGTGAGCGGGCAGCGCCGCCGGCCGCGCGGTGGTCTGCGCGCTCGCCTGCGAGATCGACCCGCGGCGCGCGCGGACCGGGCCGGCGCGGCGTCCGGTGGGGGCACGCTGGTGCGGACCCGCGCTCCGGGATTCACGCGTCGACGGGCGCGGCTCCGGCGAGGCGCGCCGTCCGGCGCGTGGTTCGTCCGTTGCACGGACATCCGCCATGGCCAAGTCCAATCCTGCGGTCGAGCCGCGGAGCGCGCGACAGCCGGCGCGAGCCCCCGCGCCGGCCAGCGGCGTGACCCGCAAGATGTCGCTCCGGGTCAACGGCGACGTGTTCGACCTCGATCTCGATGTCAGGACGACGCTGCTCGACGCGCTGCGCGAGCACCTCCACCTGACCGGGACCAAGAAGGGCTGCGATCACGGGCAGTGCGGTGCCTGCACCGTGCTGATCGGCGGCCGCCGGGTCAACGCCTGCCTCACGCTCGCCGCCATGCACGAGGGCAGGGACGACGGCGATGACATCGCGACCATCGAGGGGCTCGGCGCTCCGGGGGCGCTCCACCCGATGCAGGCGGCGTTCCTCGACCACGACGGGCTGCAGTGCGGCTACTGCACGCCCGGCCAGATCTGCTCCGCGATCGGCATGCTGGGCGAGGTCCGCGCCGGCTGGCCCAGCCACGCCACCGAGGACGTGGCAGCTCCGCAGATCGACCTGACCGATGACGAGCTGCGCGAGCGGATGAGCGGCAACCTGTGCCGCTGCTCGGCGTACCCGAACATCATCGCCGCGATCCGCGACGCGCTCGACCGGGGGCGCGCATGAGGCCGTTCACCTACGAGCGCGCGACCGATCCGGCGGCGGCCGTGGCGGCCGCGGCGGCGGGCGACGGCGCGAAGTTCATCAGCGGCGGCACCAACCTGCTCGATCTGATGAAGCTGCAGATCGAGCGCCCGTCGCACCTCGTCGACCTCCGCCGGCTGCCGCTCCGGCGGATCGAGGACACCGCGGACGGTGGGCTGCGGATCGGCGCGCAGGCCGACAACGCGACGGTGGCCGCCGACGACCGCGTGCGCCGGCGCTACCCGGTCCTGGCGCAGGCGCTGCTGGCCGGGGCGTCCGCGCAGCTGCGCAACATGGCGTCGACCGGCGGCAACCTGCTGCAGCGCACCCAGTGCGCGTACTTCTACGACACCTCCGCGGCGTGCAACAAGCGGTCTCCGGGCGCGGGCTGCGCGGCCCTGCACGGCTTCCACCGCAACCACGCGATCCTCGGCGCGAGCGATGCGTGCATCGCGACGCACCCGTCGGACATGGCGGTCGCGATGATCGCGCTCGACGCCCGGATCGAGCTGCTCGGCGCGGGTGGAGCTGTGCGCGAGGTCGCGCTGCGCGACTTCCACCTGCTGCCGGAGACCACGCCGCACATCGAGACCGTGCTCGGGCCGGGCGAGCTGATCACCGCCGTGCTGCTGCCGGCGCCGCCGCGCGGCCGCCAGCTGTATCGCAAGGTCCGCGACCGGGCGTCGTTCGAGTTCGCGCTGATCTCGGTCGCCGCGATCGTGTCGGTGGCCGGCGGTACGATCGACGCGGTGCGGATCGCGTTCGGCGGCGTCGCGCACAAGCCGTGGCGCGCGCTCGAGGCCGAGGCGGCGCTCGACGGCCGGCCCGCGACGCTCGATGCGTTCCGCGCCGCCGCGGAGGCCGCGCTCGCGCGCGCCGTCGGACGCGGCCACAACGACTTCAAGATCGATCTCGCCCGGCGCACGCTGATCGCGACCCTGGCAGCGCTCACGGAGGCCAGGCCATGATCGGATCGCCGCTCGTTCGCGTCGAGGGCCCGCGCAAGGTCACCGGCCGGGCGACGTACACCCACGAGGAGCGGGGCGCCGGACCGCCGCTCGTCGGTTTCCTCGTCGAGGCGACCATCGGGCGCGGGCGGATCACCGAGCTCGACGCGTCGCGGGCCGAGCGCGCGCCGGGCGTGCGCGGCGTGATCACGCACCGCAACGCGCCCCGGCAGCATCAACCAAAGCCCGATCCGGCCGTGCTGTCGCCCTACGGGCGTGCGTTCCCGGTGCTCACCGACACCGAGATCCGGTGCTACGCGCAGCCGATCGCGCTGGTCGTCGCCGACACCTTCGAGCAGGCGCGCGACGCGGCCGGGCTGGTCGAGGTCGCGTACGAGCCGGCCGAGGGCCGGTTCGACCTCGCCGCGCGGCTCGACCGCGCCTACGCTCCGCCCACCGTCCGGGGCTGGATCCAGACCGATAGCCTGGTCGGCGACTTCGACGCCGGGTTCGCCGGAGCGCCGGTCCAGATCGATGCGACGTACACCACGCCGTACGAGTTCGGCGCGCCGATGGAGCCGCACTCGGCCCTCGCGGTCTGGCACGGCGAGCTGGTCACCGTGTACGCGTCCACGCAGATCGTGGCCGACGCCCGGCTGCGGATCGCCAGGACGCTCGGGCTCGCGCCGTCGCAGGTCCGGGTCATCGCGCACCTCGTCGGCGGCGGGTTCGGCTCCAAGCTCGGCGTGCACGCCGAGACCCTGCTCGCCGTGATCGCCGCGCGCCAGCTCGGCCGGCCGGTCAAGGTGACGGCGACGCGGCAGCAGACCTTCTCGCTCGCGGGGCACCGGCCGGCGGCGGTCCAGCGCGTGCGGCTCGGCGCCGACCGCGCCGGCCGGCTGATCGCGTTCGGCCACGATCCGATCGTGCAGGTGAGCCCCACCTCCGACTTCGTCGAGCAGATCGGCTCGGTCGGTCGGGCGCTCTACGCCGCGCCGCACCGCCGCTCGACCCATCGCATCGTCCCGCTCGACCTCCCGGATCCGGAGGACGTCCGCGCGCCGGGCGAGGCTCCCGGCCTGCTCGCGATCGAGGCGGCGATCGACGAGCTGGCGTGCGCGCTCGACCTCGATCCCGTCGAGCTGCGGATCCGCAACGAGCCGGCCCGGCATCCCGAGCTGGGCATCCCGTTCAGCGATCGCCACCTGGTCGAGTGCATGCGCGAGGGCGCGCGGCGGTTCGGGTGGGAGCGCCGCTCGAACCGGCCCGCGACCGTGCGCGACGGCCGCTGGCTCGTCGGCCACGGTATGGCGGCCGCGATCCGCCCCCAGTTCCAGATGAGCACGGCGGTCAGCGTCCGGCTCGACCCGGATGGCACCGCGACGGTGCGCACCGACATGACCGACCTCGGCACGGGCACCTACACGATCGCGACCCAGGTCGCGAGCGAGGCGCTCGGGATCCCGGTCGATCGCGTGCGCGTCGAGGCCGGCGACTCCGAGTTCCCGGCCAGCGCCGGGTCGGGTGGATCGTGGGGCGCGACCAACACCTGCACGGCGCTGGTGCGCGCGTGTCGCGCGCTGCGCGACCACGTCCTGGGGTCGCTGCCCGAGGCCGAGCGCGCGAGCGAGGGCGGTCTGCCCGCCCTCGTGGCGGCGCGGTTCCCGGACGGCGTCGAGGCCACCGGCGCGATCCCGGACATGAACGACGATCCGAGGTTCACGGCGTACTCGATGGCGGGCTACGGCGCGCACTTCGCCGAGGTGGGGGTCGACGTCGACACCGGCGAGATCCGGGTGCGCCGGATGCTGGGCGTGTTCGATGCCGGACGGATCTTCAACGCCAGGACCGCGCGCTCGCAGCTGATCGGCGGGATGATCTGGGGCGTCGGCGCCGCGCTCCACGAGGACGGCGTCGTCGACCCGCGCACCGGCGCGTTCGTGACGCGCGACCTCGCGCAGTACCTGGTCCCGGTCCACGCCGACATCCCCGCGATCGACGCGATCCTGCTCGACACCTACGATCCCCATGCCAACGAGCTCGGCGCCAAAGGCGTCGGCGAGCTCGCGATCTGCGGCGCCGGGGCGGCGATCGCCAACGCGGTCTACAACGCCACCGGCGTCCGCGTGCGCAATTACCCGATCACGCTCGACAAGCTCCTGCCCCACCTGCCGCGCCGGTAGCCCGGCCGGATTTTCATGCGACCTGCGGCCGGTGCCTGCTCTGGATCCCCAGGGGCAGCCGGAGCGACATGCTGGACGCACGCACACAACCGCCATTTCTCCAGGCGACCGAACCCACCCTCCAGGTGACCGACACCACGCTGTCGATCGCGCCCGCGGTGCTGCCGTGTGTGCCGGCGCCTCCCGGCCGGCTCACGGTCGTGTTCCCGCGCTCGCTCGCCGCCGCCTTTGCCATCGCCGAGCGCCCGTTCGTGCTCGGCCGCCAGGGCGACGGCCGGCTGCTGCACCCCACCGTGTCGCGCGCCCACGTCGCGATCGCGTGGAGCGCCGAGGCCGGCGCGCACCTGGTCCGCGATCTCGCCAGCCACAACGGCTCGACGCTCGACGGCGTGCCGCTCGGCCGGCGGCCGCGCCCGCTGCGCGACGGCAGCGTGCTGCGGCTCGGCAGCCTGCTCGCGGTCTGGGAGCATGGCCCCGCGATCGATGACCCCGGGCGCCCCGAGCCGGCGGCGGCCGCCGCCGTCGCCGCCGCCGTCGATCGCGACGCGATCCCCGGCCAGTCCGCGCGCGTCGAGGCCCTGCGCCTCGCGATCGCCCGCGCCGCCTGCGATCGCGCCCCGGCGCTGATCCTCGGCGAGACCGGCAGTGGCAAGGAGCGCGTCGCCCGCGAGCTCCACCGGCTGTCCGGCCGCACCG
>Ga0307476_10002880_pt1 | contig 10191 bp, 6 predicted proteins | sample atmos_gasesECM2C_2_FD_203314 | JGI IMG/M metagenome (GOLD analysis project Ga0307476, IMG submission 203314) | Hardwood forest soil microbial communities from Morgan-Monroe State Forest, Indiana, United States - atmos_gasesECM2C_05 | ecosystem: Environmental > Terrestrial > Soil > Temperate...
GGCCGCCCGGAGCCCCGGCATCGAGTTGCCCGATGGGGCGGTCGCGACCTCGGTGGCGATCGTCAAGGGCCTCTCGGCACCGCCGAACTACGCCTTCACGGACTCCAGCGGCAAGATGCTGACTCCGCCCTTGCTCCCTCAGCCCGCGCTCCTGCTCGGCTACTTCGCGGTCATCACGGCGTCGAGCGGTGCGATCTACGTGGCGAACGTCGACGACGACTACGCGTCCGACAACTTCAACCCGGCCCCTGACCACGCGCTCGGGACCTCGCCCGTGCTGGTGATGGCGCACCAGCTTCGCGACAGCATGTCGAGACGCGATGCCAGCGTCAAGGACTGCACGACGACCGACCCGCCCAGCGTTCAGAGCACCACGGACCCGAACGCGAATGACCCGGGCGGTGCTTCCGAAGGCGGGCCCCGGCTCACCGGGCCTCTGGCCCAGCAGGCCACGCCGAGCACGCTGTTCGAGGATCTCAACAGCCAGCTCCCCCGGCTGCAGCAGGTCGCGTGTGACAAGGGCGCCAACGCGCCGGTCAGTGCGCTGGAGTTCGGTGCTCCCGCGATCCAGAACGGCGCGGCTGCCGGCACCGCCGTGGCGCGCGACACGGCGTTCCCCGATCTCAAGGGCGTCGTGAACGAGAACTGGACGCTGACCTACGAGGGCACCCTCCAGCTCGACAGCACGCTCAGCTCGGTCAACGGGCCGTCGCTGCGCTTCGGCCAGGCCTTCGTCGACGGCACCGGGATGTTCATCGAGGACCCGTCGCAGCCGTTCTGCCACATGGGGGTCGAGCCGGGCGACGTCGTCGAGTTCCGGGGCTGCGATCCGGCGCGGAGCGATGCCGACTGCCCGGCGGGCTACACCTGCTACGTCCATCCGTCGAGCACGGTCGGGATCGGCGCCTGCTTCCTCAAGACCGAGGCGCCGCGGTTGCAGGACGCCTGCCGGGACTTCCTCAGCTCCGTGCGCCGGTACACGGTGGGGACCGATACCGGCGGCGGGACCGCGCCCGGCAAGCTGGTGCTCTGGGAGCGCAAGCACGAGCTGTCGACCACGCCGGTCGACGGCTGCATGAGCGACGCGCAGTGCGATGACCTCGCCCGCGCGGCGGCCGTCATCAACCAGAGCGCGGATCCGTTCGTCGAACCCGCCGGGGGTCAGCCGCAGACCCGATGGAGCTGCCAGCCCGACCTGCTGCGCAAGACGATCAACACGGATCCGGACCGCAACAAGCGCTGCGTGCAGACCTGCACGTTCACGCCCAGGACCGCGCAGAACCAGAACACCAACGCCCAGGCGCCGTTCTGCGCCAACGGCACGGTCTGCGTGCCGAGCGGGCCGCGCGATCCGACCTCGACCGACCCGACCCCCGGCGTGTGCATGGAGGGCATCGAGCCCGCGCAGGCGTGCCTCAACGGGCCCGAGCGCTACCTCGTCCACGCCGCCGAGGCGTTCACCGTCGTCGGCGATCGCTCGGGCTTCGTCCACCCGATCATCGCCGACGGCAACCGCTGCGTGCGCGACCCCAAGCTCGACAAGGACCCGCTGTCGATCGGCCGCATCCCGCTCACCGCTCCGCCCTGCAAGGTCAGCACAGGGTCCAGCGATCCGGGCGCCGATCCGTTCACCGGGTTGATCGGCAACTCGAATCAGTTCGAGGCGAACCCCTGCTCGCTGACCGTCCAGCAGTACGAGCTGACGGCGAGCTACCCGTCGTCGTGCCCCGATGGCAAGGCGCCGCTGTGCTCCAACGGCCAGGCGGCGCCGTGCTCCGATGGCCACGCGCCGCTGTGCTCCGATGGCCAGCCGCCGCCGCGCTACGGCACGTGCCGGACGCCGGTGAAGTCCGCGACGCCGGACCTGCACAACGTCCCGGCGATCAAGTTCCGCAACCGCTCGCTCACCCTGACGCTGGTCGACCCGTACCGCGCATCGAACGCGTCATGCCTCGAGCGGGATCCCGGCGGCGTCCCGACCAGCATCCCGCTGGTGGTTCCGGGGTACCAGATCGCGTTCGGCGTGAAGGGCGGCTACGCGCCCCTCACGCTCTCGGTCGGTCAGCAGGTCTCGCCCGTCAAGGTGGTCCGCGGTCCGACCGAGAGCATCTGGGTCATCGACGACGGGGATTTCATCGGCAACGGCATCACCGATGTGTCGACCCGCGGCAGGGTGTTCCGGATCGAGTCGGTGCCGGCGCCGGCGGGCACCAGCTCCGGCGCGCTGCTTCTGATCAACACCATGCAGTGAGCCTGGTTCGGGCGGTTTTCTTGCCCCGGTGACGAGAGTTGTCGACGCTGGGGCATGCCCAGTCGCGAGTCCGAGCTCTACAAGGACAAGATCGAGGTCAGCCTCGACGGTCGCCAGATCTTCTACCTGTTCTTCGGCGGGGCCGTCATCGTCGGCATGGTGTTCGTGCTCGGCGTGATGGTCGGCCGCCGGGTCGAGGCCCGGGGCCACCTCGATCGCGCGGACCCCTCGGCGGCGACCGACCCGCTGGCGGCGCTCGACCGGCTGGAGCGCTCCGACCATCTGTCGTTTCACGGCGCGCTGACCGGCGGCGATGCGCCGACCGACGTCGAGAAGGCGATCGGCGAGCTCGAGAAGCGCCGCGCCGCGAGCCGGGGCGACGGACCGGACCGGTCGGGGGCCGCGAAGGCCACGCCACCGCGCGCCGAGGCTGCGCCCTCGCAGCCCTCGGCCCGCCCGGAGGTCCGGCCGGAGGCCAGGGCAGAGGCCAGGGCAGACGCCAGGCCGGAGGCCAGGCCAGAGACCGCGCGGGCCGAGCCTGCGGCGCGCCCGGACGGCGACAGGCCGCGCGTCGAGGCCGACAAGCCGCATCCGGACAAGCGGGAGGCCGACAAGCGCGACGGCGACAAGCGGGAGGCCGACAAGCGCGACGGCGACAAGCGGGAGGCCGACAAGCGCGATGGCGACAAGCGGGACGGCGACAAGAAGGCCCGCAAGCACGACGACGGAGGCTCCAGCGGATCGAAGTCCGACAAGAAGACCGGCGGCCACGACGCGGCGGGCCGGTCGGACGCGCATGCCGATGCGCGGGGCGCCGGGGCGGATTCGCCGGAGCCCGGCACCGACAAGGTCCGGTTCACGCTCCAGCTGTCGTCGTTCCAGGACAAGGCGGAGGCCGAGGCGTTCCTGAGCGCGACCAAGGCCGCCGGGTTCCAGCCCTACCTGACCGAGGCCGACGTCACCGGCAAGGGCACGTTCTACCGGGTGCGGCTCGGCTCGTATCGCTCGCTGGAGGCCGCCAGTGACGCCAAGGCGGAGTACGAGAAGTCGTCGCGCAAGTCCGCGCAGGTCATGCGGCTGTGACCACGGGCAGCGCGGCGACCCAGGCGGGCGCCGCGGGCTCGGCGACGACGATCAGCCCGGCGTCGCGCGGCCACGGCAGCGGCCGGGTCAGCGGCGGGACGAGCGCGACCGCGGTGGCGCCGTGCAGGCGGGCCTCGAGCAGCGCGAGCGCGGCGCCGCCCTCGATCACGGCGATCCGGCCGAGCCGGTGGGCGAGCTCGCTCTCGATCGCTGCGTCGGACCGGCCGTCGCGGACCAGCCGCGCAGCGCCGGGGTGCGGCACGGGCGCGGCGGTCCCGACCACGCGGATCGCGCGCGGGCCGGCGCCGTCGAGCAAGTCGGTGACCGAGCCGCGCAGGGCGACCTTGCCGCCGCGCCGGCGCACCATCGCGAGCGCGCCGAGCTCGCCCTGACCGAGCGGCTCGGTCCAGTCGCCGAGCGCGTCGGCCAGCTGCGCGAGCGAGACCGCGGGCTCGCCGACCAGGTACAGGCTGTACAGCGCGACCAGCGCGCGCGACGCGCCGGCCGGCAGCGCGAGTCGCCGGGCGAGCTCACCGAGTTCACCGAGCTCACCGAGCTCCAGGCCCGCGCCGACCGCCGGCAGCTCGGCCTCGGCACCGCGCACGAGCTCCGCGCCGAACGCGGCGAGCCGATCGCGCCAGGTCCGGCCGCGCGGCTCCGCCCGCCGCGCCGCCATCGCAGACAGCGCGGGCGATCGCGCCGGGGCGGCCTCGGCGCGGTCGCTGCGGCCGGGGGGCGCCGGATCGATCGCGTCGCTCCGCTCGGAGCGGTCCGCGCCCCGGTGGAACGGGTCGCCGCGATCGCCGCGGTCGCGCAGGTGGCCGCGGTCCGGGCGGTCGCCGCGGCCGAGCACGTTGCCGCGGTCGCCACGGCCGATCAGCTCGCCGCGGTCCGGGCGGTCGCCGGGGCTGCTCGGGTCGCCGCGGTCCGGGCGGTCGCCGCGGCCGAGCGGGTCGCTGCGGTCCGGGCGGTCGCCGCGGCCGAGCGGGTCGCTGCGGTCCGGCAGGTCGAAGCGGCTCGGCGGATCGCTGCGGTCCGCCAGGCTGATCCGGAGGCCGCCGACGCGCTGGAGGCGTGCGCCGCGCTCCGGGCGGTCGGTGCTCTCGGGGCGGTCGGCGCTCTCGGGGCGGTCGGCGCTCTCGGGGCGGTCGGCACTCTCGGGGCGGTCGACTCGCTCCGTCCGGTCGCCCGGGTGGAGGGCTTCCTGCATGCTGCGCTCGCGCATCGCGCGCAGCTTGTCGGCGGCGGTGACCACCGGCTCGCCGGCCCCCTCCTGGGCCTCGAGCGTGATCGCCGGCGCGCCTGCGCCGCCGATCGGGACGCGCCACGGCTCGGCATCGTGCTCGGCCATGCCCAGCAGGCTGATGTCCTCGCCGACCACGAGCTGGCCGAGCGCCATGCCCGGCCGCCACGGCGCGTCGATCAGGGTCAGCGAGTGGGCGTAGCAGTGGAGCCGGACCAGGCCCCGCGCGGTGACGAGGATCAGCAGCGGCGAGGCCGGGTGGTAGATCACCTCGTCGATCGGGACGCCGAGCAGGTGGCGAAACGGCCGGCCGTCGGACAGCCGGCACACCAGGATCTCGTCGCCGCCCGGCCGGGTCACCCAGAGGAAGCCGTGCGCGGGGCCCACCGTGCGCGGCGGCGGCAGCAGCGGCAGCTGCATGCGCAGCAGCGGCCGGCCGGACACCGCGTCCCAGGTCTCGAGCTTGCGGAGCAGGCTGAACAGCACCTGGTTGCGCTCCAGGCCGACGGCGAACTCGACCGGGCTGCCGGGCTCGATCGCCTGGGTCGCCAGCGCGCGGCCGGCGATCCGGACGATCGTCACCGCCTTGCCGTCGAGCGAGACCAGCACGACCCGCGATCCGGTCAACCCGGCGATCCGCATCGGCGCGTCGAGATCGTGGCGGGCGACCGCGTCGAGGTACGGCGGCTGGTACAGCACGATGCGGTGGCCCGGCTCGCCGCCTGCCGCCGCGCCGCGGGTCACGATCGCCAGCACGCTCGGCGGCCCGACCATCACCAGATCGGCGTCCTCGGTCGGCAGCTCGATCCGCGCCGCCGCCGGCCCCGCGCCGCCGGCCAGCAGCATCACCTCCCGACCGCGCTTGACCGCTGCCCACTGGCCGTCGGGAGAGGTCGCGATCATGGATGCTTGCCGAAGCCGCGGATGATCTTGACCAGGCCGTCGAGCACGTCCTGCTGGTCCTGGAGCTGCGGGTTGCCGGGCATCGCCGGGCTCTTGCCCACGCCGGCCCCGCCCTTGAGGATGATCTCCTTGATCTGGTCGTCGGTGACGCTGGCCTGCCACGCCGGGTCGGTGTAGTTGCGCGGCTTGGGGTTGAGGCTCGAGGCGGCGGGTCCGTTGCCGGTGCCGTCGGGGCCGTGGCACATCACGCACACGGTGTTGAACATCGCCTGGGCCTGCGACGGCTGGCCGGCGGCCGTGCGGCCGGGGCCGCTCTCCTGCTGGGCGTTGGGCGTGCCCGAGCTCGGCGGCGGCGGCTGACTGTTCTTGCCGCACGCTCCGGTGAGGAGGGTGAGGGCGAAGGGGATCGCGATCGCGAGGCGGCGCATGGCGCGCCTATTGTGCCGCGACCGCCCGGCGATTGCGACCCGGCGGCCGGGGCTATGGTGCCGGCCGGGCGGTGGTCCGGTGCGACCACGCGCGCCGCACCTGGCCGCCCGCGACCGTGAGCTGGAGCTCGACGACGCGGACCGCGCCGTCGCACGCCACCTCGCCGGTCGCGCGCAGCGTGGCGGCCAGCCCGCTCGGCTCGGGCGTGTACTGGTAGCTGAACCGGTGCTCGCCGTCGATCGAGAACGCCAGCTCGCGCCAGCCCGGCGCGGTCCACAGGGCCGGCTCGACCGGGCAGGTCCCGCCGCGCTCGCAGCAGCCGGTCTGCGGCGTCGGCCCGGCGGCGGTCGGCGGCACGCGGCCGGTGGCGGCGACGTGCGCCGCGACGCGATCGGCGAGGTAGCCGAGCAGGTCGTCGGCCTCGGCGGCGCGCAGCTTCGCGGTGCACGACCGCCGGGCGGCCGGGCAGGTCGCGATCGCGCACAGCGCGATCAGCAGCAGCACGTAGCGCAGGCGTCGCCACCACATGGCGGTGTCACCGTAGCAGACCGGCCCGCCGGGGGCGTGCGCCGCGGCGGTCGGAATCCGTCGGAGCGCGCCGCCGCGCCGCGGTCACGCGCCGGGCGGTCCCAGCGCGCCCCACGACGGGACCGCGTCGAGCACCCGCAGCACGTTGCCGCCGAGGATCTTCTCCAGCACGCGCGGGGCGACGCCGCGGCGGGACAGCGCGACGGTGAGGTTGGGCAGCGCCGCGACGTCCTCGAGCCCCTCGGGTGGGACCACGAAGCCGTCGAAGTCCGAGCCCAGCGCCGGCAGATCGTCGCCCGCGACGTCGATGATGTGCAGCACGTGATCGACCACCGCGTCGATCGACGCCGAGCCGAGGTAGCGGCGCGCGAAGATCACGCCGACGCAGCCGCCGCGGTCGGCGACCGCGCGCAGCTGCTCGTCGTCGATGTTGCGCCAGTGCTGGTGGACGCCGACCACGCCGGTGTGCGACACCATCGGCGGCTGGCGGCCGACCTCGAGCGCGTCGAAGAACCCTCGCCGGTTGATGTGGGCGAGGTCGATGATCACGCCGCACCGCTCGCACTCGCGGACCACGTCGCGGCCGAACCCGGTCAGGCCCTGGGCGGCGTCGGCGCCGCGGCCGTACGAGGGGCGGCCGATCGCGTTGGCCGAGAAGTGGAGCAGGCCGAGGTAGCGCACGCCGCGGCGGGCGAACGCCTCGATCGCATCGAGCTCGCCCTCCAGCGCCTGGCCGCCCTCGATCCCGCCGAGCGCGGCGATCCGGCCGGCGGCCTTGGCGGCGCGGACCTCCGCCCCGCTGCGGGTCCAGGTCAGCTCGCCGGGGTGCCGGGCGATCGCGTCGTCGAGCGCGTCGAGCTGGCGGGCGACGCTCCGGGCGCAGCCGCGCTCGGGGTAGGGCGCGGTCCAGAAGCTGAAGAACTGGCCGGCGACGCCGCCCTCGCGCAGCCGCGGCACATCGACATGCCCGAACAGGTTGATCCGCCGCGGCAACGGGTCGTGGCGCAGCGCGAGGTCGTAGCCGAGCTTGTCCATCAGCTTGGCGGTGTCGGCGTGGAGATCGAGCACGCAGCACGCGTCGTGCAGCGCGCGGGCCTCGTCGAGCGACAGCGTCACGGCCGGCCGGTCCCGGCGGTGGTGCGCTGCGGCTCGGCCGCCGGCTTCCAGCGGTCGCGCGCGACCTCGAGCACGGCGAGCGCGCTGTCGACCCGGTTGAACGGCGGCATCACGTAGGCGCCGTGGACGCGGTGCTTGACCGCGGCGAGCGCCTCCTGCGCGATCCGGATGCCCTCGGCGCGCGCCGCCGGCCCGCCGCCGACCCGCGCCATCCGCTCGCGGTACTCGGCCGGGACCGTCATGCCCGGGACCTCGTTGTGCAGGAACTCGGCGTTGCGGTGCGACGCGAGCGGCAGGATGCCGACCATCACCGGCAGCCCGAGGCTGGAGGCGTCGTCGAGGAAGCGCTCCAGCGTGCGCGGGTCGTACACCGGCTGGGTCATCACCAGCTCGGCGCCTGCGGCCTTCTTGTCCTCGAGCCGGCGCAGCTCGCGATCGCGATCGTGGGCGGCCGGCTCGGCGCCGGTCGCGAGCACGAACGAGGTCGGATCGCATTCCTTGCCCGCCGGGTCGACCCCGGCGTTGAGCCCGGCGGCGATCCGGAGCAGGCCGATCGAGTCGACGTCGTAGACCGGGGTCGAGAACGGGTAGTCGCCCATCTTCGGCGGATCCCCGGTGATGATCACCAGGTTGCGCAGCCCCAGGCCCTGGGCGCCGAGCAGGTGCGCGATCAGGCCGAGGAAGTTGCGGTCGCGCGAGCAGACGTGGAGGATCGGCTCGACGGCGGTCTCGGCGGTGAGCCGCGCGCACACCGCGATGTTGGCCATCCGCGCCGAGGCGCGCGGGCCGTCGGCGATGTTGACGACATCCACGCCGCCGGCCGCGAGGTCGGCGACCTGCTGCTTGGTCTTGTCGAGGTCGCTGCCGAGCGGCGCGGACAGCTCGACCGAGACCAGGAACTCGCCGCGCGCCAGCCGGCCGCCGAGCCGGCTGCGCTCGACGATCGGCACCCGGGCCGCCGGGGCGGGGCGGGGCGGGGCGGGGACCGGCGGAGCGCCGGGCAGCGTGATCGCCTGGCTGGTCGACCGCGCCGCGTGCTCGCCGGTCGGGTGCGCCAGCTGCTCCTGCAGCTTCTCGCCGCGCAGCATCCGCACCGCGCCGAGCATCGCCCGGGTGTGCTCGGGCGTCGTGCCGCAGCAGCCGCCGACCATCCGCACCCCGCTCTTGAGCATCCGCCGGGCGAACACCCCGAAGTGCTCGGGGTTGGCGACGTACAGCGTGCGGCCCTCGACCGACGCCGGCAGCCCGGCGTTGGGCTGCGCGATCACCGGCTTGCCGTGGCCGACCATCCCGATCGTGACCTGGTACAGCTCGGCGGGCCCGATCCGGCAGTTGGCGCCGACGACGTCCGCGCCGGCGGCGATCAGCCGATCGGCGATCTGCGCCGGCCCGAGCCCACCGTCGCTCTGCAGCTCGGCGTTGAACACCATCATCGCGATCACCGGCACCCGCGGCCCGCGCTCCCGGGCGATGTCGATCGCCATCTCCATCTCGAGGATCGAGGTGAAGGTCTCGAGCTGGATCGCATCGACCCCGGCGAGCACCAGCGTGTCGATCTGCTCGGCGAGCGCGAACCGCGACAGCCGGCGCTCCGACGCGCTGGCGATCCCGTGGTTGACCCCGCTCGGGCCGACCGCGCCGGAGACGTACGCCCGCTCGCCGGCCGCCGCGCGGGCGAGCGCGACGCCGGCCTGGTTGATCGCGACGCAGTGCTCGGCGAGGCCGTGGCGGGCCAGCGCGAGCCGGTTGGCGCCGAACGTGTTGGTCTCGATGACCTCGGCGCCGGCGCGGACGTAGTCGTCGTGCGCGGTGCGGATCAGATCGGGCTGCGACAGGTTGAGCTCGTCGTAGCTGCGGGTGTGCAGCACGCCGCGCTCGTAGAGCAGCGAGCCCATCGCGCCGTCGACCAGCAGCGGCCCGTCGGCGATCGCGTCGGCGAACGGCTTCATGGGCGATCCTTCGATCGACCGCTGCGCGCCGCGGGCGCGCCGCGGAACGCGCGGCCGGCGAACCCGAGCTGGCCCAGCGCGCGCCGGACATCGCGCAGCACCTCGCCGCGGCCGAGCTGGGCCAGGTGGCCGCCGTCGAACCACCGGACATCCACGCCCCAGTGCGCGGCGAGCGCCTCGGCCTGCTCGGGCGGCGTGACCCGATCGCCGCGCCCGCCGATCACGAACAGCCGATCGCGCGCCGGCCGGGCCGGCCGGGTCGTCGGCGCGTGGACCGCGAACGCGTCGGCGAGCAGGTCCTCGGTGATCCCGGCCTTGACCGCCCGCGCGCGCTCGGGGCTGTTCGCGCCGTGCCGCCACATCAGGCGCGCCATCGACACCGCCGGGATCATCGCGACCGCGAAGTCGATGCCGCCGACCTCGTCGGGGCCCGCCACGCTCGCCCACAGCGCGGTGGTATAGCCGCCCAGGCTCATGCCGAGCGCGCCGACCGCCGGGGCGCCGCGGCCGCGCAGGAACCGCGACAGCGCGCGCAGGTCGTGGATCGCCTGGCCGAAGCCCTCGTTGGTGCGCACCGGGTTGGCGCTGGGGAACAGCGCGCCCGAGCGCAGCGGGTGCGTGCCCGGCGCGCGATCGCCGTGGAACGGCAGCACGAACGCCGCGACGTCCCAGCCGTGGCGCAGCCAGTA
>Ga0307476_10002881_pt1 | contig 10188 bp, 7 predicted proteins | sample atmos_gasesECM2C_2_FD_203314 | JGI IMG/M metagenome (GOLD analysis project Ga0307476, IMG submission 203314) | Hardwood forest soil microbial communities from Morgan-Monroe State Forest, Indiana, United States - atmos_gasesECM2C_05 | ecosystem: Environmental > Terrestrial > Soil > Temperate...
CATCGCCGGAGCTGATCAATGCTTTCGGTCGAAAGTAAGACCGACGCGAATGAGCTCGAGGGCTAGCGGGCGGGCCGCTTTCGTGAGCTGCGCCCGCTCGAGACTCTAGTGTCTTGCCTTTGTTGTTTCTTTCTCTCCCACGCGCTTACTGACCTCGAATTTCATCTTGCCGGCTTTCTTGTCGGCGTCTACGACGATGTGGTCACCATGCAGAATTTCTCCGTCCAGGATCTTCAGCGCCAAGGGATCCTGCACCAGCTTTTGTATCGCCCGCTTCAACGGACGCGCTCCGAAGTTGGGGTCGTAACCCTGAGTGAACAACAATTCTTTCGCCGTATCGGTTAGCTCGATCGAGATCTTGCGATCCGCAAGCAACCGCCGCACATCTTCCAGGCGCAACTCGATAATCTTTACCAACTGCTCTTTGCCCAGCGGGCGGAAAACAATAATGTCGTCCACACGGTTCAGAAATTCAGGCCTGAAGTGCCCGTGCAGCGTGTTTATTACCTGTTCGCTGGCCTTTTCAAAATCTTCCGGCGTTCGCAGGTTCTCGCTTTGAAGATAGCTGGAGCCGAGATTCGACGTCATGATGATGATCGTATTCTTGAAATCAACCACGCGGCCTTTGCCATCTGTGAGACGGCCATCGTCCATAATCTGCAGCAAGATGTTGAACACATCCGGATGGGCCTTCTCAATCTCATCGAAAAGCACGACCGCATAAGGACGGCGGCGAACCTGCTCGGTGAGCTGTCCGCCTTCTTCGTAGCCGACGTAGCCCGGAGGCGCGCCGATCAAGCGTGCAACGGAATGCTTTTCCATGTACTCCGACATGTCGATGCGCAGCAGAGCGCGTTCGTCATCGAAAAGAAATTCGGCGAGGGCGCGGGCCAGTTCGGTTTTTCCTACGCCAGTTGGCCCGAGAAAAATGAACGAGCCAATCGGACGCTTGGGATCGCTAAGTCCAGCGCGGGACCGGCGAATCGCGTTGGCAACGCGTTCGAGAGCCTCGTCTTGTCCGACGACGCGCTGCCGCAGGCGATCTTCCATCGTGACCAGCTTTTTCACTTCGCCTTCCAGCATCTTGGAGACGGGAATGCCGGTCCATTTGGAGACGATGCGGGCAATATCTTCTTCGTCCACTTCTTCTTTCAACATGCGCAAGCCGCCCTGACTCTCCATCTGGGCACTGAGCTTGGCCAGATCGGCCTCAGCCTGGCGAATAAGGCTGTAGCGAATCTCGGCGACGCGCTGCAGATTGCCTTTACGCTCCTCCGCCTGTTCTTCGATTTTCAGCTTCTCGATTCGTTCTTTCAGCTCGCGAATGCGCGCGATCGATTCCTTTTCTTTTTTCCAGTTCGCCTTCAGCGTGTTGGCCTTTTCGCGAATCTCGGCCAGCTCGCGGTCGATGACGGCAAGGCGCTCTCTGGAGTTGGGATCATCTTCCTTTTTCAGCGCCTGCTTTTCGATTTCTAACTGCGTAGCCCGGCGTTCAAGCTGATCGATGTCGGTAGGAAGCGAATCGATCTGAATGCGAAGCGAGGCAGCCGCCTCGTCGATCAGGTCAATGGCTTTGTCTGGCAAGAAACGATCGGAAATGTAACGGTGCGAAAGCGTTGCCGCAGCCACGATGGCCGAATCTTTGATGCGCACACCGTGATGCACTTCGTAGCGCTCCTTCAGGCCGCGCAGAATGGCAATGGTGTCCTCGACATTAGGTTCCCCGACGAAAACAATCTGGAAGCGGCGCTCGAGGGCCGCATCTTTTTCAATGTACTTGCGATACTCGTTCAGCGTGGTTGCGCCGATGGCGCGTAGTTCTCCGCGAGCCAGCGCTGGCTTCAGCATGTTCGAAGCATCAATGGCGCCCTCGGAAGCTCCCGCACCCACCAGAGTGTGAAGCTCGTCGATGAAGAGAACGATCTGGCCCTGCGAATCTTCGATTTCCTTCAGCACAGCCTTGAGGCGATCTTCAAATTCTCCACGGTACTTTGCGCCCGCAAGCATGGCGCCGAGATCAAGGGCGACCACGCGCTTGTTCTTGAGCACCTCGGGCACGTCACCCGAGATGATGCGTTGCGCCAGGCCTTCGACGATTGCAGTCTTGCCAACACCCGGCTCACCAATGAGCACAGGATTATTTTTCGTGCGGCGGGAGAGAACCTGGACTACGCGCCGAATTTCTTCGTCGCGGCCAATCACCGGATCAAGCTTCCCGCGCCGGGCTTGCTCAGTGAGATCGCGAGCGTAGCGTTCCAGCGCTTGATACTTCGCCTCGGGATTCTGGTCCGTAACTTTCTGCGAGCCGCGAACCGAAGTCAGCGCTTTCAGAATCGCATCGTAGGTTGCGCCGTGTTGGGCAAGAACCCGCTGGGCCGCGTCCTGCTTCAGGTGCGTGATAGCGAGCAGCAGGTGCTCGGTAGAGACGTATTCGTCCTTAAAGTTAGACGCCTCTTTAAATGCTTGATCGATCAGTTTGTTGGCGGCATTCGAGATCGTGGCTTGCGCCGATTCTCCGGACACCTTGGGCAGTTTTTCAATCTCGCGATAAACGTCGGCCAGAACCGCCTGAGGGCCAACGCCAATTTTTTCGAGAACAGGCGTGACGATCCCTTCTTTATCCTCAAGCAGCGCCGCCAGCATGTGGACAGGCATCAACTCGGGGTTGCCGTGCTCAGAGGCGAGTTCGTTCGCGCGCTGCACAGCTTCCTGCGCTTTTACAGTGAATTTGTCCCAACGAATAGCCATAGAAACTCCATTCAGCAATTTGGTAATTAGGCAATTTGATATCCGGACAAGCTAATCCGAGCTGGACTTTTGAAAATTTAAATTGCGCAATTGCCAAATTACAAAAAATCAAAAGGGAGGCAGCCGGTTCGCCGCCTCCCATAGATTGTAGTGCGTCGAGCTGCGCTCGACGACCGGGTTCAAGCCAAACACGAGCAATCTTACGCGGCTTTGCTCGGCCCCTTCGCTTCGTTCGCGCCTTTGGCTTCCAAGGTCTTCTCGACGGCCTTTTCGCCACCGATGTTCACCTTGATCTGCTTGGGCTTGGCTTCCGCCTTCTTGGGGAGAGTGATCTTCAACACGCCCTTGTCGTAGTTTGCCGATACTTTCTCGGAATCCACGGTGACGGGCAGAGTGAAGGTCCGGGTAAAGCTGCCATACTGCCGCTCCACACGGCGGTAGTTCTCTTCTTTCTCTTCCTTCTCGATCTTGCGCTCGCCATGTACGGTCAGAGTGTTGTTCTCCAGGCGAATGTCGATATCCTTCTCGTCGATTCCGGGCACTTCGATCTTCAAAGCTACGTTGTGCTCATCTTCGTAGACGTCGACGGCCGGAGCAAAGCTAGATGCGGTCAAGGACTCATCCCGGCCACCTTCGTTATAGGACTCGCGGAACAGACGGTTCATGCGGTCCTGCAAGGTGGAAAACTCACGGAAAGGCTCCCAGCGGGTCAATACGGTCATAGAAATATTCTCCTTCTGTGCTTGATTTCAGAATTTCGGCGTTGCCGTTCAGAAACTTAGATGCTTATTCAGCACAAAGGAAGCATAAAATATGAGTGTATTGTTGTCAATATAAATAATAGCTTAATTATCTTCATGTTACACACGCAATAAGACACTTCAGATACGCAGTCTCTGGGATATTTAGCAGGATTGGGTGGTCCTTGGCCTGCCCGCGAGCCTCCAAAAGCCGCAAATTGCGTCGCGCGTCCCGGGCAGCGTCTGCCAGCATTTCGAGGAACTCCGCGGAGCTGACGTGATAAGAGCAAGAGCAGGTAACCAGGATTCCGCCGGGTCGCAGCATTTTAAGGGCGCGCAGGTTGAGCTCTTTATAGCCACGGAGAGCGGCGTCCAAGTCGCGTTTCGATTTAGCGAAGGCGGGCGGATCCAGAATAATCGTGTCATAGTGCTGTCCCGAGGAAGAGTAGTCCTTCAAGAGATCGAAGGCGTTGGCTTCGATCCACTCGATCTCTTTATCCTTAAACAGCGTCTGATTGAGGGCGACATTCTGATCGGCGACTTCCAGCGCCGGCCGCGAGCTGTCGACCCCCGTCACACGAGAGCAACGGGAAGCCAGATGGAGAGCAAACCCACCCTGGTAGCAGAAGACGTCGAGGGCCTCACCATGGGCGTAGTGCGCTGCGGCAGCATAGTTTTCGCGCTGGTCGAGGAAGGCTCCAGTCTTCTGGCCCTCGAGCGCTTCGAACTTAAACTGCACTCCGTTCATGCTGAACAGGGTCGAGGTCTTCTCGCCTTGCAATAGGCCAGAGATCCGTGGCGGCAGTTCTTCAAGTTGGCGCACCCGGGGATCCACGCGTTCAACAATAGAACCTGGCTGCAGTCGCTCCGTCAGCTCTCCCATCACAGTCGCGCGCACGATCTCCGTGTCCATGGCCTGAGTAAGGATTTGCATAGAGAGAATGTCGTTGTACCGATCAACGATCAACCCGGGCAGGAAATCTGCCTCGCTGAAAATAATGCGATAGGCATCAGTGTCATGGACGATCGGCTGGCGATAGGAGATGGCGTCGGCGACTCGCTGGCGAAGCAAGGCAGGCAGGTCAGCGACTGCGTCGTGCGAGATCAGGCGAACGGCAATCTGGGACGAGCTGGAATAAAGAGCGCTCCCGAGGAACTGTCCTCTATGGTCGGTCACAGTGACAACCGACCCCGGAGGAACTCCGTCGGCCGCAACGATGTCCGAGCGATAAACCCAGACATGTCCATCTTTCAGCCGGGAAGCGCCGCGCGGAGACACTTTGACTGTAAAACCCTGATTAGAACCTGCGGGCATTCGGACCATCTTCAGATGTTAACTGACAATGCAGGAGGCAACATGCGTTCGAGCGTGCCGCTAAGCTTTCCGCAGCAGGAAGATCATCTGTTCGGCGCTGTTATCGAGAGGAGTCTTCGTAAAAGAACCGTATTCCGCCACCACCTCCAGCCCGGCGAGCAAGAACAGCGCCCGCAAGTGCGGATAAGTAAAGTAGCTCAGCTGAAAAGCTTCGGTCTCCTCGATGATCAGCTCGCCCGCCTGGAAGGTGCGGTAGATGAAGGTGAAGCTGAAGGTCTGGTTGATCTTGTCGACGTGATCTTTTCGGAAATAGCGGCGCACCGTTTTTCTATCATCGAAATCTGGACACCACTCCATCTCCGCGACTTCCTCTCCCACTCTTGTATGGATCATTTCGAACTTCGGATAGAAAACGTCGAACGCGAGCATGCCGGTATCGGTAAGGTGCGATGCCGCAGTGCGCAGAGCGCTCACCTGGTCTTGAACGGTATGCATATGCTGCATGGGACGGAAGGGGATGATCACCAGAGGAAAGTGCTTGCCCAAGCGGAAATCCCGCATGTCGCCTTCGCGCAAGGTAACCCTTTGGCGAATATCGTTCGGCTCAGCGGCCAGATTTGCCTTCAAAATCGTAAGCATCGGAAGCGAGTTGTCCACGCCGTGGACTTCGATTCCCTTGCGAGCGATAGGCAGAAGGACGCGCCCGGTGCCGCAGGCAATCTCGAGAATGGGGCCTGGCGACTGCTCCGCAAGTTCGAGGTAAAAAGGCAGATCTACAAGGTCTTGTTTGGCGGAGTACGCGCCGTTGTAGTGCTTGGCGGTCACCTGATAGGAGTCAACTGCCTGGGCCATGGAAACCCTCTTCAAATAGTTGTCGGAATTTTAAAGCATGGCCCGCCGCAGCCGCTGGCAACTATCTATTCGGCTTTGCTAGCTGGCGACGTGTTGGGTAGGAGCCGAGGCAGGCATTTCAGACTTGGCAGAGCTGCGGGAACTCATTTCGTAGCGGGCAGCTTCAAGATCAGAGTGCAGAGCGTCGAGAGCGTTCATTGGCATCTCGGTGCCCCACGTTTCCATTTCACCCTCCGACCAGCTCCCGTTGAGGCGGATGGCCCCTGTTATCTCCTCTGGAAACGCCTGGCGGTAATCGCCTTCGCGAATGAGGATGTCGCCAATCAGCCGCCCAGTACCCATGTCGAAAACCCTCCGGCTGGCCTGACCGTGCGCATTGGTCAAGCACAGAAGAACTTCGCCGCTATCCGCATATTCTTGACGGTAGTACCAGGCCTGGGGAGCGTCGATTTTAGGATGATGGCGGCGGGAGCGTTTGTGTTCCGGCTCCAGTGCCTGCATTTCGTTGGCGGGATTGAAGTACAGGATTCGCTGGCAGGAATCGCAGACCACGGTTTGCTGTCCGGTGCGGACATCGTTATAAATCTGTGGGCGCAACATGACTTGGCAAGCCATGCATTTATGATCGCGCACCTCGGAGATGCCGCTGCCGCGAAATTTGGAAACCCGCTCGTAGTGCCGTAAGAGGTCTTCGTTCACGCCGGCTCGCATCTTATCGCGTTTGCCCCGCCATTCAGCAAGCTGTTTCTCGTCCTCGGCGGTACGCCTGCGGGCATCCTCTTTTTCTTTTTCGATCTCTGCCGCTTCCGCTTTCAGCTCGGCTTGCGCCGCCTTCACTTCCTTGTCGCGGGCATCGGCATTGACCATGAGCTCGAGAATCTTGTCCTCGGTCGAGGCGATTTCCTTCTCCGCAAACTGGATCTCATGTAACAGCGCTTTGTACTGATCGTTGGTCTTTACGTCGAGAGACTGGTCGCGATACTTGGAAATCTTGCCGCGGAGGTCGGTGATCGCAGTGTCAAACTTGCGGCGGGCGGCTTCATCGGCCTTAACTGCAGCCTGAGCTTTTTCCAATTGCAGTTTGGTGTCCGCCAGCTTGTGTTCGATAGCCGCGACGCGTTTGGGGAGTTCGGCGATTTCGTCCTGCAGGCGGCGGATTTCCTTATCCGCCTCTTGCAGGTGCAACAAGTTTTCTATTTCTGGAAGCATCCTGAAAGGACTCAGCTTTGATTCTAACACGCGCAAACGCCGCTTTCGCTCGGACCTGCGAAGCAATCCGCCCACAGTGGCCCGTTTCGGGTGTAAACTCTTTCGTTCCGCAGTACCTCACTTCTCGTTCCGGGGTTTCATAGTGAAAAGAATCATCTTTCTCGCTGTTGGAGTTGCCGCGCTCACGTTTGCGTCCTGTCATGAGGCCGTTTGGGCGCAATCGCCGTCTCAAGTGAAACCGCTCACGATCGAAGCAATCTATGCCCCTGGCGGTTTAGGCGGTCGTGGTCCGGAAACCCTGGAGTGGAGTCCCGACGGCACGAAGCTCTCGTTTCTGCAACGCAACGACGAAGGCGAGCACGGCGAACTCTGGTATGTGGACGCGACTACCGGCGAGAAGAAGGTCCTCGTCAGCGCCAGCAAGCTGGCCTCCCTGGCGCCCGACTATGACAAAGTGAAGGACGAGCGCGAAAAAGAACGGCTCACGCGCTATCACGTCGCGGCCTACCTATGGGCGCCGGATTCGAAGCACTTGATTTTCGATTCGCAAGGACAGCTCTGGTTATACGATTTGGCCACCAGCACGGCTGTGCAGTTCACATCGGCTCCTGATCCCAGCGGCGACCCCAAGTTTTCTCCCGATGGCAGCCATGTTTCCTACGTGCGCAAACACAACCTTTACGTTCGGCCAGTAAATGGCAAGGCCGAGAAGCAACTCACCAAGGACACAAAAGACGATTTGTTCAACGGCGATATCGATTGGGTATATGCGGAAGAGTTGGCGGTGCGCAGCAATTATTTCTGGTCGCTCGACAGCAAGGAAATCGTCTTCCTGCATATGGACGAAAGCAAGGTTCCAACTTATCCCATTGCCAACTTGATCCCGACACATCCGACGGTCGACAACGAAAAATATCCGAAGGTTGGAGATCCGAACCCTATTGTGAAACTCGGAGTCGTCGATGCGGACAAGGATAAAGTTCGCTGGATATCGCTAACCGATGACCCTGAGGCTTATATCCCACGCTTCGGCTGGGTGCGCGAGGGAATCGTTTGGGCCGAAGTTCTCAATCGCAACCAGGACAAATTGGATTTGTATTTCGTCGATGCGAAATCGGGCAAGTCTCGAATTGTTCTTACCGAATCGACGCCGGGCGCATGGATCGACTTCGAGCATCTCGAGGTTCGCTTTCTGAAATCCAGCAGTACGTTCCTATGGCCGAGCTGGCGCGACGGGCACATGCACCTTTACCTTTACAGTTTTGATAAACAGAATCCGATGGGAGCGGATGCAAAGCTGGAGCGCCAACTGACCAAAGGAGACTTCGAGGTGTTGAGTATCGAAGGAGCGGATGAAGCAACGAACACTGTGTTTTTTCAGGCCAATCCAGGCGATCCACGGCAACGGCAAATCTGTTCGGTGAAGCTCGACGGGACCGGCATGCAGCAATTGACGCATGAGGAAGGTATGTATTCTGCAAACTTTTCGGACGACGGCAAGCATTACGAACAAACATTTATGGGACCGTTGACCGCGCAGCGAATGTCGCTGTGCACGGTTGGTGCAGGATGCAATCCGGTGTGGCAGGCACGCGATGAAATCGCTGAATACGGGCTGCGCGCTCCAAAGTTTCTGGAGTTCAAAGCCGAGGATGGAACGACGCTTTACGGCCGTCTATTGCTTCCTCCGGACCCGTCTCCGAATGGCAAGATTCCGCTGATCGTGAATATCTATGGTGGTCCCGCGGGGCAGACGGTCCTGAAAGAACCGACAAGTCCTTTCGACGAGATCCTTGCCCGCAAAGGCTTCGCAATTTTTTCCGTGGATAATCGCGGCACTCCCGGCCGTGACCGGAAATTCCAGACCGCCATTCGCCACGAATTCGGCGTGATCGAGTTGAAAGATCAACTGACCGCCCTGGATCAGCTTCTTGCCCAGTATCGGCAATTGGATAAAGACCGCGTGGCGATGTGGGGATGGTCGAATGGCGGCTCGATGACGCTCTACGCCATGACTCACTCAGACCGCTTTCGCGCAGGGGTTGCGGTTGCACCGGTGACCGACCAAATCAATTACGACACAATTTATACCGAGCGTTACATGGGTCAACTCAAAGACGACGCTGCCGGTTACCGCGAATCCGATGTGACCAGCGCAGCTGCTAATCTCCACGGCGCGCTGTTGATTGCCCACGGCACCGGTGACGACAACGTGCACTTCCAGAACAGCGTTCAAATGGTCAACGCGCTGATTAACGCGGGCAAACAATTCCGGCTCATGATCTATCCCAACAAGACTCATAGCATCGCCGGGAGCGAGTCGCGAGAACATTTGTTCCACATGATTGAAGAGCACTTTGAGCGGGAGCTGAAGTAGGTAGCTCGGGGGTTGTGGGGGCAAGCCGCCCCTGCGACAAGCTCAGAGCAGGCACTCGGGTTTTCATCCGGCAAAGCCGGCGCCTTATTTCTTTTTGTCTGGTTTGCGAGACGAACTAACCCGGTTCGAAGTGGTCTTTCTGGAGTCCTCTTTCGGAGAGCCACCTTTAGAAGCATTTTCTTTGGATGACGCTTCCTTGGTCGAACTTTCCTTGGAGGAATCGGTCTTGGAATCTTCAGATTTGGATTTCTCGTCCTTCTTCGACTCCGAACCGCCGCCATCGGAAGCGGGCGCGTGAGACTTATTGGCGTAATCGGTGACGTACCAGCCCGATCCCTTGAACTGCACGGCCGGCGCGGAGATCATCTGCTCCACGCGCCCCCCGCACTCGGGACATTTTTTGACCATCCTGTCCGAAAACTTCTGGATTTTCTCGAAGCGGTGGCCGCATTTTTCGCACTGATATTCGTAAAGAGGCATGAGTTTTGAGACGGTTGCGAGGAACTCTCTTTCACCCTGATTTTAGGGGCGCAGGTTCGATTGCGTCAATGCAGGCGGAGCAAAGGATCTTTTTGCGTACACGGAAATCGGGATGGTCCATGTGCGAGCTTCAATTGCTTCCGGCAATGATAAAGCTAAGCGTCGAAAATCGTTAGCGGTCACTTAACAAGCCTCCGAAGACAAAATTCTAGGGTCAAACAGTACAATGCTTCAACACCCGGAAGTTACGGTCGCTGCGGTGGTAGACTCCGGCCATGAAGCATGCTGGCTGCAAACCTGACGAATCTAAGAGCGTCGACTCCGAAACCATCGAACCCAAGAGCACGCCAGCAGCGTTCGCGCCGCGCCCTGCGCTCTATCTCGTCGGCACCCCCATCGGCAATCTGGAGGATATTACGCTGCGCGCCTTGCGCGTGCTCAGGGAAGCGGACCTCATTGCCTGCGAA
>Ga0307476_10002882_pt1 | contig 10188 bp, 8 predicted proteins | sample atmos_gasesECM2C_2_FD_203314 | JGI IMG/M metagenome (GOLD analysis project Ga0307476, IMG submission 203314) | Hardwood forest soil microbial communities from Morgan-Monroe State Forest, Indiana, United States - atmos_gasesECM2C_05 | ecosystem: Environmental > Terrestrial > Soil > Temperate...
AATCGAATACTCCATGGCAACGCTCGGAAGACCGGCGTGCCCAATACCGAAACAATTCGCGATGAAGAGTTGTAGTACGGAAGGCGGTTCGAGGGAAGCGCAAAGTGCGCCGGGCGCTTATATGGAGTGCAGAAGGGGCTATGCCGAGCCCTTGCGCCCGGCGCACACCAGAAACGCGTTTTGTGGGATGAGTTATTGGCTGCCGCCCGCGATGGACGGCACCAGCAAAACTCTATCTCCTTCCTTCACGGCGCACTCTTCGCCGCCAAGAAAGCGAATGTCCTCGTCATTCAGATAAATATTCAGAAACTGGCGAATCTGGCCCTGATCGTCACGCACGTGCCGCGACAGCCCGGGATATTGCGAAGTTAGAATGCTCAACGCTTCAGCAATCGTGGCGGCGTTACAGTCCAGCTTTGGCGTTCCGTCGGTGAACCGCCGGAACGCCGTGGGGATTTCAATAGTCACTGCCATGTCTTCTCCTGTGATTCGGTGTCGCTAACGCGATTCTAAATCCAGTCGTAATTTTTTCGAGCTGTGCCATTTATCCCTGCGCCACCGCCGGCGTCACCAGCTGCGCGTCGAGATACGCCTCAAACGCTTCCAATTTCGGTGCGATCGCCTCGCTTAAAGGGTATTCAGCCACAATCGCGTCGGTAGTCTTCAGTCCGTTGCCCGTGATGCAAACCACCGTGGTTTCGTCGGAGCGAATACGGCCTTCGCGCAACAATTTGTGCGCCACGCCAGTGGTTACGCCGCCTGCGGTCTCGGCAAAAATTCCCTCCGTCTCCGCGAGCAACTGAATCGACTCCACAATCTCACGGTCGGTGACGTCTTCCGCCCATCCACCCGATTCGCGAATCAGCTTGATGGCAAATGGTCCGTCGGCAGGATTGCCGATGGCCAGGGATCGCGCGATGGTGTCCGGCTTCTGCGGCTCGAAACGCGCGAGGCCGCGTTTGACCGCACTCGAAATCGGCGAGCAGCCTGTCGCCTGCGCTCCAAAAAATTTCACGGGCTTTTCCTCAACCCAGCCCAAGGTCACGAGCTCGCGGAAAGCTTTCGCAATCTTCGTGATCAGCGAACCGCCCGCCATCGGTACCACCACGTTATCCGGAAGCCGCCAGCCCAACTGCTCGGCAATTTCGAAGCCATGCGTTTTCGACCCTTCCGAGTAATACGGGCGCAGGTTGACGTTGACCAGTCCCCACCGAAAGCGATCGGCAATCTGGGCGCATAGCCGGTTCACGTGGTCGTAGTTGCCGTTGATGCGCACGATTCGCGCGCCATAGACGGCCGTGTTCAGAATTTTCGCGGGTTCCAGGTCGGCAGGAATAAAAACGCAAGCGTCGAATCCCTGTTGCGCGGATTGCGCTGCAACCGCATTTGCCAAATTACCTGTAGAAGAGCAGCCGACCGTCTGGAATCCGAATCTTTGCGCCGCAGCAAGAGCTGTTGCCACGACGCGATCCTTAAACGAAAGCGAAGGGAAGCAGACTGCATCGTTCTTGAAATACAGATTTCGCAAACCCCACTTTTTCGCGAGGTGCCGCGAAGCCACCAGCGGAGTGCCGCCAACACTGTTTGGGAACTGAAAACCTTCCTGCAGCGGCAGAAACTCCGCGTAGCGCCACATGTTGAAGTCGCGCCGGGCTACTTCGGCTTTCAGCGCAACCGACTTCAGCGCACCGTAATCGTAGGAAACCTCCAGCGGGGAAAAACAATCTTCACAAAACGAACGGGGCGCATTGCCCCACAATTTTCCGCACTCGCGACAGCGCAGTTGATAAATATCCGGCATCGGCTTTCCAATCGCGGCCCGAAAAAAAGGTCTCACAGCGAGCAAAAGCGGGCCATGGCAAAATGGCCACCAGCCTGGACGAATCGCGAAGCTGTTTAGGGCTGACAAGGAGGGAAATAAAAAACCCTCCGTGCCAAAGAGTGCAGGAGGGGTCTCAGAGTTTCTAAGAATCTCTACATGCTCTTTAGCAGTTTTTTACGTGGAGCAAGTTGCCCTAAATCGCCACGTTTCGCCGCAGCAAGCGGCTCTAATATTAATGGCAGGGAAACTACCGATTGTCAATAGTGTTTCTAAAGCGCAGCATTAGCTGCCAACAATTTGCCAGGCTGTTGCGTCAAAGAAGAGAGGAAATGAAGTCACAGAACCTCCAAAGCCACCCCGGCCATCAGGCCAGTGTGTTTTCCGTTGCAGTACTAGCTCGAGATAACTTGCGGCAGTTCGCAGTGTTATACTGAAGAGCGACGAGAGCTATTTCGCGAGACGGTCGGGCGGCGGAGAGAATACAGGAGCAGCAGAAATGGGTGAACCAATAGTCAAAATGTTTGCTTGGGCGCGTCGGGAAAAGGTGGTTGCCGGACTGTTTGTGGCGCTCACGCTGGTGGTGGGAATTCTCATCGGTACCATTGTCTCTGGCCGCACCTCAGCCATGAAGTCCGTAGCCTTTGCCGGTAAGGGAGCGACCCCGCTGGCCATGCCGGACGCGATTCCGTCTTCCAATTCATTCGCGTCAATAGTCAATCGTGTCGAGCCGGCAGTGGTGAACATCTCGACGACACAAGTCATGGAAAAGCGGCGGCCCTCAACAAAGCGCCGGCCGCAGCTGCCGAACGATCAGCAGCCCGATAATCCGAATGATCCGATGCAGGACTTTTTCGACCGCTTTTTTGATGGCCGGCCGGATGCTCCGGCAGCCGCAGAACGCAGCCTCGGTTCGGGCGTGATCGTGGATCGCAAAGGATTCATTCTTACCAACAATCACGTGGTAGATCAGGCCACCAAGATTCAAGTGCAATTGAACGGCGAAACCACTAAATATAACGCCAAAGTTGTGGGCGTGGATGAAGAAACCGACCTGGCAGTGATCAAGATTGACCCGCCCAAGGAATTGCCGGTGGCAAAACTTGGAAATTCCGATGGCGTGCAGGTCGGCGATTGGGTGCTGGCGATCGGCAGTCCTTTTGGCCTGAACGCGACCGTGACTGCAGGAATCATCAGCGCGAAAGATCGCGGCGGAGTGGGCCGGCAATTTCAGAAGTTCCTGCAGACTGACGCCGCCATCAATCCAGGCAACTCCGGCGGACCGCTGGTAGATTTGGCCGGCGAAGTGATCGGGATCAACACCGCGATCATCACTGGCAGCCGCGGTTACGAAGGTGTCGGATTTGCTCTTCCGTCGAGTGTCGCCATCAATGTCTACAACCAAATCATTCAACAGGGACGCGTTACGCGCGGCTCGATCGGCGTCAGTTTCCAGGAAGATCTGGGAACCAATGCCATCACTTTGAAGGAACTGGGCGCGACCAATGGCGTTGTGATCATGGGCGTTGAGCCCGGCAGCCCGGCGGAAAAGGCCGGCTTAAAGGGCGGCGACGTCATAACCAACGTGAACGGCAAGCCCATTAAGACTGGAAATGACCTCGTTAATCCAATTGCGCAAGCGCCGATCGGAACCAAAGTAAGGCTCGGGTACGTGCGCGACGGTCAAGCCAAAGAAACTAGCGCTGTGGTCGAGGACCGGACGCGGGTATTCCCGAACTCAGCTGCACGCCAGGTCGATTCGCGAGACGACAGCGGAGCTGCCGAGTACGGTTTGCGCGTCGAAAATCTCACTCCTGACCGCGCGTCACGCGTGGGCATGGAAGGGCAGAAGGGCGTGCTGGTAGTGGACGTCGATCCCGCCAGCTTCGGTGACGACCTTGGGTTCGCCCGCGGCGACGTCATCGCAGAAGTCAATCGACAACCGGTCAATTCCGTGGCAGATTACAAGGCCGTGATGAGCAAGCTCAAACCAGGCGCGAACGTTGTTTTTAGAGTTCTTCGCCGCCAGGATAACGATCGCGTGCTGACCGTATTTCTGCCGGGAGTCGTTCCGGCGGAGAACGCCCAGTAAGCGTTGGCAAATTACAGGTAAAGACGAAACTAATGAAAATCGTTCCTGCGGCACTCCTGGTTCTGCTGACGTCCTCGTTGGCGGGGCCGGGTGTGCCGGCGAGTTTTTGTCAGACCGCAACGTCATCCGGAGGCAAGACTGCCGCGAGCAAGAATCCAAAGAAGAAATCCGCAGCAGGCGGCTCGTTACAGAGTCACAATGTAAGTTCCACCTCGACCAAGAAAAATTCATCGAATCCTTCTGGCAAGAACTCGAGTTCTGCAAAAAGGGGTTCCGCGAAATCGGCTTCTTCCAAGAGAGCTCGAAAGCAGCCTGGCCAAAAAGCTCCGACCCCGGATCGTGTCAGCGAAATTCAGGCGGCCCTGGCCAGGAATGGTTCGTTTACAGGTTCCCCGAGCGGCAAATGGGACGACGATACCACTGCCGCCATGCGCAGGTTCCAAGCGTCGCATGGCCTGAACGCTAGCGGCAAGCTCGATGCTCCCACGTTGCAGCGGCTCGGCTTGGGTTCTCAGATCGCTGGCGTTGCGGCTCCCACGCCGCCTCCCGGAGCGACCTCGCGGCTTACCTCTTCCGCCAACGTAGGCGCAGGGTCGTTGGAATCCAGCCGCCGCCAGTAAAGGCGGCATCCCCGGTGCTCCGACCGAGCAAGCCGACTCCTACCCCGGACCGCGTCCACTAGGGAACTCCGCTCAACCCCCAATACCCCGGCTGCCTGCATGTAAATCGAGGAAGAATGCGACTGGCGAGACGTTGACCATGCTCGTCAGCGAGGAGGACAACGGCGGCGAGTATCAACCAATTTGGCAAGCTTAATTGCAACAGTTACTGGTTTGCAGAAAAGGTGGCGAGTGTACTTCACCTTAGGTCATTTTTTCCGGTGACCCGCTTTCGCAGCGGTTTCCTGAGACGTTTGACGCGTTTTGTGAAGCGATGCTAAAGTTTTGTGTCTGCATAGTTGGCTCACGCCAAGACGTCCAGCTCGCAAAATAGCGAACCGACAGGCATTTAGGAGGCAGTATGGCAACGGCAGCAGCGCCACGCGTGTACAAGAATTTCATCAATGGCGAATGGGTGGAGGCGAGCAGCGGCAAAGCATACGAAAACCGCAATCCTGCGAATGTGGATGAATTGGTGGGGATGTTTGTGTCTTCGACTTCCGAAGATGTCGATGCCGCCGTGCATGCTGCCAAAGAAGCCTACAAATCCTGGCGGCTGGTGCCGGCGCCCAAGCGAGCGGAGATTTTGTATCGAGCCGCGGAATTGCTGTTGCAGCGGAAAGAAGAGTTTTCCAAGGACATGACGCGCGAGATGGGAAAAGTGCTGGCGGAGACGCGCGGGGACGTGCAGGAGGCGATTGATATGACGTACTACATGGCGGGAGAAGGCCGGCGGCTGTTTGGCCAGACCACGCCATCCGAGTTGCCAAATAAATTTGCCATGAGCGTGCGGCAATCGATTGGCGCATGCGGAATGATTACGCCATGGAATTTTCCGATGGCTATTCCGGCTTGGAAGATGATGCCGGCGCTGGTTGCCGGGAACACTGTGGTCTTGAAGCCAGCCGAAGATACGCCTCTTTCTTCGTATCACCTGGTCCAGACATTGACGGAAGCAGGATTGCCGCGCGGCGTGGTGAATCTTGTAAGCGGCGACGGACCCAACGCCGGAGCACCGCTATCTCAGCACAAAGAAGTTCCGGTGCTGAGTTTTACCGGTTCGACGGTAGTGGGAAGAATCATTGCCGAAGCGTGTGCCCCGGATTTCAAGCACGTATCGCTCGAGATGGGCGGCAAGAACATCATCATCGTGATGGATGACGCAAATCTTGACCTGGCAGTGGATGGCGCAGTGTGGGGCGGCTTTGGGACAACCGGGCAACGCTGCACGGCAGCAAGCCGCGTTGCAATTCACAAGAGCGTTTATGGGGAATTCGCGAAGCGGTTTGTCGAGCGCGTCAAGCGTTTGAAGGTCGGCGACGGGCTAGACACCCCGACTGACATGGGTCCGTGCATCAACGAACAACAGCTTAATACCGTAATGTCCTACGTCGAAATCGGGATGGCCGAAGGCGCACAATTGCTGACCGGAGGCAAGAGGCTCGATTCCGGCGCGTATGCCAAGGGATGGTTCCATGAACCGACTGTTTTCGGCGACTGCTCCCCGAAGATGCGTATCGCGCAGGAAGAAATTTTTGGGCCGGTGGTGTCATTGATTCCGGTGCACGATTTCGCGGAAGCGATCGAAGTTACAAATGGCGTACCGTACGGCCTGTCGGCTTCCATTTACACCAAGGACGTTAATCAAGCGTTCGAGGCGATACGCGATATTTATACCGGCATCGTGTACGTGAACGCACCAACCATCGGAGCTGAGACGCACTTACCGTTTGGCGGGACCAAGCAAACGGGCAATGGCCATCGTGAAGCCGCGATTGCGGCTATCGACTTTTACACCCAATGGAAAACGCTATACATCGACTATTCAGACAAATTGCAACGCGCGCAGATCGATAATAATTAGTTGAAGCTTATGTTCTTCTTAATCTGCAGCAATTCATTGATGACACGTAGGAAGTTGCAGCAATTGTCAAGTTTGCGGTTGGACGGGGCCGAGGCGCTATCCAGAGCCGGTTACTATGATGGGCCGGATATCTGTGCGGTTTTGTAGTGGAGCTTAGGTTGAAGGCTGCCATTTGTGCAAGGCTCGGCTCGACGAGTATCCGGAGAAGGGGAGTCGAGAGACGCTCTAAAGACGCTCGATTTCGACGACCTGAAGCTATTGGCCGGTATGGACGAGGCGTTCAGAAAGTTGCGGGACTTCGACGCTCGGAGTTCAGTGAGCGTTGACGCTACTTGACGGGCTTCCTACAATAGAAGTAGCACTCTACGGGCGTGAGTGCTGCTATGCGAAACGCACCCCTCCAGGAACGGCGCAACCGGCAGATTCTGGCGGACCTTGTCCGGACCTACATCGAGACGGGCGAGCCGGTCTCCTCGCGCGCCATTTCCAAACGATTCGAAGAAACGCTCAGCACGGCCACCATTCGAAACGTCATGGCGGATTTGGAGGATGGTGGGTTTCTCTATCAACCGCACACTTCGGCGGGAAGAGTTCCGACAGCTGCCGCGTATCGGTTCTTCGCACAGGAAATTGCTACCCAAGCCACTCTGAGCTTGGAAGACAAAGAATGGATCCGGCGCGAATTCTCCACCGCCAATAATCGCGTCGAAATCACAGAACGTGCCGGGCACGTGCTGGCGGAAGTATCAAACGGACTTGGCATCGTGGTTTCGCCGCCTCTGGGTAGAACGGTTCTAGAACACGCGCGAATCTGGCTGCTGCCGGACAGCCGCGTGGTGGTCGTGCTCATTTCGCCCGGCGGAATTACTCGGGACAAAGTGTTGCGGCCGCCGCGGGCTTTCTCCCAGCAGGAACTGGATGCGACCGCGGAATTCTTGAACCGGCAATATTCGGGCTGGACGCTCGAAGCTATCCGCTCGGACCTGCTGGTTAAGCTAGCCACCGAGAGCGAGCGCTACGAAGGACTGCTCCGCGGCGCGCTGGCGTTATGCGATCCGGCAGTTCTTGGAGATGAGACCAGTTCGCAGCTGCACGTCGAGGGAACGGCGCAAATCGTTGGTACGCCGGAATTTTCCGATCAGATTCAGCTGCGCGAACTTCTCTCCGCGATCGAGGAGAAGCATCGACTGGTGACCGTATTGAACGCCTGTATTGATTCGCCCGAACCAGTGCTCGTACAAATCGGCCTGAAAGAAATTTCCCAGGCAGGCGACAACCTGGCCCTGATCAGCGCGCCATACACCCGCGTGGATGGGGTGCAAGGTTCGCTCGGGGTTATTGGCCCGACGCGGATGCACTACGAGCGCGCGATAAACGCGGTCGCATACGTCGCGCAAATTTTCAGTGAATCGCTAAACAAGATTTCCTAGCTGGAAAAGAGGCTGCTGTGAGCGAGAAAGACACACGAATTCCCGCGGTTCGCGGGGACGAAAATCAAGAAAACAATGTTGAATCGGAATCCGTGCGCGTGGATGCGGACGTAGCAAAATTAGCCACGGATCTGGAAGACCTGCGCCAGACGTTGCGGCGGCGCCAGGCGGACTTCGATAACTATAAAAAGCGCATCGAAAAGGAACGGGCCGAAGACTCCAAACGCACCACCGCGCGCCTGATCGAGGCCTTGATTCCCGTCATCGATGGATTCGAACAGGCTCTCGCGGCGCACCGCGAAGCCGAATATGAAAATTACCGGCGTGGCTTCGAGCTTATATATAAGCAGCTGCTCGACAACATTTCGAAGCTCGGCGTTGAACGCATAGACCCGACTGGGAAGCCGTTTGATCCACATCTGCATCAGGCTATGGACCGCACTGAGACGACCGAGCACGAAGACGGTACCGTGCTGCAGGTTTTTCAGCCCGGCTACGTTTTCCATGGACGCGTGCTGCGCCCGGCGATGGTGCGTGTAGCTGTAGGTCCCGCCGCCGCATCGAAAGGATTTACGAACTAACGCTACGCAACAATTTTCTACGACAATCATTGACGCAAAAAAGGAACTGAACGAATGGCGAAGGCGAACCAACGTGATTTTTATGAAGTTTTGGGCGTTTCTAGAACAGCCACGGTGGACGAGATTAAGTCTTCGTACCGCAAGGCTGCTCTGAAATGGCATCCAGATCGCAATCCGGCGAACAAGCAGGAAGCCGAGATCAATTTCCGCGAGTGCACTGAAGCTTATAGCGTGCTCAGCGACCAGGAAAAGCGTCAGATCTACGACGCTTACGGCCACGCGGGTCTAAGCAGCACGGGTGGCGGCGTGGACTTTAATGGCACCATTTTTCAGGACTTCCACGATATTTTCGGCGATTTCTTCGGCTTCGAAGACATTCTCGGCGGCGGTAGCCGGCGCGGCCGTACCCGTGCCCAGCGTGGCGCAGACCTGCGCTACGACATGACGCTGACATTTGAAGAAGCATCGACAGGCGTTTCCACAAAAATAAAATTGCCGAAGCAGGAATTGTGCGCAGCGTGCCATGGAACCGGTGCTAAAGCCGGAACGGGAGCCAGCACTTGCCAGACTTGCGGCGGCCGCGGACAACTGGCTTATCAACAGGGCTTTTTCACGATCACGCGCACGTGCCCGGCTTGTCAGGGAGCAGGACAAATCGTCAAAGAGCGCTGCCCGGATTGCCGCGGTCAGGGCCGCACCGAACGTAACAAGACGATTGACCTGCGCATTCCTGCCGGCGTGGATACCGGCACGCGCTTGCGCGTGCCGGGCGAAGGCGAAGCTGGCGCGAACGGCGGACCGAGCGGCGATTTGTACGTCGTACTGGACGTGAAAGAACATCCGTTCTTTGAACGGCGCGGGGCGGATCTTTACTGCACGATTCCGGTGAGCATCGCGCAAGCGGCGCTTGGCACGGACTTGCCGGTTCCGGGACTGAACGGCGAAGAGCGACTCAAAATTCCCGAGGGCACTCAAAGTGGTGCTGTATTTCGCATCAAGGGGCACGGTTTGCCCGATCCGCGCGGCGGTGGCAAAGGAGATCTCTATTATCACGTGCGCGTGATGACTCCGTCGAAACTCACGCGCGAGCAGCGCAAAATCATGGAGCAGTTGGGCGCCACGCTGAAAGTAGACAACAAGCCCGCCGAACGCGGTTCTTCGTTCTTTGACAAAGTAAAAGACATTTTTGGCTAGGACGCGGCTGACCGCGGGGCTCTCCTTGCGAAGACGATTCTTTGTCGATCGGTTTGACACAGGCCGCGCTGTTCTCACGGGCGATGCGGCGCACCACCTCGGCAGAGTGTTGCGAGCGGAGCCCGGCCAGATCTACGAACTGAGCGATGGAACTTCCGTTTGGCTAGGCAAGATCGAATCCGCGGGCAAAGATCACGTTGAATTTTCCCTCGTGGAACCAATTCCGGTCCGACGCTCGTCGCTGGAGAAGACACTCTTGCTCGCGGTCGTGAAGTTCGATGCGCTCGAATGGGCGCTCGAAAAAGCTACGGAGTTGGGTGTGAACCGCATCGTTCCGCTGGCCGCCGCTCGCAGCGAAAAAGGCCTGTTGGCGGCAGCAGGGAAGCGCGCAGAACGCTGGAAGAAGATTCTGTTCGAATCGTCTCAACAATCGCGGAGGGTGCGCTTGCCGGTGATTGAGGCGGTTACCGCTGCGCAAGATGCGTTTTTTGCGTCCCAGTCAGACTTGAAACTTATGTTTTCCGAACGGCCCGACGGTCAGCCGCTGAA
>Ga0307476_10002883_pt1 | contig 10185 bp, 7 predicted proteins | sample atmos_gasesECM2C_2_FD_203314 | JGI IMG/M metagenome (GOLD analysis project Ga0307476, IMG submission 203314) | Hardwood forest soil microbial communities from Morgan-Monroe State Forest, Indiana, United States - atmos_gasesECM2C_05 | ecosystem: Environmental > Terrestrial > Soil > Temperate...
GCGCTGAATAAGTTGGTCCCCAGCGCCTTTTCCGTACAAGTTTTTGTCGCTGGCATTCCAGTTGCCGGAGATCTTGGCAATGGAACCATCTACGGCCCTACTGGACAAAGCGGAACTATAAACTACGAGAGTGGCGCACTCTCGGTAACCTTCACGACTGCGCCACTCGCAGGCCAAAGCATCAAGGTAAACTATGTCCAGAATGGTTGGGCAATCGGTACCGGACTCATGGATGAAGACGGGCGCACCGAGCATCAAGCATGGCTGGGAACTGATTATACCTTCAATACGGATACGAACCCCAACGTCCTTACAGACTTTGATGCGTTCCTGTTTCAGCTGGCTAATCAGTACTTGAGCGTAATCAAGACCGAGGTTCTTGCAGTATTCCCACATTATTTGCTGCTGGGTCCAGATGCCATCGGTGGTTGGCACGCGCCAGCCAGGGCGCAGGTTTATCAAGCAGCAGCACTAAACCTTGACGTACTGACCACGCCTGGGCAGTTTCTAGATTCTCTTTTTCAGTCCAGATGGGATTTCATTGCCCAGTATCTTGGAGACAAGCCAGTTCTCGTCGGGTCATACCTCGCAGCGAACCTTAATTCGCCTTATGCGTCTACCGCAAACTCTCCAAAAGACCTTCCTACCCAACAGGCGAGAGGGCTCTCTTACTACAATACGTTGTTGGCGGTCAAAGGGCTTGCAATTACGGCTACTGGCTCCCATCCGCTTATCGGCTCGTCGTGGTGGCAGTACACCGACAACGCGAGCGAACAGGAAAACTGGGGCCTGGTCACCCTGCTCGACAACGCCTACGACGGACATGAGGACGTCTCGACCATTCTCACTTGCTCGCCTCCATTTCAAGCCTATAGCTGCGGGGGCGAGGCAGCAAATTACGGAGATGTGATCACATCAGTCAAATCGGCCAATCTGTTCTGGCTGATCCACTAGGGAAAGCGGAAAGCACGCGGGATTGGCTCAGCGTCCGAGCGGTCTCATTTTGGCGAACCAGCCATGGACACCAAGAGTTCGCCAAAGAAGTTGTACGAGCCCAAAAAGCTGTGCGAGGTTTCCATGGACCAACCGATCGGCGGCGTGACAAGGCCAGCCAAAAATATTTGGAAGGGCTTCTCACAAGCGGGAAGGCCGCGACGCGACGCAGGCGCGCACGCGCCGCGCGTTGTTATGTAGGGCGCAAGGCACGTTAAGCGCCGGCCTTCGCAGGTTTCACTTCTGTTTGCTTCCACGCGCAAAGATTGCGCCCAGTAAGGCGTTCAAGATCTTCGACCCCTGCTTGAAAATGTTCCCGAAGTCGCGCTTCCGTCTCGGGAGAAATCGGTCCATACTTCTTTCCGCCGCCGACACACATCTTCCAAAGCCCGGAGCGCTGCCATATATCGACAATGAGATCGAATCTGCGGGAGCGCAACCGCTCAAGTACAAGGCTGCTCGCCAAAGCCAAGCGCCGACTCCTAGGCAGACGGGTTGCTTCATTTGTCTTACGTGCGCCGATTCGCGTCTGATTCAGATCAATCTTTGGAATCCCGATGAAGGAACAGGCTGTATCAAGGTAACTTTGAGGATTCGATTTAAGATCGTCATAAAATAGAATCAGCACTCTGCTCTGGCCGAACGCATCTTGCCACGCTTTTACGTGTGTGGCATAACACGAAGCATCGATCAGATCAGGATATTCGACCAGGGCTTCTTCGAAGCTCGCGCTAGTGCCCCAAAGTGGACGCATCATCTTATAATGAGAATAAATCCTCTCTACGGGATCTCGCAACGTGCATATGATCTTGCAGTTAGGCAGATCATTCAAGATCCTTTCCCTCGCTGGAACAAAGTTAAAATAGCTTGGGCAAATCTCGCCAACCGGGAGACTCCGTGAGCAGTTTCGAAAGTGCTGTGCGTACCACCTCAGGCCGTTCGAGTAATGCCACTTGAAAAAATGAATTTCCTTAATTCGAGGTAGACACACGTGGTCCCGCAAAGATTCATGAAGCCAAGTGGTACCTGTCCTAGCTGGCCCCACTGCGATGAAGTCGGGCATTCGGAGCCGCGAAGACTTCATTCCGGTCGCTTCCTCGTGGACAGTAAGTTATGCGAACACGCTAAATCGTTCAATATTATCAGCTCCTGGCCGATCCAACAAGGACGGCAGTATCCGTTTGTCATAGCTCCAGAAGAAGTTGCGGCTCTTAGCAGAAACTGCTCACGAGTAGTATAATTCGAGAGATTTAGACCTGAAAGAGGAGATCTCTGTTGATGTTCTCGCGCGCTAGTGACTGGGCTCTCCGGGTCTACGGCCGGATTCCTTTCCCACACAAGGGAAGAGATCGGCTGGTTGCTGCCCTGTCCGCGCAAGCGAAGCCGCTCTGGCATGGTTCCAGGTCAATGACTAGGCGTGGCTTTTCGATCGAGACCGATTTTGGCGCGGACGATGTTGGGCACATGCTGTATTGCTATGGATGTCTCGACTATTGGGATGAAATGGCAATCCGCCGTCTGGTAAAGCATCGGGCGGTCTGTTTCGACATCGGTGCGCATATCGGATACTACTCGTTGCTGTTTTCCTCTGCTGTCGGGCCCGAGGGTCAGGTGTTCAGCTATGAGCCGGTGCCTCAGACTTTCTCGTTCCTCAGCCGCAACGTCGCGAAAAACCTTGCTCGGAACGTTGCTATTCATCAGTTGGCCGTAGGTGATTCCGAAGGTATCGTCCGGATCGCGTGCGGCGGCGAACTGCCTCTCGGCTGGTCGCGCATTCGCGAAAGTGGCGGGGTGGAAGTACGCTGTACAACCATCGATGCTGAAGTGTCGCGACTAGAACTGACGCGAGTAGACTTCGTTAAGGTCGACGTAGAGGGTTATGAGTCACATGTTTTCGACGGCGCCAAGAACACATTCGCCCGTCTTCGTCCTACCGTGATGTTTGAAGTGAATGCGAGCGCCCTGCGAGAGCAAGATGCCGTGCCATCGCGGATTTTCGACATCTTGGCCAGCCACGGCTACGAGTTTTTCGCCACGCAGAAACGGAAACTCCGGAGAATCCGGCAATTCCCTGAAGAGCCCAGTTTCTATAATGTTTTTGCGTTGCCGGCCTCCTAGCGCCGAGAACTCCTTGAAGCCGCGCGTCAAGTGCTGATCTCTGCCGTATTGAGGGCGAAGTACCTTTCATAGCGGAAATGAAAATGGGTATTTTGTGCGATTAGAAATGGGTGCGGAGAGGGGGTTGGCATCTTGCCGCTCGTCTGGCTGAAGAGGAAGCTCTTTGGCAATCTTCTGTGCTCTCTGCCGTTTTCCAGCGAAGCGGGGCTTGTCGCCGAGTCACCCGCGAGGCGATCGAATCATTGCTGAAAAAATCAATCCGGAGCGCGCAGGATGGAAAGGCAGAATATATCGAGCTTTGCCATCGAGGGGAAGCTGCGGCATCTGGCCGGCTGAGACAAACAAGACGACGCTGGAGTGCGACGTCTTTCCCGATGCCGGGGATAATATGCGGCGCCTCTCCACCAAAATGAGGACCAACGTGCACCGGTCGCTGAAATTGGGCCTCGAAGCCGAATTCGGACAACGGGAATTCCTGGAGGACTTCTACGGAGTTTTTTGCTTGAAGATGCGCGAGCTCGGCACGCCCGTATACAGCCGAAAATTCTTCGCGGCGATTCTTAAGCATTTTCCCCAGGAATCATTTGTTTGCCGAGTACGCCACGGAGCAGAAATCGTCGCAGCGGGATTTTTGACGGGCTACCGGGATACGATGGAGGCAAGTTGGAGCGCTGCGTCTCCCAAAGCGATGAACCTTCGCCCGAATATGTTCCTGTTCTGGCAGATGTTGTGCTTTGCCGGACAGCGGGGCTACCGCATTTTCGATTTTGGCCGTTTATCCGTCGACTCTCGCACACACGAGTTCAAGCAGCAGTGGAACACACGTGTAGTTCCTCTCCATTGGAATTATTGGAATTCAGCCGGCGAAGAAGCTCTGGAATTGGATCCGGGGAATCCCCGCTATCGCGCCACGATTGGGGTCTGGCAGCGCCCGCCGATTGCCCTTACGAAGTGGATCGGACCGATCATTGCGCGCTGCCTGCCATGAATCATCCACAGCCAATCGAGGAGGGAAATCCGAAAGGCGTTGGCCAAAACAAGATGCCGCAGCTTCTAACGGTCTCAGTCATCATTCCGACCAAGAATCGTTCCGCAGACTTGGCGCGAACGATTGAAACTCTGTTGCAACAAACCGTTCAACCGCTGGAATTGATCATTGTTGACCAGAGCCGCGAACCGACTTTCACTCGACACATCAAGATTCCAACTGTATGCATCCACGATCCGACCCTTTCTGGCGCGGCCGTCGCGCGAAACACTTCCATGAGAGTTGCGCGAGGGGATATTTGGTTGTTCCTTGACGACGACGTTCTCCTGGAAACCAACTTCATCGAGGAGATTCTCAAGGCATACGGCCCGAATGTGACCGGAGTCTCCGGAATTATCACAAACTATTCGAACCCGCCGCTGAAGCAGCGCCTCTGGGAAACCATTTTCCAGATCGGCCCATTCCGCGATGACAGGCAGGGGGTATATCGCCGCGCCAGCCAGCTCCGCGATTCCGGCCCGATTCGCGTGCGGCAATTCGGTGGCGGGCTGATGAGTTTTCGCGCCTCCGCAATTCGCAATCATCAGTTTGACACGAATCTCACCGGAGCGTCTCCGGGGGAAGACATTGATTTTTGCGCCGGCCTGCCAAAGCAAAGCGTCTTGCTGATTGCGCCGAAGGCGCGTCTGATTCACAATCGAAGCCCGGAAAATCGCGACTCGACCCATTGGATCAGCGTGGTTGCGCAAGTTGCCAGCTACATGCGCGAACGTCACTGGCGAGATGGATTTTGGAACAATGTTTGCTTTCTCTGGTTAAATGTCGGCTACGCAATCGCTGTGACGGTATCCGGCATCGGGTATCGCTCTCTTGAACCTTGGCGTGCATGGCGGCACGGGACCAAGAAGGCCAAACGACTAGCACGAGCAAATCGCGCCGGCTCGTGACTCTCTGATTGAGAGGACACATGAGGACAAGAGCATTGATCCTGCTCGCTCTCGGTTTTAGTACGACTTTGCTGGGCCAATCCCCAACACTGGACCAGTATGGAGGCCGGACGGATATCAAATGCGCGAATTCCACGGAGTGGTTTCACACCGAGAAGCTGGGCGACCGGTGGTGGTTCTGTACTCCCCTAGGCAATGCGTTCTTCATGGAAGGAGTCTACGTTGTTGCTCCTAGCGACAACGGTTTTCAAAATGCGGTGAAGCGAAAGTATGGCGACGCCGATGCAGCTTGGGCTGAGGAAACTAAGAAGCGTTTGCAGTCCTGGGGGTTCAATACACTTGGTATTTACTCCTCAATTAGCACGCTGCCCATCGATCCGGATACTTCCTACGGCCACCCAACAAAGATGCCCTTCGTCACTACTGTTCGGCCGGCGCTCTACTCAATGACGAATCCTTTCATCAACACGTTCCAGGGCCAAAAGAAGCAACTGCTGGATGATCCAGTGAAAAATATTTTCTATGGTGTAGGCCCATTTTATGGAGGTTTCCGACCATCAACTGGTGTGGCAGACTACTTTGATCCTAAGTTGGAATTGTGGTTGTCGCGGCATTTGTCTCAAGCACAATTTCTGAATTCGCTCAAAACCTCCCGCTCTCTCTCTTATCTTCTCGGAATAGGCACAGATGACGGCGATCAAATGTTTGGCTTCGGTGCCGGCGACGCATTTCCCACAATCCCGTCCGGTCATAATAACCCTCATCTGAGCTGGATCATTGCAACCACATCGCCAACTATAACTTTCAGCGAGCAGTTTAGAGTGCTCTATCAGAACACTTCCGTTTTCTCGAAGAATGCCTTCAAGGAGATGCTGAAAGCGAAATATGGGACCATCACCGCACTTAATGCCAAGTGGGAATCGAGCTATACGACATTTGACTCCTCCGGCGCAACAGTCAGCGACGAACTGATAGGCACCGGAGACGGAGCAACAACTACCTTCACTCACGTCCTCGAACACGCTCCAGTGGCTCCCTTGAGCGTCGTGTTAATTGTGAATGGAAAGCGGCAGGCGGGAGATTGTCCTTTCTGGGTTTCCAGTTGTGAGGCAACCGCCGGCGGCTCACTCGAGGGCCCCCTCGACGCAACAGTCGGCACACGTGTCCAGCCCTGGCTCAGAGACCCCGAAGTGGTGCAGTGCGCATGTGCCCTGCCAGCCGCTAGCTACTTGGTCCGAATCACTTATCATTTCCCGGAAGGCTCGGGAATGGTTAGTTCGGCCAGTCGAAGAGTGGGGGCTACCGTGGAAGCCGGGAAGCGGATTCAAGTTACATCCCCTGCACCCGACCCATCACACAAGGCGATCGGCTATGATGTCTATGTGGCCACGGCCCCGCCCGGCCAACATGCCACTGACCCTGAAACGCTTCAGGCTTCTAATATCCCTTTCGGTTCAAGTTGGCTCGAGCCAGTCACGGGAATCGTGCGGGGTGAAGCTTTGCCGTCCCCAGCCAGCACCATCGATTATTCCTCGGGCAAAATCCATGTTTCCTTCGCGAAGCCTCCAGTGCACGGCAGTTTAATTACCGTTACATATGCCTACAACGGCTGGATGAGTGGGGGCACAGGCCTGATGGATGAAGATGGCCGCACCGAGCATCAGATTTGGCTCGGTAAGGACTTTACCTATCTCTCCGACACCAACCCGAATGTAAAGATCGATCTCGATGCCTTCTTGTACGCCACTGCCAGCCAATATCTCCGGACCTGTCGAGCGGAGATCAAGAAAGCTTTCCCCAACATCCTTTTCCTCGGACCCGATGCCATCGGGAGTTGGGGCGCACCAGCCCGTGCAGATGTCTTGAAAGCTGCAGGTGAATATCTTGATGTGCTATCTGGTCCGGGCCACCTCGGCGACAGGCATGCAGCGATTGATTATGTGGCGCAATATTTCGGAGACAAGCCCATATTGGAAGGCCAATACCTCGAAGCAAATCCGGACTCTCCGTTCTCGAATTACAGGTCGAATAGTGATTTTGCCTCGCAGCAAGAGAGAGGACAAGGGTATTACGAAGCGGTTACTGCCTTGCGGAACCTCACCTCGTCCGCCACCGGGTCACATCCATTCATCGGCGAGGCTTGGTGGCAATATACTGACAATCGTTCTGAGCTTAAAAATTGGGGACTCGTGACTCTTCTAGACAATGCGTATGATGGGCATGAAGACGTCCCGGGTGAAGTGCCATGCTCTTCGCCACTAGAGCGGTATCGCTGCGGAGGAGAGACACAGGGATACGGTGACGTACTGACACTTGTCAAAAAAGCGAACCGTTACTGGCTCGAACCAAGGCCAAAGTAAAATGAGGATGTCAACTGGCCCAGACTTCTGGCCGTTTTTTCCATCACTTGGCGTCTTCTATTGACACAGATTTCGAATGAAAGAATGGTGCGGGGAAAAAGCACTGAGCAAGCTGTATGACTTCCGAGGTGGAATACTGCGCCAACAGAACAAAAGAGAGCATGGCTGCCACCCATACCAATATGCCTTCTCCCAGTCCTAGAGGCTTCAATAGCGCCCCGGCTCCGACGGCAAGAGTTACGGCTGCAAACATCAGGTAGTCTCTCGCGATAGTCACACGAAAGGGCACCGAGCGCGATGCGATCGTTAACAGCAACGGTTTCATGACTAACCAAGAAATGCCATAGGCCAGAACAGCGCCCAGGAGATGCAACCGTGGCCAAAACAGTAGAAACAGCAGAACATAAAGTGTCACCTGAACAAGGTTTACCCACACGGCACGCTGCTGTTTCCCAACACTCGTGAGTAGGGCTCCCGCAAAAGTGCTGGGAGCAGTCAAGCCGATTAAAAAGGAAAGAAGGATCACTAAGGAGACAAGCGACACATATTTCGGGCCGAGAAGGAGGACCAAGGGACGTGCCAGAAGTACCAAGCCATAGGTGGTCGCCGCGTTGACCAGCAAGAGAATGCGTGTATGCATCTTCAAGACTTCGGAGGCTCCGAGAAAATTGCCCGCAGCTACCATATTGGTTAGCGAAGGCAGGAGCGTATCTAGAAAAAAACGATTGACCAGGGAAATGGCTTCCACAAGGGAGATTACGGCCACGTATTTTCCAACCAGTATAAGGTCGCCGAAATTCAACACCAGAACAAAATCGAGGCGAGTCGTAAAAAACCCCACGATGCTCAATTCCTGAAGCGAGAGTGTGTAACGCCAGAACCCGGGAGGAAGGAAAAAGCCACGAAAGTCACAGTCCGCGCGCATATGCTGGAGGCGCAAAAACTGCTGCAGGCCCGCTCCAGCAATCAGAGCGATTAGACTAAGATAGATTCCCCAAACCAGTTCCGTATAATGATTGACCAAGGCCGGGCGGGCCCAAACAAAAAGCACACCACAGATCAGAAAAAAACCGATCGTTACAAGGCGGTTCAGGATTTGAGCCCTGCCGATTTCCAGGATTGCTTTCAGCGCCGCTCCGACGACCCAAGCAAGAATGCAGATCGGAAATAGAAACAAAATAAGAAGCTGAAAGGAGGCACCGCCCTGCTCTCCCAAAAGGTAGTGCAGTTTCTTCGGCCACAATGTGGCTGCCACGAGCCATGGCAACGCCGCCAGACAAATGACAAGAAAATAGGATGCAAGGAACGAAAGACGTCGTGATTCTTCGATTTCGGGCAGGAACTTGAAGACTACTGCATCGCCTCCCAAATAGAAGAGCGATTGGATGACTGCAATGTACACCATCAATAGGCCATAGGTGCCGATGGCTTCCGGGCTGGTGCGCGCCAGGAGAATTGTGGTGCCGTAGCTAAACGGCATTGCCAGAGCAGCTAGCCACACTGTCCAGCGCATTCCCGACATAATTTTATTGCGCTGGTGCGCGGGCACCTGGCCGAGCATTTCAACCCCGACCTCCGCTTTTTCAGCCATTTCTTTCTCGGACGGGAAAGACGAATTTACCGGCGGAATCAATCGTTTGCCTTTGCGCTCCGCTTCGACTTCTAGAGGTCAAAGCTTCTGGGACACTGCGCATTTCCGTAGTTTTCTGCCTAGCCTTCAAAGAATACTTTTTCTCCACTCAGAAAAAGAGGACGCTTGGTGTCGCCCAGGTTGCCGCAAATTCCGGGTAACACGATTTAAGGGGATGACCTGGTCGTTATGAGCGCTAAGCTTCTTTTGAACAGAGGACCAGGTAGCCGCCGCCGATGAAACCGATTGGACTTTCCGTCAACCGTTCCATGTACCGGCCTCCTGGTCCGCAGACAGATCTCAGAAGCGAATCAAACGGAACGGGGAGCGGACTGAAGCGAAAGTAATTGTGTTTGACTTTGCGCAGGCTGAGAGCTGCCAGCTCGCGGTCGAATTGTCTCGGTGAATGAACTCGTCGCCAAGGAAAATCTGAAACTGCCCCTTGACATAGAATCCCTTCCTTGGCCAGGTTCAGCATTCGCTTCACCAAGGGCTGTCGTTTCATCCACAGATACAACTGTTCCGAACAGGTAACATAGGAGGTTCGATTCGTAACATTCAAGATCAAATACCCGTCCTTTTTAAGGACTCGCTTCATCTCGGACAACGCCCTTACGTCTTCCTGCAGGTACTCAAGGACTCCGGCCGCGACCACGACATCACACGACTGGTCGGGAAAATCCAGCTCCTCGATGTCTCCGACGCGAATCTGACGGAATCCGGGGAAGCCGCCATTCTCCAGCGTCCTTGTCGCTTCCACGACCATCCCCGAAGAGATGTCCACTCCCCATGCGTCATAGCCCTTCCTGGTCAGCTCGAGCAGCAGTTCACCTGGGCCGCAGCCAACGTCGAGAATTCTTGCTCCCCTTGGCAAGTTGCGCTCCTCGATCATTCGTTCGATGTAATGTTGTCGGAATTTCAGCGGAGAGTAGGGTCCTTCGCGAAGGTAATTCCCGTCGTGGTATGTGACGACGGTTCGGTCATAAAATGTGACGACGTTTCGCTTGGTTGATTCCCGAATCTCTTTCATTGTGCGGGTCTCCGGTCGCGAGCTCGTTAGCTCCGCGTCACATGGCGGAGCGTGCGGAGTGCGTTACCTACTTGCTCCTTCGCTGCGAACCAGTCATTTTCACCCTCGATCTTGGCCCG
>Ga0307476_10002884_pt1 | contig 10183 bp, 9 predicted proteins | sample atmos_gasesECM2C_2_FD_203314 | JGI IMG/M metagenome (GOLD analysis project Ga0307476, IMG submission 203314) | Hardwood forest soil microbial communities from Morgan-Monroe State Forest, Indiana, United States - atmos_gasesECM2C_05 | ecosystem: Environmental > Terrestrial > Soil > Temperate...
CTGCGCGGCGTGAAGTACGTTCCACAGGGAGCGGCAGTTCTGCTGCGGCGCAATTTGCTGGTGTACGGCCTGGGTGGAGTGATTGTGCCCTTCATTGGAATCAAGCTGATCGACTTGCTGATCGTGAGGGCGGGGCTGGCGTAAGAACTAAGAACGAAGACCGAACATGAAAAAGAATCTATCTATCGCGTTGCTGATGACTCTGGTGACCACTGTACTGTTTGGACTGCTTTTTCCCCTCGTCATCACGGGACTCGCGCAGGTTGTTTTTCCCAGGCAGGCGAACGGAGAACTTCTGACACGTAATGGCCACGTGGTGGGATCTAGGCTGATCGGGCAGTCATTTGCCTCTGCGGGATATTTCCACTCGCGTCCCTCGGTCGCGGGAACGGGCTATGATGCTGGCAATTCCAGTGGATCGAACCTGGGACCAACCAATCAAGCTTTGATAGCGCGAGTCCAGCAAGACGCGGATCGTCTGCAAGCGGAGAATCCATCTTCTCCCATTCCAATGGATTTGCTCACGACGTCGGGGTCGGGGCTCGATCCTCATATCTCCCCCGAGGCGGCGGAATTTCAGGTGACTCGTATCGCTAGAGAGCGTCGCCTGAACGAGGATGTAATTCGGGAAGCAATTCGCCAGCATACCGAGTCGCGGCAGTTCGGATTTCTGGGAGAACCCCGAGTCAATGTGTTGGAGTTGAATCTGACCCTCGACGAGATATCCCCGAAGCCTTCCCCTCGCTGAACTCCGGCCTCTTTGTTTCTCAGATTTGACGCGGGTTGGCTACGTGCGGTCTGATAGGGATCGCATGTTGCGTAAGTCTCCAGTGAGCCGAAGCGAAGTCAGGAACGCTTTCCCGGCGCTATTGGTCGCGGCCCTGCCATGAGAGAACAGAAGCATTCCGCGATCAATTGGATGGATATTCTCTGGCTGCTATTTCTGGCCGGACTGGCCGCGCTTCCGCCGGTGCTCGAAATTCATAAGCAGCTCACTCTGCTGGCCTTCGGAGCAGTGCAGTTGAGCGAGAGTTGGATTCTGGGCCGATCTCCGCGCCGCGGTCCCGCTTACATTCTGCTGCTCCAGATCGCGCTGGCGACGTTGTTGCTCGATCATACGGGCGAGGTCGGAATCAACAGCAGCTACTATCCAATTTTTTATTTGCCGATCGTGACTGCGGCGGAATATTTTGGGCCGTGGCTCACTCTGCTATGGACGGCGTTGGCGTCGGCTGCTTACTGCTCATATCTTTATCCGGCTTTGCAGGAGTATGAAATTGGGCAAGAGGGCTACAGCCAACTGGCCATTCGCATTCTTTTCTTTTTTCTAGCGGCCATGGTGGTGAACCGGTTCGTAATGGAGAACCGCCGGCAAATCAAACGCTATCAGGAACTGGCCGAGACGCTGGCGGAAACGAATCGCAAGCTACAGCAGGCGCAAGAAGAGGCGCGGCGGTCGGAGCGACTGGCGGCGCTGGGACAAATGTCTGCAGGACTGGCGCATGAAATTCGCAATCCGCTGGGCGTCATCAAGGGATCGGCAGAGATGCTTCATCAGAAGCTGGGGGAGTCGAATCCTCTGGCCACGGAATTAGCCGGTTATATTTCAACCGAGACCAATCGATTGAGCGCGCTGGTGACTCGCTTTCTAGACTTCGCGCGTCCGCTGCAGGCAGAACTGGTTACGCAGGAAATTGCTCCCGTGCTGGACCGCGCACTGCAGGCTGTGGCTTTAGCTCGTAAAGAAGATGAGCCGGTAGTGCGAGTCGAGCGAAATTACGAGTTGAATTTGCCGCCGGTACCGCTGGACGAGGGGCTGTGCGAGCAAGCATTCGTGAATCTGATTCAGAATGCTTATGATGCCATGGGAATCGCAGGCGGGACGTTGGAGGTCAGTGCATCGAGGACCAATTCGGGCAGCAGGGATGGAATCGAGGTTCGGGTTGGAGATTCGGGACCGGGAATTCCGCCGCAGCTGCGGGAGCAGATTTTTAATCCGTTTGTAACTACGAAAAAAACGGGAGTGGGGTTGGGGCTCTCAATCGTGTCAAGAATTATTGACGGTCATCACGGGACGATTCGGGTCGAAAGCGGCGATGGCGGCCGGCAAGGAGCTCGCTTTGTGATCTTTTTCCCGGCGGGTGAAGAAGTTGATGCGAATCTCGCATCTTAGATTGAGCTCAGGTTCGACCGAAGAATTGGCTAATAAAGAAGAATCATGGCGACGATTTTAATTGTTGAAGACGAGGCGAAGATGAGGCGGCTGCTCGAATTAAATCTCGGGGAGGACGGCTTCACCACTCTTTCCGCCGGGGACGCCGAGACGGGCGTGAAACTTCTGCGCGAGAACAATGTCGATTTGGTGGTAACGGATTTGAAATTGCCAGGAATGAATGGTCTGGAATTTCTGCAGGCAGTGAAGCGGCAGAACGCCGCGCTACCGGTGGTGGTGATGACCGCATTTGGTAGCGTCGAAACGGCGGTTGAGGCCATGAAGGCTGGAGCCAGCGATTATGTTTTGAAGCCGTTTTCGCTGAGCGAAATGCGCATGGTGATTCGCAAGGAGCTGGACGTCCGCAACTTGCGCGAGGAGAACCGGTCGCTGCGCGAAGCGCTGGGCAAGCGCTACCAGCATCCCAATGTGGTGGCGCGCAGCGCGAAGATGCAGGAAGTGCTGGCGACTGTCGACCGCGTCGCGCCCACGAATTCAACGGTGCTGCTGGGCGGAGAAAGCGGAGTGGGCAAAGACCTGATCGCGCGCGCGATTCATGAGAAGTCGCGGCGCGCTTCAGGTCCGTTCGTCAAGATCAACAGCACGGCGATTCCCGAGAATCTGCTGGAGAGCGAGTTGTTCGGCTATGAGAAGGGCGCGTTCACGGGCGCCAATGCGAGCAAGCCAGGCAAATTCGAGATGGCAGACAAAGGAACGCTCTTCCTGGATGAGATTGGGGATGTGCCGCCGGTGACGCAGGTGAAGTTGCTGCGCGTTCTGCAGGAACGCGAGTTTGAGCGACTGGGAGGTACTCGCGTTGTCAAGGTGGATGTGCGCCTGATCGCGGCTACCAATCGCGACCTGCGCGAGGCGCTGGAGCAGGGAACGTTTCGCGAGGATCTTTATTATCGCCTGAATGTGGTTCCCATCGACATTGCGCCATTGCGCCAGCGCAAGGAAGATATCCCCGATCTGGTGAATCTTTTCATTTCGCGCTTTTGCGGAGATTCGAGCAAGCAGGTGAAAAGCATTGCGCCAGAGGCGATGCAGATTTTGCTGAACTACCACTGGCCAGGGAATGTTCGCGAGTTGCAGAACATTATCGAACGCGCTTGCGCGTTGTCGAGTGGCGCGGTACTGGGGGCGGCGGACATTCATCTGGATGTGCGTCCAGCGAAAGCGGCCAATGATGCGGGTGGATTTCTTCCCGAAGGCATGACGCTGGAGCACTGGGAGGATGAAATGATCCAGGAAGCGCTGCGGCGGGCTAATGGAAATAAAAGCCAGGCTGCCAGATTGTTGGGGCTATCGCGAAATGCCCTGCGTTACCGGCTGTCGAAGATTGGGATTGCAGATGATGGAGAGAAAGAGGCTTAGCCGCCTCGTTGACAGCGTATCCCCAAGCTGATAAAAATTAACGTTCTCGCCGAAAGCCTGCCCGCCGGAGGTTTGTGCGTTCGCAGTTTATGCCGGACGAAATCAAATCGCCCTCTTCGACCCCGCCGGAAGGCGAACCGAAACCGTCGGCAAATCAGCAAAAGACGGACACACCAACTGCGGAAAAGCCAGCGGTACCTGGTGGGGTGAAGGCAACGGCGTCCAGCTCAGGTCTGTCCGATACGAAGGCGCCAGCCGGGGCTCCGCCCTCAGGTCCGTCTGCTATTCCTACGAAGGCCCCAACTGTAGCGCCCGCAGCCCCTCCCACGAACAAACCTGTCGCAGCGGCGAAGGCCCCTGTGCCCACGCCGGTTCCATGGGATTCGCCCTTGGTTGCGAAGCTGAAAAGTTCTTATGGTTCCGGCATCGAGGCTCTGACTTATGCCGGCCAGAACTACATGACCGTCGACCGCTCGATGATTCCTGAGATTCTGCAAGTCTTGCGCAACGAAGAGCAGTTCGATTACTGCGTGGACATTACCGCCGTGCATTATCCGCAGCGCGAGAAGCAATTCGAAATCGTCTGGGTGCTTTATTCGTTTGCGCGCAACGAGCGCATGCGCGTGAAAACGCAAATTGCAGACGGGGAAGGCATCGCCAGCTCCATTCCTTTGTGGCCGGGCGCCAACTGGCTGGAGCGCGAAGTCTTCGACATGTTCGGGATCAAGTTTGATGGACATCCGGACTTGAAGCGCATTCTTCTGCCAGAAGGCTGGAAGGGACATCCGCTACGCAAAGATTACGGAATTCTGCAACAGGATAATGAGTGGGTGCAGATTAACCTGGGTATTGAAAGCGGGCAATAAAGCAACGTTAGATTGCCAGTTAATTTCGAATGACGGACCGGAACAGCTCGCTCTCGCCTCTCGACCTTGAAACTCCCGAGAAGCCGTTTTTGGATGCCAACGAGCTTGTGATTAACATGGGCCCGCAGCATCCAGCTACCCACGGCGTGTTGCGCGTGATCTTGCGGCTGGACGGGGAAAAAGTTCTTGGCCTCGAGTGCGTTATCGGGTACCTGCACCGCGGCGTCGAAAAGATTGGCGAACATCGCACTTACACGATGTTCAATCCCTACGTCGACCGTATGGATTATGTTGCCGCGGTCTCGAACGGGCTAGGGTACTGCGAGACCGTGGAAAAACTTCTCAACGTGGAAGCGCCTCCGCGAGCGCAACATGTCCGCGTAATCCTTACGGAACTGAACCGCATCGCGAGCCATCAGCTTTGGCTGGGCACGCACGCGCTCGATATCGGTGCCATCACGCCGTTGTTTTATACCTTCCGTGATCGCGAAGAGATTCTCAAAATCTACGAAAAATATTGTGGCGCGCGGCTGACTACGCATGCCTTCCGCATTGGCGGACTGCAGTACGAAACTTATAACGGCTTTGAAAAGGAAGTGAAGAACTTCCTCGATTTCTTCCGTCCCAAGATTGACGAGTACGAGGAACTGCTTACCACGAATCGCATCTGGGTCGAGCGCACTAAAAATATCGGGGTAATTTCCGGCAAGGATTGCATCGCTCTGGGCGTCACGGGGCCGGTGCTCCGCGCCAGCGGAGTGAAGTGGGATCTGCGCAGGGCCCAGCCCTACGCCAACTATAAGGACTTCGATTTCGATATTCCCACTGGGCAAAACGGCGATACCTACGATCGATATCTGGTGCGAATGGCCGAGATGCGGCAATCGGTGCGCATCATTCAGCAGGCTGTCGACGCGCTCCCCGAGGGGCCGATCATGGCGAAAGTCCCGAAGGTGATGAAGCCGGCGGCGGGCGAGGTTTATCACTCGATCGAAGCACCGAAGGGCGAACTCGGATATTTCATTGTCAGCGATGGATCGACACAACCTTATCGCGTGCGTGTGCGTCCGCCGTCGTTCGTGAATCTACAGGCTCTTGATGTGATGTGCCGCGGCCAGCTGGTGGCTGACGTGATCGCTGTGATTGGCACGCTCGACATCGTTCTCGGCGAGGTGGATCGCTGATGGAGCAGAAGATTTGATGACGGAGATCATTCAATACATCCAGTCTTACCTGGGCAGCGACCAGACGCCGGGCGTCGCGGGAAATATGTTCTGGGCGCTGGTTTACATCATGCTGGTATTCGCGGGGCTCTCGGTTGCAGTGATCGCGATGAACTGGCTCGAACGAAAAATTCTTGCGCACATGCAGGTGCGGCTCGGGCCCATGCGCGTGGGCCCGCACGGACTGTTGCAACCCATTGCCGATGCGATCAAGTTGCTGCTCAAAGAAGACATCATGCCGGCCGAGGCCGATGGTTTTGTCTTTTGGGTAGCGCCGTTCATCGTAGTGCTGGCGGCGTTTACGGTTTTTGTTGTCGTCCCCTTCGGCCCGACGCACGCCATCACCGACATGAATATTGGGATTCTCTTCATGCTGGGCGTTTCGTCGTTGAGCGTGCTGGGCATCGTGATGGCGGGCTGGGCATCAAATTCGCACTATCCGCTGATTGGCGCTCTGCGCTCGAGCGCACAGATGGTTTCTTATGAAGTGGCGATGGGATTGGCTGTGGTTTCGGCGGTATTGATGACCAGCCTGAACGCTGAGGGCACGGGAACGCTTAGCATGATCGGCATCGTTCAGGCGCAGCAGGCCCAGGGAGAATGGTTCATCTTTAAGTTTTTTCCGCTGGGGTTGATTGCGTTTTTCATTTTTGCAGTGGCCATGGTCGCGGAAACGAATCGTGCGCCCTTCGACCTGGCCGAAGCGGAATCTGAGTTGACTGCCGGGTTCCACACGGAATATAGCGGGTTCCGCTGGTCGTTATTTTTTCTGGCGGAATACTCGGCCATGATCGCGGTTTCTTCTATAGCGGTTACGCTGTGGCTTGGCGGGTGGCTGCGGCCCTTCCCTAATCTACTGCACAATGCGACCTGGGATCTGGTGTTTTCACTTTTCCCAGGTGTGACGTTTCTCTTGTTCGCGGCGATGTGCTTCTACAATGCGGTACGCATGCCCAAGCATCCGCTTTTTCGCATACAGACGATTGGCTTGGCTGGCTTTGGAGCTGTTCTGGGCTTGATCGGCCTGCTTCTATTTGTTCCTGCAGTGAGTCTCCGAGTGCAGGATGTTTTCTGGTTCGCGGCGAAAGTTGCAGGGTTCATGTATCTCTATATCTGGTATCGTGGCACGTTCCCGCGATACCGTTTTGATCAGCTCATGCAGATGGGATGGAAGGTTCTGCTGCCGATGGGATTGGGCGTACTGATTCTCACCGCCAGTGTTGCGCTGCTCCAACAAAGAATATGGCACCCGTAGCCACACCATTTTTCTTTTATTTGTTTGCCGCGATCATGCTGCTCGGCGGCATCCTGGTGATTACCCGGAAGAATCCGGTGCATTCAGCGCTGGCGCTGATTGTGACGCTGCTGGCCCAGGCGTCGGTTTATCTGATGCTCTACGCGCCTTTTGTCGCTGGCGTGCAGATCATTCTTTATGCTGGCGGCATCATGGTGCTGTTTTTGTTCGTGATTATGCTGGTCAGCATCGATCGCTCTATCAGAGAGCGGCAGTTTAACAGTCAGTGGGTTGTTGGCTTAATCGCGGCTGTGGCGCTGGGTGGATTATTTATCAGCGTCTATATGAAAGGCATGAGCGTCTTCCCGGAGCATGCACTGTCGGTGATCGAGAATGACAACACGCAGAACGTTGCCAGCATGTTGTACGGACAATACATGTTTCCCTTCGAGATCGCCTCGCTGTTGTTGTTGGTAGCGATTATTGGAGCGGTGGTGATGGCAAAGAAGAGGATTTAAAAAAGAGCAGCTACTAGTTATGGAATCACTACTCCACATCACGACGTTGCATTATCTGGTTCTGGGCGCAGGCCTGTTTCTGCTTGGGGTCATCGGAGTGTTGACGCGGCGTAACGTTGTCATCGTGCTGATGTCGATTGAACTGATTCTGAATGCTGTGAATCTGAACCTGGTTGCTTTCTCGCGCATGTGGGGAGGTTTGCACGGGCAGATTTTCGCGATTTTTCTGATCACCGATGCTGCTGCCGAAGCCGCGGTGGGCCTCGGCATTTTGATCGCCTTCTTCCGAAACAAGGAGACGGTGAATATTGACGAAGTGAATTTGTTGAAATGGTAGGAAGGCAGCGCTTAGCCGTTAGCTCTTAGCTTTTAGACAAAATCCAAGGGTTTGAGCTAAGAGCTGAAAGCTGAAAGCTAAGAGCTAAGAGCTAAGAGCTGAATGCTATTTCTGAAATACATCTGGCTGATTCCGCTGCTGCCGGCCTTCGGGGCGGCGACCATGTTCTTCTTTGGCCGCAAGCTGCAGAAGGCTACGGTGAGCGCTGTTTGCGTGGGCACGATTGTGCTTGCGTTCTTGATGGCTTGCGGCGCGGTTCGGGAATATTCCGCTTGGTCGTCCACGGACGAGCATTTTCATCAGCCGTATCAAACCATCCTCTATACATGGCTCGGCACCGACACTGGCCACTTGAACTACACCACTCACGACGCCTCGCCGGCGGCGTTTCAGGCTGACGCAGGTTTCCTGCTCGATCCGCTTTCCAGTATCTGGCTGCTGTTCGTTACTGGCGTCGGCATGCTGATCCATATTTATTCCACGGGTTATATGGCGCATGAAGGCGGGTACTACCGCTTCTTCGGATACCTCAATCTGTTCATGTTCTCGATGCTGACGCTCATCCTGGCCAACAATTATGTGTTGCTGTTCGTTGGCTGGGAGGGTGTGGGCCTGTGCTCGTATCTGCTGATCGGATTCTATTTCCATCGCAAGTCGGCCAGCGATGCGGCTGCGAAGGCGTTTATCGTCAACCGTATCGGCGATGCCGGATTTCTGTTGGGGATGTTTTTCGTCGCCTGGTATTTCGGATCTCTACGCTTCATCGACGTCACCGCAGCGGCTCGAAGCGGACGTTTCGTGATTGGCGATCCCTACATCACGGCCGCTACGCTGCTACTTTTTGTGGGAGCTTGCGGCAAGTCGGCGCAGCTGCCCCTCTACATTTGGTTGCCGGACGCGATGGAAGGGCCAACGCCGGTTTCTGCGCTGATCCACGCCGCAACCATGGTCACGGCGGGCGTATACATGGTGGCGCGCTCGAACGCTCTGTTCGTGCTCGCGCCAACGTCGATGAAAACCGTCGCTATTGTCGGCGCCCTGACCGCGATCTTCGCGGCTTCTATCGGGCTGGTGCAGAACGATATCAAGCGGGTTCTGGCGTATTCGACTGTTTCGCAACTCGGCTATATGTTTCTCGCGCTCGGCGTGGGGGCATTTGCCGCGGGCGTCTTTCATGTATTCACGCATGCTTTTTTCAAGGCTCTACTATTCCTTGGCGCCGGTTCGGTGATTCATGCTATGAGCGGCGAACAGGACATGCGCAACATGGGCGACTTAGGCCATCGCATTCCGATCACGCATAGCACCATGTTCATCGCGACGCTGGCGATTGCCGGGATTTTCCCATTCGCGGGATTCTTTTCCAAAGATGCAATTCTCTGGGAGACCTGGTCGCGCGAAGGCGGCGCCTATCGCTTTCTCTGGTATGTGGGCTATGCCACGGCGATGATGACTGCTTTCTATATGTTCCGGCTGATGTACCTGACCTTCCATGGGCGCCCGCGCATGAGTCACGAGGCCGAGCATCACATTCATGAATCGCCGGCGTCGATGACAGCGCCGCTCGTCGCGCTGGCGCTGTGCGCCATTGTTGCCGGATGGCTGGGTTGGCCGCACAGTCTGGGCGGATCTGATCGTTTCACAAAATTTCTCGAACCGGTATTTGCCAGTGAGGCTCGCGTTCTGCAAGAGCAAGGCAGAACCAGTCAACTGGTCGCTGGAGTGGAGGAAGAACACAACACCGGCACAGAGTGGTTCCTGATGGCACTCTCTTTGGCCGCTGCCGGTCTGGGATGGGGAATGGCTTGGAGAAGCTATCGCCATGCCGATAAAGGCTACGCGGAGCCGATCGCCGCTTCGCCGGTCATCTATAACACTCTTCTGAACAAGTATTACGTCGACGAAGGTTACGACTATGTTTTTACCGGGCGCCGAAAGTTAGGCGATGTGCGGCTCGGCGTGCTCGGGCTCGGCGAAGCGTCTTCGTGGTTCGATGTTCATGTTGTGGATAGCTTGGTGAATGGTGCGGGCTGGATAACGCGCTTGACTGCGACTGTTTCCGGTTGGTGGGACAAGTGGATCATTGACGGCATTGGCGTGAATGGTCCAGCAATTCTGGCGCGCATGATTTCGTATCCGGCGCGTTTGTTTGAATGGGGTCTCGTGCAGTGGTATGCGCTCGTGATGACCGCGGGGCTAGTGGGTTTCGTTTTCTATTATGTGTATCACTGAAAGACAGCTTCTAGCTTCTAGCTGCTAGCCAAGGCATTTCGCTAGCTAGGAGCTAGAAGCTCAAAAGCTAGAAACTGAACTTCATGCAAAACCACATACTCTCGATCATCCTCTTCACGCCGCTGGTGGGCGCGCTCATTCTCCTGTTTGTTCCCAAGGAGAACAAAGACGCCATTCGCTGGAT
>Ga0307476_10002885_pt1 | contig 10182 bp, 5 predicted proteins | sample atmos_gasesECM2C_2_FD_203314 | JGI IMG/M metagenome (GOLD analysis project Ga0307476, IMG submission 203314) | Hardwood forest soil microbial communities from Morgan-Monroe State Forest, Indiana, United States - atmos_gasesECM2C_05 | ecosystem: Environmental > Terrestrial > Soil > Temperate...
GCCAGAAGGCTTCAATGAAGTTGTCGCGTTCTTCGTCGTTCGAGAGCTGCTTGAAGGCGGCTCTTTCCTCGTCGGTAATGATCCAGACGACGTCCTCGTTAAGCCATTTCTTGTATGTCTTGCTGAGCTCGATGTTCAGGTTTCTTTTCTGTTGCTTCTTCTGTTTTTCCGAGGGCGCACGTTTGAGAGGATCAACCTCATCCGTGGGTTTGGCTTGGGCGCCGGTAATCGCAGCGTCGGACTTTTGACTGCCAGGATCGCTCACAGCAGCGGGTTTGTCGGTCTGGGCACGGGCCGAGCCGGCAAGACCTACAACGGCGAGGAAAACGAGAGCTAATAGATAACGTGAACCGACCCGGGACATGAGAGGGACTCCTGCCACGACAAACTTCGTCCGCCTATTTTAGGCCCTCAGTTGTGCGAAAGCAAGGCTAAGTCACGTCAAAAGAATAGATTGACGGCCAGAAGCCAACCGTTCCGTTGGACGCGGCTACTCCCCTGCCGAGTTGCCCCCAGAAGCTACAAATATTGCAACGCTTGGCCGGGATCAGGCTATAATTTCTGGCTGTTATAATTCTGCCTTCCGGCAGCCCCTTTTCTCCGGATCCCCAGGGTTTCGGCGCTTCATTCCAGATTGGAACTTTCCTGCCCACAGGATCGTATCCCTGAATGTGTGCCCGTCGCCCCAGCAGATGGAGTGGGTGTTTGCCAGGAATCGCCGAAGTAACCGCCTGCGACAGAACTGTCGCGGGCTCGTCCGGGCGGTAGTTCTGGACGTAGTTGTAAACAACGACAAGAACAACGATGAAGACTTGGAAAAAAATTTCGATTGGCGGCGGCGTGGTGGTCCTGTTGGCCGCCATCGTGGGTTTCACGGTCCATCAGAGTGGCAAGAATGTAGTCACCGTGCAGACCGGGAAGGTACAGCGGGAGGACTTGTCCTCGGTAGTGAGCGCCTCGGGCGAAATCAAGCCAAAGACTTACGTCAACATAGGCGCCAACGCCTATGGCAAGATCACCCACCTGTACGTTAAGGAAGGGGATCACGTAAAGAAGGGTCAATTGCTGGCGCAACTGGAAAACGTGCAGTCCTCGGCCGATGTGAGCGCTAATCAAGCCTCGGTGCAGGCTGCAGAAACGGACGCGATCGCCGCCGACGCCGCCCTCAGGACCTCCGACGCCGATCTTCTGCGCGCCCAGGCCGACTACGAACGCAACAAGCTGGATTGGGAACGCGCGCAAAATCTCTACAAGGACGGTCTGATCGCGAAGTCCGATTTCGACAGCCGCCAGAACGCATGGGCTACTGCGGATTCCGGACTGGTGCAAGCCAAGGCGCGTGTGGCCCAAGCCAGGGCTCAGAACGACTCGGCAGACCGGCACGTCTCCCAGGCGCGGGCCAATCTCACCCGGGTCGCCGATGTGCTACAGAAAACTACGTACGCAGCTCCCTACGATGGAGTTGTCACCAACTTACCGGTGCGGGAAGGCGAGTCCGTGGTCATCGGCATTCAAAATGCGCTGGGCAGCACATTGCTTACGCTGGCCGACATGTCGGTCATCACCGCCGAAGTCAAGGTCGATGAGACTGACATCGTGAATGTCCGTCTGGGTCAGTCCGCCGAAGTGACTATCGACGCGATTCCTAGCAAGATTTTCCACGGAACGGTTTCCGAGATCGGCGACAACGCCATCGTTCGCTCCACGGGCGTGGCTACCTCCCAGCAAACCTCGGCAAGCGAAGAAGCCAAAGATTTCAAAGTGGTTGTGACCGTGACCGATCCTCCTCCGGATCTGCGCCCTGGTCTCTCCACCACCGCCAAGATTACGACGGCTGCCCGCAATAACGTGCTGACGGTGCCGATTCAGGCACTCTCCATGCGCAGCAAAGCCCAGTTGGAGCAGGCGAAGTCCGCTCCGGGCTCGGTTCACGCCGCGGCGCCGGCGCCGAAGGAAGTCGCGTCCAAGGACAAGAGTAGTAGTAGCAGTAAGGATCAGAAGCAGGACATTCAGGGTGTCTTCGTCGTTCGCAACAAGAAGGCTGAGTTTGTGCCAGTGGCCACCGGTATCGCTGGAACCAGCGACATCGAGGTGGTCAGCGGCTTACAAGAAGGGGACGAGGTCATCACCGGCAGTTATAAGATTTTGCGTACGCTCCGTTCCGGAAGCGGCGTCAAAATCGATAATTCCGTTCCCAAGAAGGAAGACGAAACATAACGTTCACCGGCTTCATCCGTCCAATGGAGAAGCCAGTACGGGTCTCGAACAAAAACGGAGCTCTCGGAGTCGAATCTAATCTCGGAGAACCCAGTGGCACCGGAGCAGGAGAAAAATATGGCAGCCGCAGAAGTCATCAGCATGCCCACCAACGCCGTTTCAGTGCCACCTCCTCAGTCCTGCATGATCGCGGCCGAGGATCTTTGGAAGACCTACGACATGGGCTCCGAGCAGCAGGTGCACGCTCTGCGTGGGGTCAACCTCCGCATTGAGCGGGGAGAGTATGTCGCCATCATGGGGCCCTCCGGCTCCGGCAAGTCCACGCTGATGAACCTGATCGGCTGCCTCGACACGCCCACCAAAGGCGAATACTGGCTCAACAGCCAGTTGGTCAGCGAACTCGACGATGATGAACTGGCGCGCATCCGCAACAAGGAAATCGGCTTCGTGTTTCAGACATTCAACCTGCTGGCTCGCGCCACCGCTCTGCACAACGTTGAGCTGCCCTTGATCTACGCCGGCATTCCGACCGGGGAACGCATCGAACGCGCCAAAGCCGCATTGACCGCGGTCGGCATGGAATCCCGCATGACTCACAAGCCCAACGAGCTTTCCGGCGGCCAGCGTCAGCGAGTCGCTGTCGCCCGCGCTCTGGTCAATCGGCCTTCGATTATTCTGGCAGATGAACCCACCGGCAACCTCGATTCCGCCACTGGAAACGAAATCATGGCCCTGTTCGACCGCCTGCACGGCGAAGGAAATACGATCGTCCTGGTCACCCACGAGCATGACATCGCCGAGTACGCTCACCGCGTGGTCAATATCAAGGACGGAGTCGTCGAGCGCGACGAGCGCAAGGACAAGACCTAGACTCTCCGTACACATGGCAAATCCACGACACCCAGATCTCGTCGCAGGTCTGCCGGGTGTTGCCCCGAAGCCCGCGCCTGGGCTGTCTCATTTCTGGTTTCCCACCGACACGGCAATCGCCTATCTGTTGGCGGCTGTCGCCGTTGCCCTGCAGATGGCGACCAACGGCCGCTACGGATATTTTCGCGACGAACTCTACTATCTGGCTCTCTCGCATCACCTGGACTGGGGATATGTAGACCTTGCTCCCATGGCGCCGCTAGTGGCGTACATCGGACGCGTACTGTTCGGCGATTCTCTCCATGCCATTCGACTGTTCCCGGCGCTTGCTCTCGGCGCGGAAATTCTGATCACCGGCTTGATCACGCAGGAACTCGGCGGCAAGCGCTTCGCTGTGCTGCTGGCCTGCCTGGGAGTGCTGGTAGCTCCAGTAATCCAGGCCAACGCTGGCCGCTTTTCCATGAATCCCTTCGAGCCGGTGTTCTGGATGGGCGCGATTTATTTCTTGCTCCTCGCAATCAACCATGATCGGCCGCAATTTCTTGTGTGGGTCGGAGTACTGGTGGGGCTTGGAGTGGAGAACAAACATTCCACTGCTTTCTTCCTGATCGCGTTGCTGGCGGCCTTGCTGGCAACTTCCGAACGGCGTCTGTTCCGCAGCAAATGGCTCTGGATTGCCGCGGGCATTATCGTATTGCTCGCCCTGCCTAACTTGATCTGGCAATATCGGCATGCCTTCCCCACCTGGGTCGATCTTAGCAATGTAAAAAAGATTCACAAGAACGTCGAACTGCCCCCGCTACCATTCCTGAAAGAGCAGATTTTGATGCTGCAGCCGCTCAACGCCCTGATCTGGATCGCGGGACTCGGCTTCCTGCTGTTTCACAGCGAAGGCAAGCGCTATCGCGTGCTGGGCGTAACCTATCTGGCATTCCTGGCGATCATGATGGTTCTCCACGGCAAGGATTACTACCTCGCTCCGATTTATCCCATGCTCTTTGCCGCGGGAGGAGCGTTTTGGCAGGATTTAATCGCAGCACATTCCCGGCTACGCTGGGTGAAAGCAGTGCTGCCGCGGGTGCTGATAGTCTCGGGTGTTATCGCCTTTCCGCTCGTTCTTCCCATTCTTCCTCCCGATAAAATCGTTCCTTACATGCAGAAGCTGGGCGTGGGCATGCCTCGTACTGAGACGCACATGAGCAGTACTCTGCCCCAGCATTTCGCGGACGAATTCGGCTGGCCGGAAATGGTGTCGCAGGTCGCCGACGTCTATAACCAAATGCCCGCCGAGGAGCGCAGGAAAACTGCCATTCTCGCGGGAAATTACGGTTCAGCAGGAGCGATCGACTTCTTCGGGTCGCGCTACGGACTACCCGCATCCATCAGCGCTCACCAGAATTACTATTACTGGGGATTCCGGCAGTACACCGGCGAGAGTGTGATCCTGCTCAACTGGGAACTCGACGACGCCCAGTATTGGTGCAATAGCGTTGAAGAGGGCCCGAAGGTCGGCAATCCCTACTCCATGGGCTGGGAACACTACACCATCCTGATCTGCCACGGACTCAAGAAACCGCTGGCGGAAGCCTGGCCCCACTTCAAGGTTTGGAACTGAGGGCTCTCGGGTCCTTTTCATCTTTGAGGGACTAACTCCAGCTGGCGGATTTGCTTGCGGCGGATTGGCTTGCGCCTGAAATCACGGCCTCGTCGGTCACTGGCGCCGAGGCCACCACGACCCGGTCGCGCCCGCCGCGTTTGGCTTGATACAGGGCCGCATCGGCCGCAGCCATCAATTCCTTGGGCGACCTGCCATGCTCGGGGAACGCCGCCACGCCCACGGAAATCGTCACCATCCCGAGCGACTTGCCTTGATACATGATCGTCAGTTCTCTCATTTTCAGTCTTAACTTCTCGGCTCGCGCGCGTGACGTTTCCGGATCCGCCGTCGGCAGGACCACCACAAATTCCTCCCCGCCGAACCGGCATACGAAGTCCTCTGCCCGGATGCCCTTGGTCAGCGACACTCCGGTCTCGCGCAATACCATGTCCCCGGCATCGTGTCCATAGGCGTCGTTGAACTTCTTGAAGTGATCCAGGTCGATCATGAGGATTCCAAGAGAATGCCCGGCTCTGGCGGCCCGGCGCAATTCGCGCTCCAACGTTTCTTCCAGGTATCTCCGGTTATAGAGACCAGTCAAAGCGTCTCGCACGGACTGGGTTCGCAGCGCCTCTCGCAATCGTATATTGGCAATCGACAGTCCAACTTGCGCCGCGAAAGTTGTCTTGAACGATATCTCGGTCGCGTTCAGTTGTGGAGCATCATCTGTTGCCTGAAGGTGCAGAATACCCAGAGTTTCGCCCTGCGCCAGGATCGGGATGCAGAGATACATGTGCTTCACGCCCGCCGCGTGCGCGCAGGGCGCAGTCGAATCACATGCCGAGACCAGATGCGGGTGTCCGGTGCGCAGGGCCCAGCATTCAGTTGGTTCAAACTCCATCGCTGGAAGCCGGCAGTCGGCCCACGAACCAATCACTTCAGTCAGATTCCGCGAAGCGTTCAGCAGCGCCATCGCTCCCGGGGCAGCCGGAAATATCCTGGGCGCAAAGCCCAAGGCAGCCGCGAACACTTCTTCCAGGGTGGCACAGCTCTGCAGCAACTCTCCCATCTTGGCCAGCATGGTCGCCCGCTCCGAGCGTTTTTCCAGATCTTCCATCATGCGCTCGTTCTGCTGATCGAGCGCCCTACGGGCGAAGTCCTTCTCCGACATTTCCTGCTGCAGCCGGGCGTTGATTTCGGCCAATTGCATAGTCCGTTCCAGAATCTGCTCCTCCAGAATCTGCTGGTCATGCTTCTGACTCTCGATGTCAGTACACGTGCCAAACCATTTGATGACTTCCCCCTTGGGATCGCGGATCGGATTGCCCCGGCACAAAAACCATCGAAAGGCTCCATCTTTCCCGCGCAGACGATACTCCACGTCATAGGGATCGCCGGTGCGGAGCGCGCTTTCCCACTTCGCCAGACAAGGAGCCAAATCATCAGGATGGACGATCTCCGTCCAACCCGTGCCTAGGCTTTGTTCGAGCGTAATTCCCGTGTAATCAAACCACCTCCGGTTGAAGTAGTCGTCCACACCATCGGGGTTGGCGGTCCACATGATCTCGGGAACTGCTTCCGACAGCGTCCGGAAATACAACTCATGCCGCCGAGCCATCTTCAGATCGCCTTGCTGGACGGCCATGAACCGGTCGAGAGACGACGAAGCAATCGCCACCCCCAACACGAGAAAACTGCTTGCACCGATGGCCACGACGCCGAGCATGGAAATACCGATTGCATGCGTGAGATCGGGCACGGAGTCGAACCGGTGGAAGGTCGCGGCCCACATCCCGGTATAGTGCATCAGTGGAATGGCACTCCCCATGACCAACGCGCTGATGATCTTCCGCCCACTCACCCTCTTCTCATCCCGCAGCCGGAAGGCAAGTTGCAGAGCGACCAGAGAGATCGCGATGGCGAGGCCAATCGACAGCGCAACAATCCGGCGATCGTAAACAATCACCGCCGCACACCGCATGGCAGCCATCCCGATATAGTGCATGGCCGAGATTCCGCCGCCCATGAGGATGCTGCCTGCGACTTCCTGGAAGAAAGTCATCTTCGACCGGCTGACCACGAATAGAGCAATTCCGGAAGCAGCAGCTGCCGCCAGCAGCGAAAGCACCACAGTGGGTAGATGGTAGGCAACGGGCATGGGCATGGTTAACGCCAGCATGCCGACATAGTGCATGGCCCAGATTCCCACGCCCATCGCCGCTGCCCCGGCGCTGAGCCAGTTGACTCGCGCCCATCCCTGCGCCGAGGTCACGCGGCCCGCAAGATCCAGCGCGGCGTAGGAGGCGAACATCGCCAATCCAACGGAAAGCACCACCAGCCTGTAGTCGTAGCTTCCGCTGAGAACGGTCATGGAATTCATCAATGGCAACGCCCTCACCCTCTGCGACCCCTGCTGAATATCTACGCTGACTATCGGCAAGATCTTCGATTTCCGTGTGAGAAGGCGCTAAGGTTTCTTCGAATGAGACCTTGATAGGAAAACAAAGGCCCCTCTAACGAGGGGCGCCCTGATGAGAAATGGTCTGTAGCCAGTTGGAAACTAAGGAATCGAACTTGCGGGTTGCGACGCGGTAGCATCGGCCGGCACTGGAGTGGTGGCAATGAAGAAATTGTGGTCGTAAAGATTTCGGTACATCAGCCCGGCAATCTCGGCTGCCTTCGGACCAAACGTGGGCCGCCCGCCTTGCAGGAAGACCACTACTACGATGCGTCCCCTGCTGGTATTCGCGTAGGAGGCGAACCATCCAAATCGAGTGCCGGCATGAGAGCAGGTTCCGGTCTTGCCCAGAATCTCTTCCTCGCTGAAATTGAGGCCCAACCGGCGCGCCGTACCGTATTGCACCGCCCCCGCCATGCCGTCTGAGATTTCCGGAATCAGCGGAGCAATATCAAGTTGCCGCTTGATACGCGGCTGGAAGTTCGTGATTTCCTCCGGCGTCGTCGGATGCTGCAAGTAGTAAAGCGTGCCTCCGTTGGCAATGGCAGAAACCATCGCGCCTAGCTGCAAGGGCGTCATGGAAATCCCTTCGCCGAAGGAACACATCTTGCCCACGCCGCCGAGCCTCTGCGGAATCGCTTCGTCGGGATACAAACCCAACTGCTCGCCCGGTATATCGTAGCCGGCCAACTCGCCCAAGCCATACTGATGGGCGTAGTAGGCGACCTTCTCGAATCCCAGCTTGCGTCCCAACGCTTCGAAATATGCGTTGTTGGAATGCGCCAGAGCCTCGGTGAGGTTCATCCGGCTGCGGGCTCCGAGGGGGATTTCGGTTTCCTTCGAGACTACGCCCTCGTTCAGTGCAGCCAGAGCAACAGAAAGTTTGATGGTCGAGCACGGCTGCGCGCCGCTCGACAGTGCCAGCTTCTGATTCACCATCGCCAGCACGCGCCCGCTGGTCGGCTCAATCGCGACCACCGTGCCATTCATATTTCCCAGGGCATCCACCGCAGCCTGCCGCACAATCGGGTCTTCGCCTTCGATGACATCGCTGCCAGTAAGCCCTTCGGCGAACGAACTCATAAAAAAGCGCTCGTGATATCTACGATGCGAACTGCCGGCCGAGGCCCGTGTCAACCCTGCACTGTGGCTGCTCGCACTGTGAACGGCGGTGCCGCGCCCGCTCGCCAGATGGCGCATGCGCCGCCGCGTCCGCTGGCTCTCACTCACCTTCTTGGATTTCGGTTTGCTGGTATTCAGAGCGTGCGGGTTGACGTGCGCCGCCCACATTGCCGGCGCCAACCACAACCCTCCCACGATCACCATCAGACGAAGACAGCGCACTCCCAACTTAAACATCTTCTGTTCTTTCCCCTGATCTCCGATGTCTAGCCCCGGATTTCCTATCTATTCCGATGCACGAAGCCTGCCACCAGGCGGCATTCGCCGGTAACTTCGCCCAACTCTGCGATACTACGAGAGTTAGGCCGTTTGAGGCAATAACAAAGTTTCTAGCGAATAAAACATTGGTTTTGATGTAACCCATTATGGAACAAGCGTTTAAGCGGGAATTACTTTCGTTCCTCAGCCTCCAGTAACAGTTACCTCGTTACTGAAAAGATACGGCCTGCTGCGCAAATTTTTTCCCTTTGACACTTCTGCCCAGACTAGACACCTGCACTTGTCCGCCCGCTCCTTACAACTTCGCAACTCAAGTTTCCCTCTCACATCACCTCGCCGCGTTTGCGCAAAAAGGCCGGAACATCCAGATCGTCCTGCTCGAAGTTTGCCACCATCGCGCTGCGCATGCTGTCGAGCGAGATCACTTCAGAGCCCGCGTGCGTCATCCCTCCCTGCGCCATCGCAGCGGCAGACGGCTCGGCCATCCTCGGCTCCTCCCTCCTCATGTCAGTCGTCGGCTCCTGATAGGGTTCAGGAAAGGACGACGACGGCGATGGACCACCGGGATATGGACCAACGGGATCGGGAAAATCCATGGCATCGTCGTGCGCCGCCGCGAACGAGTGATGCGCCTCCGCCCGCCGCGGGCGAGACTGGCTTACTTCCCTGAAGCCGGTTGCGATCACCGTGATCTTCACCGAGTCCTTCATCTTCTCGTCCATCACAGCTCCGAAAATGATATTTGCGTCCTCATGCGCCGCGCTCTGGATAATGGTGCAGGCCTGCTGTACTTCCGCCAGCTTCAGCGATGCCGACCCGGTAATGTTGATCAAAATGCCGCGTGCTCCGTCGATCGCACCGGCCTCGAGCAGCGGCGAAGCAATCGCCCGTCGCGCCGCATCGGAACTACGATTCTGGCCACTCGCCGTCGCCGTTCCCATCACCGCATAACCCATCCGAGCCATGATTGTTTTCACGTCGGCGAAGTCTCGGTTAATGATGCCGGGAATCGTAATGATGTCGGAAATTCCCTGCACTCCCTGCCGCAGAATGTCATCTGCAATGCGGAACGACTCGAAAAATCCCGCATTTTCCGCCACCGCCAGCAGCTTTTCGTTGGGGATGACAATGGTCGTATCCACGGATTCCATAAGTTCGGCGATACCCTTCTCCGCCTGCGTCATGCGCCGCTTGCCCTCAAAAGAGAACGGCTTGGTGACGACAGCGACGGTGAGCGCGCCCATCTCACTGGAAAGCGACGCGATGATCGGCGCCGCGCCCGTGCCCGTTCCCCCGCCCAGGCCGGTAGTCACAAACACCATGTCCGCGCCTTCCAGCGCCTCGATGATCTTGTCGGAGTCTTCGAGCGCAGCCTTGCGCCCCACTTCCGGATTCGCGCCCGCACCCAGCCCGTTGGTCAGCTTCACGCCGAGCTGCAGTTTCACCGGCGCTCGCGACATGCGCAGCGCCTGCAAGTCCGTGTTGGCGACGATGAACTCGATGCCCTCGACTCCGGCATCGATCATGCGGTTGACCGCATTGCCGCCGCCGCCGCCCACGCCGATCACCTTGATCTTGGCATCGTTCACAGGCTCTTCGTTAAAGCTGATGCGAATGCTCGAATCTTTTTTCATTTTGT
>Ga0307476_10002886_pt1 | contig 10182 bp, 10 predicted proteins | sample atmos_gasesECM2C_2_FD_203314 | JGI IMG/M metagenome (GOLD analysis project Ga0307476, IMG submission 203314) | Hardwood forest soil microbial communities from Morgan-Monroe State Forest, Indiana, United States - atmos_gasesECM2C_05 | ecosystem: Environmental > Terrestrial > Soil > Temperate...
TGCGCGGTGCGCGGGTACTGTATCCCAATCCCACCCACAATTTGAGCGGTCATGAGACACCCGCCAATTATGGTACCGAAAGGCAGGCTCCAGATATGTTGCAAGTTTTGCCAGGTATCAGCGTCGTGCCACATAAGCGCGATGACGCCGAACAACACCGCCGCCGCGCCAAATACGATCCGTCCGTGCAACGCCGTTTTCATACACAAAAGGTAACAGACATCTCGGAAAGCGGGGGGATCAACCCGATCCGGATATTTACTCGCAACGCAAACGTTACGCGGCCTGGAGCAATGCACTGTGACGCTCCCACTGATGCGCCAGGGGTCAATGAGTGTAATAGGGATTTTTCGGCAGTTAAACTCGCTTTGCTCGCCGAGCGAAGACCTACAGGACCCCAAAGATTAGGGTGCATCACTCGACCACGGTGACTTTGACGATGTCCATTTTCATCACAATTCGGTGTCCAAGAAAATCCTAAGGCGCGGGGCCTTAAAAAGTCTGGTATGTCGTGGTACTGAAACGAGGGTCGCGCGGAGGCTGGGCGGTAAATTACAAACCAAGTGAGGCCGTCGAATTGCTCCTCGCAGGAGTTCGCATTGAACGACTTTCGATCCTTCTCGGACATCAGAGCGTCAAGGTTACAGAGAAGCACTACAACCCTTGGGTGCGGTCGCGACAGGAGCAGTTGGAGGCAGATCTAGAGCGTGCTTGGGGCCGCGACCCCATCATTCATCTTGAAGCAAAAGTTACGCAGCAGTTACGCGGCGACGCGCAAGTCCTCAACTGATTGAAAATAAAGGAAAAACTGGTGCCCGGGGTGGGAGTCGAACCCCTCGGGGGGATTGATTCTACGTAAGTTATTGATTCCACGAAACAACAAAAGGGAGAAAAACCACAAAAACGCCGAAGTGAGGTACACGGCGGGTACACGGAATGATCGTAGGCTCAAGCAGAACGGTACGGAACATGAGAATCCGATGGGCGTACAGGAAGAGATCGATCAGTTGAGAGATGCGCACCGGCGTACCGCGTTGGCTCTCGTCTGCCAGCTCTTGCGCGATGATTCGTCTCTGAATCGCGGCCTACTCCTTCTGCGGCTCCGTACCGAGATGCGCAACAGCGAGTGGTTTGAATACGAATCCAACGTCCACCGCGCCGCAGTGACAATCGTCGATCATGCACTGCGAATCACTGCCGAGCACGGGTTTGCACCTAGCGCCCTGCTTGATCTCGCCATTTCATTCGCCGATTTTTCCCCACTGCGCACCAAGTAGCTTCCTCCCAGAACGCCGCTTCGGGATAACTTCCGTGTAGACGACAACTCATCCCTCAAATAGCGCGGCGCCTGTTTGTAAACACCGCGCCAGCGTGTACGCCACCGACTCACTTAGCGCATAATTTAGACGGAGTGAGCTTAATGCCGCATTGGGCTCACTTCTTTTTCACTTCTGCAGTCCAGTTGGTGATGACATTTAGGGGCAGAGAACTCGTGTCCGGCGCTGTGCTTCCGATAAACCGCTGGCCCTCCTTTGCATCAACGTCAAAAATGGCAAGCACGGGACCGGTGAGGAAAGGTGACCTGCCTAGCCGGCGCACTCCTTCAACCGTGATGCTTCCAGCGGATTCTTGGATAGAAGCGGCCATCAGACTGCCTTCAAGGGTGACGAAATAGAGTTGCTTTCCGTCCGCTCGCCAATGCAATGGCGGAACGACTGCGCCCGACCCGATCTGCCACTTGCCAATTCCCTTGGGAAACGAGGTCACGTAGATCTCCCCAGGACCGGATTCGGCCGAGTTATACGCAAGCCACTTTCCGTTGGGCGAGACCCGGCCCTCATAGTGGTCGTAAGTGGCATTTGGAAACAACGGGAACGGCTTTCGATCACCAAACATCGGATGGATCCATATTCGTTGAGCGCCTACCTGCCCACGACTGAACACGATGTACTTGCCGTCCCGCGTCCAATCCGAGGGGTGGTCTATATTGCCAGAGGAAAACAGCAACTCCCGCTCTCCAGCGCCGTCCGTGCGCTTCAAGTAGATATTCGTGTTTTCACTGCCGAGCTTCTGCGCCGAGTAGGCGATTCTTGATCCGTCCGGCGACCAAGCGATAAACCATGCATTCTCTTTGAAGGTCAGCCGCGTCCGCGCTCCTGTCTTGAGATCGTATACGGAGACATCCGGCGTAGGCCCCCCCTCAAAGCTCACAACCGCAGCGCGGGTTCCATCTGGTGAAAGGCGCAGGTCGAACAGCTGCGCCGAGAACGGCAAAGTGCCTGCAGCGTGCCCGCTCCCGTCAAACCACAAGACCGGATACTTAACTTCTCCTGGACTCTGAAAAAGGAGAATGCCGTTATCCGATGCCGACGCGATCACCCCCCAATTCCCGCTTTCCTGAAGCACCCGCCCGATTGGTCTCGGCTCTCCTCGCGGTTCCAATCGATCCGCGTCGAACTCCTGCGCCATGAGGCTTCCGTCCCGGAAGTAAAGCAGGTTTCCCGAGGAATAGAACACGCTGCCGTTGGTGTGAAGGATGAGTTTCGGAGTTCCGCCATCCACGCTCGCTGCGTAAATTCCTGAATTCCCCTCTCTATCGCCAATGTGGTGTGCCGCCAAGTAAAGGAAATGTTTCCCGTCGGGAAGAAACTGAGGCCAACGATGCGTCGTGTACTTAGACCGATCTAGTGTTGTGACGGGAACCGGCTTGCCTCCGGAAGCCGATACGCGGTAGATCGCTTCGTAGATATAAGGTGTGAAAAGGATGAAGTCCCCCGCCCATGTTCCTCCCCGCCCGTCGGTCGCGGGAGCCAAGGCTGTGGGCGGGCCGCCCGCGATGTCCAGTCGTTTGAGTTGTTGGTCAGCGAAAAAGCCGATGGACTTTCCATCCGGAGACCAAAAGGGAAACTTGGCGCCCTCCGTGCCGGGCAGCGCTTTTGTCGTTGCCTTGTCCATGGAACGCAGAAACAGCATCTCCTTGCCTTCCGCCATCCCGGTAAACACGAGGTTGCCGCCGTCGCGCGAGATGGCGGGTGCTCCAGCTTGGTCCCCAAGCGTAAGCAGAGCTACATCGGACGGTAGCGTGAGGGTCGCGCGAACAACGGGTCCGGCGGTCTCCCTGCGATTCGCGAGAAAGTTCGCTATCAAGCTCGCAGCAGCCAGCGCCCCCAAAGCCACAGCCAGCGTTCGCGTCCGTACCGTCTTGATCGGCAATTTCGACATCGTCGCCATACCGTCGGCGGACGATTGCGAAATCCAACTGATCTCATGTTTGATGTCGGCGGCGCTTTGCCACCTATCGTCCGGAGTTTTTGCCAGGCATTTCCGTATGACATGATCGAGCGCTGGCGGGGTCATCGGCTTGATCGTGCTGATCGGTGCGGGTTCCTTTTCGAGAATGGCCGACGCCACGCTCAACTGGCTCTTCCCCTGAAATGCCTTTTGCCCCGTCAACATCTCATACAGCACCGCACCCAGCGAGAAGATGTCGCTGCACCCGTCCAGCTCCTTCCCCTCCACCTGCTCCGGCGACATGTACTGAAACGTCCCAACAATCGTCCCTTCCTGCGTCACCGGCGTCGTTGACATCGCTGCCGTCAGTGTCGCACCGCTCAGCAGCGGTGCTGCAGCCTTCGCCAATCCAAAATCCAACAACTTCGCTCCCGTCGCCGTCAGCATGATGTTCCCGGGCTTCAGGTCGCGATGCACGATCCCCGCGCGATGCGCCTTGTCCAGCGCATCCGCGATGTGCGCCCCATATTTCAGAACTTGCTCCAGCGGTAGCGGCCCCTTTTCCAACCGTTTCGCCAGCGTCTCCCCTTCCACGCATTCCATCACCAGGTAGTCAACGCCATCCTGTGAACCAATGTCGTGTAGCGTGCAAATATGCGGATGATTCAGGCTGGAAATCGTCTTTGCTTCCAGATCAAATCGCTGCTTCCGTATCGGATCCGCGGACATTTCTTTCGGCAAAATCTTGATTGCCACGTCCCGCCCTAATCGCGTGTCTCGCGCGCGATACACCTCTCCCATTCCGCCAGCACCGAGGGTGGCGCGGATCTCGTATGGCCCTAGGGTTGTGCGGGGAGCTATGGTCATTCGTGCCGCGAGTATAGCCTCAAACGGGCAGGCGTGGTATGTTGCGCGATTCCGGGTGGATAACGGGCCAACCGGAAGTTATTCCGAGTGATAAGGCTGGTTGGGGAAATCAAATCGAAGCCACTTCAGTTTCGTCTTGGTTAGAGAATTGGTGGCGAGTGGGATTCGAATCCACCGCAGGTGAGAAAACAAAGGAGTTTTGCGGTGCAGCCTGGCCTTCAAAGGTATCGAAAGGAAAGAGAGGGAATTCTTAGAGCCCCCTGAATGCCCCCGAAAATTCCTGAGGTTAGACCAGGAGAAGGGGTCTGAAATTGTGAGCGAGAATGGTACAAGTTGGACGTCTGAGGACAACGATGCGAGGAAACGCGGTATACCTCCATCAGGCAGGCACTGGTCACGTACAATCGAGAGGACTGTGAAGCTTTGGAAGTGGTTAGGGTTTCCAGTGAAGTCCATGTATCGTTCGGGAAAATATCTATCAATCGTCTGCGACAGCCCAGCGGTCGACGCCCAGCCTGAGTCGTGCACTGAGTATAATGTCGCGATTGCGAGAAAAATTCCCTGGGAACCGAGGGAAAAAGTAACGGTGAGACGCCAAGGACGCAGAGCAGCCTAGAGAAGATTGGGCTAGGCGCTGGTGGCTGAAGCAACCGGACGCGAGCGGCGATAGCGGCGCAAGACAGTCCGAGACGGCCAGTATAGAATGCCGGCCCATACAGAGATCAGCACCCCGTAGCGAAGCAGAAAACTGAGGACTTCCCCAATGGACCAGAGCAAGGCATCCAGGCCTTCGATCAGGGAATTGCGAAGATCGGAAAGAACGATCCCAGTGCGCCAGTCGAGATGGGCTTGATATTGTTCCGCGATCTGAAGCTCGACTAAAGCGTATTCGACGCGCGATTCCAGCTTCTTCCATCGTTTATCGAGATCGTTCAATTCATTCCGACGTTCGGAGAGTTTCTCCTCCGCCGCCACCGTGTCGCTGAGCGAGTCGCTGCGGTGGTGGACAATATCGTTCAAGCGCGAAACCTCAGCCTGTTTGGATTCGAGTTGAATGTTTAGCGATTCTTTCTCGGCGCTGGTGTTCTCGCTGGATTCGGTTTCCTGTCTGACGCTGCCCAAATTTCGGATCGTGGTGAGCGCGGAGTCAAGCGAATTAACCGGTAGGCGCAACCTCGCTTCGAGCCAGGGCGAGGATTCCGATCGCCTATGGATTTTAAATTCTTCCAGGAAACCGCCTGACTGTCGAATGATTTCCCCTTAGGCGCGATTCAGTGGCTCGAAATGGGGCACTTCGATCGCCAGGCTCAAGGCGCGAACAACATTAATCCCGCCGGCTTGCAAGAGACCGTCCGCCGACTGGTAGGCGGGCAAGGCGTGGAACGCGACAGGAGCAATAGCGCTCAGGCCGGTGGCTCGCGATGATTCGATACCCATGAACGGAGAGCTCACGACCAATCGTGACACTTGGAACGCGAACAGGTAGAGTCCGGCGAGCATGGAAATGCCGATCAGAGTTTTCTTGAGGGGACGGAACCAAGATGTAGTGGTCTCGGACCATAGGCTTCCTCCTGCGCGGAAGGATGTTTTTTTTCCGCACAAGCAAGCATTGCGCATACGAATACATAGAAACCGCAGCGAGAGAAAGGTTCCCGCGGTCGCGGTGTAAGATTTGCGGGAAATTGCGGCGCGACAAGGAGAACGACGAAAGTGCAAGAAGACACGGAAGAATGGCTGTCCTACCTAAGCGCCGATGGAGGAGTGGAGGGCGTTAGCGATGGATTGACCGTAGCGCTTGGCGTCGGCGTCGCGTTCGACTTCGACCATTCGATGTGTCCACGATTCCCTCTTTGTGGACACAATCGAAAGTGTCCACAAAGGCCATCATCCTCACTCACACCTTTGAAGTACACACGGTAGGAATCGGACGGCTACGCCTTGACGGCTGGAGCCAACCAAAAGAGAAGGGCGCACGCGAAAGTGATGACCACGGCAAAGGCAGCCAGCTTCGCGTCCCATGACCTTACGTCTGAAGACCGTGTATTCGGGCTGTAATTAGCTTTGTTTCGGAACAAGTGTTTCAAGTGAAGAATAAGCGCATAAGCGTTCATTTCCCCTCTATTTGACAACGACCGAGTTCTCTTTCGCAAGCCATCTGGACAGACTCGAACTCTGCTCTGACTGGAACTCGGCGCAATTGCTAATGGCTTTCAGGGTTTGTTGGAGGGTCTGATCGCTACTGCGCACCGGATGCTTCGTGAAAAACTGGTTGACGTCTGTTTCGTGCTGACTGTCGCAAAACGAGCCCGCCTCACCAATCAAGAAAGAGCCAGCAGAAGGAAACTTCTGTAGAATTTCATCCCAGTGGCGCTCAATCAGATTCCAGGTAAAGTCGCGGCTAACTGAAGTCGACATCATTCTTGGGATCACGTCAAATAGTTCCTTTGGGTTCCGAAGACTAGGGGAAAGCGCAAAATCGAGTGTCCGCTCGAGTAGGACCGGGTCAGTGAAGGAAGCGAGCGCAAACAAGCAGCGACGATAGATATCCCGGTTTTCGGTCGCTTTTGCGTGAGACAGAAGTTCGTCGTAATAGGTCGCGCTGCCGTTGAGCGCGGCAAGGTTTAGCGCTACTTCTGTCAATGACGAATCGACTAACCGGGGATCGGCGAGATAACCTTCAGCAAGCTTCTGAGCTTCAGCAAGGGTTTGAGGATCCCTTGCAACGCCGCCTAGGGTGGAGAGGATGCTGGCGCGCAGCGAGCGCTGTTCGGCGCCTTCGTTTGGAGCGGGCTGCCAGCCGAGCCTGGCTGCTTGCGGAGCAAGCCAGTGCCGCAACCAAACGTTATAGAGATCGCGATTCGAATCTGTGACGAGACTGTTGCCAATGTCATGCAAATGAGAGAGCAGAGTTCTGATCACTTGGGGCGTCTGATCGTTACGAAGAGCCTCGGCAACAGTCATGAAACCTGTAATTGAATCTTTCCCGATCTTCGCCAGCGCCCACTCGTCAACCACCAAGACGGTCCTTTCTGGTGGTGTTAGCTTTGCACATGCGTCTGCCATAAGCCTAAGCAGATTGGCAGGATCGTAGGACACGAGATAATAGCCGTGCGCTGCGGCATTGCCGAAAATCCACCGAGGGCATCCCAGTAGATGGAAGACCTCTTGCTTTTGTTTGAGTAGCTCGTAGCGTGTGTGGATTTTGCCTCCACTATCCTGCCACTTGAGCCCCACGGGCAGTCGCCAGATCTGGTCGTTGCTTTTCTCGAACGCATCACGATCAGAGAAAAACCGCCTTTGAGAGAGCGTCAAACTTTCTATGCCGTTCTCGCAGGAACCGCTCAGACTTATGAGAGGGGCTCCAGCCTGATCAATGAAGGTGGGCATGATCTGGTTAATCGGAAGTTTGGAAACCTCCGTCTGCGTGTTCCAAAAGTCCTCTCCCGTAGCGTTAACATAGGCATATTTCTTAAGGTATGCATTGATGCCAGCGCGAAACTTCGCTGGGCCTTCATAAGCCTCAAGCATCCGCAGAACCGTTGAGGGTTTGCGATATGCAGTCTGGAAGCCGAAGAGTTTAGCGATCTCTTCCGGCACCTCAGCGTATCTGTGAATTGGCGGAGTCCTGACATCGGCATCGAAGAAGGCCTCCGATGCCACATTGATACCTTCGCTCCCATCTGGGTGATCGGCTTCTAATGCCTTGAAAGACATCCAGGTAGCAAAGCCCTCATTCAGCCAAATATCGTCCCACCACTTCATCGTGACAAGATCCCCGAACCATTGGTGAGCCATTTCATGAGCGATGACATGTTTCGGACCGCCAACCATTTCAGGTGGCTCGTCCTGGGGGCTAGCAAGCAGAATCGCTTTGTCAAAAAAAATGGCTCCCGTGTTTTCCATACCTCCGTTAAAGCCGGGTACCGCAATGAGGTCGAGCTTGTGGAACGGATACGGAACGCCGAAATATCCGTTGAAGTACTGAAGGAAATACTTCGCAGTTTCGAGCGCGTAGTGACCCTGCTCTATCTCTTCTGGCGGGCCACAGACCCGAATGGGAATCTCATCAGCAACCCCTTCCAAACACTGAAACTGACCCACGGCCAACGCAACGAGATAAGAAGACATTATAGGTGATGGCGAAAACTTCAGCGTATGCTTCGTCGTGCCCGACTCATATGTGTCGGAGAGGAGCCGTCCGTTGGAGATCGCAGTGTCGTCCTTGTTTATTACGAGCGTTATGGAATACGTAGCCTTATAGTCGGGCTCGTCAAAGCAAGGGAATACGCGCCTGGCATCGGTGGGCTCAAACTGCGAGATGGCATACATGTGGCTATCTGACTCCGCGACATAAAAGCCGGGGGGCCTGTCCTTCAGTCTCCCTGTGAACTGAATGTGAATCTCAGCCGGTCCGAGTCTAATTGGTTTGTCAACTGAGAGTCTGACCATCTGACTTTTCGTGTCGAGGGTAATGCCACCTTTTTGCCTGATTCTCCCAGAGGTGATTTGCGCCGAATGGATTTCAAGGTCAAGCGCATTCAGCGTTATGTCTGCGGTTGGCTCGAGCACTCGCACCTTGATGGTCTCCTCCGCCGTGAAGTTCTGGTGATCGAAATCCAGTTCGAAAGTAAGATCGTAGTGATCTGGAAGAGCAACTCGCGGAAGCCGCTGAGCGAAGGTCTCGAACGGCAACAGCAATGCGAAGGTTACGCCGAGGGCAGCAGTTAGTGGCGTTTGTCTCATCTCTTATTCTGCTTTTCCCGTTCGCCTGACGTAACTTTTCGGGAAGAAGACAAGGGCACTTATGATAGCAATTTGTGTAATTGATCTAAGGATATCAAATACTTTTGCTCAAGGCCTCCGATTCTGTCATGCAAAATCCGCTGCTAGTCGCCTCTCAGTCGCATCGACAAGGCACAACCGCCGGTCGTTTAGTGTGAGGAAGCCGTACTTGATTAGCCACATCACATGCCTCCACACAAAATCAGTGGTCGCGTCGGGAAACACTTGGGCGCAGCTTGAGACGATCTCGCTTATTGCGTGACTTTCGCTGCCCGCAGCTCTGACTAAATCGTACGTATAGTGTAGTAACTAGTAACGACAGATCTAGTTCCTGAACAAACGGATATGGAAGGGCATCCGCCCACTCTGAGGTACGCAGTGTCCTGCACGAAGCTCGTACCCGCGTAGTCTCATCTAGAGTCCGGGATGCGTAATGGCGAAACACATCGAAATATCGAGGTACGCAGTATGAACGCTCGGGAGGTGGCATGGTACCTTTTAGCTTGTTCCAACGGCGCGCTTCCTCGCTAGGAACCGTCCGTCTGCGCCGCACAATTCAGGTTTACTGGGAGCGGGGAGCCGATGCCTTCATCCAATCAGACCGTGCCTCTTGACATCGGCCTCCTCGAGCAACCGAATGGAAGTGACTACCTTATTCTCACGAGCAACTTGGAGTGCATTCCTGCCCCATTTATCTTGGGCATCTAAGTCGGCTCCGCGATCCAATAAGGGACGTAGGTTGCACGGATGGGCAACCGCACTCATAAGCGGCGTCGACTCGTCCGTAGCGCGACTGTTTACGTCCGCTCCAGCCTTCAGCAGGAGGTCAATGACAGTCGTATTATCGTAGCGGCTGAGAACCGCATCGAATAACGCGCGATCTAGCTGCTTTCTGGAGAATTTATTCGATTGGAGCAAAGCTTGGGTGTCCACAACGTCCCCATTGACAACGGCTCCGGTAAGCGGCGTCGGGTGGCCTGTTGGAAACAGCAAGGCCTTCTGCTCCGGCAACCGTGCGTCTGCGAAGAACTCAACAAAACTGGAGACTTGGTCACCAATAAAACGCTCTCCTCGGACGAGAGGCGCAGCGGCCACGCGGTTCCGAGCGAGGTCGTCGAGCACCTCTGCCAAGCCACTGTTGTCAATTGCCTGTATTTTACCTTCATCGGATATTTGGGCGTCCGCACCATCGAACTGCCGAAAGTAGAGTCTCCGCACGACGTGAGCACTCTGGGCCCGGTTTCCGCGGAACACGGCCCTGACCTCTAGTAACGCGCGCCGAACGCCCTGCGCCCGCATCTT
>Ga0307476_10002887_pt1 | contig 10180 bp, 6 predicted proteins | sample atmos_gasesECM2C_2_FD_203314 | JGI IMG/M metagenome (GOLD analysis project Ga0307476, IMG submission 203314) | Hardwood forest soil microbial communities from Morgan-Monroe State Forest, Indiana, United States - atmos_gasesECM2C_05 | ecosystem: Environmental > Terrestrial > Soil > Temperate...
CCTGCTCGCCTACCCGTTCTCGTCGTTCCCGCTGTTCGACGATGTCCGCGCCCGGCCGCCGTTCGATCGCCACCAGACCTACGAGCTGCTCGGTGGGCACATCGAGCCGCTGGTGGCGCACCCGCCGTCGCCCGAGCTGACCCGGTGGCTGGCCGCGCAGGGCACGTTCCGCCGCATGTGGCGCGATCGCGCGCCCGCGCAGCTCGCCCGCGACCTCCAGGTGATCCTCGACGACACCCGGGCGGCGTTCCCCGGCGCGGGGATCACCGGCGTGCGGCTGTGGCTGTCGGTGTTCCAGGCCGCGCCCTACCCCGAGCCGGCGCGGCTCGACCGGATCGACGTCGCGATCATCGGCGAGCTCGGCGGCGACGGCGGGCTGCGCACCGCGCTCGGCGCGCTGGCCGGCGTCACCGTGCGCGCTCCGCGCCGCGGCGTCGATCTCGACGGCGCCTCGCTCGCGGTCATGGTCGACGACGCGCCGTCGCTGCGGCCGCTCGCCGCGACCACCACCGCCACCGGCTGGACCCTCGCCGCACCGCTGGCCGGCGATCCGGTCTACCTCGTCGCCCAGCCGCCCGCCGGGGCCGCGCCGTGGCTGGTCGCCGGCCGGACCTACCGCGGTTACTAGCCCTCACCCGGCGTTGCCGCACCGCACCACGCCGCGCTGCACCAGGGCGCCGCGCGCGTCATAGTGAAGCATGCCCCGCCACTCGCGCGATGTCCTGATCCGGCTGATCGGCCTGTTCAAGCTGGTGAAGGCGCTGCTCCTGATCGCGGTCGGCATCGGCGCGCTGTCGCTGCGCCACAACCACGATGGCGCGATCGCCGCCTGGATCCACGCCCTGGTGTTCGATCCGCACGGCCGGCTGTTCCACGAGGCGGTCGAGAAGATCAGCGGGCTCGACACCCGCCAGCTCGCCGGCATCGCGATCGGCAGCCTGGTCTACGCGGCGGTGTTCACGATCGAGGGCGTCGGCCTCCTGTTGCGCCGCGGGTGGGCCGAGGTGCTGACCGTGATCATCACGACCTCGTTCATCCCGCTGGAGGTCTACGAGCTGATCGAGCACCGCAGCTGGATGAAGATCGGCGTCATCGTCGTCAACGCGCTGATCGTCGTGTACCTGGTGCGCCGCCTGCGCCGCGAGGGCCACTGGCCGTTCCACCGCCGCAGCCGGCTCGGCGAGCTGCGCTGATCGCCCGCCGCCGCTTCGTCGCATCCGCGCGATCGCGCTGGCTGCGATCCCGGCGGTCGGTCACCGCCGCCGGCTCGGCACCTCGCGTGCGCTGATCTTCCCGGCCTTCTTCCAGCCCTCCGCCAGCAACCACGTCGCGGGTCTCCGCACGATCAGCGGATCGTACGTCTCCCGGATCGGCCACATCCACGCCTCGTCCTGCCGCTCCTTCCAGTCAGGGAACGAGATGCCCGAGGAGAACGGGTCCACGAGCCACGTGCTCGGCAGCCCGCGGCGGTCCTCGCCGTGCTTCCGGAAGTTGTTGAGCACGTAGGAGATCGCATGTCGCGCCCGCGTCGGCGTGGTGATCACCTCCAGGTGATAGCGGTCGGTGAACACGGGGCCGCGGCGCCGCCTGCCGCCGTTGCCCAGCGCAGTGTTGATGTGCCGGGCCGCCGAGATCGAAAAGCCCTGCATGCCTCGACCGAGCGCCGCCTTGTCCTCCGCCTCGACGATCATGTGCACGTGCGTGCGTTGCAGGCTGACGTGCACGATCCGGAACCGATCCCGCAACGCCGCGGTGATCGTGGCATCGCGCAGCGCCTTGTACATCTTGCGCCGCCGCAGGCTACCCACCTCCGGCGCAACCCGCATCACGACGTGCAGCGCGTGATGCCACTTGAACGCCGGACGCGCATGGTGCCGCTCCCCGGCGCGCGCGCCCTTCGGCTTGCGTCCCGCGCCGCGCCGCTTGCCGCCCCGCCGGAACAGCGCCTGCTGGACGTGCCGCTTGCGCTCCCGCTTCGACTTCGCCGCCATGCGCACAATCATGACCATCACCATGCGGGTTGTCAATCGATTGGGCAGAACTAATTACAATCCATTATCACCAGGTTAGACTGATCGTGAATATGTAGAGATCCAAATACAGACATACCCAATCGGTGACATGATCTCCGGATAGGAGTGCCGAGGCATCGACCGTGATCCGACGCGATCCACCGATCGGATCAGCGGGCGTCACCTGGCCCCAGGCCCCGGTCGCAGATCGCTGCGTGTCACCAGCCGCGCTTCCGGTCGGCATCACGCTCGAGGGCGCTCGGCTCCGACGAATCCTCGACCAGGATCTCCGCCGAACCTGGGGCCGGCCTGTGGACAACGGGTCGGCTTGATGACCCGCGCGGTGGAGCACCAGATCGACCCAGGCGCGGCTCACAAGCCTCCTCCCGTTGCCCACAGTCATTGCCCTCGACCCCACGCCGCCAGCAGAGTTTTTTATTTCTTGATCCAGATTCGGAGAATTTGACTCGATTGTCTCAGCTTTGAACACGGACTGTTCGATCCATAGATCAATCCAGCACGAACTGTCCATTGACGTTTGGCCTGCCACGAGCGACACAGGAACGTTCCTCCGGAACAAGGCCGCGCCGCCGCAGGCGCAAGGTGAAATAGCGGCTCGCCGGTGTTGACGCACCGACGAGCCAAGGAGCCGCCATGTCTCTGCATCGCAGCACCCAGGTCAGGGTAACGAACGATCCCGCCCACAGCAACTTCGATCCCGCGACCGCGCTGGAGAACCTGCGCGCCGAGGTGGTCGACATCGAGGCGCTTGCGCGCGCGGCAGAGGCGGCCGCTGACGCGCTGCCAGCACCGGCGACCGCCCGCCAGCGCGTGCTGTTCGGCCGGATCCAGTCGCTTGCCACGAAGACATCGCAGCAAGCGAGCGCCTCGCTGCGCTTCGCGAACGCGCAGGTCATCGCGCTCGAGGCGCAGATGGAGGCGCGCCGAAACGCGCAAGTTCGCTGAGACCCTCGAGCGCCCCTCTCCGGAATCAAACCAAGAACTATCCGTGAGCTGCGAGCCTCCGCGCGGGCCACCCGGCTGTGAGTGGGCCGTCCTGGTCGATTTGGTCCACCTCGGCGAGCCAGTCACAGGCGACCATGCGTTCTCCCGAGGTCCGTCCCTCGCTGCGATCAGACGCGGAGCAAGCTCGCCGCGCAGCACCGATGCGCAGGTTCGCGCGAGCGGCGTGGATCCGCGCGCCGAACCGTGGCAACGCGCTGAGACCCTCGAGCGCCCCCCTCCGGAATCAAACCAAGAAATATCCGTGAGCTGCGAGCCTCCGCACCGGGCACCCGGCTGTGAGTGGGTCGCCCAGGTCGACCTGGTCCGCCTCGGCGAGCCAGTCACAGGCGACCATGCGTTCTCCCGAGGTCTGTCCCTCGCTGCGATCAGACGCGGAGCGAGCTCGCCGCGCAGCACCGATGCGCAGGTTCGCGCGAGCGGCGTGGATCCGCGCGCCGAAACGCGCAAGCTCGCTGAGACCCTCGAGTGCCCCTCTCCGGAATCGAATCACCCGGCGCCGCGGTCAGAACGGCAGGCAGCGCGCCAGGAGCGGGGCGACCAGGCTCAGCTGGTCGAGCACGACGATGTCGGGCTTGCCATCGCCGCTGACGTCGCCCACGGTCACGGCGAGCGGGCCGGCACCCGACGGATAATCGCCCCGGGCGCGAAACGTGCCATCGCCCACGCCTGACAGCACGCTGACCGTGCCGCTCTGGAAGTTGGCGACCACGAGGTCGGGCTTGCCGTCGCCGCCGACGTCGGCCACGACCACGGAGTCCGGCATCCCGCCCGTCTCATAGGGCACCTGCGGCTGGAACGTCCCGTCGCCATTGCCGAGCAGCACGCTCACCGTCCGGTCGGCCTGATTGACGACCACGAGGTCGGGCTTGCCGTCGCCGCTGACGTCCGCCGCGACGACCGAGCGTGGCACCACACCCACCGCCGAGTCGCGTCGGGCCTTGAACGTGCCGTCGCCGTTGCCGAGGAACACGCTCACCGTCCGGTCGTCCTCGTTGACGGTCACGAGATCCGGCCGCTGATCGCCATCGAGATCCATGATCGCGACGGCCCGCGGGTGCATGCCGGTCAGGAAGCCGGCCGCGGCCCCGAAGCTGCCGTCGCCGTTGCCGAGCAGCACGCTCACCATGCTGGGATGGAAGTTGGCCACGACGGCGTCGATCTTGCCGTCGCCGTTGACGTCTGCGAGCGCCACCCAGGACATGTCTTCACCGGCCGCATACATGCCGTGAAACGTGAACGTGCCGTCGCCGCGGCCGAGCAGGACGTCCACGGTGGAGGTCGCCGTCACGACGTCGGGCACGCCGTCCCCGTCGAGATCCGCGACCGCGAGCGCCAGCGGGTCCAGGCCGGCCCCGGCGTCGGGCTTCGCGCGGAACGTGCCGTCGCCGTTGCCGAGCCGCACGGTCAGCGTGCTGTCCAGGGTGTTGGCGACCACGACATCGAGCTTGTGGTCGCCGTCGAGGTCCGCGAGCGCGAGCGCCAGGGGAACGGCGCCGGTCGGCTCGCCGGTCGGCACCTGGAACGTGCCATCGCCGTTGCCCACCAGCACGCTCATGGTGTCGTCGCCCTGGTTCGCGACCGCCATGTCGATCTTGCCGTCGCCGCTGAGGTCGCCGACCACCAGCGACACCGGCGTGAGCCCGGTCGCGTAGTCGACCGACGGCTGGAACGTGCCGTCGCCGTGGCCGAGCAGCACGCTCACCGTGCCCGGCGACTGGTCGGCGACCAGGATGTCGGGCACGCCGTCCCCGCTGACGTCGGCGATCGCGACCGAGCGCGGGTTCGCGCCCACCTGCAGGTCGACCTTGGCCTGGAACGTCCCGTTGCCGTTGCCCAGCAGCACGCTGACCGTGCGGGTGCCGTGGCTGGCCACCACAGCATCGAGCCGGCCGTCGCCGCTGACGTCTGCCAGCGCGACCGAGCTCGGAACCGGGCCTGTCCCGTAGTCGACCCTGGCCTGCAGCGTTCCATCGCCGTTGCCGAGCAACACGCTCATCGACAGATCGAGCTCGTTGGTCACGATCACGTCGACCTTGCCGTCGCCGCTGACGTCGCGCGCGACGACCGATCGCGGGCCGGCCCCCACCGGGGTGTCGATCCTGGGGAGAAACCCACCGTCGCCCGTGCCGCGCAGCACGCTGACCGAGTCTGCGCCGTTGTCGGCGACGATCAGGTCCGGCGCGCCGTCGCCATCGAGGTCCGCCACAGCGACCGCAACCGGACGCGCGCCGGTCGGGCGCGTGGTCTGGCCCTGGAACGTGCCGTCGCCGTTGCCGCGCAGCACGCTCACCGAGTCTGCGTTCTCGTTGGCCACGACGAGGTCGAGCTTGCCGTCGCCGCTGACGTCGGCGATCGCGACCGCGCTCGGGCTCGTCCCGGTCGGATAGTCGACCTTCGCCGCGAACCGGCCATGGCCGATGCCGAGCACCACGCTCACCGTGTCGGCGCCGGCGTTGGCGACGACGAGGTCGAGCATGCCATCGCCGTTGAGGTCGGCGGTCGCGACCGAGATCGGGCGCTTGCCGGTCACCGGCCACGCCGCCGCGGGGAACCCGAGCCCCCCGCAGGCCGGAGTGCCGCCGTCGATGGCGGCGTCGGTCGCCGCGTCGGTTGCCGCCTCGGTCGCCGCGTCGCTGCCCACCGCGGCGTCGATCGATCCGGCGCCATCGGCGGGCATGCCGGCATCCTCGCGCGCCGCGTGCTTCCCGCCGCACGAGGCCACCAGCGCCAGGACGATCGCGGGCGCTCGCTGCAGCATCCGCGCGGTCGAGGACTTCGGGCGCGACTTGTTCTCGCTGGTCATCTGTCCTGATGAGGCGCCCCGGCGTCCCGCCGACCACCATCCAGGACCGAGAATGAGCACGTCCTCGCGGACATCATCAACGCGGCTACTCGAGCGGGAGCCCGTAGAGCGCGATGAGGTGCTTGCCGATGACGCGATCGCCGTCGTCCTTGTCCTTCTGGGTCCCGCGATAGACCTCCAGCGGGAGCTTCGGTGTCGACGAGGACAGCACCAGCTTGCCATGGATGCTGATCCCGCTGAACCTCGCGTAGCGGCCGGGCTGGAGCGCGCCGGCCAGCTCGATCGGCACGTCCACCGGATCGGGCGCGGTCTCGCCCCACTTCGCGGAGGTGTAGTGGCACTCCTGGCGGTACGTGCGCTTGCCGGTCTTGGGATCCACGGCGTCGATCTTGTTGGTCTCGCGGCAGACCTGGTCCCGGAACAGCTGCTTCTTCCCGACGAAGACGACGTGGACGCCGCCCTTGATCTTGCCGACCGACTTGATCACGCCCTCTTCGAAGTCGCCGACGTTGGCCTGATGGTGGTCGTCCTCGAGCTGGAACGCCCAGGTCAGGCGCGTGATCGCGCCGCTCTGGGAATCGAAGAAGCCCAGCGGCCGCGGCGCGCGGTTGCGGCGTGACCTCGGCTCGTCGTCGTCGTCGTCGCGGTCGCCCCGGTCGCGGTGGCTCGCCTTGGCGTCGAGCACCGCATAGTAGGCGGCGGTCCGCGGGCCGGGGATCACCCGGATCTTCCGGGTCACCTCCTGCAGCAGCACGGAGCCGACGAACTTGCCGTACGGATCGCCGTCGACCATCAGGCAGCGCGCGAGCCGCTTGGCCAGCAGCCCGGCGAGCGGGTGGTCCGACATCGCCGCTTCGAGCATGAAGAGGTCCTCGTGCTTGAGCGTCTTCACGACCGCCAGGAAGTCGGCGCGCAGCGGGGCCGCGCAGCCGTGGGTGTCGCCGCCGTCGCGCAGCTTGCGATCGAACTCGTCGGAGCGAGCCAGCGCGGCCTTGTCGCGCTCGGCGGCCGCATTCCACGCCGCGGCGCCGCGATCCGGCGCCGTGATCAGCATCTCCTTCCACTCCGGGTCGCTGGCCCGCTTGGCGACCAGCGCCTCGATCCGGGCGGTGAGCAGCCGCGCGCGCCCGAGCGACTCCAGCACCATCACCCGGGCGTAGCGACTGCCGTGCAGCGGCGCGGCGTCGAGCTGGTGGATCACGGCGTCCGCGGACACCGCATGAAAATCGAACTGATCGATCGCATATCCCACGACCGCGTCGTCGACGCCCTCCTCGAGGTCCTTGTGCTGGCGATGCAGCACCCACGCCAGGTGGGCGAGGTCATCGCGCGCGGCCGAGCCGCGATCGATGTACGGGCCCACGTGCTCGACGTCCTCGGCCAGCATCCACAGCGGATCGTCGAGCCGGCAGCCGAGCAGCTGGAACCGCGCCACGGCGAGGGCGGTGCGCTCCTTGTGCGTATCGTCGTCCTTGGGCTTGATCGCATCGCACAGCGCGGTGCGCTCGGCCGGGAATCCGGCCTTGTCCGCGCGCAGCGCCAGCGACTCGACGGCCTCCCGCGCGGCCATGCCGGTCTCGTTGACCCAGAGCTGCAGGACCTCGGTCGCGATCCGCTGCGCCAGCGGGTCGTCCGGTCCGCCGCAGATCACGCGCGCGAGGTGGAACAGCCGGTACTGCGAGTGCCGGTTGTTGCGATACTGCTGGAGATCGTCGACGACGGACATCCACCACTCCGGATCGCGCGGGTGCGCGCCGCCGCACCATGGGACGCCGTGGATCTGCGCTCGCTCGAGCCCCGGCCCGGGGGCCGTGGGGGTGCCCAGCTCGCGCTCGATCTCCGTGCGCGTCTCGCCGGGCATGGCCCACGCGGACGATCCCGCCACCAGCGATGCACACAGGGCGAGGATCCAGCTCGTCGGTCGTCGGATCATGTTCTCTCCGGTCGGCAGCCCGGCCAGAAAACCACAAAACATTCTCGCAGGCCATGCCACGCCCGGCGGCACGGGCTCCGACCGGACGGTCGGCCTACTGCAGCGCGGACAGCGCCTCGCGCAGCTTGGAGTTGTGCGGCTCGATCTCGAGGCCGCGCTGGAACATGCTCCGGGCCTTGGGCGGCTGGCCGAGCTGGAGGTGGATCTTGCCGAGCGCCCAGTAGACCTCGGCCTTGGTGACGCCGGCCTCGGCGTCGACGTTCTGCAGCACGAGCGACTGGTAGATCTTGCGCGCCTTCTCCCAGTCCTGGGCGGCGAAGTACAGCCGGCCAAGCCCGGTCATCGTGGTGACGTCGGTCGGGTTGACCCGCAGCGCTTCCTCATAGGCGGTCAGCGCGCCGGCGCGGTCGCCGCGGGCCTCGAGGATGCCGCCCTGGCGCTGGCGGAACCGCGCGACGTCCTTCATCCGGCGGCCGGCCTTGGCGTCCTCGGCGAGCCGGTCGTAGATCGGCGCGGCCTCGTCGAACCGGCCGGTGGCGAAGTACAGGTCGGCGAGCGGCGCGAGCACCCGCGGATCGCCCGGGGCGTCGGCCTGGGCGCGGGTCAGCGCGTCGAGCGCGTCGGCCGGGCGCTGGGCGCGGCGCTCGAGCTCGGCGATCTCGATGAGCAGCGTGACGCGCTCGGCCGGCGCGGTGAGCGTGGCGACCCGGCGCTGCAGCATGTCGGCGAGCAGCGGCCCGTCGCGGCGCTCGCGGGCGAACTTCTCGAGGGCGTCGATCGCGGCCGCGTGGCCCGCGTCGTGCTTGAGCGCCTGCTGGAGGTGCTGGATCGCGGTGTCGGGATCGGAGTCGCCGAGCCGGGCGACCTCGCCGAGCCGGAAGAACAGGTCGGCGGCGTCGCGGCCGGTCGGCGACAGCGCGAGCGCCTGCTCCAGGGTGGCCTTGCAGCGGTCCCAGTCGCCGGCGCGCTCGTAGATCTTCGAGAGCCGGGTCAGCGCGGCGACCGAGCCGGGCTCGCGGGCGAGGATCTTCTCGAGGATCTCGCCGGCGGCGTCGGGGTTGTCGAGGCGCGCCTCCCAGACGTCGGCCGCGCGGGCGAGCGCGGCGATCTCGGCCTGGGCATCGCCGAGCGTGGCGTGGACGTCGGCGACCCGGTCGAGCAGCTCGACGAGGTCGTGCCAGCGCTCGGCGCGGGCGAGCAGGCGCTCGAGCTGGGCGTAGCCGGTGAGGTAGGAGCTGTCGACGTCGAGCGCCGCGTACCAGGCCGCGATCGCGTCGTCGATCGAGTCGCGCTTGTCCTCGGCGAGCTTGGCGATCTCGGCGTGGATCGCGACCTGGTCCCACTTCGAGGTCGCCAGGGCCAGGCGCCGGGTCTGGATGTCGGCGACCGCCATCCAGTCGCCGGCGCGGCCGTAGGCGTCCTGCAGCGCGGCCAGCGCGCCGAGATCGCTCGGGTCGAGGTCGAGCACCTGCTGCCACGCGGCGATCGCCCGCGGGGTGTCGGCCTCGAGGTTGGCGATCTCGACCCGCAGCGCCTTCTCGTCGTCGGTCGAGCTCGCGAGCCGGGCGGCGTGGCCGAGGATCTCGATCAGCTCGGCGCGCTGCGCGGTCGCGCGGTACAGCCGGGCGATCTCGTCGAGCGCGCCGCGATCGGTGTCGTCGGCCGCGATCAGCTCGTGCCACGCCTCGATCGCCTGCGCGCGGTCACCGGCGCGCTCGTGGATCGCGGCGACCTCGGCGTACGCCGCGCGCTTGTCGGGCAGCTCGGCGGTGATCCGGGCCCGATCGCGCAGCGCCTCGGCCAGGCCGAGCGCGTCGCCCTTCTCGCGCAGGATCGCGATCAGCTCGTCGAGCGCCCCGATCGCGTCGGGCTGGACCGCGAGCGCCGCGCGGTACGCCTCGGCGGCGGCGTCGAGCTGGCGGAGCTGGCGGTGCCGGATCCGGCCGAGGAAGCTCAGCAGCGCGACCTGGGTGTCGGGGTCGAGCGTGGCGGCCCCGTGCCCGCCGGCGGCGCCGACGATCTCGGCGAGCCGCTCGGCGACCTCGGGCCAGCGGCCGAGCGCCTCGGCGAGCCGCTCGGTCTCGGCGAGCGCCTGCTCCGAGCCGGGGTCGTTGGCCAGCCAGTGCAGCGCGGCGTCGAGCGCGCGCCGGCGGTCGCCGAGCCGGTGCTCGGCGAGCTCGACCAGCCGGGCGAGCACGGAGGATCGGTCGATCGCGTCCTCGGTGACGTCGAGCCGGGCCTCGAGCACCCGGGCGAGCCGCTCGGCGTCGCCGTCGTGCTCGAACAGCGGCTCGAGGATCTCGACGATCGCGGCGCGGTGGCCGGCGGCGGTGCCCAGCATGCGCTCGAGCGCGGCGCGGGCCGCGGCGTGGGCCGGGGCGAGCTGGAGCACCTCGCGATACGCGG
>Ga0307476_10002888_pt1 | contig 10179 bp, 14 predicted proteins | sample atmos_gasesECM2C_2_FD_203314 | JGI IMG/M metagenome (GOLD analysis project Ga0307476, IMG submission 203314) | Hardwood forest soil microbial communities from Morgan-Monroe State Forest, Indiana, United States - atmos_gasesECM2C_05 | ecosystem: Environmental > Terrestrial > Soil > Temperate...
CCGTGACTACGTAGCGCTTCGGCCTATGCCGATGACGCGGCTACGGTGTTTCGACTGTTGTCGCGGCGATCGGGTTTGTGGGTTCCGGTTTTTCGACGTTATCTTTTCCTTTGCCGGCCGTGATTGTGGCTTTGCCCGTCAGCCCCGCTTTCGGCCCGGCCGCGCTGCCGAACCGTAGGGTTCCTTGGGTTGTCACTTCTTCGTGCGTGAACGTCGTTGTCGCTCCGTTCGGGACACCTTTCACCGAGCCGACGATTTTGACTTTCTGCGCCGCGGCGCATTCTTCAGCACCGGGCCCTTTCACGATTTCGAATTCCGCGAAAGCGGTGGCGGGTCCTGCTTTGGGTTCGAATTTCAGGAAGTCGCCCTGGCCTTTGGTCGTCGCGACCAGCTGGGTAGTCTCGACCACGCCTTCGCCAAGGGCACTCACCACCTTGCAGTTTTTCGGGGTCACCACCGTGACTCCGGTAAAGTTGATTTGTCCTTCGCCGAAGGAGTAGTGTTCAAATTTTTCTTTTTCAACTTCAACTTTCTTGTTTTCCAACCAACCGCCGGATGTACTCGCCACGCCGGTCGCTTTGAGTTCGATCGGTATCGTCGCGACGGTCGCTTTCAGGAGCCCTGGTTCTGCTTCGGTTGTTTCGTTTGCCGTTTTTTCGTTCGTGAGTTTTGCGTGTGTTGTGACGTCTTGCGCGATTTCCACGTGCTCGAATTTCACCTTTTCGAGTTCTTTTTCATTGTTTTCCGTGGGTTTCGTGCAGTGTTCGTCGCTAAAGCCTTTTGTGGTTTTCACTCCGGGTTGTGCAACTTTCGCGCATGTGAACGCTGTTGTGCCTTTGGTTACCGCGCTGGCGCTCTGGGCTGCGAAGGCGCTGACCAGCAGCGCGCACAGCATGCAGACGCCGACGACGGCTCTACGTCCGATCATCTCTATGACTCTCCTTGTGTTGGTTCCGAGCGAGGCCAGGTGCCCCGCCTCCCGGCCACCCTGGCACGCATCGAGATGAACAGTCAAGTTTTTGAGAGCAATGTTTTCTATCTTTGCGACGCGACACTCAAACGGCGCCCAGCAGCGCTGCTGGGCGCCGTCGATGGTTTGATGGCAGGCGCTACTTGCCGTCTACGGTGTTTCGATTGTTGTCGCGCCACCGGGGAAGTAGGGGCCTTCGCTTCCTTTGATTCGGCCTTTGCCGGTTGTCTTCAATTCGACGCCCACTTTCGGGCCAACAATGCTTCCGAACCGCAGGGTTCCCTGCGCTGTGGTTCCTTCGTGGGTGTATTCGATTGTCGCCCCGTTCGGAGTGCCTTTGATGCTGCCGACGATTTTCACTTTCTGCGCCGCCGCGCACACGCCGCCGTTGTTCGCGATTTCGAATTCCGCGAACGCAGTGTTGGCCCCTGCTTTGGGTTCCAGCCTCCCGGCCATTTCCTGTCCTTTACCCGTACCCACTAGCTGGGTGGTTTCGACTTCTCCGGTTTTCGCCCCCTGGACGACTTTGCAGTTCGCCGGTTCCACGACGGTGACCCCGGTGTAGGTAGTCTTGCCTTCGCCGAACCCGTAGTGTTCTCCCGTCGTCGGGTCTTTCGTCTGCTGACCCACACCTTCGCCAAATGCTCCCGTCGCTTTCAGTTTGATCGGGATCGTAGCCACGGTTGCTTTGAGGAATAGAGCTGATGCTTCTTTTGTTTCGTTTTGAGTGCCTTCGTTGGTAGTGAACCCTTCGAATAGCGTGTTTTCGGGAACTTCGACGTGCCGGAAGGTCCCCGAGGGGCTGGATTTGGTGCAGTGCGCGTCGGAAAAGGCTTCTCCAACTGCTTTGTCGCCTTCGGCGGGAACCTTGCATGTAAAGCCTGTTGTGCCTTTGGTTACGGCACTGGCGCTCTGAGCTGCGAAGGCGCTGACCAGCAGCGCACACAGCATGCAGAGGCCCATGGTTGATCTACCTCGGTTCATCTCGAATTCCTCCCGTCAGTTGAATGCGGGGTGAGCCCCGCGCCTACCAGGGTGGACTGAACCGATGTGTAGATCAAGAAGGTTTGAGTATTCACACTTGGGACATCGTCTGATCCTGCAGGACCAGGCGGGTGAGGAAAGAGGGTGCATCCCGACTCGAGCCGGTCGTGACAAGTTCGGTCTGAACTAGGCGCCAGCAGGCCGAGATGGACGCTACCGCGGCGAGCTCGGCCTTGCGATCCGCCCTTGGCGCTTCGCGGCGCAGGCTTTCCGCGGCCCTCGTTATCAAGCGCTCCCGGCAACGAAGGCCGGCCGAGCCGGTGGCGAAGATGTCGATGAAGCCGAGGCGGGCAAGGAGGGGGCTCGAGGCGAGCTCGGTGCAGAAGCGGTCGGAGATCCGCTCGACGCGGTCGCGCCAGGTCGATCCGGCTTCGCCGGCCTGGACCGCGCGGCAGGCCGCGGCAACCGTGAGGGTCTCGATCGCGTCTAGGTAGCAGTCGGTGACCCCGCCATAGAGGGTGTCGAGCTGCCGGCGGGAGACTCCCGCCTCGCGACGGATGTCGGGGAGGTTCAGGGCCCAGAAGCCGTTTGTGAGACTGAGCTTCGCGACGGCGGCGAGGATGCGGCCGCGGTCACCGCCGATCGCCTCGAAGGCGGCGAAGCCGGGGTCCTTCTGTCCGGCCCGAGGGGGTAGGCGCCGCTTGGGTGGTCTCGAGGGGAGGTCTGAGGGCGGAATCGCTTCGAGGGCGTCGACGCTGTCGACCCAATTCGCCAAGTCGCCCTCCGTCAGCGGCAGCTCGCCGGCGCGGCCTTCAAGGACCTTCGTCCGCAGTACCCGCTCCACCCCCGCGACGATCGCCAGGCCGAGTGTCTGCGGAAAATCGTCCGGGCCTGCAGCCACCTGGCGTTCGACGCCGGCGGTCGCCGTCTCGATCTCGCGCAGCATCGCCGGCCCTCCGTCATAGCAGTCGATCAGAGCCATTCGCGCCGCTTGCGGGTCCGCGGCGGCGGAGTCCACGAGGACCTGGATCCAGGTGCGCAGCGCCGCCCCCCGATCCCGGCTCGTGGCTGTGGCCTCGGCGAGCTGCTCGGCCACCCAGCGCATGATCGAGCGGTAGGTAGCAGCGAAGCACTCTTCGACGTTGGCGAAATGGACGTAGAAGGTGCGGGTCGAGACGCCGGATGTTCGCGAGATGCCGCGGACGGTGAGGCCGTCGTAGCCGCGCTCGGCGGTGAGCTCGATTACGGCCGCAAAAAGGCGCGCGCGCTGATCCGCACGTACTTCATGGGACGAGTGGCCCGGGCCAGGCTTGAGCTTGGCGTAAAAGGACTTCCGTGGCCGGTTGGACGGGGTACGGCCCCCGGAAGCGACAGTCGGTCCCGCGGTCACACCACCCCGGTTTCTCGGGCCAAAGACAGCACTTAGATCTCCCCTCCACCCTCCTCTCGGGAGAAGTTTCCGAGAGGAATGAAGCGTTCTTATATGCGAACCGCGTTATACCAGAATGCTCAAAGAGATGCGAGTGATTGAAGGAATTCCGGCGGTCGAGGGCGTGGACGTATGCACGAACGCTGTATTGGTCTCAAGTTCGGCAGCCGGGGGCCGATTTCGGCTTGATGGAGCCAACGCAGGCGGGAACGGCTGACGACAGGGTGCGGGCGCCGCGGGCGCCCTCGGCGCGCCGGCGCTCGGCGCCGAGATGCGGGCGCTGGGCGAGGCATTGGAGGCGCAAGTCGACGAGGTCCTGGTGCTGACGGTCGAGCGGACGACCGGACAGGGGCACGAAATCGACCCGGCGGTGCAGGCGAGCTTCGAGCGCATCTACCGCACGGCGAGCGTCGCGGTCTCCGGCTGGATCGCAGGCGAGGCAGCGCGGCGATCGAGGCCGGGCGCGAAACGTGGGAGATCTTCGGCGAGCTAGCGTGGCACCGGGCGGCGCTGCTGAACGAGGTCGTCTGGCGCTGCTTCTGGTGGCGCACCACGATGGCCGAGTTCCTCGACCGCACCGCCGTGAGCTCGGCGTCGCCCCCGCAGGCGACGGCCGACGCCCGCAACCTGCTGCAGCTGAGCGTCGAGTTCAACCTGCTGCGGATGTGCGAGTGCTCACCGGCCGGCGGCGGCGCTCTTCATCGACCTCGACAACTTCAAGGACATCAACGACACGCTCGGCCACAGCGCCGGCGACGAACTGCTGCGCGCGGTCGCCGCCCGGCTCGACGGCGTCGTCCGCGACACCGACGCCCTCGGCCGGCTCGGCGGTGCTTGACGCTATGGCACCCCGTTCGAGATCGGGGCCGGCGAGAAGACCCGGGTCGTCGTCACCGCCAGCATCGGCATGGCGATCGCCGACGCGGACGGCACCGAGGAGTTCCTCCGCAGCTCGCACCTACACCCGAGTATGCAAGAGAATCCTTGACTTAACAGGGTGATTGGGATACACCCGGCGCGATGGGTGTGGAGGCCCCCACCGCTGATGGTGTTGAGGCGCGGGCGACGGCGGTGCCGACGTCCTCCCCGACCTGGGCGCGGCTCGAGGAACAGATCGAGTGGTACGACCGCAAAAGTGGCCATGCCCAGCGTTGGTTCAAGGGGCTGAAGATCGCCCAGATCGTCACCGCGGCGGCGATCCCGGTGATGGCGGGGAACTCGGCGCCGGCCTGGCTGGTCGGCGGCGCCGGGGCGCTGATCGTGGTGCTGGAGGGGCTGCAGCAGCTGCAGCAGTACCAGCAGAACTGGGCCTCCTACCGAGCCACCTGCGAGCGGCTCAAGCACGAGCGCTTCCTGTTCATGGCCACAGCCGGGCCCTACGCGGCGAGCCCCGGGTCGGAGGCGCTGCTCGCCGAGCGGGTCGAGGGGCTCGTCTCCCAGGAGCACGCCGCCTGGGTCTCGCAGCAGAAAGAGGCTGATGGGCAGCGCCACTGACACCCGCCAGCGGATCTTCATCTCCTACCGACGGGACGAAACGTCGGGGCATGCGGGCCGCATCTACGACGCGATGGTCGCCCGCTTCGGCGAGGACAACGTCTTCATGGACATCGACATGGCCCCCGGCGTCGACTTCGTCGAGCGGATCACCGACGTCGTCTCCAGCTGCACGGTGCTGATCGCGGTGATGGGCAGGACCTGGGCGGAGAACCCGGGTCCCGACGGCCAACCGCGTCTACGTGATGAAGCGGACTTCGTCCGGCTCGAGCTGGGGACCGCGATCCGCAACCCGGACGTGACCGTGATCCCGGCCCTGGTCGACAAGGCCCAGATGCCAAAAGCCGAGCAGCTGCCGGACGAGATGCGGCCGCTGGCCCGCCGCAACGCGCTCGAACTGAGCGACGGCCGCTGGCGCTACGACGTCGGCCGCCTCAACGACACCCTCGAAGAGCTGCTCGTCGGGCTGACCGGGCTCCCGACGCGGCCCGAGCCGGCGACGCCGCCGCCGACCCCCTTGCCGACGCCGGCGGCTCCTCCCCCACCCGCGCCACCCGCCGCCGCGGCCGTGACCCCGCGCACCTACGCGCTCCCAGACGCCGCCCGCCTGGTGATCGAAGGGATCCTCGTCGCCGCCGTCGTCGCCTTCCTCGCCCGCTGGGTGGCGGACCTGATCCCGACCGCTCCCAAGCCCGTCGAAGAACACAACATCGAGGATGCGGTCGCCGCGATCGCCCGGCGCACCACCGTCTGGGCGCTGACCGGCGCGGCGCTGGCGGTCTGGCTCGGAGCGCGAACCAGACGCACCGACATCGGCCGCTGCCTCCTGCTCGGCCTCGTGGTCGGCGCGATCGCCGGCGCCGTCGGCGGCGCGATCTACGCGATCCCGGTCAAGCTACCGGACGTCAATCTCGAAGGCGCCACCGAGGAAAACTGGGACACGCTGTCGCTGGCGGTGACCGGCGCCCTGCTCGGCGCCCTGCTCGGCACGCTCTGGCGAATACCCCGCCTCGCCGCCGGGCTCTTCACCGGGCTGGCAGCCGGCGCGGTGATCCAGGCGCTGCTCAACAGCGGCGAATGGAACCGGGTGAAGATGCCGGGCGTCGGCTTCAACTTCTCGGTTCGCGCCGGCTTCATCGTCGGCGCCGTCCTGCTCGTCCTCCTCCTGCTCGAACAGAGCCGCGCCGCGCCGCCGCCGGCCCATGACTTAGAAGGCCGCCGGTAATCCTCATTGCAGAGCGGTTTCCGACCTCTCTGTGACCACGATGCGACCTCAACCGATCACCTCCTTGACCTGCTCCATGCTGCGCCGCAGCGGGTGCGTGTAGCGCGAGATCATCGTCTCCACCCGGTGTCCCGCCATCTCCGCCAGATCGGCGCCGTTGACGCCGGCGGCGTGGAGATGGGTGACCCAGGAGTGCCGGCACTCGTGCGGCCTGACGTCGAGCCCGGAAGCGGCCTGGGCCGGCTCCCAGACGTCCCGGTAGAAGTTCCGCTCCCACCAGACCCGCCCGCTCGGGGTCGGGAAGAGGAGCTCGCCCCCACTATCCAAGAGCACGCGGCCGAGCATCGCCGCCAGCCCCGGCGGGCAGGGGACGAGCCGGTCGTGGTTCTTCTGCCGGCTCGAGCCGGCGAGGATCCGGCCTTCGTGGGCGCTGCCGCGGACCCGCAGCGACTCGCCGTCGAAGTCCCGGCGGCGCAGCGCCAGCACCTCCCCCAGGCGCAGGCCCGAGTCGGTGAAGGTCCGCAGCATCGGCTCGTAGTCGAGCGCCGGGTAGGGCCGGCCGGAACCGGGACGCCGCAGCCGCGCCCGCACCTCCGCCCGGGCGGCGGCGGCGAAGCCGTGCAGCTGCTCGAAGCTGTAGACGCGGACCTCGCGGCTGCGCTTGCGGGCCCGCGGATCGTCGGCGCGCACGCGCACGCCTTTGAACGGGTTGCCCTCGGCGAGCTCGTCGGTGATCGCGTCCTCGGCCAGGGCCGAGAGCGAGCGGAGGACGTTGGTGGCGCCGCTGCTGGCCCGGCCCTGGTCGCGCAGCATCGCGTCGACGAGGGCGAGGGCGTGGCGGCGGCGCAGCTCGTGCAGCGGCCACTCCCCCAGCGGCCGGCCCTCGATCTCGACTCCGAGCACCGCCCGCACCCGGCCGGCGTTGGTCTTGTTCGTCCGCGCCGAGCGCGGGTAGCGGGCCGGCCAGGTCTCGAGGTAACCGGCGAGCGTCTCCAGCCGGTCGGGCAGGGCGTAGGCCTCCTCGATCGCGCGCTGGGCGTCGCGGCGGCGGGCGAAGGTCGCGCTGCCCCGGTTCCAGGCCGGCTTCGCGTAGCGCCGCTTGCCGTCGCGGCCGGTGTAGCGCGCGACCCAGACCACGGCGCCGGACGGGTTGACCCGCCTGATCGGCCCCTCGCGACGACTCAAACTGCGCTCCGCTGGCGCCGCCGGCAGAGCCAGGAGTCGACGTCGGCGGGATCGATCCGCCGTGCCCGGCCGAAGTAGTAGGACGGCAGCTCGCCGGAGTTGAGCAGGTCGCGCACGTAGCGCGGCGAGAGCGAGAGGTAGCGGGCGAGGCTCTCGGTCGTGAAGAACGGCCGCGGCTCCCGGGCACCGCCGTTGCTCACAGGCACCCGTCCTCCTCCTCGAGCTCGGCGACGGGCGGCAGCATGATGAAGAGGCCGCGGAACCTGCCGTCGGCGCGGACCAGGTCGCCGAGCTGGTGGCCGTAGCGGCGCTCGGCGTGGGCGCGGACGACGTGCGCGGGAGCGCCGGGGACGGCGTGGGCGGCGAGGTAGAGGGCGCCACGGCTGACCCCGCGGCACTCGAGCGGCGCGATCCAGGTCGCGAAGGCGAACTCCGACAGCGAGGCCTGCATCTGCACCCGCACCTCGGCCCAGACCGCCTGCGCCTCGGCACTCGGCCGCAGGTCCGCCAGCAGCCGCTGCTCGCGGCGTCGCGTCGTCTCGGCGGCGAGGACCTCGACCGCGGCGAGGTCGCGCTTGCGGCGGGAGCCGCGGCGGGCACGCTCGATCCTCTCCTCGTTGCCGCTCACCGGCGCCGTCCCCCCTCGGGGGGGACCACAGGGGGGCGAGGGAGAGAAACGCCGTCGTCCCTCGGGATCGAGACCGGAGACCGGAGACCGAAGAGCCATCTGACCGCAGGCAGCTCGCCAGGGCCGGCGTATCCGGCCCGCTCCGCGATCGTTCTGCGCCGCCGCTGCCGCAGGCGTGCGACCGGGATGCGGACGGGATGCGATCGCCATGCGGTCGCCATGCGGTCGCGACGGGAACGCCATCGCCGCGCCATCCGCTCGCGGTGCGAACCCGATGCGGTCGCCATGCGCTCGCCATTCATTTCGCCACCGCCCCCCACCGGGCCCGGGCGCCGGCGCTGCCGGCGGCGCTCGCCACTTTGCTGCGCCGCCGCATTTCCTCGCGGATCGACTCCATCCGCGGGTTGACCAGGCGCCCCTCGCCATCCGGCCGCCAGCAGGCCTCCATCGCCTCCCAAATCGCGGCGAAGCGCCGCGGCGAGACGTGCAGGACCCGGGCCAGCTTGCGCTGGTCGGCGGGGATCCCCTGCTCGGTCCAGGCGACGCAGAGCAGGGTGATGTAGGCGCCGCGCTCCTCCAGGGTCATCGCCATCACCGGCGCGTCGGAGAGGAAATCGGTCGCGTAGAACTGGAACGCCGGCGGCGCATAGATGTCTGAGCCTCCGGAGCTCGCCATTCACGCGGCTTTTCCACCACGCCGGCATTCAGCCGGCTCGGGGCCGCGGCGGGTCCGGTCACGTACCCGCAGCTCGCGGGCGAAGTCCATCGCCTCGGCCCGGTCGGGCCGGGGCCGGCCCGAGGAGTCGGCCGCGTCCGGCGCCGCCAGCACCGCGAGAACCAACACGAGGAGAATCGCGCCGGCGAAGAGGCCGGCGAGGAGCAGCGGCAGCATCAGGCGACCTCCTCGCGATCCCAACCGAGCAGGTACTCGACGGTGACGTCGAGCTTTGCGGTCAACCGCTCGAGGTGCCTGGTCGGGATCAGGACGTCGCCCACCTCCCACCGACGGACCTGGGTCTCGCCGACGCCGACGTAGTCGGCGAGGCCGGCACGGCTGATGCCCGCGGCCGTGCGCAGCTCCTGAAGCCTGTTTCCGGTTTGCGTCAGCTTGACTTAATAAGTAAGCCTTGCAAGGAAGATTGTCAGGTTTGCCGCTAAGGCGAACTAGCCTGGTTCCGCAATGTCCGAGGTAATCCCGGCTCTGCGAGAGGTCCTGCGCGAGGCGCGCGAAGACGCGGGCCTCAACTTCGCCCAGGTGGCGGCCTTCACTGACAAGGGCGAGACGGTCTTCCGGCGCCTCGAGAACGGGACCGCCTCGCCGCGGATCAGCGAGATCGGCGAGTACGTCTCCGCCTACGAACAGGCGGTCAAGGCGAAGCCGCTGGAACTTTGGACGCGGGCGATCGACCGCGCCGCCGGCCCCACCACATTCATCGCGAGTCCTGGTCGTCGGACGAAACGAGCCGTAGCTGCGACCCAGGAGCTAGCGAGCGAGCGAGGTCGGCGAAAACAGCGGTCCAAGGGGAGTCGTCGGGCAAGCGGTTAGCGTGGTATGTAGCCGTCGCGGCCAGGTCTTGGACCGCGAGACTCTCCCTCCGTTCGACCTCCCTGCGCTCCACGGACCCCGTCCCCTCAAAAAAAGCCCAACACTGGGGGCATTCTGCGGCAAATGTGCCAAAGCTTGTGCGCGGAGCACAACTTGGGAGCACAATTGCTGATTAGTGGACCCAAGCGGTCCCAATTGGGAAAGAATCGTGGCCTAAAAAAGCAGCCCCCCGGCTAAGCCGAGGGGCTGCTTACTTTCCGCCGCGAGAGGGAGGCGGAAAGGCTCAGGGCGCCGGTCACTCCGGCCGGCGCCGAGCAGGGGTGGCAAAGTGCCGCTGCAAGGGGGTGACGATCGCCAGGCTCAGGGCTGGGACCCAGACCGGGAGCAGCTGCGCGGTCGCCGCTGCGATCACCGCCGCCTGAACCACGGCGAGAAAGACAACCGGCTCCGAGTAGAGGGCGCCGACGACGCCCTTCATCAGTAGGGCCTCGCGGCGCAGGAGACGTCGGCCCGCGTGCGCGTCTTCATCGCCACGCAGCCGCCGTCGGCCTGGCTCTCGCCGTCGGTCGGCGAGGTGTTGCCCTCGCCGGTGGGCACGTTGTCGCCGCTCGGCTTGGCGGCCGCAGTGACGACGTGAGCGCCGCCCCAGAGGACGAGCACGTCGCCTTCTTCGATCTGGTCGAAGGCGACCTCGCGGACGCCGTTGCGACCGGCCTTG
>Ga0307476_10002889_pt1 | contig 10177 bp, 11 predicted proteins | sample atmos_gasesECM2C_2_FD_203314 | JGI IMG/M metagenome (GOLD analysis project Ga0307476, IMG submission 203314) | Hardwood forest soil microbial communities from Morgan-Monroe State Forest, Indiana, United States - atmos_gasesECM2C_05 | ecosystem: Environmental > Terrestrial > Soil > Temperate...
ACGATCGCCGAAATGACCGAGGGAGACGCCCACGACGCAGTCGATCAGTACAGCAAGCAAGGGAAGATAGCCTACATTCATCTGCGCAACGTAGTGGGAAAAGTCCCGCACTATCGCGAAACTTTTATCGATGAGGGCCAGGTGGACATGGTGCGGATCCTGTCGATTCTGAAGCGCGATCATTTCGACGGTGTCATCATCCCCGACCACACTCCACAGATGTCGTGCGCGGCTCCCTGGCACGCGGGAATGGCTCACACCATTGGCTTCATCCTGGCCGTGAAAGCCATGCTGAAGTCTTCGAAAAGCGTGTCCAGCACAGAATCCACGCACCGAGGTGGATAAACTGACTTCTTCCTCCTCACCGCTGCATTCGTCCGCCTCATCGGCACCCCATTCTCGCGGACCGCTCTTCATCGCGATCAGCGTCTCGACGTTGGGCGGCCTGCTGTTCGGCTACGACAACATCGTGATCAGCGGTGCGATTGGCTATCTGAGCCGGTTGTTTCATCTCGACGCCGCCGGCACGGGATGGGCCGCCGGTTGCGCCTTGCTTGGCTGCATTGTCGGCTGCGCCTTCGCCGGTACGGTTGCCGATCATTTCGGCAAGAAGAAAGGTCTCGCGCTCTGCGCCGTCTGCTTCGCTCTTTCATCCGGAGGAATCCTCTTCGCATCCAGCCTTCACCAATTTGTCGTCTGGCGTCTGATCGGCGGCCTGGGCATCGGCGCAGCCTCGGTAATCTCTCCGAACTACATTGCCGAGATTGCTCCCACGCGCGTCCGCGGCCGCTGCGTGACGCTGTACCAGTTGGGCATCGTGGTCGGAATTCTGGCTGCGGTGTTCGTCAACATGCTCATTCAGCGCATGGGGGATGAAGCCTGGAATACCAACGTTGGCTGGCGCTGGATGTTTTTCGCCGGGATCGTACCCGCACTTCTGTTCGGCGGCATGATTCTGCCTGCCGTCGAGAGCCCACGCTGGCTGATGAAAATGGGCCGTCGCGAGCAAGCCATCCACGTCCTCACTCAGATCAACGACCCTGACAGCGCGCAGCGCGCGGCGGCTGAAATCGAAAATTCCCTGGTGATTGAAGAGGGCCACATCTCGGAATTATTCACCACCTTCCGCCGTCCCCTGCTGCTGGGCATCATGTTGGCGGGGTTGCAACAGATCAGCGGCATTACCCCGCTCTTCTCTTTTTTGTCGGAAATTTTTCGCTCGGCCGGAAGCGCGACCGGCCACGCTTTCTTTCAAACCGTCCTCGTCAGCCTAATCAACTTACTGTTCACGCTTTTTGCCCTCTGGCTGGTGGATCGCGTTGGCAGAAAGAGCCTCATCCTTGCCGGAACAACGTTGCAATGCCTGTCGTTTGCCCTGGCGGGCTGGTTCTATCACATACACGGCAGCGGCTTGGCTATTCTTGTTCTGGTCATGAGTTTCGTGGCGGGGCACGCTTTCGGCAACGGCGTGGCCTGTTGGGTCATCATCTCCGAAATCTATCCCACAAAAGTTCGCGGGCGCGGCATGTCGATCGCGACCACTGCACTTTGGCTGGTCGGCTATCTCGGCAATCAACTGTTTCCGATCATGCAAAAGAATCTCGGATCCGATGGTACCTTCTGGTGCTTCAGCGCCGGGGCTTTGTTGACGATCATTCTTGTTGCCTGGCTGATTCCAGAAACCAAGGGACGTTCACTGGAAGAGATCACTAGGTTTTGGAATCCGCAATTTCGAGAAGTTCCTACAAGCGCGAATTGACCTCACACGATGGAGGTCTTTACCATGACGCAATCGAACCAGCAATCTGCTCACGCTGCCGCTGACCACCCTTACTCTGGCCAAACCCTTCTCGGTGTGAGCCGGAGAATGCAATCAAGACTCTCGGCATGGCGGCAGGTGCTTTGCTGCTGCCCGTTGGATTTTCAAGCACGGCTTTCGCGACCAGATTACAAGCTAAAGGTCCAGCAAAGAATCCAAGACACCATGGACGAAGCGCTCACCGGTATTCACGTCACCAAAGAGAAGAGCAGTGTCTTCACCGATCCGAAAATGCTCGACGCGTTCGTCTACCAGAGGACCTATTTCGCCGGCCACTACAAAGGAGTACCCAGCGAAAACCTCAGCTCAATCTGGTGAACGAGCCGATCGTAACGCCGGCTACCGCGCAGATGGAAGAACTTAAGAAAGCCGGCAAATCAAACCGGAGAACTTCTTCAACGGAGAATTGGCGAGGAGCCGCGCGGCCGACTACACCCGCGTTGCCCGTGCGACCATCGAAGCGATTACAAAGCATGATCCGCAACGACCTCGTCGTCGTCACCGATAAGTACAAAGGTGGCACGGCTCCGATCCCGGCTTATTCGGCACCGCGGTCCTGCAGAGTTGCCATACCTACCATCCAGTACAGCTGACGCACTACAAGTGCGAGTGGGTGCGTGGTCTTCTATCTGGCAATGAATCTGGCAATGAATCCGTGTCCGCCTGGCCCATCAAGGACAGCAATGGTCTCACCGTCGACCGCGCCCAACTGGCGCGAACGTTCCGGCCGTTGGGCGAACTCGCGGCGCACTGGGTTCCCATTCACTTCGGCGAAATGGTTTGCTACAAGCACACTCCCCGGAAGTAGTCCCCAGTGGTTCGACGACACCTGGAGCGTGCTCGACGATCTGCGCTCCGGATGGGTGCTCTGGAATTTTCGCGGACCGTTCGGTGTTCTAGATACGCAGCGCGCCGGCACAAAGTTCGAAGACTGCCACGGCCACCAGCTCAACCGCGCGCTTCACGCCCTGCTGCAGAAAAAAATGAAGGAGTGGAGAGCGATCGACCACCTCGCAGGCATGCTCTCCTCTGCGTACTCCGCGGCATGTGTCTGCGAACTAAGCGGGTCAAAAGTTCTTGCGGGAGCGGAAGCCCAGGCTTACCGCCCGAATGCGCGGAACGAATTCTCAGCCTGGCCGACGACTTCCGTGGGAATGGCATACAACCCGCCAGCCAGTCGGTCTCCCGCGGGCGCATCGGCCTTTGCTGTGGTGACGTAAAGCGTCTTGCGATCGGCTCCGCCAAACGTGCAGGTCGTAATGTTCTGTACAGGCATTTCGACGACGCGTTCAATCTTTCCATCGGGCGCAACGCGAACGATACATCCGCCAAAGAACCGGCAATTCCAGAGATATCCTTCCGAGTCCATGGCCGACCCATCGGGCGCGCCCCGCTCGAAGCCCGCAAGAAATGGACGTTCATTTTCGATCGTGCCGCTCGAGGCATCGTAGTCGTATTGCCAGATCACGTTAGCGAGGCTGTCGCCGAAATAGAAGCGCCGGCGGTCCGGACTCCAGGTCAGAGTATTCGCGATTCCGATATCTCGTCGCCACACTGAGACTTTGGCATCCGGATCAAGTCGGAACAGCACGCCATCCTTCTCACCTGCTTCGCTCGAAGACCCATCAGGATTGACGTTGTTGCGCATGGTTCCCATCCACAGCGAACCCCGTGGATCCACGCGCGCATCGTTCAGCCGCACTGCGGGCCACCCCTCAAGACAAAACAGAGGCTCCTGCCGCGTATCTGTAGCCGGTTCCCACAAAATCACGCGCGATCCCAGAACGACCGCCAGCACCTCCGGTCGATCCGTCAACGTGAGCGCCGTTACCGGCTCATCGAAGAACCATGTGCGGACCGATTGATCCGCTGGCGTGAAGCGATGGATCAGGAAGCGGTTAATGTCGGTCCAATACACGGCGTCGTGCGCCGCATGCCAGACTGCGCCTTCGCCGCACACATCTCCGGTGGGCGCGACGCAAACAGGATCACCGACCATTCTTGAGTTCATTGCACACCTATGCCCGCGAGCAAGCCGCCGTCAACCAGATAATCGCCGCCTGTGCAGAATCCCGCCTTGTCCGAGACCAGAAATGCCGCTAACTCGGCCACTTCCTCGGGGGTGCCGATCCGTCCCATCGGATGCGCTTCGCCAAACCGCTCCATCACGGTCTCAGCGGGCAAGTCAGGTCCGAAATGCGCAGCGGCGCGAGCCAGCATCGGCGTGCGAATCGAGCCCGGGCTGATAGAGTTCACACGAATGTGATCCTTGGCATGGTCAAGCGCAAGCGCCCGCGTCAAACTGTGAACCGCGCCCTTGGACGCCGCATAAGCCACTACACCGCGCTGGCACGCATGACCTTGTACCGACGAAAGATTCACCATTGATCCCCCGCCTCGTTTTCTGATCTCGGGAATTCCAAAATGGGCCAGCAGAAAGATGCTGCCAACATTCACCGCCATACACCGATTCCAGGCATCGGGCTCGGTTTCGGCGGCGGTACCAAAGGGATGGATCGCCGCGGCATTGACGATGATATGCAGGCCGCCATGCGTTTTAACGGTCTTGGCAACGACCGACTTAACCTGCTCGGGCTGGCTCACGTCGCAAGTTTCCACAAGCAGCGATAATCCGCTTGCTTGCGCTTCCTGCTGCAGTTCATGGTTGGCTGACGACTCGATGCCACACGCTACCACGCTGCATCCGCCGGCGGCGAGGCGCTTTGCGATCGCCCGACCGATCCCCGTCGTGCCGGTAACGATCGCGACCTGGTTCTCAAATTCTTTCATATGCCTGGCTCCTTCTGGTGCATCGCAGCGGACCGCATCTGTCTTGGCGGATCGACGGCGCAAATTTACTCGGCTAACTCTGGCATGGCATACTTCAGCCCTTCCACCACTCCTCGCAATTCAGCGAGGCCCTTCAACCTGCCGACCAGCGAGTAACCCGGATTCACCTTCCGTCCGATGTCATCCGCCAACAAGTGCCCGTGATCGGGACGCATGGGAATCTCGCTGTCCAATCGGTTCTGCTTGCGCCGGCGCCCCTCCTCTTTTAACACAGCGCTGATCACGCCGACGATGTCTGAACTCCCGTGCAAATGTTCTGCCTCGTAAAACGAGCCGTCGGGCTCGCGCATCACCTGCCGAAGATGTACGAAATGAATGCGCGACGAAAATTCATCCACCATCCTAAGCAGATCATTATCGGCGCGTGAGCCGTAGGATCCCACACAAAGCGTCAATCCATTTGCCGCGGTATCAACTCCAGCGAGAATCGACCGCGCGTCCTCGGCGGTTGAGACAACGCGCGGCAGACCGAACAGTGGCCACGGCGGATCGTCGGGATGAATCGCGAGACGAACCCCGAGCTCTTCAGCGACTGGGGCTACCTCCCGCAAGAACGAAATGAGATGACCGCGCAAGTCGGATGCGGTCACATTTTTGTACTGCTCTATCGACTCCCGCAATGTCCCGCGGTCGTAGGATCCTTCGGCGCCGGGCAGTCCGGCAATGATGGTCTGCTCCAGTTGATTGCGGCGGCCCTCCGACATCGCCTCGAAACGCGCTCGCGCTGCCGCAACCTGCTCTACCGGGTAATCTCCTTCGGCGCCCAAACGTTGCAAAATGAATACGTCGTACGCGGCGAAATCACTCACGTCGAAGCGCAGGGCATATCCGGTGCTGGGTAATTGCCAGCGCAAGTCGGTGCGGGTCCAGTCGACGACCGGCATGAAGTTGTAGCAAACGATCTTTACGCCAGCCTGTACGATGGCCGACAAAGAGTCTTTCCAGGCGTCCGTGAATTGCCGAAACGGACCGCTCTGCAGCTTGATGGAATTGTGGATTGGAATACTTTCGACCACCGACCAAGTCAGTCCCGCCGCCTCGATCTCCGCCTTGCGCTTGAGAACTTCGTCGAGCGGCCAGACTTCCCCGCGGTAGAGATGATGCAGTGCCGAAACAACTCCGGTTGCTCCCGCCTGCCGGACATGGTCGAGCGAAACTGGGTCTTGCGGGCCAAACCACCGCCAGGTTTCTTTCACGCCGCTATCTTAAACCTTGGCTGAAACAGAAGAGGGATTCATGCTCGAATCGGCCATTCTGGATTAGACACGGAAACTGTTCCCGTTGGAAGATGAGTGCAGGAGTTTCAGAGGCTGAATGTCGATCCATCGTGAAAAGCGATCCAAGGCTGCGAAGGCCGCCATGTTCGATTACGGAGAAGTTTTGTGCCATCGGCCAACGGCAGAGGAAATGGCGCGCCGTGGGAGACCTGCCGTCTTCGCTCAACGGACAGGGCATAGAGAGGCGCACCACACTTGAGGGATTCAACTTTCCGGAGTTTATACGGAGCATCGTGGCCGAGGAGCAGCGACCTCGCAGAAAGGCACAGATCATCACCCTTCTTCGCGACGAAGTGGAGCGATGGGCAAAGTGGCTGGAAAGCCAATCCGACGAATTTCCCGCGGAGCGTGTCAAGGGTCCGTCCGGCATGATGCCGCCGACCAAAACCCCGCTTTGAGATGCTCCTGGGCACCAAGGAACACGAGATGCATCACCCCGGCCAACTGGTGCTGATCGAGCGGATGCTTGGCATCGTGCCTCACCTGACACGCCAGATGCAGGAGCGCATGGCAATGGCTTCCACCCTTCGGGCGCGCTAGGCTCCGATCTGCGGTTCACCTCTGAGTTCGTTGCCGACCTTCCGGGAATTAAGGACGACAAGTGTTTCCGACTACCTTATCCGACCGTTGGCATGAGAATGATCCGAGCTCAGGGGATTATGTCCTTGATCACGGCGCCGCCTTTCATCACGAACTTCACATTTTGCAAGACACTGATATCCACAAGAGGATTTCCGTCGACAGCGATCAAGTCGGCGAACTTGCCCGGTTCGATAGCTCCGACGCGGTCCTGCCAGCCCATCAAATCGGCTGCGTTGATCGTGGCGGCACGAATGGCCTCAAGAGGGGTCAGCCCTAGCTCTGTGGCCGTAACGATTTCATCGGCATTCTTGCCGTGTGCTTCTGTGCTTGCGGGGTCAAAGCCGTTCGCGATCTTCACACCTAGCTCGCGCGCAATGGCTATATTTTGTCGAGCGCGTTGCAAGGTATCTTCGAGGTATTTGCGTACTCGAGGGTTAGTCTCGGTTTTGAGACGATCGCGGAAGTGGCCTTTGGTGAGCACCCAGTACGCATGTTTCTCTTTCATCAGTTCAAGCGTCGCCCTCTCGGCGTTGTTGCCGTGCTCGATGGAATCGACTCCGGCATTCAGCGCGTTGCGGATGCCCTCTGGAGTATAGGCGTGTGCCGCCACTTTGAGACCTTGCTTGTGCGCTTCTTCTACCACGACCTGCATCTCCTCAGCGGTGAGCGTGGGGTGATCCCAGTCTGCGTAGACTTTGATTAAGTCGGCGCCATGACCGATCTGCTCGCGGGCAGCCCGTCGTGCCTCTTCCACTCCGCTCACCATCTGGGCGCCGGTAGGAAAATCGATCAAGTCCGCTGAGACTCCAAAAGGATTGTATTGACCGACGGCGGCGATCGCTCGTGTTGCGACCTGCATGCGGGGGCCTTCTGCGAGTCCCTGATTGATGGCATCACGGAGAGCGACGTCCGCGTAACCTGAGCCTTCGTTCTCAACATCACGAATGGTGGTGAATCCTGCTCGCAGTGTTATGCGCGCGTCGTATGCGCCTTCGAGGGCACGGAAGGCTTGCGATTTGGTGGCGAGGTTCAATGTGTATCCATCGGGACCGTTGGGGATGCGCGCCATGATATGTGTGTGGCAGTCGATCAGGCCGGGCAGTACCGTGAACTGACTGAGATCGATAAGCTTGGCATCCCTGGGAGCGTGCGGCTGAATATCGGCGAAACGGCCCGCTTCTTTAATGCGGTCGGCCTCGATCCAGATGGCCGCGTTCTCGACGTAACTTCCTTTGCCCACGTCAAGCAATTTCCCAGCCTTCACCACAATCGAGATGGGAGGCGGCTCAACCTGCGTTTGCGAAATTCCTAGTGCAGGACAGAGGGTGAGCAAAAGGGGACAGAGAAGGGTAAGCATTTTCATGCGGCACTAAGTATCACATTCAAGGACTAGGCACAAGCGGGCTCAACGGAGTTCGGTACTTGACAGGTCAGCCTGTGCGAATCCATCGCAGAAACTCCGGGATCAAGGGCTTTATGCGGAAGTCATCCGAACGCCGACGCTGGACCGATCGGTGGTTTTCGGCCAGGAGGCGTGCTAGCATGACTCGCAATTACGGCGCACGAGATCTGCCGTGATTTAATTACTCCGATGCCTGTGTAAGCTGAGAACGAAACAGACACCTCGACAGCAACGTTGCCGCCGGGCCGGGCAAGGTCATAGTATGATCTCAAAACGTTCTTTCATTTCCTCGGCTCAATTTCCGCACGGCGTTGGGCAGAGGAGAAGCTTTCATTTCAATGCACCATTTACGAGGCATTGGCAGAGCAGCTGCACTGTCAATGTGGAGTTCGTTCCTCTCCCTCTGCAAGGATGGGGTACCCTCTGTTGGAAATGGTGCAGGCAGGCATCACACTAAAGGTGGCCACCCGCCTTTCATGCGCCCAGATACACCCATCCTAAAAACGACTTAGACTCTGAAAAGACGTACTAATGACGGCCGGAGGTTTGGTGAAAAATCTTAACTACTGGTCCAAGTTCCAAGGTAACCCTTTTTGGAACCAGCCTTACACTAATGATCCGGCGAAGATGGCAATGATTGCCCAGGGAATGCAGTACGCACAAAATGGGTGCACGAGCACGAACTAAGTGAGGCTGATGAAGCGATTCCCGGCCAGCACTAAGCATATTATTCTCCTTCGCTGGCTTCTTGCGCTGAACGTTTTTCTTCTGTTCCTGTGTAGCGGATGCAATTTGGAGTCTGATGGCAAGCTAAAGGACGTATTCGACAAAAACATTGATGATTTCAAACGACTTGCGACCATGTCGGAACAGGACCGTCACGTTGTACGGATAGACTTCGATTTCACTGCGCTCGACACGGATTCCTCCTGGCCGCGAAAAGATTTGGGCTTCTCTAAGCAGCGATGGGAGGAATATCGCATTCTCTTTCGCAAGCTCGGAATCACAAGTGGCATTGGGCGTCAAAATGACGCTCCTCCGATAGTGTTTTTTTATGCCCAGTGCGAGGGCTCTGCAATTTCTAGAGATTGCAAAGGCTACGCCTATTCAGAAAAACCGATGAAACCAACGAAGGATAGTCTAAACCGGCTGGCTCCTGGGATCGCTTTTAAACCCTTGTCGCAGAACTGGTACCTCTTTCGTGACGGAGGATAAGTGAGTGTGGCGTGCGCTCCGCATGTCACTGCCACAGCACAATCCTGAACACTTCGAAAACAGGCGGATCCAGCCATAGCGAGGTGTGGTTTACTTCTCCACCGGAGTGCCGTACACGAGCGCGGAGAACGCGCCGTTCGCTGATCGCGTACCGGGGTCCGAACTGTCGTCCTCGTCCGCGAGGTAGGTGATGGTAACGTCGAGGGAGCGAGCGAGTGAACGCAGGGCGCTTTTGAGCCAGCGCCAGACCAATGGTGCATTAACGAAGATCTAGAGCACCTGGCACCCCAGCATTTGTCGTCGGATCCGCAGCACGGTATCAGGGGCCATGGCAATTTCCTCCTTGATTTGTTCGAACAACCAAAGCGAAGACCGGCCTTGCCGGCCCCGCTTCGTTACTTGTGGGTTTGTACGGCGGACGGAACCATATATTCGGGAAACTTTGTAGTCGTCCACCGCGGTATGGTCCCTCATTCATTCATGCAGCTTGTTCTTTGGAAGGTGCACGCTCCGTGTTGGCTCGCATTGATTTGACAAGGTCGGCCGACGACGCTCCTTCAAGCGACAATCCATAGCCAACTTCTCGCACGATACGCTCCTTCAACGGTTGAATGAAGTGGATGCGGGTGTTGCGGCGTGTCACTTCCGGGGCCTTCAGGTACAGTTCGGCCAATTCCCGTGCGCGACTGAGCGCCTTACCGTTCGGCACAACTTCCGCTACCACTCCCCATTCGTGTGCAGTACGCGCCGTCAGCGGTTGTGGGTTCAGCAGGAACGCCTCCGCTCGCCCCGCGCCCCCGCGATAACTCCAGGTGGTGAAAATTCCGTCGCCGGGCGCAACGCCCTGGGAGAAGTGGGCCACATCCTGGAAGGTCGCGCCATCTGCCGCTACAATTACGCTGGCAAGTAGCGCATAGTCTGAATGCACGTGGGCGCGTCCTTCGATAGCCGCGATGACTGGGACGCGTATGTTGGCGATATTTTCCAGCACCTGAACGCCTTCGTCGTGAACCTGGCTCCAAACGCCGGGAT
>Ga0307476_10002890_pt1 | contig 10175 bp, 6 predicted proteins | sample atmos_gasesECM2C_2_FD_203314 | JGI IMG/M metagenome (GOLD analysis project Ga0307476, IMG submission 203314) | Hardwood forest soil microbial communities from Morgan-Monroe State Forest, Indiana, United States - atmos_gasesECM2C_05 | ecosystem: Environmental > Terrestrial > Soil > Temperate...
GGTGTGGGCCCCGGTGAGTGTGTGGCCCTGCTGTTTACCCGGTCGGCTGAGGCGATCGTGGCGATGGTGGCGGTGCTGAAGACCGGGGCGGCCTATCTGCCGATCGACCCGGCGCTGCCGGCGGCCCGGATCGGGTTCATGGTGTCCGATGCCGGGCCGGTCGCCGCGATCACCACCGCCGGATTGGCCGACAGGCTGGACGGGTCTAGCCTGCCGGTCATCGATGTCGATGACCCCCGCATTAACTCCGAGCCCACAACGGCGCTGCCGGACCCGGCTGCTGACGATCTCGCTTACATTATGTACACCTCGGGCACCACCGGTGTCCCCAAGGGGGTGGCGGTCACCCATCACAACGTGACCCAGCTGATCGAGGCACTGCATGCAATCCTGCCAGCGGCAGGTGCGTGGTCACAGTGGCACTCCTACAGCTTCGACGCCTCGGTCCAGCAGATCTTTGGTGCGCTGCTCGGCGGCGGGCGTCTGGTGGTGGTGCCCGAGTTGGTTGCGGCCTCCCCGAAAGACTTCCACGCCTTGCTGATCAGCGAACGCGTCAGCGTGCTCGCCCAGACTCCCTCGGCGGCGGCGATGCTTTCCCCTGAGGGGTTGGAGTCGATGGCCCTGCTGGTGGGGGCCGAGCCCTGCCCGATTGAGGTTGTGGATCGGTGGGCGCCGGGGCGGGTGATGATCAACGCCTACGGCCCGACCGAGACCACGATTGATGTGACCTTCAGCGCGCCGCTGACACCTGGGCCGGGGGCGCCGCCGATCGGTGCGCCGGTGCCCGGAGCGGCGTTGTTTGTGCTGGACGGCTGGTTGCGTCCGGTGCCGGCGGGGGTGGTGGGGGAGTTGTATGTGGCCGGTCGCGGCGTGGGGGTGGGGTATGTGCGGCGGGCGGGGTTGACCGGGTCGCGGTTTGTGGCGTGTCCGTTCGGCGGCGCGGAAGCGCCGGGAACACGTATGTATCGCAGCGGGGATCTGGTGTGGTGGGGCGCCGATGGGCAGCTGCGGTATGTGGGGCGCGCCGATGAGCAGGTCAAGATCCGCGGGTATCGCATCGAACTGGGTGAGATTCAGGCAGTGCTGACGGCCCATCCCCGGGTGGGGCAGGCGGCAGTCACCGCCCACACGCTCGCGGGTGCCGTCGAGGGTGTTAGCGACACGCTGTTGGTGGGCTATGCAGTGCTGGATCGGGAGATGATGCTGGTTCGGGAGCCGGAGCGAGAAGCGCAGCTCGTTGAGCAGTGGCAAGGAGTGTATGACACCCAATATTCGGGGTTGATGTTCACGGCGGGCGCGCCGACAGAATTAGAGGAGGATTTCGGGGGCTGGAACAGCAGTTACACCGGGGCGCCGATCCCGCTGGAGCAGATGCGGGAATGGCGCGCGGCTGCGGTGAATCGAATCATGGCCCTGCAGCCGCGGCGGGTGTTGGAGATCGGGGTGGGTTCGGGGCTATTGCTTGCGCAGCTGGCCCCGGACTGTGTCGAGTATTGGGGCACGGACTTCTCCGCGCCGACGATCCAGACACTGCAGGCGGCGGTGGCATCGCGGTCGTGGGGTGATCGCGTGCGGTTGCGGGTGCAGCGCGCGGATGTGGCTGATGGGTTGCCGGAGGGGCATTTCGATGTGGTGGTGCTCAACTCGGTCGTCCAGTACTTCCCGAGCGCGGGGTATCTGACCGATGTGCTGGCCGTGGCGACGCGATTGCTGGCACCGGGCGGGGCGTTGTTTATCGGCGACGTGCGCAACCTGTCGTTGCTGCGGGCGTTCACCACCGGAATGTTGTGCGCCGATTCCGCCGGTGCTGAGCACACGGCCGCGGTGGTGCGTGAGCGGGTGCGCCGGGAAATGCTTGCCGAGCAGGAACTGCTGTTGGCGCCTGAGTTCTTTGCGGCTTTGCCGCAGCAGCTTCCCGACATCGCCGCGGTGGAGGTCCAGCTCAAGCAGATGGGTGCGGTCAACGAACTCAGCGGTTACCGATACGAGGTGGTGCTGCGGAAGGCGCCGGTGCCGGTGCGGTCGGTGGCGCACCTGCGGTCCGAACCGTGGCAGCGGTTCGAAAGCCTGGCCAGGCTGGGCGAATATCTGCAGTCGCAGCAGCTGCCGGAGCTGCGCGTCACCGGGGTGCCGCATGCCGGGATATGGCCCGATGTGGCGCTGGCGCAGGCGCTGGCCCAGGCCGGTGATCGGGTGCCCGTCAGCCAGTTGCGCGCCGGCATGTCCACTCTCGATGCGGTGTTGCCGCACCAATGTCATCTGCTGGGCCAGCAACTGGGATACGCCACAGCGGTGACCTGGTCGCCGACCGCTGGGCTGGTGGACCTCATCTACACCCACGCCACCGAACCGCCTCATGACGATCCGCTCCCGGCGCTGTCGGATCTCTACCTGCCCACCACACGGGTCGGTTCCCTGGCCGGGTATGTCAACGACCCGTCGGCGATCGAACGGGGGGCTGAGCTGCGCGGCTTTGTGGCTGACCGGTTGCCGGAATACATGGTGCCGGCGGCGATCATGGTGGTGGAGTCGCTGCCATTGACGGTCAACGGCAAACTTGATCGGCGGGCGTTGCCGGCCCCGCAGTTCATCAGCGCGGCGGCGTATCGGGCGCCGCGTGATCAACGGGAACAGGTGTTGGCCGCTCTGTTCGGCGAAGTTCTCGCGGTGACGCGGGTCGGCATCGATGAGTCGTTTTTCGACCTGGGTGGGCATTCACTGTCTGCGACACGGCTGATAGCGCGGGTGCGGGCTGAACTGGGTGTCGAGGTCCCGATCCGGGCGTTTTTCGACGCGTCCACCGTGGCCGGGTTGGCCGAATGGATGAGGGCGCACGCCAGGGAATGGGCGGGGGCAGCGTTGACCGCCCAACAGCGGCCCGCGGTGGTGCCGTTGTCGTTTGCCCAGCAGCGGTTGTGGTTCCTTGACCAGTTGCAGGGGCCCTCACCGGTGTACAACATGCCGACCGCTTATCGGATCAGCGGGGCGCTGGATGCCGACGCGTTGGGTGCGGCGCTGGCCGATGTGGTGGGCCGCCACGAGAGCCTGCGCACATTGTTCCCTGCGGTCGAAGGGATCCCCCAGCAGCTGGTGGTGCCCGTCGAGCGGGCCGACTTGGGTTGGCAGGTCGTTGATGCCAGCGGCTGGCCGGCGGCGCGGCTGGAGGAGGCGATCGGCGCGGCGGTACGTCACAGTTTTGATCTGGCCACCGAGATCCCATTGCGGGCACAGCTTTTCCGCGTCGCCGAGGACGAACACGTGCTGGTGGCCGTGGTCCACCATATCGCCGCCGACGGCTGGTCGATCAGCCCGTTGGTGCGCGATCTCGGCGAGGCGTATCGGGCGCGGCTGGAGGGCCGGGCCCCGGGCTGGGCGCCGTTGCCGGTGCAGTATGTGGATTACACGCTGTGGCAGCGCGCGCAGCTGGGTGATCTCGACGACGGCGACAGCCGCATCGCCGCGCAGCTGGCCTACTGGGAGCAGGCCCTGGCCGGGCTGCCCGAGCGGCTGCAGCTTCCCACCGATCGGGCTTATCCGCCGGTGGCCGATTACCGCGGGGCCAGTGTGGCGGTGGACTGGCCGGCGGGGCTGCAGCAGCGGGTGCGTGAGGTGGCCCGCGAGCACAACGCGACCAGCTTCATGGTGGTTCAGGCGGCCCTGGCGGTGCTGCTGTCGAAGATCAGCGCCAGTTCTGACGTGGCGGTGGGGATCGCGATCGCCGGGCGCGGTGATCCTGCCCTCGATGAGCTGGTGGGGTTTTTCGTCAACACCTTGGTGCTGCGGGTGGATTTGGCCGGGAATCCGACCGTTGCCGAGTTGCTGGCCCGGGTGCGAGCGCGCGGCCTGACCGCCTACGACCATCAAGACGTGCCCTTTGAGGTGCTGGTCGAGCGGCTCAACCCCACCCGAAGCCTGACCCATCACCCGCTGGTGCAGGTGATGTTGGCCTGGCAGAACCTGCCCGGGGATACCGCCGCCGAGTCGGCATTGGGTGATGTGCGGGCTACACCGCTGCCGACCGACACCCACACCGCCCGGATGGATCTGGCGTTTACGCTGGCCGAACGCTTCACCGAGGCCGGCGAGCCCGCCGGGATTTCCGGGGCGGTGGAATTCCGCACCGACGTGTTCGACACCGACAGAATCGAAACACTGATCGAGCGGCTACAGCGGGTGTTGATGGCTATGACCGCCGACACCACCCAGAGGTTGTCATCGATGGATTTGTTGGATGCTGGTGAGCGCGCCCGCCTGGATCAGATCGGTAACCGGGCGGTGTTGACCGAGTCGGCGAGCGCGCCGGTGTCGATTCCGGTGTTGTTCGCCGTGCAGGTGGCACGCACACCCGAGGCGGTGGCGGTGACCTTCGAGGGCCGCTCGATGACCTATCGCGAGCTTGATGAGGCCGCTAACCGGTTGGCGCACCTCCTGGCCGCTCGTGGTGTCGGCCCGGGGCAGTGTGTGGCGCTGCTGGTGGAGCGCTCAGCGCAGGCGGTCGTGGCGATGCTGGCGGTGCTCAAGACCGGGGCGGCCTATCTGGCGATCGACCCGGTGGTGCCGGCGGCGCGGATGCAGTTCATGGTGGCCGATGCCGCGCCGATCGCCGCTCTCACCACCGCTGGTTTGGGCTCGCGGCTGGACGGGTGTGACCTGCTGGTCATCGATGTCGACGATCCTCGCATCGACAGCTACCCCGGCACCGCGTTGCCGGCGCCGGCAGCCGATGACATTGCCTACCTCATCTACACCTCCGGCACCACCGGCACGCCCAAGGGGGTTGCCATCAGCCACCGCAACCTGACCCACCTGGCGGAGTCCATGCCGCCGGATCTGCCGGCAGCGCAGGTGTGGACGCAGTGCCACTCGTATGCCTTCGACTTCTCGGTGTGGGAGATTTGGGCTGCGTTGTTGGGTGGTGGGCGGCTGGTGGTGGTGCCCGAGTCGGCGGCCGGTTCACCGGAGGATTTCCACGCGTTGCTGGTTGCTGAACAGGTCAACGTGCTGACTCAAACCCCCTCTGCGGTGGCGGCGTTGTCGGCTGAGGGGCTGGAGTCGGCGGCGTTGCTGCTCGGCGGTGAGGCCTGCCCGGCTGAGGTGGCGGAGCGGTGGACGCCGGGGCGGGTGGTGATCAACGCCTACGGTCCGACCGAGGCCACGGTGTATGCGTCGATGAGTGCGCCGCTGGTCGCGGGCTCGGATGCGGTGCCGATCGGTGCGCCGGTGTCGACCGCGGCGTTGTTTGTGCTAGATCAGTGGTTGCGCCCGGTGCCCGCTGGTGTGATGGGTGAGTTGTATGTGGCCGGTCGCGGCGTGGCCGTCGGGTATGTGGGCCGGGCGGGGTTGACCGGGTCGCGATTTGTGGCGTGTCCGTTCGGCGGCGCGGAAGCGCCGGGAACACGTATGTATCGCACCGGGGATCTGGTGTGCTGGGGCGCCGATGGGCAGCTAGCCTATCTGGGGCGCGCCGATGAGCAGGTCAAGATCCGCGGCTATCGCGTCGAACTCGGCGAGATTCAGGCCGCCCTGACCGGGCTGGACGGGGTCAAGCAGGCGGTGGTGATCGCCCGCGAGGACCGCCCCGGCGATAAGCGGCTGGTGGGCTATGTCGTCGGGGTGACCGGGAGGCTAGATCCGGCCGGGATCCGCGCCGCGCTGGCCGATCGGCTGCCGGCCTACATGGTGCCGGCCGCGGTGGTGGTGGTCGACACGCTGCCGTTGACACCCAACGGCAAGCTGGACAAACGCGCCCTGCCGGCACCCGAATACACCGATGCCGGTCGGTACCGGGCCCCGGCCACCCCGGTCGAGGAGATCCTGGTCGGCATCTACGCCCGGGTGCTGGGGATCGAGCGGGTCGGGGTCGATGACTCATTCTTCGATCTGGGCGGGGACTCACTATTAGCAATGCGGGTGATCGCCGCGGTCAATACCAGCCTGGATACCCACCTTGCGGTGCGCACCTTGCTCTTGGCGCCGTCCGTGCGAAGCCTGAGCCAGCAGTTGGGCAGGCATGACAGCACGATGGAAGTGGTGCCGGTTGAGGTCATCAAGGAGGGTACGGGTGTTCCGCTGTGCTGTATTCATGACGGTTTCGGGCTGAGCTGGTCATATCGGGCTCTGGGCAATTATTTGGATTGCCCGATTATCGGAATTAACCAAATCCCGCAAAACGGCGAACCTGAACCTGCATCGATTCGTAGCATGGCGGCAAGCTATGCAGACAGGCTCCAAGCGGTTTATCCTGACGGGCCGTATAAGCTTCTCGGGTGGTCTTTTGGGGGCGTGGTAGCCCATGAGCTCGCCATTGAGCTTCAGCGACGCGGATGCGAAGTCCAACGCCTTGTACTGCTAGACGTTACATTCATCGCGAAGATGGTCGTAGGAATCAGCGCTAACCGGCTCATCGCAAGAACTCAAGCCTTAGCCAAGAGTCAAGTCCTAGAATACATCTTGCGAACCAATGGTATAGATATTCCAACACAATTGAGAACTCTTACCTACCGTCAGGTAGAGGAATTAATTCACCAACGAGAAGCAGTGGAGTTTGCTTTTCCGCCCCAACCGTTGTTCCAGTTCATGGTTCACAGTGTTAATATTAACCAACACTATCTCCTGAAACACAGCCCTAATGTCTTCGATGGCGATGTGGTCATATTCTCCGCTGCACGTGGCCTCAGAACGTGGTCACCATGGCGACGAATGCTAACCCGAATGGTTGCCCGATCCTCTCCGCAACGTTGGCGACGTTACGTTGCCGGCAACATTACAGCCTACTCGATCGAGTGCACACATTATGAAATGTTGACCATCAGACGGCTGAATATGTATGGTGAACAGCTCAACATTTTATTAGAAACTTAAGAAGGTTGATGATCGCCGAGTGATTTCGCGTTAGGTTTTCACGCATTCCTGGTATAATATCGTTTCTGAAAGAGGGGGAACGGGCGCCGCATAAGGCAGCCAGGCTCTTGGCCACTAGCTCAAAAGCTGCCCATGCCCTTGGCCACCAGCGCGACCCCAATCAGTGCGAACAGGGCTATGAGGATCTGCCGACGGTAAGGCTGCAGCACTCGGTCGTGCACCGCTCGCAGTACCGCTTGGGTTTTCGCCGGCGTGACTAGATAGCTGACGAGGATGATCTCGACAACCGCAAGCATCACGACCACGAACGCGATGACGGCGCTGACCTGCGTGCCGATCGCGACTCCCGCGGTCGCGATGGTAGTGACTGCGAATAGAAGCGCAGAGGGTGGGGGCCCCGATAGGGCGCCGATCACGAACGCGACCCACAAGGATCCGTTTTCCCACGCATCGCGGAGGCCGCCGCGCAGCCGCAGGATTTCAGATCCGGCCTCGGTCGCCGCATCCGCCCGGCCCTCCAGCCGCGAGATTGCGGTCGGTGTATCCGAGTCCAACACCAGGGTCGACGTGTTGCCGCCCGCTGTAGGCAGATGTGCCCGCTCCCGCGCCGAGAAGCGCACTGTCATCACCGCAGTGATCGCTAGCGCGAGCACACCTACGCCGATTTGAATATACGCGACGGTGGAGCTTGCGACCGTGCCCGGGGTGGCCAAATCACGCAAAAAAGATGTAAACGTTGGAAAGAAGTCCAGCACCATCAGCGGAGCCAGCAGGGTGGAAACACTCGCTATTACGCAGCCGATCCAGTAGGCGAGCACGTTTTGCACGGGCCGTGGCCGGCAGATAACGAGAAGGATGACCCCGAAACGCACCGGGTCGAGGCTTACCAGGAGCGCCACCAGCAGCAATGAGCTCCACATTGCCGGAACACTACCTTGTTGGCGCACGATTCCGCGCGAAACCGCGATATGCCTTTCTATCAAAAACGGTCTGCAACGGCTCGCCGGTCGAGAGCGTTATCGGCACGCGGAGTATCAACTCAAGCGTGAAATCTTCGCTGATCATTGCGTCCACCGCAGCGGCATCGCCACGGTCTGCCGCCTGCAAAAGCTCCTTTGCTCTCTGCTTCTGCTGCTCTCCTGTCATGGTGCTCCTCGGCGGACGCGGTTAGGAGTTAGCCGGCGGGGTGAAGTACTCGCGCCAAGCCGTGATCTTTTGATCCTGTACTTCGTAAGCCCCCATAACGCGTGTGTCCATCTTCTTCCCATTCACGATCCAGTGATCATCGCGCTCCATCAGCACGACATCCCGGTCGACTGCTAGGTAGAGGATCTCGAGGTCGACACAGGTTCCGCGGCTGAAGTAGGCCTCGATGGTCTTTCGGATCGTGTCGCGGCCTGCGAGCACCGGGTAGGAGGGGCCGGTGTCAAACACAGCGTCCTCGGCGAAGTGACTCATGACATCGTCGACATCGTTACGACCCCATGCGGCCATCTCGGCCCGCACGATTTCCTCAGGGCTCATCGCTTCCGTCCTCTCAGGAATAGCGAGCGTCATCGTGGGTGACGCTAATTCAGCTTGAAACGACTCGGAGTCGTTTCACGGTCACCGTTCCCCTAACCTCTACTGTTTCGTCATGTTCGCTGTCGCTTAGGCGCTGTCAGAGCGGCGATTGCGTATCCACGACCCGGCCTAGCCTTGCACCATGCCCGCAGTCGGCGAGCTGGTCCGCTGCACCGATGGGTCGTGGATGATCCGGCCTCCCGAGCGGTGCCCACGCCGGCATCGGCTCCGCGCCAGGTCGCGGATCTCCTGCGGGTCCTGGGTAACCTCAATGCGGTACCAGTCGACTTAACGTCCATGATGATGGAGAAGGTTTTCTGGCTCATCGTGTCGAGCTTTTCCGTTGCGTTCATCGTCACCGTCGTAGCGGGGCCGGTGGTGACTGTCGTCGCTTGCGCGGGGCTGTTGATTGTCATACACGCGGAAGCACGCGGAGTCTGGAGCATGTTCTTTGTGTTTATCGTCACCGCCGCAGCGGGGCCGGTGGTGGCCGTCGTCGGTTGCGCCGGGGTGTTGATTTACGCGCTAGCGGAGGTACTCGGAGGCGCGGTGAGCCGCGCCGAGGCCGCAGAAGCCGACGCAGAAGCCAAGGCGGGCGCTGCAGAAGCAGCAATTGCAGAAGCCGAGGCAGTGGTAGCGGCGGCCCGACTACGCCTGCTCGGAGGAGCCGCTTCCTGACCCTCATCGGCCCCGTAGTGCGGCCCCGCCTGACAGTCAGGTCATATCTAGGTCACGGAACCGTATTAGCAGGACTAACTATATGCTTTTACCTGCAACAACTCGAAGTCAGCATCGAGACCGGGCTCAAAGCCGCGGAGAAGCTTCAGAGCGTCCTCGGCGCCGGTGACACCGGTGCCGAAATCCTGCGGATGCGGGTGCAGATGGGCCGGGTCATCGACGCGATGAAGGCCACGGTGCCCGAGCATATGTGGGCCGAGATCGTCGCCAGGCTCAACGAGCCTGGCCCGGGCAGGCTTGACGTGCCCGGCCCGGGAGCTGCCCAGCCTCGGGAAGCGTTCGATCCCGACGAGGAGGACGACGAGGACGATGACGAGCCGTTCGATCCCGGTGGCGACGGTGACGATGACGACTTCTGACCGACTCCGCCGGCAGCCGAGAATGTGACCGGCCAGCGTTCTCCCGGTCGGCCTCGGCGCCGGGGTAGTGCGAGATGCGCGGTACTTACGCGGAGATACGCGGTACTTACTCGGACTTACTTAGTCCGGCCCCTCCGGGTACTTCGCGTACCGGCCGAGTTCTGACGACACTCTTGACGACAACGATGACGACAACCCCTGCTCCAGCGACGTCGACTACAGGGCATTTCTCGTGACTTCGTGCCTGTTCAGGGTGCGCGCCTGCTCCTGGCAGTGTGGGGGTCAGGGGTTCGAGTCCCCTTAGCTCCACAAGAGCAACCCCAGGCCATATGGCCTGGGGTTTTTTGCTGAGAGGGTCCAGCGAGTGGCCAAATATCCTAACTCTGTCCTATCGCTGGTGTCGCGAACACCGCCGATGCAGCGGTCAGGCGGTCGTCGGTGACCCGTCCATAGACGGCCTGAGTCATGCGCTCGGTGTGACCGCTGGCTCGCCCTCGACGGCCGCCCGCTGTTCAAGGGCAACGGTTGGCTTCTACGAGGCGATCAAGGCGGCGTCGCACTGGATGACCCGCGCGCACCAGTAGCCGGGCTCCAGTACTTCCGACTCGCAGCGGGCGATCCGCCAGGTGCGCGGCCACATTCTCCCCTGACTAG
>Ga0307476_10002891_pt1 | contig 10172 bp, 9 predicted proteins | sample atmos_gasesECM2C_2_FD_203314 | JGI IMG/M metagenome (GOLD analysis project Ga0307476, IMG submission 203314) | Hardwood forest soil microbial communities from Morgan-Monroe State Forest, Indiana, United States - atmos_gasesECM2C_05 | ecosystem: Environmental > Terrestrial > Soil > Temperate...
CCGCGACCGCCATGCTGATTGGTGCCGGTAACGCCATCTGCGGAGCCGCGGCGATCATGGCCACCGAGCCGCTGATCCGCGCCAAGGCGGAGCAGGTCACGGTGGCGATCTCGACTGTCGTCGTGTTTGGTACGCTGGCGATCTTTCTCTACCCGACACTCTACGCGCTCAACCTCCACTGGCACTGGTTGCCAGTCGGGTCACGGGCATTTGGCATCTATGCGGGCTCGACCATCCACGAAGTCGCACAGGTATTCGCCGCCGGGCGCTCCATCAGTGTGGAGACGGCCAACACCGCAGTCATTACCAAAATGGTGCGGGTGATGTTGCTCGCGCCGTTCCTGATCGCGCTCTCGGGCTGGCTGGCGCGTACGAGCGCGAGCAGGAGGGCCATCGCCGGGCACGATGCCGCGCCGCGGAAGCTGGCGATCCCCTGGTTCGCTTTGGCTTTCGTGGCCATGATTCTCTTCAACTCGCTTGCTCTGCTGCCTCGGCCCTGGGTCGCGGCAGCGGTCGATCTGGATACGTTCCTGCTTGCCATGGCCATGGGCGCGCTGGGGCTCACGACCCATCTGTCCGCAATCCGCAAGGCCGGTCCCCAGCCGCTGCTGCTCGGCGCGTTGTTGTTCGTGTGGCTGGTGGCTGGCGGCGCGCTCGTCAACCGTCTGGTGGTGGGCTAAAGCGGTATTGTGTCCGCGCGTGGCACGGGTCGATGTGGGAGCATGCGGGCCACAAGCGATCGAACGCGCTCGTAACCATGCTGTGGACTCTCCTCTCGCTGGCTTGCCTTTATTGCGTGTTTCGTGAGGTCGCCTCGTCCATCGTCGCCCCTCCGGGCTTTGACGTGCCGCGGCCGATCTACAAGCCCTATCTCGTCACCATGGTGGTCCTCGCCGCAGTGTTTGCCTGGCCGCCGCTTCACAGGTGGCATTTTGAAAGGTTCTTATCCGACAGGGCGACCGAGCTCGCTGACGACCATCCGGCCCGGGTTCATTGCAGCACCATGTTCGATACGATATTCGACCCGGAAGTGCTCGCCGCGGGTCACGCCGACCCCCGGACGGGGAGAATCGTCATTCAGCCGCCGGGGTGCAGCACGTTGAGCTCCTATCTAAGGCATCCGCAGCGGGCAAGCGAGCATGAGCTCTGGAGTCTTGGTCTCTTCACCCACGAGAGCATGCACGTCCGAGGCGAGCTCGACGAAGCACGCACCGAGTGCGAGGCCGTACAGCGAAACTATCGCGCCGCAAAGCTGTTGGGAGTTCCTGATCGCATTGCGAAGCAAAACGCGCTCGAGTACTACAGGATCATCTACCGGCGACGCGGCCAACTCGGCCCGATGCAGGCCCAATATTATTCGAGCGAATGCGCGCCGGGCAAAGGCATGGACGAGCATCTGAGCGATTCGACCTGGGCCGATTCCTGATCATTTCTGTGATGCGTGCGCGCGCTCGCGCGCCGGCGCCTCGATCGGCGGAACCCGGCAGGTCGGTGCGCTCGCACGGTCAGAAGAACACAGGAAACTTTCAGTGTTTCAGAGACGCGCATTTCGGTACTGGTTTGGTTCGGCCGTACAGTCAGATGCTTGGTTGGTGCTCGATGGCGCAGCGCAGGTTTCGCTGGAACACGTCGCTGCGCGAAAGCAGCGGAAGCAGCTTGCTCCTGAGCCCGAGCAGCCCCCGAGGCCACCGTGTGCCGACCATCCCATATAGATAAGAGACTCTCTGGGTCCGTGTAACGTACGGCTTCTCGCTCCGCTCCCAAAGCTGCAATGCATCCGTTACATCGCCCTTGGTGGCTAGTGCGCGGCTCAACACCACCGCGCTTACGATCGAGACCCCGGCGCCCTGGCCCAGATTGGGAGTCATTCCGTGCGCTGCGTCGCCGACCAGGCAGACGCGCCCTTTGAACCACGAAGAGCACGTGACGTTGAAGAACGGGCGCCAATTCTCCGGAGGATCAGCTGGCAGCCGCTCGAGATAATCCCTATAGGGCCCATGTGACTCAGCCCAGGTCTGCAGGTTGAACGGCTGCTGCATACGGCCGGCAAGGTCGCTTGCCGGGCAGCATACAAAGAGGTAGTGCTGATCGCGGCTGGCGGGCGCGATGCCGATGCGACGGCCGGCATTCCACATCTCGACGCGACGTGTGTTCACGCTGTCTGTGGGCTTACGCTGAATGAGATGACGTCCACAACCGTCCGGCAGCTCGACGACGCGTGTGGCGAGTCCCAGCGAATCTCTGACGCGCGAGAAGACCCCGTCGGCCCCGACCACCAGGTCGGCAGGAGCGCTTTTTCCGCCTGATAATTCTAGTCTCCCGGCGGGGCTTGCACCGATGACCTGCGAGTCGGTGACGATCTCGACACCGTGCTCGACCGCCTTCCTGGAGAGTATCCGGTGCAGCTCGGTACGGAGAATGACCATGAGCTCCGGTAGGGGATCCCCGGCACGCCTGACGTTCACCTCACGATGCGCGTGGTCGAGCAGCAGTCGCGGCTGTTCGGAGCGCACGCCGCAGGCGGCGACCTGATCATAGACGCCGAGTTCGCGCAGTCCGTCGAGCGCGTTTTGAAAGAGATAGATGCCAGCGCCGATCTCGCGGAGCTCATGGCCCTTTTCGTGAACTCGCACGCGCCAGCCGCGCTGAGCCAAAGCGGCGGCGACGGCGAGCCCTGCAAGTCCCGCTCCTGCAATCTCCGCACTTGGCGCGCGAGCGCTCATTTCAGTCTTGTGCGGTCGTAGGCGAAGCGCAGCTCAACCTGGGGGTCCTGCGGTTGCATTCTCGCGGTCAGAGACGTACGTGATCGCCGCGCCGCGCGTGTCGTCGTGATCCACAGCAATGCGGTGATAACGCTCCCCGCGGTCAGGGACAGAAAGAACCCGCGATAGCTTGCATATCTGTCGAAAGAAGCGCCGGCCAACACCGGCGCCGCTGCCAGCGAGGCAAGGCATGCGAGGTACCAGAAGCCGTAACAGCGGTTGTAGTAGCGGGGCGGCGTGCAACGCCGCACGGCTTCGATCAGGATGGGGTCGCCCCCACCTATCACGAGTCCCAAGGGTATGAGCAGCGTCGCCACTGCGGGGAGGGCGACACCGTGACGGAGTCCGACGGCCCCGAGCTCGAGCGCGGCCATGATGGCAAGCAGTGCGCCGACTGTGCGGTACGGCTGAGACTTGTGTGCAGCGACGCCGCCAAGCAGAGTGCCGAGCGCGGCGAGCACGGCCACACTGCCGGTACCCCAGGCGATAGCTCGGGCGCTGAGTCCGACATCGCTCAGCATGATGCTCAACTGAGAGAGGAAAGTTGCGTAGCCAGCGTAATACACCAGGGTGCCGATCGCGATGAGCCCCAGCACCCAGGCGTGAGCGAAGGAGCTCACACCTGCCGCGCCGCGCACGGCGGGCTCCGAGCGCGCAGGAGAGGTCGTCGGCTCCGCAGGTGCTCTCAACAACCACGTCGTCAGCGTCATGCCGAGAAGCAATATGAGAGCCAGTATCCAGGCAGCCGAACGCCAGCCATATCTCAGTATCAGAGTCGCCGAGAGTGGCGCCATGACCAGCCCCCCGACATGCCAGCCCGATAACGCGACTGCGCATGCCATAGCAGTGCGAGCGCCAAACCAACGCGCGGCGGCGATGGGCACGGGGGTCACGATGAGGCATTTCCCTACTCCCATACAGAAGCGCACTGCAAAGAATTCCGCAGGCCCCGTGAGGTGAGTCATCCACACGAGTCCGACCGCCTCGAGCGCCGCACCGGTCGCGACGATTGCGCGGATGCCGAGGAACTCGAGCGCATAGGCGGCCACCAGAACGAAGGGTGCTGCCATCCAGAATGCGCTCATGAGGCCGCCGAGCACCGCACGATTCCAGCCGAACTCCGCCTGTACAGGGTTGAGGAACTGGGTGAATGCGTAGACGCCTACGCCGAAGGCAAGGAATCCGGCGAGGAACAAACCAGCGAGCGCACTCAATTCCGGCGGTCGCACCGGCAGTGCGAGCCGTGCGACCAACCCAGTCATGCTTGCCCTTGGCTACGCAGAAATGCGAGGACCGGAGGTGCGACGGCCTCCGCAGCTTCCAGGAGAATTGCGTGTCGCAACCGGGGGAGGATTACCAGATGACCGTCCGGCAGCGCCTCGGCGATCTGTCGGTTCAGTCGCGGATTGCAGCCAGCGTCGTTCTCGCCGGTGAGCACCAGGCTCGGATGTCCGACCTCATGAATCCAGGGCGCCATTTCAGTTTCGGCATAGATATCGAACACGCTGAGAAATACTTCCTTGTCGGTGTCAATCACTTGCCGCATGCGCCGCTCGATCACTTCGGGCGATCGAGCGGCGAACTCCGGCGTGAACCAGCGCTCCTTCAGCGTCTCCAGCACTTGTGGGATTCCCTTGGCGCGCATAGCGGCGACCACACCGCGGACCTTTGCGCGATCGTCCGTAGTACGGAACGCCGCGGTACTGTAGAGGCCGAGGGACAGGACTCGATTCGGATAGCGCCGCGCGTAGGCGGGTCCAATCATGCCACCGAGCGAGTGCCCGGCGAGATGTGCCCTCTCGACGTGAAGCTCGCGACGCAGAGCCTCCAGGTCCTCGACCAGGTCGTCAAGCGCGTACGGTGGCGCTGGACGGGGCGATGATCCGTGGCCACGCAGGTCATAGCTGATGCAGCGGAATTCATCGCGCAGATGCCGGATCAAACCGTCCCAGCTGTGACGTGAGGCACCGATGCCGTGGATCAGTATTAGCGGCGGGCCCTTGCCTTCGACCGAAAATGCCGATTGGACTGCGCCTGGCGTCGCTCGGATGCTGGTCATGCGGACCCTTAAGTCAGTCCCTCAGTCAAATCATACTTAGCATGATGAACATCGGGAGTCGACCGCCAATGCCTATGAGATCCGCATCCTTATTCTCATTGCTCTGCACGACTGCGCTCGCCTCACTGGCCGTATCAGTCTCGTCCGCGCAGGCGGCCGCTCTTCGGGACACCGTCCGCGGCTGGCGCAAATCACACGAGCAGGCGATCGTCAGTGAATTCGTTACGTTCCTCTCGATGCCCGATGTCGCCACCAACGTCGGCGACGTCGACAAGAATGCAGATTACATTCAGGGCGAGTTGCGCAAGCGCGGCTTCACGACGCAACTGTTGACCGCCGAGCCTGGCACGCCGGCTTCGGTTTTCGCCGAGAAGAGGGTCCACGATGCCCGGCGGACGGTCATGTTCTATGCGCACTACGACGGACAACCGGTCGGACAGAAAGGCTGGATCACGCGGCCGTTCCAACCCGCGATGCGCAGCGCGCTTCCCGAAGCAAAACCAGTCGACTGGCAGCACTCGACGCCCCCACTCGATCCGGACTGGAGGCTGTTTGCCCGCGCGGCAGGCGACGACAAGGCATCGATCCAGGCCATGTTTTCGGCGCTCGATGCGATGAAGGCCAACGGCATCAACCCCACCGTGAACATCAAGCTGCTCTATGAAGGTGAGGAAGAGCAGGGTTCGCCACACCTCTCCGCACTGGTCGCGAGGAATCTCGGTTTGCTCAAGTCCGATCTTCTCATCATGGGCGATGGGCCGATGCATCAGAGCGGCAAGCAGATGGTCAACTTCGGCAACCGCGGCATCGCCAGCCTCACCATCACCGTCTATGGCGCCACCAAGCCTCTGCACGACGGCCATTACGGAAGCTGGGCGCCGAGTCCTGCGGTGATGATCGCCCGCCTCATTGCAAGTCTGCGCGACGACGATGGCCACATCCTGATTCCCCACTTTTACGACGACGTTGCTCCGGTCTCGGCCGCCGATCGAGCTGCACTTGCCGCGATGCCACCCGTGGAGGACGAGCTGAAGCGAGCGCTGGGACTCGGAAGTAACGTCGGCCCGGCACGCCTCGCCGAAGGCTATCTCCAACCTACGCTGAACGTGCGTGCCGTACACGCCGGGGACGAGGGGCCGCACGCGGCCAACGCGATCGCGACTCACGCCGACGCGTCGCTCGATTTTCGCCTGGCTCCGGGAGAGACGCCGGCACACACGCGCGAGCTCCTCGAGCGTTTCTTAAGCGATCAGGGGTGGTTCATCGTGCGAACGGACCCGGATCTTGAGACCCGCCTGAGTCATCCCAAGGTCATCAAGGTTGTCTGGGACGAGGGCGGCTCGACCGCCACCAAGACGTCGCTCGACCTCGCCGCCAGCAAGGCCGTCGTCGCCTCGATTGGTCGTGTCGTCGGTTATCAGCCGATCGAGCTGCCGATCGTGGGGGCAAGCTCGGGTATGGCCGACGTCGTCGATCAGCTGCACGTTCCCATGGTCGGCGTCAGCATCGCCAACTACGACGACAACCAGCACGCCGAGAACGAGAATCTGCGGCTCGGCAACCTGTGGGACGGGATCGAAGTTTACGCAGGACTGCTCGGCGATCTGAACTGGTAGGCGAGTAGCGTGGCCGCCGGCGCCCCTCAGGTCCACAGCGCGTGCTGCTTGACAGGCAACCGGTTGGTTACCTATATTATAGGGAACCGGATGGTTACCTTTAATACGGGATGAACGATGAAGCGCTCTTCCGTGCCCTGGCCGACGGGAGCCGCCGGCAACTGCTGGACCGTCTGCACGCCCGCAACGGTCAGACGCTCGGCGAGCTGTGTCGGGGGCTGAAGATGACGCGCCAGGCGGTCGCCAAGCATCTCGCGATCCTCCACAAGGCGAATCTCGTCTCGTGGAAGCGGGAAGGCCGCGAAAAGCTGCACTTCATCAATCCGGTGCCCCTCAACGAGATCGCCGAACGCTGGATCCGGAAATTCGAACAACGACGCCTGAGTGCGCTCTCCGCGCTCAAGAAGCACCTCGAAGGAGACGGCCGATGACACAGACACCTTCAAGCCGGTTCGCCTACGTCACCTACATCCGAACAACGCCGCAGCAGCTTTGGTCCGCGCTGACGAGTGCCGAATTCATCCGTCAATACTGGTTCGGCATCCACGTCGAGTCTGAATGGCGGGTGGGTGCGGCGTGGAAGCTTTCCTTTCCCGATGGTCGCCCCGCCGACACCGGCGAGATCGTCGAGCTCGAGCCGGAGAAGAAGCTGGTCATCCGCTGGCGCAACGAATGGAAGGCGGAGCTCAAGGCCGAAGGTTGGTCGCTGTGCACCATGGAGCTCGAGCAGGTCAGCACCGCGGTCAAGCTGACTGTCACCCACAGCATGGAGCGCGACAACTCGAAGTTCATCGAGGCCGTCTCCGGCGGCTGGCCGCAGATTCTCTCGAATCTCAAGACTCTGCTCGAGACAGGCTCGACACTGATGCCGGTCAAATAGGGGCGGCGGTGCGGCCCTGGCCGTTACCGCTCCGAGGCAGAATCGCGTGCAGTCAATGCACTGCGCCAAGGTGGGCATCGAGCCATGCGAGAGTTTCCTTGATGAACTCGGTCGACGGCACCAGGTGCCCTGAGGGGTAAACGAGCATCTTCTTCTCGCCCGGTGGTGTACCCAAAAAACGGAACATCGGCTTCTGCGCCGACTCGACTGGAAAATACATGTCATATGCTCCGTTCAGCATCAGGACGGGTTGCGTGACGCGCGGCAGGTAGTTGATCTGGTCAGCTTCCGGCAAGGCCTTTGCCATGCTCATTCCGCCGACGTTCAACACCACGACTTTGATGCGCTTTTCCACCGCCGGGATGATGCCGCCGATAAAACCACCCCAGCTCCAGCCGAGATAAGCAACCTTGTCCGTCTGGATGTCCTGCCGGGTCTCGAGATAATCAAGGCTTCTCGAATACTCCTTCACCCACATGATGACGTGATCCTTGTAGCGGACCGTAGTGTCCGGCTCATCTGATTTCAGATCATCCTGCCGCTCATACGTGCCCTTGTAGACCGGGTAGATCAAGGCCCTGCCACTCTTGACTATGAAGTCCAGCCGGCCGTTGATGAACGTGGGGTCGAACGTGCTCTCGTGAATTCCATTGGAGCCCGGGAAGAACACGACGGGTTGCAGCGGACCGGTGTGATTCTTCGGCAGAAAGACGTAGACGGTGAGCCGCTCGTTGTTGTAACCGGCATCGATCGAGACGACTTCCGCCTTCCAGGCTTCGCTCGCGACGGTCTTTTGGGTCGTGGCGCCGAGCGGGTTCTTGTCATAGACGAACTGTCGTGAGAACTGCGCGAAGGTTGCATCGTCGACGGGCTTCTCCCTGGAATAATCGCGGAAGTCCATCGAGATCGATTGCCGAAGAGCACTTGCGGAGGAGTCCTCGGTGAGCTCCTTGATGCACCTGAAGCCGTTGGACTCGCTGCGGTCCAATGCCGATTGAGTGAAGCTGTCGTTGAACGCGTAATACGGATCCGTCCAGCCCCCGCCCAGGATGAAGTGCTGATCCGAGTCGCCGCGCTGAGTGGAAGTCCACTCGCGGGCGTTGCCCGCAAGGTCGTAGATGCCGAAGGTGCTGAAACCCTCCAGACTGCCAACCGCACTCGGCGACTTGTGGCTGAAGTTGCTGAGTGGCAGCACAAACTCCGAGCGGCTCGTGTCAGCCACTGCGGCCCAGTGATATACGGTCGGTAGTTGCTTGTGCGCGAACGCTGCGTACGCCGCTGCCTCATACCACGAGACCCCCGTCACGGGCTGATTCTCCGTGCCATCGGGGTAACTTCCTGCTTCCCAGGGTGGCGGGTCCCGGGCGGCTTGTCCGGTCCGTGAACCTCGCCAGCGCGGCACTCAGCGGGATGACTTTGTCACCGTCACGGATCGGCACGGTCCACCACTCCGGGTTGGCATAGCCGCCAGCGTCGACGAATGCCTTGAACTGCTTGTTGGTGACCTCGTACTTGTCGATCAGAAACTCCGGCACCTCTTTCGGTCCATATTTCTCGATGCCGACGATTTGCATGTCAGTCGTCGACTTCGGGATGCGAACCATGTTCGGGGGCAGCTTGCCCACGGGATCCAGGCGCAGGTGCATCTTGATCGGTGTCATCCGCAGCGAGAACATCGGCGCAGCAAGGTCGATCGTCTGGTAGCCCGCTTTCCTGACTTCCAGCCGCAGGTAGTCGCGCGGCACCTGTGCGTCCTTGAGCGGGGTCATTCCCGCCGACCGCCAGTCGGCACGTGGCGTGTCGTAGTCCTTCCAGAAGACTTCGGCTCCGGCCGGCTCGGTCTCGATCGACAGCCTGTTGACGATCGAGGGCAGCAGCTTCGCCAGGGTCGGGTCGTCGGGGAGGTACTTGTGCGCCTCCATCGCCTGGTCGAAAATCTGCCTGTTGCTGCGGAACATCTTCGCCGCTGCGTTCTCGATCCCGGGCAGCAATAGGTTTCGCGCGTGCTCGCGGTGTTGCCAGGGTGGAATCAGCACCAGCGCGGCGATGACGACGAACAGGGCGGGAACCCCCAGTTGAATCATCCTCGGCCAGCCGGCTCGGCGGGGCCGGGATTCGCCCCGGGAAAGGCTGGCGGGCGCTCGCTCGACTGCAGGGGCTGGAGTCGGGGACGACTCTGGATCGACGCGACCCTGAGGCGCAGCTGTCGCGGCCGACATCTGCGAACTCGAAGCCGGCCTGCCGGAGAGCACCTGCGCTACGCGCTCCGCGAACGCCGCAGGACTGACCTCAGGGAGCCGCGTCCATTGCACCTCCAGAAAGGAGTCCGGCACGTCTGCGTCTTTTTCCGCCACGCCATCGAGCCTGATCGGCAAGATGAATGCCCGGTTCCGACCCATCAGGTGCGAGCGCTGCTCGGCGAGCCGCCACTCCAGGCGGAAGTAACCTTCCGCGCGCTGCTGCGTGTTCGCGGAGATGATGGGAACGAAGACCGCGCAGTCGCGGATCTGTATGCGGATCTTCCTGTCCCAGGCGTCGCCGCCGCGCAATTCGCTCTGGTCGAACCAGACTTCTAATCCGGCTGCACGGAGTGCGTCGCAAATCCGCCGGGCGGCCTCAGCGTCCTGCGACGCATAGCTCAAGAACACCGCACCGCTGGAAGTGCTTCCCGGATCTGGCGGCTGTCCCCCCATCGAAGTCCTCGGATATTAAGCGGTTCAAGCATGCACTGCGGGCAGCGCTTGGAGCAAACCGGCGCCGTGCCGGTCGAAGCCTCGGCTTCCGTAGGCGTTCTGCGGTATCGTTTGCCAAAAGAGGCCTTCGGCCCCGGGGGGTTGTGTGAACAGACCGCGTCC
>Ga0307476_10002892_pt1 | contig 10169 bp, 6 predicted proteins | sample atmos_gasesECM2C_2_FD_203314 | JGI IMG/M metagenome (GOLD analysis project Ga0307476, IMG submission 203314) | Hardwood forest soil microbial communities from Morgan-Monroe State Forest, Indiana, United States - atmos_gasesECM2C_05 | ecosystem: Environmental > Terrestrial > Soil > Temperate...
AAGCCTCTCCTGCGTAAGCTTCCGGTACTCGCGCCAAATCCGCAGCGCGGCCTCGCCCCTCAGCCTGCGCTCACTGATTTCCAACGGAATGAGTTCATCTTCGCCATCCTCAAGACGCGCCTTGGCCGCATCGTACGCTTTCACGTCGGCCAGCATCTCCGCATCCTCCATCAGCCTTTGCAATCGTTCCACCGGAACCACCGCGAACTCCCTGCCCTTGCGAGTAATGGTTTCTATGCGCATCAATAAATTCCTCCTCTTACTCCCACTTCCAGAGCCCACAACTCAAGACGGTCATCGTGCAGCTCGCAAATCACGCGCCAGTCGCCGACTCTCAGCCTGTAACCATCCCGTCCCTGAAGCCTAGTGACGTTGTTGTGCCTGGCGTAGGGATCGGCGGCAACCTCTTTAATCTTCTGCACAATTCGCTTCTGCCAGTTCACCGGAAGCCGGGAGAGAACCCGTGCGAAGGATTTTGTGGTCACGACCGCATACACAACCCAATTGTTACCAAGGGTAACATCGCGTGTCAAGCATATAATGTAACCGAAATCGCCCGGACGTTTACCGGTGTCAACCAGTGATTCCCAACCCACTCGCCCTCATCGCCGAGATCACGCACCGCTGCCCGCTGCACTGCGTCTATTGCTCCAATCCGCTGGAACTGGCTGAAGTAAGCTTGGAGCTTTCCACCCAAGAGTGGGTCAACATCTTGCAGCAGGCGGGCAAGCTCGGCATGCTTCACGCGCACTTCACCGGAGGCGAACCGCTGGCTCGGCCGGATCTAACCGAACTCATCGCCGCAGCGCGCGCCGCGGGCCTTTACACCAACCTCATCACCTCTGGCATCGGCCTGGCTGAAACACGGCTGCAGGCGCTGGTCGAGGCTGGGCTCGATCACATCCAACTCAGCTTTCAGGATTCGCGCGAGGACTCAGCCAACTGGATTGCCGGAGCCAAAGCGCAGGCGCACAAGATTGAATTGTCCAGCATGATCCGCCGCCACAAGATCGCCTTCACCGTGAATCTTGTCGTGCATCGACAGAACATCGAACACCTCGAGGAGATGATCGCTTTCATCGAGCAGCTCTCGCCCCAGCGCATGGAGATCGCCCACACACAATACTATGGCTGGGCGCTGCAAAACCGTACCGCACTATTACCCACGCGGGCGCAGCTTGAAAAAGCCGTCGAAGCCGTGGCCGCCGCCGAACAACGCCTCGCTGGACGCATCCGCGTTGATTCCGTGGTCCCGGATTACTACGCGCGCTTTCCCAAGGCCTGCATGGGCGGATGGGGACGTAGATTGATGCTCATCAATCCCGCCGGCAAGGTGCTTCCCTGCCACGCCGCGGAAGTCATTCCCGGCCTGGCGTTTGAAAACATTCGCGAGCAGACCCTTGAGTTCATCTGGCAGCGGTCTTCCTCGTTCCAGCGTTTTCGGGGAGAGGAGTGGATGCCGGAACCCTGCCGCAGTTGTGATCAGCGCGCCGAGGATTTTGGAGGATGCCGTTGCCAGGCGCTGCTGCTCACCGGCAACGCCGCCGCGACCGACCCTGCCTGCTCGCTCGCGCCAGCCCACCACATCGTCGAAGTGGCACTGGCGGAAGCCAATTCCACGGGCGCGGTTTCCCAACCCATTTCCGCCGCATCGTTCGTGCAGTTGCAACAGCTCGGCGGAGGTTTGTGGAGTTACCGGACCAATCCCAAGTAATCAGGCCGCCCTACCACCGAAATCCGATGGTGATTGGACGAAAGTCGGTTGTGATGCCGTTGATGCTTCCGTGCATAAGGCGATACTCCAAGTAGATTTCGACGCCGCTCGGCGTCTTGCGCGTCACGCCTGCCCCTATGTTGTATCCGCCCTGATTCAAGCTTGAATTCGTAAAGCTGCCGTTGAGAGGAATGCTGATATTTGAAGTCTGGCACGCACCCCACCACTGCCAGAACCCATTGCAACTCGAACCCGGAACCGTGGTGCTGCCACTCAAATTCCCGCCACGATGGTAGAAGGCACCCCCGAAGAGAACATATCCGGTGTATACGTTGGTCACGGGAAGGTTGATGATGGGGTCGAGCGTGATGGCATAAGCGTAACTTCTGGCTCCCGTCGACTGCGCCAGATCCAACGTGGAGTCGCGCAGGGGCAAATCTGCAAAGATAACGTCCGCACGCAGCCCCAAATACTTGTTCGCGTTGCGAGCTACACCAGCCGTTCCCACAATGCCACCGCCTCGGACCCAGGTGCGTGTCGTGCCGCCGCCAAGGTTGGCGCCGCCGCCAACGTCGAAAACCCAGTTCTTGTAGTCGTGAGGTTTCTTCCGCCTCGAAACGGATACTTCATCCGCGGGTTCCTGGCTGGTGTCGGGTTGCTGAGCGGCAGGGACTGAGGCTGCAGGAGTTGGCGTGGTAGGTTGTTGTGGCGCAGGCGCAGGCGTTTGTGCAGCGGGCGCGGTCTGGGCGAAGCCTTGCGCGCCGAACAGAATTACCAGAACCAGTAGGGTCAGCAGACTCGCAGTCGCGGTCACAGTCGCGGACTTTCCTATCATCCATTCTCCTCCCATAACCGGGCGTCGTGGCGGACCGTAGCGCTCGGCATGAAGAGGCGAGAGGCGCCGTTGGTAAAGGTTCCGCTTGTGATTCCTCGCAAGCAGGCTTCGGCCATTGCAGCGGGATCACGTTATACTACCAACTTTGATGCTGATTCTGCCTGGCAAGCCGCCCGACGCACCCCTCTGCCCCCTTCTCCGTCCCCTCGCAAATCCCATTCGCTTTCTGCTTCGCGGAGCCGCATACCCCACGTATGATAAAAATAAGTTTCGATTTTCAAGAGAACTTTGCACAAGACTCCGCCAGAGCAGCCATTGGGCGCCAATCCTGCCCCCACCTCGCGGGATCGTCCCCCCGCACGCCGGGTTGCGCTCGTGGGCCTTGGAACCGTGGGCCGCGCGGTGGCCAAGATTCTCTGGGAGCGCAAGGATGCCGACGGATCGTTCCGCCTCACCCACATCTGCAATCGCAACGTGGAAAGCAAGAAGCAGGCCTGGGGTAAGGAACGATGGTTTCCGAGTAACGTCGTCTGGACCGAAGACTTTCACGTGATTCTCAATTCCGACGCCGACATCGTCATTGAGTTGATCGGCGGTCTCCACCCCGCCGAGGATATTGTGCGAGGCGCCCTGACGGCAGGCAAGTCAGTGGTCACAGCCAACAAGCAACTGGTCGCGCGTCATGGCCCCGACTTGCTGCAACTCGCGAGCGCGAACGGCTGCCAGCTTGAGTTTGGCGCATCCGTCGCCGGCGGCGTTCCCGTTCTGCCAGCACTGCGCACCGGTTTGAGCGGAGATCGCCTGCATGGCATTGCCGGCATTCTGAACGGCACTTGCAACTACATTCTCAGCCGCATCGAGACCGATCGCATTCCTTTCAGCGAGGCGCTCGAAGAAGCGCAAGCCCGCGGCTACGCCGAAGCCGACGCCAGCGAAGATCTCGACGGCGGCGATGCCCGCGCCAAGCTTTCCATACTCGCGCTGGCGGGCCTGCACGTACGCGTTTCTCCGGAAGACATTCGCGCCCGCACCATCCGACCCATCGACGCCGTCGATTTCGATTACGCTGCCGAACTGGACTGCACCATCCGCCAGATCTCGCGCGCCGATCTGAAAGAGACTACTTTATTTGCCGACGTTGGCCCCAGCCTGGTTCCTGCTTCGTCTCCCTTCGGACGCGTGCAGAGAAATCTGAATCTGGTTTTGACTTCTGGAGAATACGGCGGAGACATGGCCTTCCTGGGCGCGGGCGCGGGAGGAGATCCCACGGCGGTTGCAGTGGTTTCAGACTTGACGTCCGTGGCGGAAAGTCTCGCGGCTGGACCGCGCCCGCATCGCACTCTGCAACTGGCATGGCCAAAAGTCAGCTGCGACTTCGAAACGCCGTGGTATCTGCGTTTTCTGGTGAAGGACCAGCCGGGCATCATCGCGAGTCTGGCCGCGATCCTCTCGGCTCACCAACTCAACATTGACGCCGTGCTGCAAAACCCCGGCTTCGACAAAAACGCTTTGCCCTTTGTGATCACCCTCGAGCCCTGCCGCGATGCGCAACTGCACCCCGCGCTGCAGGAAATGGCTGCGCTGCCCTTCGCGCTAAAACCGTGCCTGTGTCTGCCGATTCTGCGCTAGCTGGCTTTGCTCCAGAAGGGATTCTTGAGCCCAGCGGGCGCAAGAGCGCTGTCGGTCGTCGCTTCTGCTCCCGAGTCGTCTGAGATTTTCTCATCCAGCAACCGAGACGAAGATGTAGGGGTATCTTCCTGACAATAGGAAGACATCGTAGGAGTAGGAGAAGGATATTCTGATTTCACAGGGGGACCTCCGCAATCTTATGATCTGGCTCTATTGAAACACTGGGACCGCGATCCGTAGGCCGCAAAATCTCGATACTTCGCATCGAAAAATCAGCATCCGGACAATTCGCCACCAGGGAATTATTTCGAACCCTTGGTAGAACTGCTAGGATGTCAAATCAGTCGAAGCCGTAAGGAATTCAGAGACTCCTCCTGAGGAAAGACCTTTCATGAACTATCGCAAGCTGGGACGAACCGGTTTCGAAGTCAGCGACATCGCCTACGGACTCTGGGGAATGAGCGGCTGGAGCGGCTCTGACGACCAGCAGTCCCTCGACTCCCTGCAACTCTCCGTCGACGCAGGTTGCAACTTCTTCGACACTGCCTGGGCCTACGGCGAGGGCAAGAGCGATGGCCTGCTCGGCGAAATCATGGCGCGCAACTCCAGGAAGCGCCTGTATGCGGCTTCGAAAATCCCTCCGGCCAACGACAAGTGGCCCGCACTTCCGACATATAAATACCTCGACGTGTTCTCCCCGGATCACGTTCTAAAGTATGCGGACCTGATCCGCAAGAAGCTCCGCGTCGACTCCATCGATCTCTTGCAGTTCCATGTCTGGGATGACAGCTGGACGGATCAGCCCGAATTCCTCTCCACGGTGGAGAAGTTGAAAGACGGCGGCTGGATTCGCTACTTCGGCCTCAGCCTGAACCGCTGGGAGCCCGAGAATGGCCTCAAAGCTCTCCACACCGGCGTGGTCGACGTGGTGCAAGTAATCTACAACATCTTCGATCAGGCTCCGGAAGACAAATTGTTTCCTATCTGCCAGGAACTCAACGTCGGTGTGATCGCGCGCGTGCCTCTCGACGAGGGCAGCCTGGGCGGCAAGATGACCCTCGAAACCCGATTCCCAAAAGACGATTGGCGGTCCCTTTATTTTGGACCGGAAAACCTGGCCAACACGATCCAGCGCGTCGACAAGCTTAAGAAAATCGTGCCCGCAGGCATGACGCTGCCAGAAATGTCCCTGCGCTTCGTCCTGTCTCATCCCGCGGTCAGCACAACGATCGTGGGCATGCGCAGCCCGCAGCACGTGCGCCAGAACGTCGCCGCCAGTGACGCCGGCTCGCTCGACTCCGGCCTGCTTGCCGAATTGAAAAAACAGCGCTGGGACCGTAAGCCGCAACCCTGGTCGGACTAATAGGGCCGCGCCCACCCCGGTTGGAAGCATGAAAAGATCGAACGGCGATCGAGAGCCTCCGGAATCGTTGCTGATAATTACCGGCACGATGGGAGCCGGCAAAACAGTTGTCCTGGGCGAAGCGTCGGATATTCTTGCCCGACGCCAGATTGTCCATGCGGCAATCGACCTTGATGCTCTTGGCCTCGCTCATCTTCCCTCCATAGCCCGCAGCGACGGCGTGATGTACAACAATCTTCGGTCTATCTGCGAGAACTATGCCGCCTTGGGAGTGCACCGGTTCTTAGTGGCGCGCGCAATCGAAGAAAGCGCTCAGCTAGAACTGTGTCGGGTCATTGTTCCGGCTGCAAACACAGTCGTCTGCCGTCTCACCGCAAGCATAGAAGCGATGAAGAGACGCGTAGAGATGCGTGATGTAGGGATATTGCAGCGGGAGTATGTCGCCCGGGTTCCGAAACTGAATGTCATCCTTGATGGCGCGCGCTTAGAAGACTTTACTGTCGCCAATGAGAATCGCTCGTTGACCGATGTTGCGCTCGAAATGCTTGTCAAAGCGGGATGGATCTCAAACTAACCGCGAGCCGCAGCGATGGTCGGACTGAGGTAGTTTTCAGCTTTTTTCGTTCCTATTTCCTTTAAATGCTACTGGGTGGAATTTTCATGTCGGGAAAGTTCGTGTAGTCTCATGTCGCAACACATGTTGGTAGATGGGGCGCACCTAACCCGAGATTCGTTGCAACCTTTAGGAGGGCGGCCTTGAGCATTCGACTGTTAACGAGGACGCTGACCGCGCTTATCGTTCTGAACGTCGGGTCGGCGGCTCGAGCGCAGCGCATCGTTGATCAGAGCATAGTAATCGAAAATGTCACTCTGATCTCACCGGAACGCGCCGCTCCGCTGCGTCATGCCGATGTTGTTATCCGCGATGGCAGGATCTCTGAAGTCGGGACAAATCTCCATACCGGTCCGAACCCGCGACGGATCGACGGCAGTGGACGATTCCTCATCCCTGGACTGATCGACTCCCACGTGCATGCGGGTCACTCCGCGGCGTTGGATGACGACGCAATCCACGCCCATCCGGAACTTTGGGCCGCTTATCGTGCGCAAGTTCCGCCCGCCTATCTCGCCTTCGGCTTTACGTCTATCGTCGATCTCGACCTCGCGTCGAGCGACCAGGCGTGGTTTGAAGGCACCCCGCTGCACCCCCGCTTGTACTCGTGTGGCCGGGGAATAAAGGTCGCTGGCGGATATATGGCATTCAATGTTCCGCCGCTCTCATCGCCGAACTTTCCCAACTTGATCTATGAACCGAAAGAAGCGGAACATTGGCCCAAATCGCTGGACCCCGCCGACTACACGGCCGAACGTGCGGTGTCACGCGCGGCAGACGCCGGAGCGATTTGCGTGAAGGCCTTCGTGGAATCCGGTTTCGGCGTATTCAACTGGCCGTATTTGCACACTGAGACGCTGCAAAAGATCCAAGCCGCCGCCAAAGAGCGCAAGTTGGCGCTCATTGTTCATGCCACCAGCGTCGACAGTTGGCAGTCGGCGCTCGATGCTCATGCTGACATCGTCGCCCATGGTCTCTGGGTTTGGCCAGGCGACTTCGGCAACTCGTTGCCGCCTGCAGCCGCGGCCAACGTGATTGCCGCTGCGGCGCGCTCCGGCACGCATGTGCAGCCGACGCTACAAGTTGTTGCCGGGGAACGCGCGATGATCGATCCAGGCCTGCTCGACGATCCCAGATTCGCCCTTGCGCTGCCGCCGCCGGTAATATCTTATTTGCGGTCGGCTGAAGGCGTTAAAGCCCGCACCGCGCTGCTGGAGGAATATCGCAAAGCCTCCCCGCCGCCCGGCTTCGAGCCCTTACTCAGCGTCGCAATCGAAAGAACGCGAGCTACGTTCAAAATCATGTTGCAGGACCATGTCCCTCTTCTTTTCGGGAGCGACACTCCTGGCGTGGATGGTTTCGGCAACCCGCCGGGGTTGAACGGACGGCTTGAATTGCAGAATTGGGCGGATGCCGGCGCTCCACTGTCCCTGATCTTGCGTGCTGCGACGCTCGACAACGCAACCGTTCTGGGCCTGTCGCACGAACTAGGCACCATCGAGGTTGGCAAGAGAGCCGACTTGCTCCTGCTCAAGGAAAATCCGCTCGCGAACGTTTCAGCGTACGACTCGATAGAGACAATCTTTCTCAATGGCGAGCCCATCGCGCGGGAAGCATTGCGCGCACACAATTAGGGCGCACGCAATTAACGAAGCGCGAATCACGGTCCAAACCCACCCGAACTCGAGGAACCACACGCGAATTAGCGACAACCCGGAACCCGACGCGTCACTAAGGATCCAGGCCGATTGCCTATCCCTACGATCTCTGGTAGTAGCGCGCGCTTCAGTCTAGTCTCTTTTATGCCAGAACTATGAAAGCAAGTTCGCGCCGCACCGCGTTGGTTCTAACCCTATTCGCCATTCTGCTGACGGCCATTCTCCACGCCCAGAACCCGCGCGGATCGCTGCGCGGCACGGTGCAGGACAGCAGCGGCGCTCGTATCCCATCCGCACGGATCGTCGCGCAGCTGTCCGGCTCCTCGGCGCAACGGGATGCAACCAGCGAGGATCGGGGTGAATTTCGTCTCGACGACCTGCTGCCCGGCACCTATCGCATCAGTGTCAGCGCCGCCGGCTTTACCCCGGCCCAGGCCGATGTCGTAATCGCCGTCGCCACCGCCCGCGATGTTACGGTCACGATGAAACCTGCGGCGGCCTCGGCAACCATCAATGTTCAGGGGAGTTCTTCCTCGATTACAACCGAAATCATCGACACGTCGAGCGCAGTGCGCGGAGGCGTGGTGGGCAGCCAGGACCTCGAAACTCTGCCGCTCCCGGCCCGAAGTTTCGCCAACATTGCCTATCTGGTGCCTGGAACAGAGCCCGTCGAGCCTTCCGACCCCACGAAGGGACGCATCACCGCAGTCTCCACCGGCGGAAGCTCCGGCCTGAACAATGCGTTATCCGTCGATGGCGCCGAAAACTCCGACGACTGGATCGGTGGCTTCCTGCAAAACTTTTCACCCGACGGTATTCAGGAGTTCGCAGTTCGCACCTCCAACGAAGATGCCGACACCGGTTGGACCACGGCCGGATCGGTCGTGATTACCACCAAGCGCGGAACCAACTTATGGCATGGGAGCGGCGCGTTCTACGATCGCCAGGCCGCGCTGAATGCGCGCTTTCCCATCGAGAATCCGGCCCCGAATCCGAAGCAGCCGTTCTCCCGCCAGAACTATGTTGGAACTGTCGGCGGTCCTGTCGCAAAAGACAAAATCTGGTTCTTCACCTCGTTCGAGAACGTGCACGAAAACGCGAGCATCGCCTACAGTCCGGCCAGCACCTCCCAATTCGACGGGCTCGCACAACTGGCGTCCGAGGGATTGATCACAGGCATTCCTTCCATCCCGGTTCCCGCCAACGTTCCCATTCCATTTCGCGACTACCTCAGTTCGCTTCGGCTGGACTGGGCGCAATCGTCGAAATCAAACTGGTTCCTGCGCACTTCCCAAGACAGCTACCTCACGCACAATGCTCTGGTACAGCAAGCCACTCTGCCCTCGACCGGCCTGACCACACACAACAATTACTGGAATGTGGCGCTTAGCAATAGCTATGCCTTCAATTCGACCTGGCTGGGCAATCTCGTTCTCGACGCCAGCCTGTTGCATCTCACGCAGACTCGGAATTCGGATCTCGGCTTCGCCATACAGTTTCCCTTCAGCGTAACCGCGCTGACCGTATCCGGCTTCGAGACCTTCGGCGACAACCAGTTCGCCACTCCGATTACTCTTTTCCCCGACCTGCGCAATCAGGATAAATACCAGTTTCGCTACGACCTGAGCCACATAAAAGGTGACCACGCGCTCAAGGTCGGGATCGACTTCATTCACGAACCGGTACTGAGCGGCGCGTTTGCATCGACCGCGGAGCAGTTTACCAGCTATCCCTCCAACCCCGATTGCTACATCAACCCGCCCGGGCCCGATTGCGGCGGCATCACGACTGCCTTGCCGTTTTATTACACGCCTCCAACCTCGCAGTGCAATCCGCCTCCGGATCCGAGTACTGGAATCAGTTGCACGTTCACTCCGGCTGGCGATGGCAGCTTTTCCCAAAATATTCAGCGTCTCGGACTCTATGCCGAGGACTCCTGGCGGGTCTCGCACCAGCTCACGGTCAACTACGGCTTGCGTTATCAGACGACTTGGGGACTCTTCGTCGGCTCGCGGCGAAGCCAGGCCGAGAACGCCGCGTATGTGACTCTGCAGGCATTGCAGATTCCGATCGTGCCCAGCGTTCCGAATGACTATCGCAAGCAGATCGCACCTCGCCTCGGCATCGCTTACTCGCCCGGCAACAGCGGGAAGACTGTAATCCGCGCCGGCTTTGGCCTCTACTACGACGATCTGGCACAGAACGGGTGGGCAACTGCGTTTCAAAGCGTCAACAATTCGAATCACGCCACCGGACCGTGCAGCTTTAGTGGAGGCGCGCTCTCCGGCGCGGGTTGCCTGATGGGCGGCGCAGGCGCCACTGGTAATCTGATCGGCTCCCCCTACAAAACGCCCTAC
>Ga0307476_10002893_pt1 | contig 10168 bp, 9 predicted proteins | sample atmos_gasesECM2C_2_FD_203314 | JGI IMG/M metagenome (GOLD analysis project Ga0307476, IMG submission 203314) | Hardwood forest soil microbial communities from Morgan-Monroe State Forest, Indiana, United States - atmos_gasesECM2C_05 | ecosystem: Environmental > Terrestrial > Soil > Temperate...
TTTGACACACGACCCCAAAGCACTGGCATCGCTAGAAGCGACATGCCGATCGCGGAAACGATCGTTCCGCGACGAAAAGCTTGTGGGGGCACTGCGTGACGAATCCATTGGTATCCCGGGGCAAGGCCTCGAAATTGTCCAGCGCTTCTGGCGGCGCGAGTGCCGGGCGGGCGGATCACGGTCGCGCTCCGGAAGGAAGACTGTGTCAGAATCGACGACCCGAAGTGATGGGCGCGAATGCGCCGGTCGCGATAACGGAGCGTCAGAATGCTTCATTCTGGTCGTCGGTCGTCTCTTTCTTCCTCGAGGGTCTCGCATTATACGCCGCTTCATACAGCTCACTGCCGCCCACGCTCCTAAAGTCTGGCTCCGAATTGCGCCCGGCCGAACCATGCGTCCCGAAACGGGAAGGCCCTGCGTACAAGCGCGACAGACTTTTTTGCCTCATTACGTCGTCGGCAACTCCCGAACTCCTGGTGAACGAAGATCAAAGCGGTACGGAGCGGAGCCTGCTTGCGTCGGCTATGTCGCCCGAAGACGCAAGCCGCTGCGGACATAGCGGTTCGCCTTCACTTGACGCCAATCATTCGAACCGTCGTCACTGGCTGATGAAGTGTTGGCTTGCGATCGCGAGCAGCCGATCGAAAAGATCATAGCAGCTATCGACGTAACGTCAGTCGCGTACGGACGAAACTAGTAGATCGCTTTCCGAACAAGGAGAAGTGCACAGATGACCAAATCAGAAACGTTCGATCGCAGCCGCGGTATTGGCGGAATATTCGTTTTGCTTACGGGCGTGATCCGTTTGTCTGCCGCGAAATGGGCGCCGCTGCCGTTGCGTCTGATCGTGGGGTACGGATTCGCAGAGCACGGTTTTGCGAAGCTGCTTCGGGGGCCAGAAAACTTTACGGGGTTGTTGCATGCGTTGGGCACACCCGAACCATATTTCTTCGCCTGGCTGACGATCCTGACTGAAATTGTCGGCGGTCTTTGCGTCCTTCTGGGAGCTCTGGTGCCTCTCGTGAGCATACCGATGGTGATCGTGTTGCTTGTTGCCATATTCACCGTTCATCTGCCAAACGGCTTTTCCTCCATCAAACTTCAATCTGTCACGCAAACCGGTGCTCACTTTGGACAACCCGGATACGAGACGGATCTTCTCTACCTTGCTTGTCTTGTGGCCCTTGTCCTCGGAGGTAGCGGGCCCTTTGCCGTGGACAACTGGCTATTCCGTTGGCTGGATTCAGTTAGTCGCGGCCCGATGCGACCGGCGTCGGAAGGTTTGAAATAAACCGCGGCGTCGATCGGGTCTCCGGACGGCAGCGAAAATCGAGAACACCCTTCGGACATCCTAGCAAACGATTTCTGTTCCCACATTGCGTGGAGTCAAGTCATGCGGAAATCCAAGATCAATGGCGTTCTTGTGGAGTTTGAGGGCGAACCGAACACGCGAATGCCGCCGCTGTTGTTTGTGCACGGCGGCGCGCACGGAAGCTGGACCTGGGGCAAGATGATGCCATGGTTCGCCGCACGCGGCTGGGCTTGCGCGGCGATGAACTGGTACGGCCATCACGGCTCGGATCCGCTGCCGGATCCAGAGCGCATCACTCGATCGATCACCGATGTTACCAGGGAGATCGGGATAGTGGCCGCCCATCTCGGCCGGGCGCCAGTGCTCATCGGACACAGCATGGGTGGTCTGGCCTGCCTTGCCTATGCCGCCCGATCCGATCTCGCGGCGCTGGTGTTACTGGCGCCGGTGGTTCCCGCTGGCTTCGCAAAGGCCCCCCTCGAACTTCCAGTCGACCTAAGCGTCATGTGGAATCCTCCTCCGCCCCCGATCGCGCGACAGCTATTCTTTTCCGGGGTTTCCGACGAGGAGGCCAGTCGTTACCAACAGCTGCTGTGCCCCGAATCGCCCGCCGCGGTATGGGAAGCGACCCGTTGGACAGTCGTCGTTGATGTCAGCACGGTCCGGACGCCCTGTTATCTGATGACCGCCGAAAACGATCCCCTGGTTCCGGCAAGTTACGTTCAGGCCCTCGCCGATGCTCTCGCGGCGCCCTGTGTTTCGCTGCCGGGCCAAGGCCACGGCATTCCGCTGGACCGGGGTTGGGACAAGGTGGCGGCCGAAATCGATGGGTGGCTTCGCAGCAAGTTTGTAAACCACGTGTAAGAGCGCCCAGCCGCCAGCTGCGGATTGGATCTTCGCCAGGCGCGGCAAGCACGGGGCATAAGAAGGGATGAAAGGAGGTATACATAGGTATGCTGGGGCACTTCTTGGATCACTGGCGCCTAGATAAAGCCACGAACTAGAAGGACAGCTTTTGCTGTTTCGCGCATCACGCAAAACGATCAAATCGGCTTGCTCGAACCAGGGTGGGGATAATGAAATTCGTAAGGTGTCTGCTTGCGGCAGCGCTCCTGCTTGCGGGTGTCGGGGCAAGTCACGCGGCAGTCCGCATTGCTGATGATAGGGGCGGTCAAATCGGAGGCTATGTCAGCAAATTTCAACGTCTGCGTTCATCCGGACAATCCGTGATCATTGATGGTCTCTGTGCCTCGGCCTGCACCATCGTCCTCGGCGCGGTCCCACACGACAAAATCTGCGTGACCTCGCATGCGGCGCTTGGTTTCCATGCCGCGTATGATGTCGGCATCAATGGCCGCACCTTCACCAATCGCGGAGCAACCATGATGCTGTATTCGATGTATCCGACGACGGTTCGGCGGTGGATCGCCGCGCGCGGCGGGTTGACGCCCCAGATGATCTTCCTGCGCGGCAAGCAACTGCAGGCGATGTACCAACCGTGTCAATCGATGCGTTAGGATCGGTTGGACGCTGAACCTTCTCGATCGGCTCCAATCAGGTCCCGCCCGCGCCGACGAGGTGATCGAGTAGTCGGGCAGTTTGCTGCGGCGCATGAGTCCGGATGTGGCCCGTAGCGGACATGGCGCGATGTCCGACTTGAGTCCGATATGCGCACCAAAGCGGACGTCCGCCGACCACGCCAAATCATAGGTTCACGCCCTAACTCAGGGAATGGCGATGGTAAGTCCCGCAGCTACCCCGACAGCTTGTTCATGGCCTCTGCTCAACGAATAGCTATAGGTGGGCTCAACGAACCAGCCGAACTTGCGGTCTTTCGTTGGCCAAATCATCCACTCCAGGGCAATCTCGCTCGCGATCTTCGTCCCACCGCCAGCAGTTGCGTAACTCAACTGCGGACCCGCACCAATCATGAACTCGACATGCTCGTTGATCGTGAATGGCTTCTTGAAGAGAAGATCGGCTTGCCATTCGCTCTGGCCCGGTCGGAACAACGGTGAGATACCCGTCTCGATTTCGAGCCAGTCCTTGATGACCGGAAACTCAACCGAGGCCGAAGGCCCGGCGCTATAGGTACCGTCCTGGATACTTCGTTCCGTGGCGGCACCTAGTTCAATCACCGCCCACGGCTCTTTCTCCTCGGCCAGCAGTTGCGCCGTCGGCACGAACGCGGCGTTGAGACCCATAACAACCGCAAACGCCTTGCCGAAACTGGCCCGGGCATGGACATGACCTCCGCCGTGATCGTGATGGTCGCGTCCGTTGTGGTCGCGATCGTGCAAACGCGCCAAGAGACTTACTCCGCTGCAACAGGATCGGCGTGACTGCCGTCGCGATATTCCGCCCAGGCCTGCCGCAGAATTTGCACCGACGAGGTGAGAAAAATTCCGGCCATCAGCGCGGCCACGCCGAGATCGGGCCAGGCGGTTCCAGTTCCCCACACGCCCGCCGCCGCGATCATCACCACGACGTTGCCGATCGCATCATTGCGCGAGCAGAGCCAGACCGAACGCACATTGGCGTCGCCGTCCTTGTAGCCAAGGAGCAGCAGCACCGAGCCCAGATTGGCCGCCAGCGCCAGCAGCGCAATTCCGCCCATCAACTCGGCGCTCGGAAGGCCCAGAATCAAGGTGTGGTATAACGTCGATCCCAGCACCCAGAAGGCCATCAGGCTGAGGGAAAGGCCTTTCAACAAGGCCGCCGTGGCGCGAGTTCGCAAGGAGGCGCCGATTACCGCCAGACTGAGACCGTACGTCACGGAATCGGCGAGGAAATCCAGCGCATCGGCTTTGAGGGCCTGAGAGCCGGCGATCTGACCCGCGACCAACTCCGTCAGAAACATCGCGCCGTTAATGCCGATCACTGTCCATAGAACGCGCTTGTAACGCGGATCAAGCCCATCGAAACGCGGCACGCCGCCGTGGCAGCCACATGCGGCGTCCGCATCGCAGCTTGTTGACGCGGCAGCCCTCACCTCCTCCTGTTCCCTGGGAAATTGCAGGGGCGGCGGAGCGCGGCAGCCTTCGCCGGAGGTGCAGCAGTCATCGGTCATCGTCGCTCTCTTCCATTCCGCGCAACGTGTACTACCTCTAGCCACTAGAGGTTCAAGAGGTGGAAGATGGAAATTTCAATCGGAGAGCTGTCTCGCCGGACAGGCGTGAAAGTTCCGACCATTCGCTACTACGAGTCGGTCGCCCTCATGCCCCCGCCGTTCCGCAGCGAAGGAAAACAGCGCCGCTATGGCGAGGCCGAGGTTTCGCGGCTCACTTTCATTCGCCATTCGCGCGAACTGGGCTTCGAGATCGAAGCCATCCGCGAACTGCTGGCGATGAGTGCCCGGCCAGATCAGTCATGCGCCGAGGCCGATCACATTACCCGTCGACACATGGCCGAGGTTGATCGTCGTATCGGCCAGCTCGTCGCGTTGCGAGCCGAGCTGCAAAGGATGGTGGACGCATGCGGTCATGGCCGCGTGAGCGATTGCCGCGTCATCGAGACCTTGGCCAATCACGATCAGTGTGAGTACGCGCGTCATTGATGCAATGTTTCCGGCAATGGGACGCGGATTGAGCACGGCATCGTTAGCCTGAAAGGCTTTTGGCGTAAGCGATTTCGGCAGCTTCGAGGTCACGCGGCAGCCCAAAGCCCTTGATCAACCCAAAGATCGCAGGGATGACAATCAACGTCAGCAGCGTGGAGGAGATCATTCCGCCGATCATCGGCACCGCGATCCGCTGCATGATTTCCGACCCGGTGCCGGTGCTCCACATGATCGGCAGCAATCCCGCCATGATGGCGACGACGGTCATCATCTTCGGACGGACGCGCTCGACCGCGCCCTCCATGATCGCCTCGTGAAGATCGGCCCGGTTCAACGGCAATCCTTCGGCGGCGCGCCGCTCCCTGATCTCCGCAAGTGCGTGATTGAGATAGATCAGCATGACGACGCCGGTTTCGGCGGCGACACCGGCAAGCGCAATGAACCCGACCGCGACGGCGACCGAGAGGTTGAACCCGAGCCACCACATCAGCCAAAGTCCGCCGACAAGGGCAAATGGCAACGACAGCATGACGATCATTGTCTCGGTGACCGACCTGAAATTGAGGTAGAGCAGCAGGAAGATGATGAGTAGCGTTGCCGGTATGACGATTTTCAGCCGCGCCGTTGCACGTTCCAGGTATTCGTATTGGCCGCTCCAGACCGCGTAGTACCCCGGCGGAAACTGAATGCTGGCCCGGACTGCACGTTGCGCGTCGGCGACGTAGCCGCCGAGATCGCGATCGCGGATGTCGACGTAGATATAAGTCGCAAGTTGAGCATTCTCCGTCCGGATCGAGCTCGGGCCGCGCGCGAGTTGGACGGTCGCCACTTCTGCAAGCGGGACCGCCCCTCCTGCCGGCATCGGAACGAGAATGTCGCTTGCAATCTTCTTTGGATTATCCCGCAGGTCACGGGGATAGCGCATGTTGACCGTAAATCGCTGCCGGCCCTCGACGGTCGTTGTGACCGACTGTCCGCCGAGCGCGGCCGCAATCGTATCCTGAACGTCCTGAATCATGATGCCGTAACGTGCAAGCGCACTCCGGTCAGGCGAGATTTCCAGATAGTAACCGCCAAGGCCACGCTCGGCGTAGGCCGACGAAGTGCCGGGGACTGTCCTCAACACCTGCTCGATCTGCCTGGCTAGTCTGTCGATCTCGACAAGGTCGGTGCCGATCACCTTGACGCCAACCGGCGTCCGGATGCCGGTCGAGAGCATGTCGATGCGCGCCTTGATCGGCATGGTCCACGCATTTGAAACGCCCGGGAACTGCAGCGCTTTGTCCAGCTCGGCGATCAGGCGGTCGACGGTGAGCCCCGGCCGCCATTGCGCCTTCGGCGTGAGATTGATGATCGTCTCGAACATTTCGGGCGGTGCCGGATCGGTTGATGTCTCCGCGCGCCCGGCCTTGCCGAACACCGAGGCGACCTCGGGAAACGATTTGATGATCCGGTCTTGCGTCTGCATCAGTTCGCTGGCCTTGGTGACCGAGATGCCGGGCAGCGTGGTCGGCATGTAGAGCAGCGTGCCCTCGTTGAGGTCCGGCATGAACTCGCTGCCGAGCTGGCGCGCCGGCCAAATCGTGACGACGAGCGCCGCAAGCGCGAGCAAGACGACCAGTGCTTTTGCCTGCAGCACGCCACTGATGACGGGCCGGTAGACCCAGATCAGGAAGCGATTGATCGGATTCTTGTGCTCGGGAACGATGCGCCCGCGGACGAAGATCACCATGAGCGCCGGCACCAACGTCACCGAGAGCAGCGCGGCCGCGGCCATCGCGAAGGTCTTGGTGAATGCCAGTGGACTGAACAACCGCCCTTCCTGCGATTCGAGCGTGAAGATCGGCATGAAGGAGACGGTGATGATCAACAGGCTGAAGAAGAGGGCCGGCCCTACTTCTGTTGCCGCCTCGATCAGGATCGCGGTCCGGGATTTTCCTGGGCCGGCGCGTTCGAGATGCTTGTGAGCGTTCTCGATCATGACGATCGCGGCGTCGACCATGGCGCCGATCGCAATCGCGATGCCGCCGAGACTCATGATGTTGGACCCAATGCCAAGCAGCTTCATCGCGGCGAATGCGATCAGGATTCCGACCGGCAACATGAGGATGGCAACGAGCGCACTGCGGACGTGAAGCAGAAAGAGGACACAGACGAGCGCGACGACGATGCTTTCCTCAACCAACGTACGCTTGAGCGTGTCGACGGCGGCGTAAATCAGGTTTGACCGGTCGTACACCGGGACGATCTCGACGGACTTGGGCAAGCTCGTCGCGATGTCCTTGAACCGCTTCTTGACGCTCTCGATGACGTCAAGCGCGTTCATGCCGAAGCGTTGCAGGGCGATGCCGCCGACGACTTCGCCCTCGCCGTTCATTTCCGTAACGCCGCGCCGCTCGTCCGGCCCAAGTTCGACGTGGGAGACATCCCTCAAGAGAACCGGCGTCCCGCCCTCGTTCTTGAGGACGATGTTGCCGAGATCGTCGATGCCTTTCAGATAGCCTTTGCCCCGGATGACGTATTCGAATTCCGACAGTTCGACCGTGCGCCCGCCGACGTCGGCATTGCTGGCACGGATCGCACTGCGAATCTTCTGCATGGTGATCCCGAGATCGCGCATGCGCTGCGGATCGAGGACCACGTTGTACTGCTTCACGAAGCCGCCGACGCTTGCGATCTCGGCGACGCCTTCCGCCTTGGCAAGGGCGAATTTCAGGTTCCAGTCCTGGATCGTTCTTGTATCGGAAAGATTCAGTTCCTTCGACATCACCGCGTACTGGTAGACCCAGCCGACGCCGGTCGCATCTGGCCCAATGGTCGGCGTGACTCCTGCTGGCAGCCGCGAGGTGGCGGCGTTCAGGAATTCGAGGACTCGCGAGCGCGCCCAATAGATGTCGGTGCCGTCTTCGAAGATCACGTAGACGAACGAGACGCCGAAAAAGGAGAAACCGCGCACGACCTTCGATCTCGGCACTGTCAGCATGGCCGTCGCCAGCGGGTAGGTCACCTGATCCTCGATGACCTGCGGTGCCTGTCCCGCGTACTCGGTATAGACGATGACTTGCGTGTCGGAGAGATCGGGAATGGCATCGAGCGGCAGATGGATCAGCGCATAGAATCCAGCCGCAGCGGCAAAGCCGGTTCCGAACAACACCAGCAGGAGGTTGCGCGCCGACCAGGCGATGACGCGGGCGATCATGGGCGCGCACCCTTGCCGGCCGGTTGGTCGGCTTGTGAACCGTCGGCCCCGGCAAATCCCTGGAGCGCCGCCTTCAGATTGCTTTCGGCATCGATCAGGAAATTGGCTGATGTCACGACCGCCCCGCCTTCGGCGACTCCTTGAATGATTTCGACGTAGCCGCCGCCGCGGCGCCCGGGCTTGACCTCGCGCGGTTCGAAACGGCCACCACCCTTGTCGACAAGGACGGCTTGACGCGTGCCGCTGTCGAGCACGGCGCTTTCCGGCACGGCCAATACCGGTGTGGGCGCGCCTGTTTCGATTTCGGCGTCGACATACATCTCCGGCCGCAGCACCTCATCGGGATTTGGAACCTCGATGCGGATGCGCGCGGTGCGCGTCTGAGCGTTGAGATGCGGATAGATCAGCACGACGTTGCCCGTAAATGCCTGGCCCGGCAGAGCGCGCGGCCGGATCGTTACCCTGGTTCCGACGGCGACCTGGGGAAGGTCGCGTTCGGCCACATCGAGCAGAGCCCAGACGAGTTGATGATCCGCAATCCTGAACAGCACATCACCCGGCGCCGCGCGCATGCCGTTTACAGCGTTGCGTTCGAGGATCTCGCCGTCCTGCGGCGCGAGCCACGGAACGGAAAGGGATATTTCGCGGGCGCGTTCGAGCTCTTTGACAGCGGGCTCGGGCGTTGCGAGATTTTCCAGTCTTCGGCGTGCGCCCTTCAGCTCCTTGCCCGTAGCACCCGCGTTGATTGCCGAAAGATATTCCGCCGCAGCGCTGGAAAGCGCGGGGCTGTATACGTTCATGAGGGGCTGTCCCTTGTGAACGTGATCGCCCGTCGTCACGTTTGCGACGCTCTCGACGAAACCCTCAAAACGTAGCGCGACGACCGAGACGCGCCGCTCGTCCAGTTGAATGGTCCCCGGCGCCCGGATGATCGACCTGATGGGCTGCCGCACCACCGGCTCGGATTTCGCGCCGGTACGCTGAATCTTGCCGGGCGAAAGTTTCACGGAGCTGTCGCCGGTGTCCTCGTCCTCGTAAACGGGGATGAAGTCCATCCCCATCGAATCCTTTTTCGGTGCCGGCGAAGTCTCCGGAAGTCCCATCGGATTACGATAGTACTTGATCTTGCGGTCACCCTCCGGCTCGGCGGCTGCGGCGGATGACACGATCGACGCGGCGGTGAAGGGCCTTGCGCTCGCGACCAGGGCGACGACGGTCGCAGCGGAAATCACAGCGGCTGCGCCCAAATCAATGGCGCGCGCCCGTATGAGAGTTTTCACGATGTCATTCCTCGAAACGTCTGATGGTAGCCGCCGAAACGGCATGCGACGGATGCGCGCAGCCGCAGCGGCCGCGCGTCAGCGTTCCGGCGTCAAAGCGCCGGTCAGACGATCATTCGAGGTGGGGGTTCCGGAGGATGTTCGCCTACCCCAGCGATCAAGAGATCGTCGGGCAGAGCGAAGGCGCCAAGCGAAAACGTGCGTTCGAGCAGCGCGCCGCTGCCATCATTGGGCGACGGCATTGTGATGGTCAGCATGCAAAGGGCGATGAATGGGCAGGATCCGCAATCCCTGGCTTTCTGGCCGTGCTGGTCGGGGCAGCACGGCATGTCTTCCGCCATCGCCTGCATGTCGTCGGCGACAGCCGCCATTTGCGACGCGGCCATCGCAGGCACCGACAGAGGCGCCACAAGGAGCCCGGCCGCGACAGCAAGAGCGATCAGCCAGTTGAAGACTTTCCGCGGACCCATGACCACTTTTCGCACACCATGAGGAACCCTGCCAATCGTCGCCTCATCACGATTGCGCCAGATCAGCGGTGTCCTTCGTCTCGTGCGCCTTCGCGTATTCAACATCCGCTCGTGAGCCAACACGGACGTTCGCGCGATCAGCGCGTAAAAAAGCCCCGGAGGCCATGCCACCGGGGCTCGAGTTTGCCTCCGGGAGATTGCGGAAATCAGTAACGCGCTGCGACCGGGGCGCCGAAGCCGCCAAACCTGTAATTGATCCGAGCGGTGATCATATTGATGTCTGATCTGGCATCCGTGGTGATCGAAGTGATCGGCGCCAACCCCGGCGTCAGGAACGTCTGGCTGTCG
>Ga0307476_10002894_pt1 | contig 10166 bp, 7 predicted proteins | sample atmos_gasesECM2C_2_FD_203314 | JGI IMG/M metagenome (GOLD analysis project Ga0307476, IMG submission 203314) | Hardwood forest soil microbial communities from Morgan-Monroe State Forest, Indiana, United States - atmos_gasesECM2C_05 | ecosystem: Environmental > Terrestrial > Soil > Temperate...
CGGCCTAGCGGTTCCACGCCCAACTCCACCACTGCTTCCACCCCCCCCCCCCGGGTGGGGGGCTGTGTGTTTGGGGGTGTGGGGTTGTCTTCGCGCGGAAGACAGAACCCCCTCACCCCCCAACCCCTCTCCCCTGAGTACAGGGGAGAGGGGAGGATGAGTCAGGCCAAAGGAGTGGCCGCATGTCCAAGCCGCGTTTCGCCGTCGCCGATTACGCCGTCTACCTCGCTGTACGCGTCCTGCTCTGCGCGGTGCAGATGCTGACGCTGCCCACGGCCCGCCGATTGGCCGGCGTGCTGGCCTGGCTGGCGTACCACATCGACCGCCGCCACCGGCTCGTGGCCGACGACAACCTCAAGCACGCCTACGCCGGCCAACTGAACGACCGAGAGCGCGACCGCATGGTGCGGGGTGTTTATCGTCATTTCGTCTCGGTGTTGGTGGAAATCGCCCATTTGCCGCGGATGCTCAATCCGAACACCTGGCGGCGCTACGTGACGCTGGAGAACGGCCGGGCCATCGTGGAGGGGCTGCTGTGTGGACGTCCGCTGCTGTTCGTCACCGGCCACTTCGGCAACTGGGAACTGGGCGGCTACGTCCTCGGTCTGCTCGGTTTCCAGACCTATGCAATCGCCCGCAAGCTCGATAATCCCCATCTCAACGCGTTTTTGCTCCACCGAATCCGCGAACGGACGGGACAGAAGATCCTGTACAAGGACGGCGATTTCGACCGCATCCAGGCGGCGCTGGCCTCCGGCGGCGCCGTCGCCACGCTGGGCGATCAGGACGCCGGCGCTCGCGGCCAGTTTGTGGATTTCTTCGGCAGGCCGGCGTCTACGCACAAGGCGGTGGCGCTGCTGGCGCTGGAGTTCAACACACCGATGGTGGTGATCGGCATGCCGCGGGTCGGCCAGCCGATGCGGTATCGGATCGTTGCGGAGGAGGTGATTCTGCCGGAGGAGTACGCCGGCCGGCCGGATGCGGTGCGCGCCATCACGCAGCGGTTCACGGCGGCGCTGGAACGGCTGGCGCGGCGGGCGCCGGAGCAATATTTCTGGCTGCACCGCCGCTGGAAGCATGAGCCGCCGGTCCGGAAGGGCAAACGGGCGGCGTAGCAAGTTCTGATAGGGGCGTTCGCAGGAAACACGGAAGGAAGAGACTTCATGACGATGATTTTGCTGCCGCTGCTGATCTGCCTGGCGGAGACGGCCGTCGTCACGCTGGACACCGTCCGCACCATTTTCATCGCCCGCGGCATGAAGATCCAGGCCGCCGCACTGGGGCTGGTGGAAGTGACCGTCTGGCTGTTCGCCATCAGCCAGGTGATGCAGAACCTGAGCAATCCGACCTGTTTCATCGGCTATGCGCTGGGTTTCACGCTGGGGACGTACCTCGGCATCCGCATTGAGGAGCGGCTGGCGCTCGGCACGCAGGTGGTCCGCGTGCTGACGCGGCGCGACGCCGCCGAATTGGTGACAGCCCTGCGGGCGGCGGGGCACGGCGTCACCAGCGTGGAGGGGCAGGGGGCGACCGGCGGCGTCCACGTTCTGTTCACGATCGTGGCCCGCAAGCGATTGCCGCAGGTCGTGCAGATGATTGAACGCTTCGACCCGGCGACGCTGTACCTGATCGAGGACGTGCGGACGGCGCGAGGCGGGTTTCGCCAGTGGCAGGCGCCCGCACAGTCCGCGCGGATTGCGAGCGAGGCCGGCCGTCAAGCCCGCAAGCAGGCGGCATGAAAGGCATCGCTCACCATCCGCATCATGGCGCCGGGCTGGAAGGGCGCGTCAAGCGGTCCAGGGCGGCCCTGGCTTCCCGAGTCTGCTGGGCCTCCGGGATTCCGTCGGCGAATTCTTGCAGCACGCGCCGGGCCTCCGGCGTGCCAAGCCGCTCCAGCACCTCGACCGCTCGCACGGCCCGCAGCCGCGCCGGCACGGGCGGCCAGTGCCCCAGCCGGTCGAGCAGTTCGGTCGCCCGTCGCTGGGCTTCCGGCGAGGGGTTGTGCATCAGGGCAGCTTCCAGTGCTGGACCGGCCGCCTCTTCCAACTCCGCCAGCCGTCGGCTGGCCGTTTCACGCATGTCGAAATCGTCGCTGTCCAGGTCCGCGATCAGCCGGGCCACGCGCTCCTTGTCGGCCATGCCCACGGGCCGCAACCGTTCGCGGAGAAAGGCGGCCGTCGCGTCGCCGGATCGCGCCAGGGCGGCGACGGCCTCAAAGGCGCGGCCAGCGTCCCCGTCGGCCAGGTCGGACCAGCAGGCATCCCGCTGGTGGGGCGTCAGCAGCATCTCGTCCAGCCGCGCTGGGGCCCATTCGCTCACGTCCCAGAGCAGGACCGTCGTGTCCGTGCTTGTGGAGGCCAGCATCCGACCGTCCGAGGCGAAGGAAAGTGAATGGATCGCGCCACGGTGGCCGGAAAGAGTCGCACTCTTACGGTTCTTTAAAAGATCCCACAGGATGATGTCGCCGTCCGGGCCGCCGACGGCCAAGCGCCCGCCGTCAAGCGCCAGGCAGCAGCAGTTCCGCCCGGGGAACGCGGGCAACTGGATTGCAATGCGCCCCGTCGCCAGTTCAAGAATGACGACGGCAGGGTCTTCCCGGTCCTCTTGATCGATCAAGCGCAAGCGGCTGCTGGACCTTCCACCGATCGCCAGATAGCGCCCAACTGGAGAGAACGCAATGACGGATCCCTTGATTACTTCGTTGTTGGTGGGGCGGATTTCCTTTCCCGTCACAGCGTCCCATAGGTGAAGATAGCAAGGTTCTCCGAAATCCCGGCCCACTGCCGCCAGGACCAAACCGTTGCGCAAAAACTCAAGAGCCTCCACGCCTTCCCGCGGCGGCCGGTCCACCTCAGCGACTTCCTTCCTGGCTGGCACGTCCCAGAGGCGAATGTGATAGTTGGGGACGTGGCTAATACCAAAAGCCCCCTCGTCGCTTTCCACCGCCAGCCGCTTGCCGTCCGGAGAGAACGCGAGGGGCCAGGCGAAGCAGCCCTTCCCGTCGAGCCTATAGCGGTCGAACTTCTTGCCTGATTCGGCGTCCAGCACCACGACGGCGCCGTCGTGCTCATCATCGGGACGGGCGATAAGCCGCCCGTCCGCCGAAACCACGCCTGCCTTCCCAGCGAAGCTGCGGGACGCCCCCGAACCAATCTCATCCAGGCTCGAAAGGTCCCATGTACGAAACGACAGGTTGCCCCGACTGGTCGTTACGCTGCCATAGTCGCGCGCCGTGCCGAGTGAAGCGTAACGCACGGCCAGACGCCGGCTGGCGGCGACGAACTGCGCCGCCACATGGCCGCCGGGTTCCCTCGCGAAGGCATCGACTTCACGGTGTGAAGCCGCGTCCCAGACGCGAATCGTCTGGTCCTCCCCCGCCGTCGCCAGCCGCGTGCCGTCCGGAGAAAAGGCCACGCACCGGACCCAATCGGAATGTGCGTCTAGGTGATACAACTCCTTGCCGCTCTGAGGGTCCCATACACACACGCCATATTCGGATCCGGCTGCGACGGCGGTCCCGTCCGGCGCGAAGGTTAGACCCCATCCCCAACCGCCGCCGAGTTGTCGCGTCAGCGTGCCGCTGGCCGCATCCCATACGGAGGCGCCATCGTGAGCTGACCGGGCCGCTATGGTTTTGCCGTCCGGGGCGAAAGTCACTGAGCAAAAGCGGCCGCTCAACTTGCAAAGGTCCTTGCCGGTTTTCAGGTCCCACACATGAGCCGGCGCCTCGGGTCCCGCCGCGGCCAGGAGCTTACCGTCGGGCGAGAAGGTGATGGACGTCAGGCGGCTGGGCGACTCGTGGTCCAGTTTGCCGACGGCCTCGCCCGTCTCGAAATTCCACAACTGGATTTCGCTCTGTACGCCGCCCGCCGCCAGCGTCTTGCCGTCCGGCGAGAGCGCGACGCAAGTCAGGCCGCACGTCGAACGAAACGTCCGCTGCTCCTTGCCGTCGGAGACGCTCCAGCACTTTAGCGCGGGCCCCTCGATCGACCAACCCGCAGTAATGATTGATTTGCTGTCGGGGGAGAAAAGGACGCCGTTTACAACATCGAGCCACCGATCGATTGCCTGGACCTGCCGTCCGGTCATAGCGTCCCAAATGCGGACGGTTTGATCCGCGCCGGCGGAAACCAGCATCTTGCCGTCGCCAGAAAAAGCCAGACATTCCACCGGCCCGGCGTGCCGCAGGCGCACCGTCCCCAGCCGGGCGACGGCCCCGGCCGGCAGCGGATCGCCGTAGTCGTCGGTTGGCGGCGCCGGTGCGCCCCGCACGGCCGGCGCCATTCCCGGCAAGACGGAGAGGCAAAGGATGAAGACCAGGCGTTCACGGCGGCGGATCATGACGAGGCTCCTTCCCGTGTATTGCGATGCGGATAGGTTCGAGTCTAACGCACCGGAAGCCCACGGTCGAGATGAATGCGGCTGGATTGCGGCCCCGGGCGACCGCAACCGCCCACGGCCGCCGACCCGAGAATCAGGCGGCCTCTGGAAACCGCAACGGCTGCAATTGCGTGATGCAACGGTTGTCGCCGGCGCCCCAGCCTGCTAGAATTTTCCCGGTCATCCACCGCTTGCTGTTGGCGACCAGTGCATCGTAAATCCGTCCTGCTGCCGGGGCCCCTGACATGCCCCTCCAGATCACCTGCCCCCATTGCGACAGCTCCTTCGGCGTCTCGGATGAACTCGAAGGCAAACGGGTTCGTTGCCGGAAATGCGCCCGGCCGTTCCAGGTCGTCGCGTCCGTGGAGCCGGTCGACGACGAGGACGACGATTCTCGGCCGGCGCGGCGCGGCGCAAGGCGCCCCGCGCGGCGGTCGCGCGCCTCGCGGGGCGCCCCCGCAGGCGTCTGGGTCGGCCTGGCTGTGGCGGCGGTGCTGCTTGTCCTGGTCGTCGGCGGCGGCGTTGCGGCGTTCGTGATCCTCAACCGGCAGGGCGGCTTCGGCTCGGCGGGCGCTCCCGCCAATACGGGCGCCCCTGGCACAACGGGCGGCCCCAGCGCGCCGGCGGGTCAAGCGCCCGGCCCCCGATTGACCGCGGCCAACTTCGCCATGCTCCATGACGGGATTTCCGAGGCGGAAGTCGAAGCCATCCTGGGACAACCCACCGAAAGGGGAACGGCCCGGTTCCTCGTCATCAACGGGCAGATACAGTGCAATACGAGCACCTGGACGGAAGGCGCCAACCAGCTTCAGGTCGCGTGGCACAACGGGAAGTTTTTCGACGCTGCCGGCCTGATCGACGGCCGGCGGCTGAGCCTGCGGACGAGCGACGCGCCCGCCGCAGACAACCTGCCGCCGCAGTCTCAGCCGCAGCCGGCCGCGGCGCAGGTGAGCAAAGCCAATTTCGACAAGCTCAAGACCGGAATGACTCAGGCCCAGGTGGAGCAGATACTCGGCCCCGGTCGGTTGCTGGCTGGGAATGCGCTGACCCAGGCCATGCAGACCTACGCGGACCTCCAGGCGACCATGCAGCTTGTACAGAACGCCCCAATTTACGAGTGGTCAAACGGCCGCGCTTTCATCTGGGTCGCGTACGTCAACGGCGGCGTGAATGCGAGATGTTACAGCACCGGCTTCTGACGGCCGGCCCGGTGCGTGGGCCGTTCCTGGTACAATGAGAGATGGCATCGCCCCAGGGGAGGCGCCATCATGTCCGCCATCACCCGTCCCCGGCCGATCCGCGCCCCGCGCGGCCCCGAGCGCACCTGCAAGGGCTGGATTCAGGAAGCCGCCCTCCGCATGTTGCTCAATAACCTCGATCCCGAAGTCGCCGAGGACCCGGATCGCCTCGTCGTCTACGGCGGCAGCGGCAAGGCCGCCCGAACCTGGCGCGATTTCGACGCCATCGTCGCCGCCCTCGCGAAGCTCGAAAACGACGAAACCCTCCTCGTCCAGTCCGGCAAACCGGTCGGCGTCCTCCGCACCCACGCCCTGGCGCCGCGCGTCCTCATCGCCAATAGTTTGCTCGTGCCGAAATGGGCGACGTGGGAAGAGTTCCGCCGGCTGGAGGCGATGGGGCTGACCATGTACGGCCAGATGACTGCCGGCAGCTGGATCTACATCGGCACGCAAGGGATCTTGCAAGGGACTTATGAGACGTTCGCCGCTTGCGCCCGGCGGCATTTCGGCGGTACGCTGGCGGGGCGGCTTCTCGTTACCGGCGGCCTCGGCGGCATGGGCGGAGCGCAACCGCTGGCCGCGACCATGAACGGCGCCGCCTTCCTCGGCGTCGAAGTGCGGCCCGAACGCATCGAACGCCGGCTGCGCACCGGTTACCTCGACCGCATGACCCGCAACCTCGACGAGGCGCTCGGCTGGCTGGACGAAGCTCGTCGGGCAAAGCGGCCGCTGTCGGTCGGGTTGCTCGGCAACGCCGCGGTTGTGCTGCCGGAGCTGGCCCGCCGCGGCGTGACGCCAGACGTGCTGACCGATCAGACGTCGGCCCACGACGCCCTCAACGGATATGTGCCCGTGCAAAAGGCGGCCGGGGAAGACCTCGACGCACTGCGGCGGGACGACCCGGCCGAATACGTCCGGCGGGCCAAGGAGTCGATGGCCGTTCATGTCCAGGCGATGCTCGAATTGCAGCGGCGCGGCGCCGTGACGTTTGACTACGGCAACAACCTCCGCGCCCAAGCGGCGGAGGCTGGCGTCGCCGACGCCTTCCGCATCCCCGGCTTCATTCCGGAGTACATTCGTCCGCTGTTCTGCGAGGGCAAGGGCCCGTTTCGCTGGGCCGCGCTGTCCGGCGACCCCACGGACATTTATCGCACCGACCAGGCGGTGCTGGAGACGTTCCGCCACGACGAACCGCTGGCCCGGTGGATTCGGCTGGCGCGCGAACGGGTGAAATTCCAGGGGCTGCCGGCTCGCATCTGCTGGCTCGGTTACGGCGAACGCGCCCGCATTGGGTTGCGCTTCAACGAGATGGTGCGGCACGGCGAAATCAAAGCGCCGATCGTCATCGGCCGCGACCACCTCGATGCGGGATCGGTGGCGTCGCCGAACCGCGAGACGGAGGCGATGAAGGACGGCTCCGACGCCATCGCCGACTGGCCGATCCTCAACGCCCTGGCCAACACGGCCTGCGGCGCCGGCTGGGTCAGCGTCCACCACGGCGGCGGCGTCGGCATCGGCTACAGTCTCCACGCCGGCATGGTCGTCGTGGCCGACGGCAGCGACGACGCGGCCGGCCGATTGCAGCGAGTGCTGACCAGCGATCCGGGGACTGGCGTGATCCGCCATGTGGACGCGGGATATGAGGAAGCGGTCCGGTGCGCGAAGGAGCGCGGCGTTGTCGTGCCGGGGTTGAATTATTGAGTGGGAAGCCGTCGGCGGCGCGGTATACTGCCGAGGAAAGCAATGGTATTGCGTCGCGCCAGGGGGGCGCCTCATGTGGAGCATTCTGGGCAAAGGCCCGCGCCTGTGCGACGGCATCACCCGCCGGGAGTGGCTGCGCGTGGGCGGCCTGAGTGCGTTCGGTCTGTCGCTGCCGGCGTTGCTGGGCGCCCGTGCGGCCGGGGCGACGACGGGCCGGTCGAAGGCGTGCATCCTCCTCTTCCATCTCGGTGGGCCGCCGCAGCACGAGACGTGGGACCCCAAACCGGACGCCCCCGCAGAAATCCGCGGTCCGTTCAAGCCGATCGCCACGTCCGTCCCCGGAATCCAGGTCGGCGAGCTGATGCCGCGCACCGCGCGCATGATGGACCAGATCTGCATTCTGCGCGGTATGTCCACCGACGACAACGCCCACTCGTCGAGCGGCTACTGGATGCTGACCGGCGTGCCGCACCAGCCGACGAACTCCGAGAACAGCACGCCCGGCGCCCCCAACGACTGGCCCTGCACCGCCGCCATCGTTCAGCGGCTGCGGCCCGGCGACGGCGGATTGCCGGCCTCGGTCGTCATCCCGGAGCACATCTGGAACACCGGCATGATCCCCTGGCCGGGGCAGGACGGCGGCTTCCTCGGCCGGTCCGCCGACCCCTGGCGGATCCTTTGCGATCCCAATTCGCCGGATTTCAGCATCCCTGGCCTGGCGCCGCCGGCCGACGTGCCGCCGCTGCGCCTGCACGACCGGCTGTCGCTGCTGGAACAGGTCAACCACGGGCTGGACGCGGCCGAGTCGGGGCTGGCGGTGGAGCGCTTCGACGTCCGCAGCCGGCAGGCGCTCGACCTGCTGCGGGCCGGCCGGGCGCGGACGGCCTTCGACATCGATAAGGAAGTTCCCGCCCTGCGCGACCGCTATGGCCGCAACCGCTGGGGCCAGAGCCTGCTGCTGGCGCGGCGGCTGGTGGACGCCGGCGTGTCTCTGGTGCAGGTGAACTGGACGCGGGCCGCGGAAGACACCAACGACAGCCCGGCCTGGGACACGCACAACAACAACGCCGAGCGCTGCAAGAGCTTCCTCATGCCGAAAATGGATCAGGCTTATTCGGCGTTGCTCGAAGACCTCGACGACCGCGGGATGCTGGGCGACACGCTGATCGTCTGGATGGGCGAGTTCGGCCGGTCGCCGAAGATCAACGGCGGCGGCGGCCGGGACCACTGGGGCCACGTCTTTTCGGTCGCGCTGGCCGGCGGCGGCGTGCGCGGCGGGCAGGTGTACGGCGCCTCGGACTCCATCGGCGGTCATCCGCGCGACGGCCGGGTGCAGCCGCAGGACCTGACGGCGACGATTTTCCATTGCCTCGGCTTTTCGCCGCACGCGGAGATTCAGGACGGGCTTGGCCGGCCCTTGCCGCTCAGCCGCGGCCAGGTGATCCGGGCGGTGGTCGGCGGGTAGCGGCCACGCCGCTATAATAGGGCGTGGTTACGGATTCACGCTCCGAGGGCCGCCCATGACCGCTCCGCAGCGCCGACGGAACGAGGCGTCCCCGTCCAAGCCGCGCCTAACCAAGGCCGAACGCAAACGCCAACTGCTCTCTCACGCCAAGCAGCTGTTCGTCCAGTTCGGCTATCGAGAAACCACCACGGAGAAAATCGCGGCGGCCGCCGGCGTCACCGAGCCGGTGCTGTACCGTCATTTCGACAGCAAAAAGGCCCTTTTCCTGGAAGTGCTGGAGGAAATCCGCGCCGCCACGCTCACTCGCTGGAACGCGGAAACCGCTCAGCTCACCGAGCCGCTCGCCAAGCTGCACGCGGTCATGGATCTCTACCTCGGCGCTGCCCGCGAGCACGCTCTCGAATTCCGCGTCATGCACCGCACCCTGGTTGAAAGCGACGATGAGGAGATCGTCGCCCTGTTGCGCGCGTTTTATCTCGACAGCGAAGCGCTGCTGGCGCAGATCATCGGCGAGGGCCAGCAATCCGGCGTGTTCCGCCGGTCGCTCGACCCGCGCGTCGGTGCCTGGGAATTGATCCGCACCGCGCTCGGCTACACGCTGACGCTGCCGCTCGGCGTGCCGCTGTACGCGGAGCCGGACTACATCCCGCGGGCCGTCGATTGCCTTCTGCTGTGCCTGCTTAAGACCGACGTTTAGAGGCACTCACAAAAAGGCGGCTGGAACTGTGATTTTAGCGTTCCAGCCGCCTTTTTGTGAGTGCCTCTAAAGAGAGGGATGAAGGATGAACAACGAGCCGAAATCGTCCTCACTTCATCCCTCATCCTTCATCCTTCTCTCTTACGCCGGTTCGATGCTGGCGGTCAGCCCCTTGTCGGCGAATTGCTCGACGTAGAGTTCGCCGCGTTCGCGGTACGTCACCAGGAGAATCGACCGGCCCGAATGGTGGGCCTCCCACATCTTGTGGGTGGCCTCGGCGCGAGGGAAGCGAGTCAGCTCCATCACGCAGCGGACGACGAACATCAGGTCGGCCGACGGGTCGTGGTGGAGAACGAGTCGATACGAGGCCAACGGTCCTGGTCGCAGGCCGGACGACGGCTGAATGGGTTTGGCGGCGTCGCTCGGTCGGCGGGGAACCTCGGGTCGGTCGGAGGGGGACTGGCTCATGGACGCACCCCATGCCCGGAGGCGCTGCAGAGAAGAGGCGGCGGGAAGCGAGTCGAGGGCCGCCGCCCGCTCGCAGCCATTATAAGAAATCGCGGCGGCCTGCCGAACCGATCCGACGTCGGAAGCGATAAAGATTCGAGGAAAACGGCCGTCCAAGCCCGCATAATCGCTACCAACCGCGAAGCTGGAACGAAGAATCCGATTATAAGTCGCAGCT
>Ga0307476_10002896_pt1 | contig 10165 bp, 9 predicted proteins | sample atmos_gasesECM2C_2_FD_203314 | JGI IMG/M metagenome (GOLD analysis project Ga0307476, IMG submission 203314) | Hardwood forest soil microbial communities from Morgan-Monroe State Forest, Indiana, United States - atmos_gasesECM2C_05 | ecosystem: Environmental > Terrestrial > Soil > Temperate...
CCCGCGCGCGCGCCGCGACCAGCAGGTCCTTGCCGGCGACCGCCTTGACCACGACCTGGCTCTCGGTCGTCGACGTGAACGAGTCGTCGTCCTTGCCGGCCGCCTCGACCCGGAACGTCAGCAGGTGGCGGCCCGGCGCGATGTAGCCGTCGAACCGCACGCCGTCGTCGACCGCGATCGCGCCGCTCGCGTCCTCGTAGACGCTGGCGCCGTCGAGCCGGATCGACGACTTCGCGGGGTTGTAGAACCGGCCGGTGGTGTAGGTCAGCTTGACCTGGATCCGCGTCGAGTACAGCTGGCTCGCCACCGCGTTGGCGCGCGCGCGCGACTTGAACAGCTCGTCGCGCAGGCCGAGGTACTCCTGGCGCAGGCTGTCCACGTCCTGGGCGTCGCCCGCCGGCTTGTCGGCGTCGGCCGCGGGCTTGACCGCGCCATCCGCGGCGCCGCCGCTCGGGGCATTGGGGGTGGCCGCGCTGCTGCCGCCCGCCGGCGCGCCGGGCGCGATCGCCGGCGCGTCGGGCCTGGCGCCGCCGCCGGCGTCCTTGGTGTCCTGAGCGGCGTCCTTGTCCGCGGGCTCGGCCGGCGCGGCCGGGGCTGCGGGCTCGGCCGGCTTCTTGACCGGCGGCGGCTTCTTCGGCCGGGGCCTGGGAGCGGCGATCGCCAGGGCCGGAACCAGGGCGAGCAGTGCGACGGGCTTCCAACGGACGGGCATCGACGGTCTCCCCAAAATGACGTGATCGCGAGGCAGGCGCTATCAATTATGCAGCGGCAGGAACACCGACAGTCCGAGCGTGACGGCGCTGTCATTGACCAGGAACCGCTCCTCCAGGAGGTCCTGGCGGAACGTCCGGTTGCGGGCGTCGATCCGGAACGCGAAGGCGTCGCCCGCGAACAGCCGCATCCCGAAGCCCAGGACCCCGGCGGCGCCGCGGCTGGTCCCCGAGTCGATGACGCCGACGCCGACGTCGGCATGGAGGTCGAAGTGGACGATCGAACCGCCAAGTCGCAGCTTGCCGTACACCGGGCTCCATACCAGGAGTGACTCGACGAAGATCTCGCGCGAGTAGGTGTCCGCGACCACCGTGCCGCGCTTGTCCTCCAGCGCGCGGATGATGTCGGCGTTGGCGTGCGTCCACCAGCCGGCGAACTCGACCGCGGTCTCGTCGGTCATGTGGTACGCGTACGAGCCGCCGACGATGTACGTGCCGCTGAGCAGGTCGCTCGCGTAGTAGCCGCCGCTCGCCGAGATCTCGTGGCGGCCCTGCTTGACGAACAGCCGGTCGACGGCGCCGCGCCGCTTGCGCTTGATCGCGAGCCGGTCGGCGATCTCCTGGTCGATGCACATCGCCGTCGAGCCGGGCGCGGTCTCTCCGTCGGGCTTCCTGGCGTCGGCCGGTTTGGCGTCGGCCGGTTTGGCGTCGGCCTTCGCCAGCTTCCGGTCGATCATGCGGTCGCCCGGGCGATCGCCCGCCTGCGCGTCGTCGGCGTGCGCCGTGCGCGGCGCCGCGAGCCACCCCGCCACCCAGCCGGCCATGAGGACGCCGATCGCCGCGCGCATCACAGCCCCGACGGCAGGTACAGCGCGAGCCCGGCGGTCGCGATGAGGTTGTTGGTGTAGCGGGTCTCGCCGGAGATCTCCTCGACGGCCATCAGGTCGCGCAGGTCGATCCGGACGGTCAGCGCGCGGGTCACGAACACGTCGATCGCGCCGCCGGCGTCGAGCGACAGGCCCTGGACCGCGTCGTGAAACATCCGGCCGCCGCCGGCGAACACCATGATGTCGGAGTGGACGATGCCGCCGCCGAGCTTGAGCTTGGCGTGGATCGGCGACCACAGCAGGTTGGCGAGGCCGAGGTACGCCATGCCGGGCGAGAACCGGCTGTCGCCGAAGAACTTGTTGAGCGGCGCGTCGAGGTCGAGCGTGAGCGGCGTCAGGTCGAACTCGACCTGGGCGCCGAGGTCCTCGGTGAAGAAGAACCCGAGCGCGCCGCCGGCGATCCAGTTCGACGACGTCATGTCGCCGCCGTACAGCCCGCCGTGCGCGACCAGGACGATCTTCTTGTTCTTGATGAAGTCGCGCTTCTGGACGCCGCGCGGCTTCAGGTCGGCGCCGAGCTGGTCCTTGATCGTCTGGTCGAGGCACGACGGCAGCGGCGCATCGGACGGCCGGGCCGGGGCGGGCTGTGCGCGGGCGATCGCGCCGCCGGCGATCGCGACGCAGATCGAGAGCGAGGCCGCGAGCACAGGTCCCCCGAACAAACGCTGCACTCACTGGAAGGTACTCTCGTTGGATCCACCAAACAAGAAACCGGGCCGGAGATCCACGCCGCGCGCGGTGCCGCGCAGCTGTCACGCAGGTGGACGATGTGAGCGAACGCGGGCGACTGCCGCAGTCCCGACCGCGGCGGCCCCGACCGCGCGCGGGATCATGCGGCTGCGAGACGCGCGAGTGTGATCGCGGTACCATGTCAAGATGGAGCACCTGACGGGGACGCGCATCCGGCGTGAAGCGACGCCGGCGACCGTCAACCTCCGGCGCTGCAAGCTCGTCGTGATCAAGGGTGCGCAGCGCGGCACCGAGTTCGTGATCACCGGGGACGTGTTCCGGGTCGGCAAGGCCGCGGAGAACGACCTGGTGCTCAGCGACGAGACCGTGTCGCGCATCCACTTCGAGATCATGCGCGACACCAAGGGCTACCTGGTGCGCGATCTCAAGTCGACCAACGGCACGTTCCTCGACGGCGCCGAGGTCAAGGAGGCGTACCTGCGCGCCGGCTCGGTGATCGGCCTGGGCGCCTGCGAGCTCAAGTTCACGCCGTTCGAGGAGCGGATCGAGATCCTGCCGAGCGAGAAGGAGGCGCTCGGCGAGATGGTCGGCCGGTCGCCCGCGATGCGCGAGATCTTCGGCCTGGTCGAGCGGATCGCGCCGACCGACGCCACCGTGCTGATCGAGGGCGAGACCGGCACCGGCAAGGACCTGATCGCCCGGACCCTGCACCAGCTGTCGCCGCGCGGCGGCGCGTCGTTCGTCGTCGTCGACTGCGGCGCGGTGGCCGGGACCCTGATCGAGAGCGAGCTGTTCGGCCACGAGAAGGGCGCGTTCACCGGCGCGGTGAGCGCGCGCCAGGGCGCGTTCGAGCTCGCGAGCGGCGGCACGGTGTTCCTCGACGAGCTCGGCGAGCTGTCGCTCGATCTCCAGCCCAAGCTGCTGCGCGTGCTCGAGCAGCGCGAGCTGCGCCGGGTCGGCGGGACCCGGACGATCAAGGTCGACCTCCGCGTGATCGCGGCGACCCGCAAGGACCTGCGCTCCGAGGTCGAGAAGGGCAAGTTCCGCGAGGACCTCTACTTCCGGCTCAACGTCGTGCCGATCACCGCGCCGTCGCTGCGCGAGCGCCGCGAGGACATCCCGCTCCTGATCGACGCGATGCTCGGCAAGCTCGCGCCGGCCGGCGGCATCGCGCTGTCGGACGCGACCCGCGCCGCGCTGATGGCGCACGACTGGCCGGGCAACGTGCGCGAGCTCCGCAACGTGATCGAGCGCGCGCTCGCGCTGGGCGCGGATCCCGGCACGCTGGTCGCCCCGCTCGGCGGCGAGTCCACCGCCCGGACCGCGCAGCTGCGCGACGGCATCGAGTTCGAGCCCGGCGTGTCGTTCCGCGACACCAAGGACAGGTGGAACGAGCTGTTCGAGCGCCGCTACCTGAACTGGCTGATCCGGCGCGCCGAGGGCAACATCTCCAAGGCGGCGCGCGACGCCGACATGGATCGCAAGTACCTCCACAAGCTGCTGCGCAAGTACGGGATCACCGCGGCCGGCGAGTCCGCCGGCGACGACGACGAGAACTAGCCCGGTCGCTTGCCGGAATTTGCCGTCGGGCAGTCCGACGCACCCACGGCGATGGATCAGAGCGCTCCGGTATAACCGCGTCCTTCGATGCCGCGGCGGGGAGGGTGAGGTGCCTGTCTCGGTCAGGCATCTCGCCTGCTCTGGAGGAAGTCATGATCCGTTCCCTGTCCTGTCTCGCAGCGCTCGTGTTCGTCGCCGGAGGGGGGTGCGTGCAAGCACCCGCGTCCGAGCCGACGGGTTCCATCGCCATCCCGCTCACCGCCCCCGGGCCCGGCGGTGCGACGTATCGCCTCCCGGCGATGACCGCGCTGGTCCTGACCCAGGGCGTGGTGTCGACCACGTTCAGCCTCGACGGCGACGCTGCGTTGCAGACCGTGGACGTGGCGCCGGGCGCCTACCAGGTCAACCTGACCGATGCCGCCGGGGATACGGCGATCTGGCCGCTGACGCGGCTGAGGCCCGACGGCACGAGCGACACGGTCCAGGCCGCGCTCGATCTCGTGTCGACGATCACCGTGGCCGACCACCAGACCACCTCGCTGGTGATCCGGTTCCACGTCCCGATGCTCGGGACGGTCGCGTTCAGCAGCTCGGTCGACGTCTCGCTCGAGGTGGTCGAGATCCCGACGACGGCGTTCCACTTCGCGCTGTCCGCGCCAGCGCTGTCCCCGCTGTTCGTGGTCGTCACTCCGGACGCGCCTGACGCCCTGCGGTCGCGCCTGCCGACGCCGAGCACCACCGGGGATGGTTACGCGTTGACCGCACACGTCGTCGGTCCCTGGACGTTCAGGTTCTCGGACACCGTCTGCGCGGCGATCGTGGCCACGCGGTTGGCCACCGGCAACCCGGGGTTCGTCGAGCTCGTCGCCGAGGCGCCGCCGACCGCCGCCGACCAGCTCTGCATCCAGCAGAACGCGCCCGGTGACGCGATCGTGACCATGGACTTCTTCCGGCAGGGGCCAGCGCTCACCCCGCTGCTGTCCGATCTCGGTGACCGCGAGTACTTCGTCGGCCACTCGGTCGGGTTCACGCTCGCGGCGAACCTGCTCGACCACTTCGCGCTGGATCTGAGCCCGCTGTCGGGAGCGCATGCGCTCCGCGTCGGGGTGTTCGGCGACGTCTCCGTCGTGACGACCACGCCGAACAGCACGGCCACCACCACCTGGTACGCAGTCCAGGAGAACGGCGACGCCACCGTCACGGTGACGGGACCCTGAGCGTCCGCTGCGGTCGGCGGCGTCACGGTGACGTCGTTCGACGGACCACGCTTCACCCGAGCGCCATCGCGGGCAGTCGACCGACGACCATGGCGCTGGTCGCCCAGGTCTTTGCGCTCATCCCGGACGGGAACGGCGCAACGTTCCAGCTGTTCGATGCCGGCGACGGGATCGACGCGGTGTCGCCGCAGTGAGCGAGCGGGCCGGCTTGCGCGCCGGGCTGGGCCGGCCTAGGCCGCCGGCGCCTTGCGGGTGGCAAGGCGCGACACGTAGCGCGACGCGGTGCGGCGCTTGAGGATGCCCTTGGTGACGGCGCTGTCGATGATCGACACGGCCTCGCGCACCAGCGCGCTGGCCTCGTTCGACTTGTCGTCGACCGCGCTCCGCGCCTTCTTGACGGCGGTGCGCAACGTGGCCATCGCCGCGCGGTTGCGCGCGCGGTGCTTGATCATCTTGCGGTTCTGTTTCTCGGCCGACGCGATATTGGCCACGACAATTCTCCTGGGGAGGCGAGTGGTTAACCCGCCCAGCTCCGGTAGTCAAGGCGGTCGCGGCGCGGACTGTCGAGGGCCGAAACCCGCTTCGCGCCGCCTGCGATTTTGCTAGGAACCCCGCGGGAGTACCCACGGCAGTTGTGAATAACTTGCGGACCGCTTGGTGACGGCGCGGCTGATCTCATCGAGATCTCTCTCACTCGATCTCGCCTGCTCAAAAAAGCATCACTTTCGTCACTCATCGCTGGCGCTCGCGTCGTTTGACGTCCTCCCAGAGCGCGTCCATCTCCTCCAGCGTCGACGTCGCAGGGGTCTTGCCGCGGTCGGTCAGCGCATCCTCGACCGCCTCGAACCGGCGCTGGAACCGGGCGGTCGCATCGATCATCGCGTTCTCCGCATCCACCCCGACCTTGCGAGCGACGTTCACCACCGCGAGGAGCAGATCGCCGATCTCGGCGTGCACCTCGGCGGGGTCTCCCGCGCGGATCGCCTCGGCGACCTCCCGGACCTCCTCCTCGACTTTTGCGAACGATCCTTCCCACCCCGGCCAGTCGAAGCCGACCTTGCCGGCCTTGGTCCCGATCTTCTGGGCCCGGCTCAGTGCGGGGCCGGGCTTGACGCCGGCGAGGATGCGATCCCGCGCCCCGGCGGCGGCCTTCTCGGCGCGCTTGATGTCGTCCCACTGGGCGAGCACCTGCGCGCTGGTCTCGACTCCCGTGGTGTCACCGAACACGTGCGGGTGCCGGCGCACCAGCTTGTCCGAGATGCCGGCGATCACCGCGTCGATGTCGAACGCGCCCTCGGCCGCTCGCAGCGCGGCGTGAAACACGATCTGCATCAGCAGGTCGCCGAGCTCCTCGCGGTGGCCGGCGACGTCGCCGCGCGCCAGCGCGTCGAGCACCTCGTAGGTCTCCTCGACCAGGAACGGGCGCAGCGTGTCGAGCGTCTGCTCCCGGTCCCACGGGCAGCCGCCCGGACCGAGCAGGCGATCCATGATGTCGACGAGCCGGGTCAGCGAGGCGCCGGCCGGCGGGCGCGGCAGATGCTCCGAATCCATGGCGCGCACCATAGCGGATTACCGTGCTATACGACCGCTCCGGCGCGCGGCCTCGGCGGGCGCCATGGAACGCACGTGACCACCAAGCCCACCCGACGCGAAAAACTCTCGTTCGACGATCCCCAGGCGCTCCAGGCGCTGTGCGGCAGCAACAACGCGCGGCTCAAGCTGATCGAGCGCACCGCGGGCGCCCAGGTCCACCTCCGCGGCAACGAGATCACGATCGAGGGCGACGACGCCGCGGCCGAGACCGCCCGGTCGGCGCTCGAGCAGCTCTACGACCTCGCGCTCGCCGGCAAGGCGCTGTCGTCCGACGACGTGGTCCGCGCGGTCAAGCTGCTGCAGGGCGACGGCGGCGGCGCGGCTCCCGGCGTCACCCTGCGCGGCGTGTTCGGCGACACGATCCTGACCCCGCGCACCGGGCGCCCGATCGCCCCCAAGGGCGGCGCGCAGAAGACCTACGTCGACCTGGTCCGCAGCAACGACATCGTGTTCGCGGTCGGCCCGGCCGGCACCGGCAAGACCTACCTGGCGGTCGCGCTCGCCGTGCGCGCGCTGCTCGACAAGCAGATCCGCCGGATCATCCTGACCCGGCCGGCGATCGAGGCCGGCGAGCGCCTCGGCTTCCTGCCCGGCACGCTCGAGGAGAAGGTCGATCCGTACCTGCGTCCGCTGTACGACGCGCTCCACGACATGATCGAGTCCGACAAGCTGGAGCGGTTCATGACCGACGGCACGATCGAGATCGCGCCGCTGGCGTTCATGCGCGGCCGGACGCTGTCGGGCAGCTTCATCATCCTCGACGAGGCCCAGAACACCACGCCCGAGCAGATGAAGATGTTCCTGACCCGCATGGGCTTCGACTCCAAGGCGGTGATCACCGGCGACGCCACGCAGACCGACCTGCCGCGCGGCCAGAAGAGCGGGCTGCGCGACGCCCTCGAGCTGGTCGCCGGCATCCGCGGCATCGCCACCGTGCAGTTCACCGACCAGGACGTCGTCCGCCACCCGCTGGTCGCGGCGCTGATCCGCGCCTACGACCAGCGCGACCGCGCGCGGTTCGAGGCCCGAGATGCCCGGGACGCGGCGGCGGGCGAAGCTCGCAACGCGAACGCTCGCGATGACGGCGCCGGACCACCGCCGCCCGAGGCCGCGGCGGGTCCGGCCCCCGGCGCCGCGGATCGCGGCGATGGCTCGCCGTAGGTCACCGCGCCGGGCTACTGGCCGAACGCCATGCCGAGGCGCACGTAGCTCTCGAGCGACACGCTGACCCGCGACACCGGCCCGGACCGGCTGACATCGCCGTGGCTGTCGATGCCCGCGAACGTCGCCTCCCGGCCGTGCTCGTAGCCCAGCGCGCCGCCGACCGCGGTCGCGACGAACCACCAGTCCGACAGCCGCCACGTCCAGCCGACCAGGAACCGCCCGCTGTACGCGTTCGTGTGGTGCTCCTCGGCCGCGGCGTTCTGGTCGTCGACGTGGTTGCGCCGCCGGTCGAACCGGCACAGCACGCCGGCCTCGACCGAGGCGCCGTCGAGCAGCCGCCGCGGGTAGTAGACCCAGCCGAGCCCCAGATCCGTGGTGTCGCCGAAGTCGGGCGCCACGTCGCCGTCCTCTTCCCCGTCGCTGAACACCGGCGCTAGCACGCGCAGCCACAGCGGGCCGCGGTAGCGCGCCACGTTCGCCCGGATCGCGGTGTGGGCGTCCCGGCCGACCCAGGCGGACACGGCGAACGCGTCCGCGGCCACGGGCAGGACGTTGACCGCGAGCGCGAACGGCCGGCCGGGGGCCGCGTCGTCGAGCCGAGCTCGCTCGGCGTGGGCGGTGCCGGTCGCGATCGCGGCAGCGGCGAGGAAGACCACGAGGTGTCGCATCGCGACGTGTCACTGCACGCGGACGGCCAGGTTCTGCGCGCCAAGTCACTGCATCCCCGCGGCCCGGTCGCGCGCGGCCCCAGGAAACGCGACAGCGATGTCCCGGTCGCGGCATTTGTCCTTCTGGGAAGGACGGATCTGGGCGATCTTGTCCTTCCGGGAAGGACAAGATCGGCGTCAACGACGACCCGCAGCGCCGAGACCTCGATCGCCACGCCCCGGGTCGGCAACATTTTGGCCTGCGCGCATACTGTGCACATGTGGCGCGACCCGGTCGTCGAGGTCTACCAGCAGGGCGCTGACCGTACGCTGTGACAGCGCCGGTGGAGGTGGATCGAGGCCACCCGGTGGTGAATAATGCCGGCCAGCATGACGACGGTGGGTTCTCCCGACGACCTGGTCGGCGCGGTATCGCGCGATCGCCGGATGGCCGGCTACCGCGTGCGGCGGCAGGGCGATGGCTGGGTCGAGCTGGAGGTGGTGGCGCAGCGCGCGCGGATGCCGGTGATGCTGGTGCTCGCGTGGCCCGCGGTGTGGCAGGACGCCGAGCAGCTGCAGCCCCACCTGGTGCGGGCGCGGTCGGGCAACTACGGCCTGATCGTGGTCGGCAGCGACGCCGAGCTCGAGGCCGCGCAGCTCGATGCGATGCCGGCGGACACCGACCTGACGGCGGTGATCGGGCCGATCGGGATGACCCGGCTGCTGCTGACGCTGCGCGGCCGGGCCGACGCGATCCACCAGCGCATGCTGTGCGCCAGCATCGATCTGGAGCTCGAGCGATCGCGCCACGAGAACGAGATGATGATCAAGATCGGCCGGGCGCTGTCGCAGGAGCGCGACATCACCAAGCTGCTGTCGATCATCCTGCACCACGCGCGCGAGGTGACCAACGCCGACGCCGGGTCGATCTACATCGTCGAGGGTCACGACGAGGACATCGGGGATCGCACGCTGCGGTTCAAGGTGTCGCAGAACGAGAGCCGCGAGCTGCCGGACGCCAGCCAGCGAGTCCTGCCGGTGTCGGCGACGTCGATCGTCGGCCGCTGCGTGCTGTCGGGCGACCGGATCAACATCCCCAACCTGTACGGGCTCGACGCCAGCGGGACCGGCAACAACCCGTGGGGGTACACCCACGACCGCTCGTTCGACGACCAGAACCACTACCAGACCCGCTCGGTGCTCGCGGTCCCGATGATCTCGGCGCGCAACGAGGTGATCGGCGTGATCCAGCTGATCAACAAGCGCGCCAAGGGCTGGATCCAGCTCGATCTGCCGAGCGACTTCGAGGACGGCGTGGTGCCGTTCGACGAGATCTCCGAGACGTACGTGTTCGCGCTGGCGTCGCAGGCCGGGATCGCGCTGGAGAACGTGCTGCTGTACGGCGAGGTCAAGACGCTGTTCGAGGGCTTCGTCAAGGCGGCGGTCACGGCGATCGAGTCGCGCGATCCGACGACGTCGGGCCACTCCGAGCGGGTCGCGCAGCTCACGGTCAACCTCGCGATGTCGGTCAACAAGACCGAGACCGGCCGGTTCCGCGAGGTCCGGTTCTCGCGCGACGATCTGATCCAGATCGAGTACGCGGGGCTGCTCCACGACTTCGGCAAGGTCGGCGTGCGCGAGCAGGTGCTGGTCAAGGCCAAGAAGCTGTACGAGCACGAGCGCGAGCTGATCCTGCA
>Ga0307476_10002897_pt1 | contig 10165 bp, 5 predicted proteins | sample atmos_gasesECM2C_2_FD_203314 | JGI IMG/M metagenome (GOLD analysis project Ga0307476, IMG submission 203314) | Hardwood forest soil microbial communities from Morgan-Monroe State Forest, Indiana, United States - atmos_gasesECM2C_05 | ecosystem: Environmental > Terrestrial > Soil > Temperate...
GATCGCCTCCGAAGATGGCCCTCTCACGGTAGGATGTACTCAGCAAGCAACGCAGTTCAGAGATGTCGCTGCCGAAATCGGCCGCAAGAAGTCGCTACAGTTTGCGAATATCCGCGAGACCGCCGGCTGGTCCAGCGAGGCGAAACATGCCGGTCCAAAGATGGCCGCCCTGCTGGCGGCAGCCGCTGAGCCGGTCTCGCCGACGCCGTCGGTCGAACTTCAAAGTAGCGGCATCATTCTCATCTGCGGCCGAGACGAGACCGCGGTTGAGGCCGGCAACCTGCTCAAGGACCATCTCGACGTTACCGTACTCATCGAACCGCCGGCATCGATTGCGCCCTCAGGCAAAGCTGAATTTCCGGTGGCAAAAGGCAAGGTCAGGGGCGCCAAGGGCCATCTCGGCGCCTTCGAGATTACGGTCGACGATTTCGCCGAGGCCGCGCCCTCTTCGCGCGAGGTATTGACCTTCGGGCCTTCCCGCAACAATGCCCGCTCCAATTGCGACATCTTCCTAGATCTAACTGGTGGCTCGGCCCTGTTTTCTGCCGCTGATCTACGCGATGGCTATCTGCGGGCAGATCCGGCCAATCCTGCGGCGGTGTTACAGGCCGTCCTCAAAGCCCGCGACCTGGTCGGCACCTTTGAGAAGCCGCGCTACATCAATTTTGAAGCCAGCTTATGCGCTCACTCGCGCTCGCACCGGACGGGTTGCACCCGATGTCTGGACCTGTGCCCGGTGGGCGCCATTAGCGCCGCAGGAGACCATGTCGCGATCGACGCGAATATCTGTGCGGGTTGCGGCCAATGCGCGGCAGCCTGCCCTACCGGCGCGGCATCCTATGCGCTGCCCTCGGAGGACGCGCTGGTGCGCCGGCTCCGCGCGATGCTGATCGCCTTTCGCGAAGCCGGCGGTGAACGCCCGGTGGTGCTAGTTCACGACGAGGCGCACGGGACGCCGCTGATCGACGCCATGGCTCGGTTTGGTGATGGGCTGCCGGCAAACGTGTTGCCGCTTGCGGTCAACGAGGTCACTCAAGTCGGATTGGAAGGGATGATCGCGGCTTTCGCTTACGGCGCTTCAGCCGTGCGATTCCTGCTGCGCGCAAAGCCGCGCCACGACGTCTCCGGCTTATCGCGGACGATCGCGGTGGCGGATCCGATCCTTGCCGGGCTTGGCTTTGGAACAAATCGTATCGCGACGACCGAAACGGATGACCCGGACGGCCTGCTCGACGCACTTCGTACAATTCCATCACTCGCGCCAGCGCCGCGACCGGCAAGCTTCCGCACGGTTGGAAAGAAGCGCGATGTCCTGCGCTTTGCCCTCAACGAACTGCACCGTTCCGCTCCGGCTCCCGTCGATGTGATTGCGCTGCCCGATGGCGCTCCATTCGGAGCAGTCGAGATCGATGTGGGCAATTGCACCCTGTGCTTGTCCTGTGTCTCGGCATGTCCGACCAGCGCCTTGCGTGATGATCCAGAGCGGCCTGTGCTCCGATTTGTCGAGGATGCCTGCGTGCAGTGCGGCCTCTGCCAGGCGACCTGTCCCGAGAAAGTCATTACGTTGTTACCCCGAATTGATTTTGGTGCCTCACGAGCACCCGCTCGCGTCCTCAAGGAGGAAGAGCCGTTCTGCTGCATCCGGTGTAACAAACCATTCGGTGTCAAAAGCAGCATCGAGCGCGTGGTGGCCAAGCTCGAAGGCAGGCACTGGATGTACAAGGCTTCGCCCGAAAGGCTGGACGTGATCAAGATGTGCGAAGACTGCCGTGTCAACTTTGTTGCCGAGCAAGGTTTCGAGACCTACGGCGCAGCTCCCCTCGTCCGCACGACGGACGATTATCTTCGTGAACAACAAGCGCGTCCGGCTGCCGAGCGCGATCAGGAGTAGCCGGACTGGAGCTTGGCTACCGCGGCGGCGAAGCTTCACCTGCGCCATCAGCCGGGGGCCGCGGAGAAGTTCTGTGTAGTACTCCCGATCACAACAGCTCGGAGGCTGTCCCCGCGTTTCACTCCGCAGGTGTCTCGGAAGGTCGCCTTCCCTCCCTTTCAAGCTGCTCGCCGAGCCAGCGATCGTGATGTTCCCTCGCCCAGTTGAGATCGACTTCGCCCGTGCCCATCGCCTCGAACGCGCCTTCCATCCCGAGCGTGCCAATATAGATATGGGCCAGAATCAGCGCGACGAACAAAATGGCGATAATGGCGTGGGCTGCCTGCGCAAGCTGCATGTCGGCGATATTGGTACCGTAGAATGGAAACAGCAGCACAAATCCCGAGGCGGAGACAGCAAGACCGGCGCCAACGGAAAACCAATAGACCATCTTCTCGCCGAGATTGAATCGTCCCGCCGGAGCGTGCTTGGATTTGACGAAGCCGCCGCCTTGCTTGACCCACTCGACATCGACCCACGCGAGCAGATTGTCCCTGAAGAAGATCACCATAATGAGGACCAGCCCTGCCACGAACGCGAAGCTCGTAAAATTGTGCATGTATTTGGCGATCTCAGAGATCTCGGAGAAGATCTCTGGACCTACGAGCGGCAGCAGCACGATCTTGCCGAAGGTGATGTTCAAGCCGGTCAATCCGAGGACGACGAAGGAGACCGCCGTCAGCCAATGGGAGAAGCGCTCAAAGGCCCTGAAACGGAGAACCTTCTGTCCGGAACGCCCAGCCGCGATGTGGATGCGTCCGATGATCAGATAAGCAAGCCCCAGTAGCGCGATCGTTCCGACGATCACGAGCGCACCACCCCAATGCAGAAGAACTTCATGGAAATAGTCCCACGTCCTCCCTGCGGGCTGCACCAGCACGCCGGCTTTGACATCGGGAATATCGATGCGCCCCTGGATGCGCGGGGCCTGTTCAAGCAGCGTGCGCTGGCTAGTAACGCTCGCGTCCGGATTTGGAGCACCATCGGGGCCGAGCTTTTGGGCGCACACGGGTACCGAAGCAATGCCGAGCAATATCAGGACGAACGTCACGAGGCGAATGCGTGCGAATAGCGTCATTACAATCACCTGTTCCAGTGTGCTTCAATCACTGGGCCCGCTGCAATGGTCGGAGGCCGTCCGCTCAGAGCTTGATGTCCTCGTGATAGGCCGTTTCCCAGCCCCAGGCACCCGACCCGTAACCACGCTTGCGAACCCGCTCTCCATAGATTTGCGCGATGATGTCGCCGTCCCCGGCCAGTAGAGATTTGGTCGAGCACATCTCGGCGCACAATGGCAACTTGCCTTCGCCGAAACGGTTTGATCCGTATTTCGCGTACTCCGCGGCACTACCGGGCGCTTCGGGGCCGCCGCCACCGGCGCAATAGGTGCACTTGTCCATTTTGCCGCGTGAGCCGAAATTGCCCACCTTTGGATACTGCGGCGCGCCGAACGGACAAGCATAGAAGCAATAGCCGCAACCGATGCACAAGTCCTTGTTGTGGAGGACGATGCCGTCGTCGGTCGGATAGATGCACGTCACCGGACACACTGCCGCGCAAGGTGCGTCGGTGCAATGCATGCACGCCATCGACACTGAGCGCTCGCCCGGTTTGCCGTCATTGATCGTGACCACGCGGCGGCGATTGATGCCCCAGGGTACCTCGTTCTCATTCTTGCAGGCTGTGACACAGGCGTTGCAGTCGATGCAGCGGTCAGCGTCGCAAAGGAACTTCATGCGTGCCATCGATCTTTCCTTTCAGGCGGCCCTGATCTGGCAAAGTGTAGCCTTCGGCTCCTGCATGCCGGTCGCGGGGTCGTAGCCATACGTCGTCAGCGTATTGACGCTCTCGCCCAGCACGATCGGATCGGCCCCCTTCGGGTATCTGGCACGCTGATCGGCGCCCTCGAACCAGCCGGCAAAATGATAGGGCATCCAGGCCACACCTTTGCCGACGCGCTCAGTGACCAGCGCCTTCATCCTGGTTCGCGAACTATTCTCCGGGCCGGTGACCCATACCCAACCGCCATCCTTAACGCCGCGCTCGGCTGCATCCGCCACATTTATCTCGACGAACATGTGCTGCTTCAGTTCGGCGAGCCACCTGTTGGAACGCGTCTCCTCCCCGCCCCCTTCGTATTCGACTAGTCGGCCGGAACTCAGGATCAGCGGAAACCGCTTGGCGATTCCACGGTCGACGGCTGCCTTCTGCACAGAGAAGCCGATATTCGGCACCCGGAACTGCTTGGCGTCCGGCAGCGTCGGATAGTCCGCGACGAGGTCAGGGCGCGGGGTGTAGATCGGTTCGCGATGCACTGGAATGGGGTCAGGAAGATTCCAGGCGATCATGCGCGCCTTCGCGTTGCCGTAAGGCGAGCAACCGTGCTCGATCGCAACGCGTTGGATCCCGCCCGACAGATCGAGCGACCATGATACGGCATCCGGATTTGCGGCATTGACGCGCTGGATCACCTCCAATTCCTGCGGCGTCAGGTCCTTGTCCCAGCCGAGCTTCTTGAGAACGCCAAGCGTAAATTCCGGATATCCGTCCTTGATTTCCGAGCCGACCGAATAAGAGCCCTCGGCGAGCAAATTGTCATGGTCTTCGCGCTCGACCTCCTGGCCGTTCTCCATCATCTTGCGCTTGACGACCCGCTCAACTCCAAATCGGGCGCGGAACGTGGCGCCGCCTTCTTTCACCGGAAGGTTTGTGTTGTAGAGGATCGGGGTGCCGGGATGCTTGAACTCCGGCGTGCCCCAGCACGGCCACGGCAGGCCGTAGTAATCGCCACCGACTTCGGGATCGTCCTTTGGGGCCCGCATCGTGACGAGGTCGAACTTGGCCTGGTTGCGCATATGCGCTTTCAGCCGTTCAGGCGATTGTCCGCAATAGCCCGTCGACCAGCCGCCACGGTTGATCTCGCGCAGGATGTCCTCGGCCGATACCTTGCCGTTCTCGACCTTGATGTTTTTGAACATCCGGTCCGCAAAACCGAGCTTGCGCGCCAACATGTACATGGTGTCGTAGTCGTTCTTCGATTCAAAGACCGGCTCGACGATCTTCTCGCCCCACTGCAGCGAGCGGTTCGAGGCCGTCCGCGAGCCGTCCATTTCGAAGCTGGTGCAGGCCGGCAGCAGATAGGTGCCGTTCTTGCGTTCCGACAGTACCGACCACGCCGTCGGATAGGGATCGCAAACCACGAGCATCTCGAGCTTCTCGATGCCGCGCACCGCCTCCGGCATACGGGTAATCGTGTTGACTCCATGTCCCATGATGAACATGGCCTGTACCGGATTGGGTTGATTGACCTGATCCTTAGGCAGCAGCGTTGCGTCGAACCAGCGCGTGCTCGGAATACCCGGCGTTTCCATCAACTTCTTGTCGGGGAAGCGCGACTTCATCCAGTCGTAGTCGACTTCCCAAACCCGACACCAGTGCCGCCACGCTTCCTCCGCCAGACCGTAGTAGAGCGGCAACGACGTCACATCGAGACCGAGATCGGTTGCTCCCTGCACGTTGGTGTGGCCGCGGAAGATGTTGGCGCCGCCGCCGGCGACGCCGACATTGCCGGTAGCGAGCAAGAGAAGGCAGCTTGCGCGGACGTTAGCGGTCCCGGTGGTAAATTGGGTCTGGCCCATCGCCCAGATCAGTGTCGCCGGCCTCTGCTTGGCGAAGAGTTCAGCGATGTGCTTGACCTGGGCCTCGGGCAGACCGGTGACACGCTCGACCTCCTTCGGATTCCATTTCGCTGCGTGCTTGCGAATCTCATCAAGGCCGTAAACGCGCTGGTTTAGAAATTCTCTGTCTTCCCAGCCGTTCTCGAAGATGTGCCAGAGCATGCCGTAGATCGTGGCGATGTGAGTGCCTGGACGTACCCTCACATATTCGGTGGCGTGGGCCGCAGTCCGCGTCATCCGCGGATCGAACACGATCATATTGGCGCGGTTAAGCTCCTTGCCTTCCAGAATGTGCTGCAACGAGACCGGATGCGCCTCAGCGGGATTGCCTCCCATCACAAGAATAGTCTTGGCGTTGCGGATGTCGTTGTAGCTGTTCGTCATCGCACCGTAGCCCCAGGTATTGGCTACGCCGGTGACGGTCGTGGAATGACAGATACGCGCTTGATGATCGGAATTATTGGTGCCCCAGAACGCCGCAAGTTTGCGGTTGAGGTATGCAGCTTCGTTAGTGAACTTGGCTGAACCCAGCCAATAGACCGAGTCAGGACCGGCCTTCTGGCGAATGTCGAGCAGCTTGTCGCCGATCTCGTCGATCGCCTTCTCCCAAGACACGCGGGTCCACTCGCCGTTGACGAGCTTGACGGGATAGCGAAGGCGGCGCTCGCTCAAGACATCATCGCGGACCGCAGCGCCTTTACAGCAATGCGAACCGCGATTGATCGGACTGTCATAGTCCGGCTCCTGGCCGATCCACACACCGTTGGCGACTTTTGCGATCACCGAGCAGCCGACCGAGCAATGGGTGCAAACGTTCTTGCGCGTCGTAACTGTTGCGCCCTCGGGCGGTGGTGGGCCGGCCTCTGCCTTCCGCACTCCAGTCAGCGGAAGAGTGCCAAGCGCAGCGAGCGCTCCAGTAGCGACGCCGGAGCGCTTGAGAAACGCACGGCGTCCCAACTCGCCATTTAATAGTGGTGCTTTGCCGTCGCCGCTTTTCTTCTCGGGACGTTCTTCAGACTTCTTTACGAGCACCGCACTTTCCCCTTATCGGGTCGGATAGCTGTTGACGCGGTAAAAGTTACGGACTTCTGCAGAATCCGCTTGATAGCGGGCGCGGCGCTTGCCCTTCAAATCAACGGATTGTGCGGAAGCCGGCTCCGGCAATTGCGAGCTGATCAGCGCTGCGCCAGTACCGGCCATCGCCAAACGAAGCAGGTCGCGCCGAGGAAACTTTCGCTCGAAATTCTCTGGCATCGAGGGACGCTTCCAAACCAGATCTGCCAACAGACTACCCGACGCCAAGGCTAATCTCAATCATATTGAAGTGCTATTAGGTGCTGCCTTTTATGCAAAAAAGCACGATTTTCTCCCACGAAAGACCCAATACGACCAGCTCGTGTACATCAAGATGACTGGCCATAGCACCAGCGTTCCGACCAGCAAAGAAAGCCCGGGTCACCAACAACCTTCAGCGCGCCATCCCGAGCAGGCTGGGTTCGTCCCTCGGGAGGTCGGCGAAATCAAAACGCTTTCGAACCGTGGCCGAGCTTCGGCTACTCAAGCCCAGCAGCGTTCTTAAGGTGCGGTTTCAGCAAGTAGCAGCGCCGGGCCGGTTCTCCTCAAACCACCCGCTGTGTTTCCGAGATGTTGTGCGAATAGTGCGGACGGGATGTAACTGCTGAACGCATCCCCATGCAAAAAAGCAATGGCGTAGAAAATGGCGTTGCCGCCGCGATCCGTCTCTCGACGAAACCATTTTGCGAAAGTCACAACACATTCCTGAAACCGAATGGGGTCTAGCATCCTAAGCGAGCCCGAACTTCCGGGGCGCCGAACAAGTGGTTTTCGGGTCTTCATATGGAGGACGTGATGACTGATTTTGCCTCATCGATTTCTATCCGACGATCCCAGGTCAAAACGCTTCCCTTCAGCGCAACCCATGCGCTGAGCTTTGTTGCCTTCGCGCTGGTTCTTGCGATCGCCGTTTTTCTAGCGTCAAAGGCGCCAGGCATGTCGCCCGACGAACTCGCCGCTCGCTTGAGCGCACTTCCGTAAGACGCGTTGCCTCAGAAACCATCACCGCCTTATTGAGGCGGCAGCCTGGAGGTTCTTAAATGTCAGCCACTATCGTACTCTCTAAGCCAAAATCATTCTCGCTGCGGCGTTTTCTGCTACGGCGTTCCCCGTTGGGCGTGCCGCTCGCGATCTGGGCACTATCGCTCCTGCTAATCGCTGCGGCTGCCCATCTTCACGCGCCAACCATTTCGTTCGACCCGCAGGAAGTGGCGATACCGTTCTGATTTTGATGTCAAAGCACATTGGAGCTAGTCAAGTGGCCCACTCAGAGAACCAGCTTAGGTATTTGTCGCCGGAGGATCGCATTGTTTATATGAAATGGCTGCGCCGTGGCTTGCTGTTCTACGGTACTCTCATGGCGCTATTGATTTTTGCGACCTTCGCAAATCACAGCTTTATGGGTGAGGTTGCGAGCGGCAAGGTGCATACAGCCGCGATTACTGCGCAAAGATAGCTCGTCCCTTAGCACCCGGGACAACGGGGGTGCAACGCAAGTTCTTAGGGTCAAGAGGCCGCCCACCGAGGCGGCCTTCTGCCTGCTTCATCACTTCGAACCTGGAACAACGTACGTGCCGAGACGAATCGCGTGTCGGTTAGAGGTCCAGCTCAATCTCGTTGCACTGCGTATAAAGTAACTCAAAGACACTCGGTCATTGCAAATCCCTGACACCGCGCGCTGTTTTTTCGGACGCCTCCTTGGTGTCTTTCCAGCTGATTTCTTATTGGCTCGGGTTGCTCACGTGGCTTCCAACCAGCAAGCGACTTAGCTTTCCGATTCGGCTTGGTTAGGCCTGCCGCCGGGTTACGACAGCGGTAGGCCGCGCCTGCGATGTCGCCTTCGGTCACAAGCTGACCTTCCAGAAAACGAAGGCATTGCCGGCCTTTGTCTCGACTGCAGGCATGCAGTTCTGGTGCGAACGCAGTCAACTGATAAGGTTTTGTGTATTTTCTTATCAGCGCGAAAATACAACCTTGCCGCCGACCAGTGTCATATCGGCCTTGATGTCCTTGATCTGATCTTCCGGCACGGTCAGGTAATCCGCCGAGAGAATGACGAGATCGGCCAGCTTGCCCCGCTCGAGCGTACCCTTGCGGTCTTCCTCGAACGTGTAACGAGAGGCCGCACTGGTGTAGAGGCGAAGCGCCTGTTCGCGGCTGATGGCTTCGGAAGCGCCGTAGACGCTGCCATTGGGGTCTTTCCTCGTCACCATGACGTACATGTTGAGGAGAGGATTGATCGGATTGACCGGGAAGTCCGTTCCAGCACCCAGATTGTCGAGACCCATCCTTTCGATCAAAGTTCTAGTCGGCACCGCACGATCCGCGGTCGCACGTCCCAGGAAGCGCTCGACTGTCGCAGCCTTGTCCCACATGAAGATATTCTGGAAATCGACGCGGACGCCGAGCTGGCGAGCGCGCTCCATCTGTTCAGGCCGGATCAGGCTTGCGTGGATCAGGATGAAGCGCCGGCCCCGAATCGACTTCTCCTTGTCGGCCGCCTCGAACGCGTCGAGCACCTGATCGATTCCGAGATCACCGACAACATGTACACCAACGCGCCAGTTATAACGGTTGCAGAGCGATACTAACTGCTTCAGCCGCTCGGGCGTCTGTTGCGTGATGCCGTGATAATCATCCTGCGAGTCCGGATAGACATCGCGCGTGAGCGCCGTCCTCAGCGTCATGCCGCCGTCGTAAAAGATCTTGATCCCGGCAAATTTCAGCCAATCGTCTCCAAATCCCGACGACGCGCCATTCCCGGACATGATCGCTTCCCAAGCGGACAGTTCCGCCGGCGGTTCTGGCCGGTACATCAACCCCACGCGGGCAGTCGCTTCTCCTGATTGCGCGATCTTCTGGAGGGTACGGATGTCACGGGCTTCCGTTGCACCCTCAACAACGCTCGTGATCCCGACGCTGTTCAAGACACTTTCGGCGATCTTGAACTGCCTGATCTCGTCGTCTTCGGTCCATGGCGGCACTATTTTTTCAACCCGATCGATCGCTGTCTCGACGAGAACGCCTGTCAACGCGCCCGACGCGTCCCTTTCGAAAGATCCTCCGCTCGGGTTCGCCGTGTCCTTGTCGACGTCCGCCTTCTGCAACGCCATGCTGTTTGCCATCGAGAAGTGGCCAACGGTGCGCAAATAGACCGGGTTGTTCGGGGCAACGCTGTCGATCTCGTGTCTGGTGAGATAGCGTTTCTCGGCGAGCTGTGACGGTGGATGCCAAGCGCCGCCGACGATCCAGTCACCCGGCTTCTTCTTGGCTGCGAAGGCCTTGATGGCGCCGAGCGCCTCTGCGACGGTCTTCGCCCGGCTCATGTTCACGACGTATTCCGCCAGACCCGCGGCCTTGAAATGCGCGTGAGTGTCGATGATCCCGGGGATAACGGTCTTCCCGCTCACATCGATAACGTGCGTCTGCGTGCCGATGAGGGATTTGATCGACGCATTGCTCCCGGTTGCGAGGATCCTGCCAT
>Ga0307476_10002898_pt1 | contig 10163 bp, 8 predicted proteins | sample atmos_gasesECM2C_2_FD_203314 | JGI IMG/M metagenome (GOLD analysis project Ga0307476, IMG submission 203314) | Hardwood forest soil microbial communities from Morgan-Monroe State Forest, Indiana, United States - atmos_gasesECM2C_05 | ecosystem: Environmental > Terrestrial > Soil > Temperate...
CGCGCACGGCTGGTGCCACGGGGCGCCGGGGATCGGGCTGGCGCTCGGTGCGTGCTTCGCGCTGTCGGGCTGGCGCGGCTACCGATCGCTGGCCCGGAGCGCGCTCGCCGGCACCGCATCGCCGGTGACCGACATCCCGTCGATCTGCTGCGGGGTGCTCGGGCAAGTCCAGGTCCTGGTCGAGGCCGCGCGGCTGTTCGGCGACGGCGCGTGGCTCGACCACGCCGACCGGCTGGCCCGCCGGCTGCGGCCGCGGTGCGCCGCGGATCCGCACCGCGCGCGCGGGCTGTGGAAGGGCAGGTCGGGCTACAGCTTCGTGGCGTGGCGGCTCGCGGCGCCCGAGTGCGTGCCGTTCCCCGGGCTCGGCCCGCTGTCCGCCGAGGCCCGGAGCGCGATCGGATGACGGACGCGATGACCGCGCCCGCGCGCTGGCTTGCCAGGTTCCGCCGGCACCGACCGTAAAGTTTGGCCGGTGCGGCGGGCCAGGCCGGGCCATCCATTGTAGGCTGTCCCGGGGCGGGATGCTGATCGAGCTGCAGGACGTCGCGCGCTACTACCACATGGGCGACGAGCGGATCGCGGCGCTCGACGGCGTGTCGTTCGCGATCGACGCCGGTGAGATGGTCGCCATCGTCGGGTCGTCGGGCTCGGGCAAGTCGACCCTGCTGAACATCCTGGGCTGCCTCGACACGCCGTCGCGCGGTCAGTACCGGCTCGCCGGCCGCGACGTCCAGGGCCTGTCCGACGACGACCGCGCCCGGGTGCGCAACCGGCAGATCGGCTTCGTGTTCCAGAGCTTCCAGCTGCTGCATCGGGCCAGCGCGCTGCGCAACGTCGCGCTCCCGCTGGTCTACCGCGGGATCCCGGCGCGCGAGCGCGACCGACGGGCCGCCGAGGCGCTGGCCCGGGTCGGGCTGTCGCACCGGACCGGCCACAAGCCGTTCCAGCTGTCGGGCGGCCAGCGCCAGCGCACCGCGATCGCGCGCGCGCTGGTCACCGAGCCGTCGCTGCTGCTGTGCGACGAGCCGACCGGCAACCTCGACTCCGCGACGGCCGAGGACATCATGGCGCTGTTCCACCAGCTGCACGCCGAGCACCACACGATCCTGATCGTGACCCACGAGCCGTCGGTCGCGGCGCGCTGCCCGCGCGCGATCCGGATCTTCGACGGGCGGATCATCGCCGACGGCAAGGGCAGCGAGATCGCGTACCAGGCGCGCCACGCGGGGGCCGCGTGACGGCGCGCTGGCTCGCGGTGGTCGCCGCCGGCTGCGCGGCGTGCCGCGGCGAGCCGGGCAGGCCGGTGGCGGGCGCGCCGGCGCGCGCGGTGACCCTGGCGCGCGGGACGATCACCGACCGCCAGCTGATGACCGGCGAGCTGCGCGCCGCGTCGTCGGTCCGGTTGACCGTGCCGCGCACCGAGGTGTTCCAGCTCGCGATCCGGTGGCTCGCGGATGACGGGGCGCCGGTGGTGGCCGGCGACCGCGTGGTCGAGTTCGACAACTCGGCGTTCACCGCGCAGCTGGAGGAGAAGCGGCTCGGCCTGCTCGAGGCCGAGATGACGCTGCGCGGCGCCCAGGATCTCGACACGATCGCGACGGCGCAGAAGGAGACCGAGCTGCGCCAGCACCAGATCGCGCTCGACAAGGCCACCGTGCACGCGGCCGTCCCTGCCGATCTCATGACCGGCCGCGAGGCCCAGGAGCGCCATCTCGCGATGAAGCGCGCCGAGGTCGCGGTCGACAAGGCGGTGCACGACCTGGCGGCGCAGCGCGACGAGGCCGCGCTCGATCTCCGGATCAAGCAGATCGCGGTCGACAAGGCGCGCCGCGCGATCGAGGCAGCCGAGCGCACGATCGCCGACCTCGTGCTGACCGCGCCGCGCGACGGGACCGTCGTGCTCGAGGAGCATCCCTGGCTCGGTCGCAAGCTCCAGCTCGGTGACACGGTGTTTCCGGGGTTCACGATCGCGTCGCTGCCGGAGCTGACCCAGGGGATCGAGGTCCGCGCCGAGCTGAGCGACGTCGACGACGGCCGGGTCGCGGTCGGCGCGGCCGGGGTGTGCACGCTCGACGCCTACCCGCGCGACGCGATGCCGTGCACCGTGAAGGACCTGACGGCGGTGGCGCGCACCAGGGGCGAGAGCTCGCTGCGGCGCTCGTTCGCGGTGACGCTCGGGGTCGACCGGCCGGGGGGGCCGGCGCGGATGCGGCCCGGGATGTCGGTCAAGGTCGAGCTCCCGGCGCGGACGGTGGCGGACGCCGTGATCGTGCCGCGCGGGGCGATCGTGACTGGCCCGGCGCCGCGCGCGCCCCGAGCGGTGGGGCCGGGCTCGGGATCCGGGTCCGAGGCCGGGCCCAGCGCGGGCCGCGAGGGCCGGCGGTCGGCGAGGGTGCGGATGGCGAGCGGCGAGCTGCGCGACGTCGCGCTGGGCGCGTGCGATGCCCAGGGCTGCGCGGCGCTGTCCGGCGTCGCGGCGGGCGAAGCCGTGCGGATCGGAGATCCGCCGTGACCCGCGTGCCGGCGCCGGCCGCCGCGATCGCGGTCTCGGTCGCGGTGTCGATCGCGCTGCCCGGGCTCGGCGCGTGTAGCCGCGCCGCCGGTGAGCCCGCGCTCGCGGAGGTCGTGCGCGACGAGCTCGTGGTCGGGGTCGAGGTCACCGGCGTGCTCGCCGCGGTCGATTCGTCGGATATCAAGCCGCCGCCGCTTCCCGGGGTGTGGAACTTCAAGATCGCCAGCCTCGCCGTCGAGGGCCAGCCGGTGAAGCCCGGTGATCCGGTGGTCGGGTTCGACGCATCCGACCAGGTCCGCGAGCTCGAGACCATGCAGAACGAGGCCGCCGCCGCCCGGTCCAAGCTCGACCAGAAGCGCGACGACGCGCAGCTGGCGCGCCGCGACGAGGAGCTCAAGCTCGCCGAGGCCGGGGCCGGGCTGCACAAGGCGACGCTCAAGACCGACGCGCCGCCCGACCTGGTCGCATCGGTCCAGCAGCGCGAGCTCCAGCTCGACGAGCAGGGGGCCGTGCTCGCGCTCGACGCCGCCCGCCAGCACGCCGAGCAGGTCCGGCGGTCCGACGCCGAGGAGATCCAGCGGCTGACCGACAAGCTGAGCTACGCCCGGCAGCGGGTCGCGGAGCTCCAGCAGCGGGTCGCGCGCATGCAGGTGACCGCGGCGCGCGGCGGGACGATCGTCTACCCGCTCAACGATCAGGGCGACAAGCACAAGATCGGCGACAACGTGTGGCGGATGGAGAACGTGGTGCAGATCGTCGGGCTCGACCACATGCGCGGCGACGGCCAGGTCGACGAGGTCGACGTCGCGCGGGTCGCCGACCACCAGCCGGTCGTGCTCCGGCTCGACGCGATGCCGGACGTCGAGCTGCACGGCGCGGTGCAGTCGATCGCGCGCAGCGTGCAGGCCCGATCGCGCACCGATCCGAGCAAGGTCGTCAAGCTGACCATCGCGATCGACCCGACGCGGGTCCCGCTGCGCCCCGGGATGCGGTTCCGCGGCCAGATCGAGACCGAGCGCGTGGCGGGCGCGGTCGTGGTCCCGGCCGAGGCGGTGTTCGCGGCGCCGGACGGCGCGGTCGCGTACCGGCGGACCGGCGGCGGGTTCGAGCGGGTCCGGCTCGCGCTCGGCCGGCGCACCGCGACGATGATCGAGGTCAGGTCCGGGCTGGCGCCCGGCGATCGGGTGTCGCGCAGCGACCCGGGGGCGGCGCCGTGAAGCGCGCGCTGATCGCGGTCGCGGTGCTCGCCGCGCTCGGCGTCGCCACCGCGCGCGTGCTGCGCGGCGCCGCGACGCGGGCCGACGCGATCGCGACCTACGCCGTTGCACGCGAGCGGTTCGTGCGCCAGGTGACCGCCGAGGGCAACCTGCGCGCGGTCAAGGCGACGCGGCTGACCGCGCCGCCGGGCAACGGCCGGGCCAGCGCGGCCAAGATCGCGTGGCTGGTGCAGGACGGCTCGCTGGTCAAGAAGGGCGACGTCGTGGTGCGGTTCGACCCCAGCGAGCCGGAGAAGCAGCTGCGCGACGGCCAGGCCGATCTCGAGTCGGCGAGCGCGCGGCTGCGCCAGGAGGCGGTCAAGTCGAGCGCGGCGGTCGCCGATCGCGACACCGACGCGGTGCTCGCGCGCGACGAGCTCGATCAGACGCGCAAGTTCCAGTCGAAGGACGAGATGATCTTCTCGCGCAACCAGATCATCGAGTCGGAGATCGACGAGCACCTCGCGGGCGCCAAGCAGGAGCACGCCGAGACCACCAAGCAGATCGAGCGCCGCCGGTCGCGGTCGAACGCCGCGGTGATCGGCGTCGAGCGCCAGAAGGCCGAGCTCGCGGTGGCCCACGCCGAGGCGGCGCTGCACGGCATGGAGATCGTCGCGCCGAGCGACGGCATCTTCGTGCTCGAGCGCGACTGGCGCGGCCAGATGGCCAAGCCCGGCGACACGCTGTGGCCGGGGCAGAGCATCGCGGAGATCCCGATCCTCGACGAGATGGAGGCCAGCGTCTACGTGCTGGAGGTCGACGGCAGCGGCCTGGCCGAGGGACAGCCGGCCCGGGTGGTGATCGAGGCCCAGCCCGACCGGGTGTTCGATGGCGCGATCCGGATCGTCGACAAGCTCGCGCAGCCCCGCCAGCACGGCTCGCCGGTCCAGTACTTCGGCGTGGCGATCAAGCTCGCGACCACCGATCGCGCGGTGATGAAGCCAGGCCAGCGGGTGCGCGCGACGCTGGTGCTCGATCAGGCCGATGCGCTGGTGGTGCCGCGCCAGGCGGTGATCGATCGCGACAGCAAGAACGTCGTGTACCGGCGGGCGCCCAGCGGCGAGTTCGAGCCGGTCGCGGTCGAGCTCGGTCCGGCGACCTCGGGGCGCGTCGTGATCGCCCGGGGGCTGGCCGCCGGCGACGTGATCGCGCTGCGCGATCCGACCCGGTCCGCCGAGCCGGCCGCCGCGGGCAGCGGCTCCGCCGCACCGGGGCGCGCGCCATGAGGCGGCTGCTCGACGCGTTCGCCACCGCGTTCGGCAGCCTGGCCGAGCACAAGCTGCGCACCGCGCTGACCATGCTCGGCATGATGTTCGGGGTCGGCGCGGTGATCGCGATGCTGTCGATCGGCGCCGGCGCCGCGAACCAGGCGCGCGCGCTGATCGATCGGCTCGGGACGCGCAACGTGGTGATCCGGGCGCGGACGTTCAAGCAGCAGGAGCTCGAGGAGCTGCGCAAGAAGTCGATCGGGCTGTCCGGGCGCGACGTCGAGGCGATCGGCGAGGCGGTGCCCGGGGTCGCGTTCGCGGCGCCCCGGATCGAGATCGACTCGTACAAGATCATCGCCGCGGGCGCCAAGACCGAGGCCCGGGTCTATGGCGTCGGCCACCGCCACCGCGAGGTCACGCCGTTCGCGCTGCGCGAGGGCCGGTTCATCGACGCCCCCGACGAGGCCCGCCACGCCCAGGTCTGCGTGATCGGCGCCGCGGTCCGCCGCGACCTGTTCGGCGCCGACCCGGCGCTCGGCAAGGACATCAAGATCAACGACGCATGGTTCGAGGTGATCGGCGTGCTGGCACCCGAGGCCGGCCCGCTCGCGGCGGTGCAGGACGTCGCCGTGTCGTCGACGGAGCACGAGATCTACCTGCCGTTCACCACCGCGCTGCGCAAGCTCGACCACGATCCGCTCAAGTCACCGCTCGGCGAGATCGTCGTGCGGCTCGAGCCGGCGGCGCCCGCAGGCGAGACCGGCGCGGTGATCGGCACGCTGCTCGACCGCCTGCATGGCGGCGTGCGCGACTACGACATCGTCGTGCCCGAGGCGCTGCTCCAGCACAGCAAGCAGACCCAGCAGCTGTTCAACCTGGTCATGGGCCTGATCGCCGGCATCTCGCTGCTGGTCGGAGGCATCGGGATCATGAACATCATGCTGGCCTCGGTGCTGGAGCAGACCCGCGAGATCGGCGTGCGCCGCGCGGTCGGGGCGCGCCGCGCCGACATCCGGTTCCAGTTCCTGGTCACGGCGTTCTCGCTCGCGATCCTCGGCGGCATCCTCGGCGTCGCGCTCGGCCTCGCGATCGCGCGCGGCGTCGCGGCCTACGCCGACTGGCCGACCGTGGTCACGACCTGGTCGATCGCGCTGTCGCTCGGCGTGTCGGTCACGGTCGGCGTCGCTTCGGGCCTGTACCCGGCGGTGCGCGCCGCCCGGCTCGATCCGATCGAGGCGCTGCACGCCGAGTGAGCCGCGGGTTGCCGCGGCTTGCCGATCCGCCGGTCGGGTGAGCGCCTTGCAGGCCGTTCCCCGACGGAAGGGAGCGGACCATGAGGGTAGATCACAGGATATCGTGGGTAGGTGTCGCCGCCGTGGCGATCGCTGGCTGTTACAAGGAGCCGCAATCACAGATCGCGACGGAGGCGTCTCTCGCACAGGGTACGTCGGTCGACTGGCGCACGTACAACGCGGACCTCGCAGGCGATCGGTTCTCGCCGATCCGGAGCCTGTCGCCCCAGGTCGCGCCGTCGCTCAGGCGCACGTGCGTGTTTGACACCGGGAAGCCGGCCCCGGGCGCGGAGACCGGGCCACTCGTGATCGGCGGAATACTCTATTTCACCGTGAACGAAACCACGTATGCGGTCGATGCAGTGACCTGTCGGGAGAAGTGGAAGCATGTTCGCGCGGCCGCGCCCGGCACCACGCTCGGCAACAACCGGGGGGTGGCATTCCTCGACGGACGGCTGTTCCGGGGCTACACGGACGGCCACGTGCTCGCGCTCGACGCTGCCTCCGGCAAGCCGCTGTGGGACGTCCAGATCGTCGGTCAGGTCCCTGGTGAGTACATCTCGATGGCGCCGATTGCCGCGAACGGACTGGTCTACATCGGCAACGCGGGTGGCGATACCTTCGGCGTGACCGGTCACATCTTCGCGCTGCGCGCGACCGACGGATCGACCGCGTGGCGGTTCGACACCGTCCCCAGCACGCCGGACGTGCTCGCGACCTGGCCCGAGGCCTCGGCCAGGAACCCGCCCACCGGCGGCGCGGTGTGGACCACGTTCGCGCTGGAGGCCGGCGTGCTCTACGTGACCACCGGCAACGCCGCGCCGGACTTCCAGATCGACCTGCGCTCGGGCCAGGCCCTGTACACCAACTCCCTGATCGCGCTCGACCCGCGCACCGGGAAGTTGCTCGCGTACGCTCAGCCGGTCGGACGCGACTCGCACGACCACGACCTGGCAGCGGGACCCGCGCTGATCAAGACGCGCGGCGGTCACCACCTCGCGGTGGCGGCGGGCAAGGATGGACGAGCGTACGGGATCGAGATCGTCACGCTCAGCAAGGGTCGCGACCTCGCGGTCAAGTACCACGCCGAGACGACCACCCGGGGAAGCCTCCAGGACCAACAGTCCACGACGCAACTGGTGCGATTCTGCCCCGGCGGGCAGGGTGGCACCGAGTGGAACGGGCCGGCGTACTCGCCCGAGGTCAACCTCGCGTTCGTCGGCGCCGTGGATTGGTGCACGTTGCTCCAGATCCTCACCCCCGCGCAGACCCTCGCACAGCAAGGCCAGCCAGGTAAGGCGTTCACCGGCGGGGCGAATGCCCCGTTCGGTGCATCGGACCCGTATGCCTTCGCCCGCGGCTGGCTCACCGCGCTCGATGCCGACACGGGACAGGTGCGGTGGCAGTACATGGCTCCGGCCCCGGTGCTTGCCGGCGTGACCGCGACCGCCGGCGGGCTGGTGTTCATGGGCGACCTCTACGGCTTCGTGCGTGCCTTCGATGCGCGGACCGGCACCCTCCTGTGGGAGGACCGCGCGGGCGATGCCACGGGCGGTGGGATCGTGACCTATGCGGTCGCCGGCCGTCCGTTCGTCGCCGTGGTGACCGGCCAGCCTTCGAGCGGCTGGCCGGTCGAGAATCCCGGGACCACCAAGGTCGTCGTCTACTCGCCGGCAGGTCGCTGAGCGCGCCGGACCTCCAGCTCGATGTGACGCTCGTCGAGCAGGCGGCCGCTGGCGCGGAGCAGCGCGGCGGTGGCCTTGTGGTGGGCGACCACCGCCGAGAGCTCGGACAGCTGGGCGCTGGCGAGCTCCTGCTGGCGCTGCGCGATGAAGAAGTTGGACGAGTTGCCGTTGACGAACTTGCGCTGCTCGACATCGAGGCTGCGGGTGGCGAGCTCGCGGAACCGCGCGGCGGCGGTGACCTGGAGCGCGGCGCTGTGCTGGTTGCGGACCGCGTCGCGGACCGCGGACCACACGTCCTGCAGCGCCTGCTCGCGGCCGGCGATCGCGATGCGCTGGTGGGCGCGCTCGATCTCCGCCGCTGCGCCGGCGGCGCGCCCCAGCGGCGCCCACGACAGGTTGAGCACGACGCTGTAGCCGGGCGCATCGGCCCGGCCGACCTGGCCGAGCGCGCCGGGGTAGCCGGGGTCCTGGCCGGTGAGCGAGCCGGACAGGCCGATGTCGATCCGCGGCAGCTGGTCGTTGTCGGCCTTGCGGACGGCGAGCTCCTGGGTCCGGAGGTCGAGATCGAGCTGCGCGAGCTCGGGCCGGTGGTGGAGCGCGACCGCGAGCATGTCCTCGGCCCGGTGGGTCTCGGCGACGAACCGCGGCGGCTCGGTGGGCAGCAGCGGGCGGGCCCACTGCTCGCGCGGCAGGTGGACGAGGCCGCGCAGTCGATCGGAGGCCTGCTCGATCTGCTGCTCGGCGGAGACCAGCTGCAGGGTGCGCTGGGCGAGCGTGCTCTCGGCCGAGATCAGGTCGGACGGCGGCGTCATCCCGGCGTCGATCTGGCGGTGGGTGAGCGCGAGCTGGTCCTCGGCGAGCCGGCGCGACCGCAGGTCGAGATCGTACTGGTAGAGCGCCTGGACGAGGTCCCAGTAGGCGTCCTCGGTCTGCTCGACGATCTGCGCCGCGGTGACGAGGAGCTGCTGGCGCTCGCGCTCGGAGGCGATCTCGGCGCGCAGCACGTCGATCCGCGGCACGACGAGATCCGGCGAGAACCCGCGGAGCAGCGGCTGGATCACCGACAGCGAGACCGACGAGCGGTAGTCGAGCGGCTCGACCGCGGTGCCCGCCGTGGATCGCGACCGGGCGGTGATGAAGTCGAGCTGGAGCTGCATCCCGGTCTGCAGCCGCTGGGTCAGCGACAGCGCCCAGTCCTCGCTGGTCGCGGTCACGATCTCGCCGGCCACGCCGGCCTGCGCGGTGAGCGGCGGGCTGTCGCTCCTGACATGATCGGCGGTCAGGCCGAGCGTCGGCTCGAACGCGCCGCGCGCCGCCCGGACGCCGAGCTGCGCGACCTGGACCGACTCGCGCTCGACCGCGAGTCCGAGGTTGTGGTGGACCGCGAGGCGGAGCACCTCGGCGAGATCGAGCCGCCACACCGCGCTGGCGTCGACGCCGGCGGGCAGCGGCGGCAGCTGCTTCATGAAGTCGGGGGGCTCGTAGGGCTCGTCGGCGTGCGCGGCAGCCGACACCAGCGAGCAGACCACCACCAGGACCGGACCGATCGAACGCACCACCATGCCGCGCAGCCTACCCCGTCCCTTGCGCAACCTGGCCGCGCGGGGCTGGCAACCGTCGTGCAGCGCTATCGCCGGGGCGCGTCGCCGCTCGCAGCGTCGTGGAGGTTGACGTCCACCGTCACGTGGATCGGCTCGACCTTCACGGGCTCGACCCGCACGGTCTGGGTACCGCAGGCGGCGAGCGCGGCGGCGGTGAGGGCTCGGGCGATCAGGGATGGGATCCGGGTCATGGCTTGCTCCTGGGGGACTGCGCGAACGGTGGCCGCCGCGCGGCGCTGCGTAGGCCGCGCAGGTTGATGGTGAGGTCGAGGTCCTGGGCGATCCGCTTGCCGCGGCCCTGCACGGTGATCTGGAGATCCGGATCGTCGCCCGCTGGATGGAGGGCGGCGGCGAGCTGCAGGTATTCGAAGTCGGCGAGGGTGGCCGCGATCCGCTGGTGGAGCGCGAAGCCCGCCGCGGAGGCCGACGCCTGCGCGCGCCACGCCGGATCGCTCAGCTGGAGCGTGCCGCGGGGCCGGCCGCGCAGCACGGCGCGCTGCAGCGACACGCCGGTGCCGGCGATCCGGAGCGCGAGCTCGCCGTCGAGTGAGCCGCTGCCCTCGGCGTGGCCGCGCGCCACGGCCCCCAGGACGCGATGGAGCTCGAGGT
>Ga0307476_10002900_pt1 | contig 10162 bp, 6 predicted proteins | sample atmos_gasesECM2C_2_FD_203314 | JGI IMG/M metagenome (GOLD analysis project Ga0307476, IMG submission 203314) | Hardwood forest soil microbial communities from Morgan-Monroe State Forest, Indiana, United States - atmos_gasesECM2C_05 | ecosystem: Environmental > Terrestrial > Soil > Temperate...
TTGCGCGCATGACCTCGAGAGAGCGCGCGGATGTCGTCCGCTTCCTGAAAAGGTTGCTGGTAGTTATGCTTCTGTCGTTGGTCACACTTACAATCGTTGCCTACATTGTTGACTTTGCCATCTTCCGCTATCGAGTGGCGGCGAAGCATGCCTTCGGACAAGTCACCGTCACCAGTTACGACGCCGTACAACAGAAAAATGGCAAGACGGAATTTCTTTTCGATCCGCCGCAAGCGCAAACCTGTGTGAACTCGCTGTTCCCGCGCGCTGGATATCTGCCCTGCTGGTATCTAGAGCGCCATCCTGAGCGGCGAACAGACATCTAACTCATTGGTTAATTTCAACCTCTCTGGTTCATTTCAACCACTCTTAACTCACGTACGCTCATTGGTTTGCGCGGGCATCGCGAGCGCCTCTCGCCTCATCTAATACAGCAAGAAACAAATAATTCAGCAACGAACAAGGAAGATACGAGTTGCTGAACAAGAAGTGAATTGGTTGGGAGGATGATTTTTATGAAGCTGTTACAGGGATTAGCAAGCTTGTTCCTGGCAGCGGTTTTATCTGCGCCCGCATGGGCCAGTAATAATGCGAGCTCAAATTCAGCTGTGCCGGGAACTTTAAACTACGTCGAGGGACAGGTCAGTTTGGCGGATCAGTCCGTTGACCACAACTCGATAGGAAAATCCACTCTGGAAGTTGGACAGTCGCTCAATACGGAGAATGGTAAGGCGGAAATTCTCTTGATCCCAGGCGTGTTTCTACGCGCGGGAGACAACACTTCCGTCAAGATGATTGCATCTGGTCTTACGAATACGGAGTTGAACCTCGACCAGGGGCACATCATGCTCGAGGTAGACCAGATTTACCCTCAGAACGAACTCCGCATTGACGAAGGCGGCGCGAGTGCGAAAATCCTGAAGCCAGGACTTTACGACTTCGATTTGCAACACAATCAAATCCGCGTATTCGATGGTGAGGCCACGGTTCAGGAAGGTGACAAACAAATCAAACTGAAGGCCGGACACGAACTGGCTCTGGCGCCTAGTTCGCCGGAGAAAACCCAGAAGTTCGACAAGAAGGCTTCCAACGGCGACGATCTTTACCGCTGGAGTAGTCTGCGATCGGACTACGTCGCGGAAGCCAATGTGGACGCAGCCCGCCTCGTCGCCACCGACGGTTGGGCACCAGGATACTGGGGCTCTGCCTTCTGGGGTCCGGGCTGGGGCTGGGGCGGATGGTATTGGGATCCATGGTTCTCGGCTTTTACCTTTATGCCCGCGGGTGGAATTTTCTACAGCCCGTTTGGCTGGGGATTCTATTCGCCGGCTTTTGTCTTTCGGGCTCCGTTCTACGGTGGACACTTCTATCACACGTTCAACGCAACGAATGTTCATGCCTGGGGGCCGGGACAACACTACGCGGGCAGCGGCGCGTACTCCCATGGCGTCTACACGGGAGCCGGGGCAGAGCGTGGTGCTTTCCACTCCGGGCCGGCAGTGGCATCGGGCGGCGGACATAATGGTGGCTTCGGCGGCGGATTTCACGGTGGCGCCGCCGGCGGCGGAGGTGGTTTCCACGGTGGCGGTGGCGGTGGCCACGGTGGCGGACGCTAAGATTAACAACTGATCGCTGAAAAAAGAGAAAGCGGAGCGCATGACGCGCTCCGCTTTCTTGTGTCCGGATTCCGCCTGGACGTTCCCTCCGAATTCTCTAGCCAGCAATCCCACCATTATTTGTCGTTATTTGTGGTTGGTAAGCTAGAATGGCCTGCGATGATTGCTGCATACATCTGACTGAATGAGGGTTCCATGAGGCTTGGGCGGCTCTGGTTTGTTGTTGTGGTTGCGCTGTGCGTCGGACTTATGATCGCGTCATTGTCTGCGGCGCAGGCGCAAGAAAGCAGTTCGGCTTCCTCCGATGCACGGTTGCAGAAGGCTTACCGCTTCCAGCAGGGTGGTTGGACCTATGTTCACCTGGAAGGCTCACCGTCGGAAATCGGCTATCAGCATGGGTTCCTGCTGGCTCCCGAGATCGCCGACGCACTCGACGCCATCAAGCTCTTCGACACGCACCAGACGCAGCGCGATTGGGAATTCTTTCGCAAGACCGCGCGCGAGATGCTCTGGCCGCATATCGACCTGGAGTATCAGCAGGAGCTTCAAGGCATCGCCGATGGCGTAAAGGCTCACGGCGTCGACCTGGATGTCTATGACATTGTTGCACTCAACGCGTTTGAGGAGGTCCCGGACTATTACGTGCCGTGGCTCAACCGGCGCGAAAAGCAAGCCCGCGCCCCGAAGTTGAAGGCTCCCGGCAATTGCAGCGCGTTCATCGCCACCGGCGCTTACACCAAAGATCATCAGATCGTCATCGCACACAACAATTGGACCAGCTATCTCGCGGGCGAGCGTTGGGTGGTCATCTTCGATATTCTGCCGCAGCATGGCCAGCGCATTTTGATGGACGGATTCCCCGGCGTGATTACCAGCGATGATGATTTCGGGGTGAACGCAGCTGGGATTATGATCACCGAAACGACCATCGCTCAGTTCGAGGGCTGGGATCCGAAAGGCAAACCAGAGTTCATGCGCTCGCGCAAGGCGCTGCAGTATGCCGAGAGCATCGACGACTACGTGCGAATGATCAAAGAAGGGAACAACGGCGGATATGCGAACGATTGGCTGATCGGCGACCGCAAGACGGGCGAAATCGCCTATCTGGAACTCGGGTTGAAGAATACGCCGATGTGGAGAACGAAGGATGGATACTTCGTCAGCTCGAACTTTGCGCGCGATCCGAAGCTGATTCGGGAAGAGACCAGCGGCTTCGATCCGCAAGATATGTCTTCCTCGATGAATGCGCGGCACGCCCGCGCGGACGAACTGGTCCAGCATGCTAAGGGAACAATCGATGTGGAGATGGCCGAGGGATTTCTTGCGGATCATTTCGACAGCTTCGAGAAGACCTCTTCTCAGGTTGAGAAGGTCCAGCCGAATGAGCGGTCCCTCTGCGGACACGTCGATGCCTCCCCGCGCGGTGTGAAGCAGTGGGGATGGGACGCTTACAATCCCGGGGGAGCAGTGCAGGGGAAGGCGACGGACAGCAAGATGGCCGCCAATATGAGCTTCGTAGCCCGCGCCGGCCATCCTTGTGGCGCGGACTTTAAGGCGGCTGATTTCCTCGAGCAGCATCCGGAGTACTCGTGGCAGAAGCCGCTTTTGCGCGATATGAAGGCAGGACCGTGGACGAAGTTTCAATCCGGGCAGAAGGGCCAGTAATTAATCACGGCTCATGAAGAGACAGCCGCCTCAGCTTGCCCTGAGCGGAGTCGAAGGGGCTGTCCCGCAAGGGCGAAGTCGACGGTAGCCAAGATGCTGCTCGACGCGACTGAGAGGCAGACGAAGTGAAAGAAACCGTACAGCAGTACACTCAGCGGATCAACAGCTATGCAGAAGGCAAGCAACCGCTAGCGGTGCAGGCCGCCACCGCGAGGAAACTAGAACGACTCATCAAAGGCGTATCCACCGCCAAGTTGCGCAAGCGTCCAGCTCCGGAGACGTGGTCCGTCAGCGAAATTCTGGCACACTTGGCAGACACGGAAATCGTCTGCAGTTTTCGCATGCGGCTGATTCTCGGCGCGCCGGGTACTCCCATCCCTGCGTTCGATCAGGATGCCTGGGTCGTCAGCGGACACTACGAGAAGCGTGACCCGCGGAAGTCTCTCGAGCAATTTCGCCTGCTCCGGGAAACCAACCTCGCATTGCTAAAATCCCTGACGCCCGAACAGTGGAAGCATTATGGAATGCACTCCGAGCGCGGCCAGGAAAGCATCGAGCGTATCGTCCGTATGTTTGCCGGGCACGACATCAATCATCTGCTTCAGGTCGAGCGCATTCTGGCAGGGAAGTAAGCTCGATTTTCGTCCGATCTCTTCCGTCGCTGTACGCGCAGCGTTCTTCAGAAACAAATCAGATCACTTGCTCTTGAAAAACCGCGTTGAGCGCCCAGGGAAGCGTGCTACCGTCACGGCTAGATCTCAGTTCAGCTTTCATTGAAGGGCTGGCACCTGACGAGGCGCTTCGGAATGATGACCAAGGCCTGCAGCAACAGTAAGTGTCCGGCCTACGCGCATTTTGTTTATACCGTAGCCATGCGCTGCGTTCTTTGCCGATGGGACCTGAAAAGTGCGCAGAGAAGCAGCGATGCAGTCGGCGACAGCCTCAATAGCAGGCGGACGACGAATGCGGCGCTGTCAAGTAAGCCCCGTGGAAGGCAGGCTGCAGGTTAGCAGTACGGCGGAGCGGCCTTTTGAGGCGCCGGAATTCCATAATCGCACCAGGAAAAAATTAAGAAGTGCCGGCATTGGCTGAGCCAACCCTGCGGCGACGTCGCGCCGGATTTGGCCCAGCCATGCCGGTTAGCGCGAGCAAAACCGACTAGTGCGTCACCGTGAATTTGCCTGCACTGGTTCCGGTGCCGCCCGCAGTGGTAACAGCGATGGTCCCGGTCGCTGCGCCGGCTGGGACCAGCGCATCCACCTGGGTATCACTGATGGCTTTGTAGCTGGTCGCCGCGACGCCACCGAAGGTTACTTTCGTTGTCCCGGTAAAGCTATTTCCAGTGATCGTGACCGATGTTCCCACCGGGCCGCTGGTCGGACTAAAGCTTGTAATCTCTGGCACGACCACAAACTTGCCGAAGCTGGCGGTCCCGCCCGCTGTTGTGATGCTGATCGCCGCGCCGGTTTTCGCTCCGGCAGGCACGGTGGCCGTCACTTGCGTGTCGGACTTGACCGTGAAGGCGGCTGCCTTGCCGCCAATCGTGACCGCAGTGGTTTGAGTCAGACTGACGCCGGTAATCGTCACCAAAGTCCCAACCGTCCCGCTGGTGGGCGTGAAATTCGTAATCTGCGGCACCACGAGGAGTGTGCGGTCGCCCGTCATCGTGCTGGTAAACGTTTTTACCGTTACAACTCCAGTCTTAGCTCCGGCGGGAACAACCGCCGTCATATAAGTATCGGAGATATTGTCGAATTTCGCCGCAACGCCGTCGAACGTCACCCCCGTGGCGGAGGTAAAACCTTGGCCAAGGATCTCAACCGTCGCGCCAACTTTCGCGGACCAGGTGACCAGTTTGACGAACGGTTTCAATCCCGTGGCGAGGCTATAGAAGACCGAACCGCCCAGCGAGCTACCGGCCGTGTTGCCGTAGAAAACTCCGTCGGTGTGCAGCACCAAAGGCGTCGTCGGAACGTACCCGTCCGTGCAGGAGACAACGCAGAAACTGTAAAGAAGCTTCTCCTTGCCCGCAGTCGTGATCTCGTAGAGTGCGCCATAACCGGCTTTTCCTCCCTTGGAGGCCGCCCCATATAGGTTGCCGTCGGTTCCAACCGTCAGCGCTGCTATGGGCTGCAGGGCATCGCCCGTAACGCTTCCGAAGCTGTAGAGTAGAGTGTAGCTACCCGCTGGGGTTATTTTGAAGACCGTGCCGTAGTTGAACTTGCCCCCCTGGTAGGTGGTTCCATAGAAATTTCCGTCGCTGTCCTGAACCAGAACTCCGATCGGCCTGTAGCCGTCGTAGACGGTGCTGCTGACATACCCTGTGAACTTGTGCAGCACGGTGACCGTACCCCCAGCCGTCGCCCTGTACACCACTCCGCACCTGCACGTTGCATCTCCACCATATTGCGCGGTTCCATAAAAGTTGCCGTCGTTCCCCTGTGCCGGAAGGTTGGGGCCTGCGCCATTGGTATAGTCGAACGGGTGAGGGCTAATTGCACCTTTGGTCGTGAGCTTGAAGAACGATCCGTACTGCGTATTGTATTGTTCCTCGGAAACGCCGTACATATTGCCGTCCTGCCCTTGCAAGGGCGGATAGTTCGGGGCGCTGTCGTCTTTGCCGTTGGTGAAGTCATATACCTTCGTCAGTGCTCCTGCGGGTGTGACCTTGAACACGGTTCCGGCACCATCTTTGCCACCGCCGCTCGTCGTCCCCCAGAGGTTTCCGTCGAATCCCAGGGTCACGCCCCCCGTGGGGTAGCCGCCGGTGAGGGTGCAGGGTGCTGCTTCCGTGCAAAAAGTGTAAATCGCGGAGTAGGCCCCACGGGTTGTCATCTTATAAACGGTGCCGTAAGTTGTAGTCCCGTTCGTTTGGATGGTGCTATACAAGTCGCCATCCTGGCCCTGCGACAGCACACTGGGCCAAGTGATTCCGCTGTCGTTAACGTCGGTGTTCGGATAGGTGTAGAGCATTTTGTAGGTCTGTGCATTCGCGGCCGCGACAAACAGTAGCGCCCCTGCGATCAGCGATAGAACGATTCCATGGTGTTTCATAGTGAACTCCCCTCAAGAAGATATTCGGATGGATTGTTGCGAAAACGAGTTAGACGGCTCGGCGGGCAGCTGCCATGGGGGAGAGGATTTGGACTGAAGGCCGGAATTATCTCCCCGGCAAGCGACCCGGTCAACGTGAAATTGTTTTGCATCATCAGAACCCAGTGGCTTGCCGTTCCTGCTTCACCCTTGACTTGGCTATTCGCTTGTACAATTTGCGTGCTCGATGGCACAATGTTTCCGCTTACCGAGCGGCCGTTGAGCAAGCAGTCTGCACCATCCCCCGCTGCGTGTCCTGACGGAGTTCTCAAGAATTCTAAAGAGTGGCCAAGTCTATGAATTACAAAGGAACTGCACGAGAAGTTGCAGAGTCTTCTGGACGCTTGTGGCGCTTCGCCGACTACGAATTTGACGAGTTGGCGCGAGAGTTGCGAGTGAAGGGCAGGTCGGTAGAGCTGGAATCGAAGCCCTTGGACATCCTCCTGCAGCTTCTTCTCCATGCCGGGGAGGTCGTGACCAAGGAAGAATTGCTGGAATCCGTATGGCCGGATGTGATGGTAGTCGATGGTTCATTGGCGACGGCCGTCTCGAAACTCCGCAAGGCCATGGGGGACGAAGACCATCCCATGATTGTTACCGTTCCTCGCGTCGGCTACCGGCTGGCCGTACCCGTCTATTGCAAGACGGTAGCGGCAGCCGGCTCCGACCTGGGATTCAAGGCCGGTGAACTGGTTCCTGGACGAGAGCAGTGGCGGCTTACCCGGCCCATGGATGTCTCCGGTTCCAGCGAAGTATGGCTGGCAGAAAATCCCAAGACTCACGAACAGCGCGTATTCAAGTTCGCCGCGGACGGGGTACGCTTGCAGGGCTTGAAACGGGAGATCACGATTTCCCGTTTCCTCCGGGAATCGCTCGGCGACCGGCCGGAGTTTGTACGCATCCTGGAATGGAATTTCGAAACGCCTCCTTTTTTTCTCGAAAGCGAATATGCCGGTCCGGACCTGGCGGAATGGGCGCTTGCGCACAGCGGACTTCATAACATTCCGCTCGACGCTCGTTTGCACCTCCTGATTGATATCGCCCAGGCAGTGGCCGCCGCGCACGGTATTGGCGTGCTCCACAAAGACTTGAAGCCGGCGAACATCCTGATCGTGCACGGCATGGTCGTCGGCGCCGATCGGGACTGGCAGATCAAAATCGCGGACTTTGGCAGCGCCTCTTTGTTCGATCCGTCGCGGCTGCACTCACTCGGAATCACCAACCTGGGATTCACCCGGACGGCTGGCCTCGACAACGACAATTTAACTGGAACCTTGATGTATCTCGCGCCCGAGGTTTTGGCTGGGCAATCCCCGAGCGCCGGTTCCGACGTCTATGCTCTGGGCGTCATGCTGTACCAGTTGATCATCGGAGACTTCCGCAAGCCGCTGGCGCCTGGTTGGGAAGCGGAAATCCAAGATGCGCTCCTGCGCGAGGATATTGCAGATGCGGCGTGTGGCGATCCTTCCAAGCGCCTTAATAGTGCGGCGGATCTGGTCGAGCGCCTGCTTACCATCGAGCAACGCCGGATCAAGCGCGACGAACTGGAAAATACAAAGCTCCGGGCACAGATTGCCGAACGTAAATTGGCGGTGTCCCGGGGGCGCCGTCCCTGGGCCGTTCTGGCGGTGATCGCGCTCGCGGCCGGATTGGGACTGAGCTTCACGCTTTACCGAAAGGCGGTTCGCGAACGTGACATCGCCAAGCGCCAAACCGCGATTGCCAACTCCATCAACCAATTTCTCTCCGAGGATCTGCTGGGACGCGGCAATCCATTTTCCAGCGGCAAATCCAGCGAGTCGCTCATGGATGCGATCAAGCAAGCGTCCCCCGGCATCGACCGTAAATTTAAGGACGAACCTCTGGTGGCCGCGCGCCTTCACCAAACCATCGCGCGAGCTCTCGATAACCGCACCGACTATCCTGATGCCAGGCAAGAGTATGACCGTGCCGCAACTCTTTTCAAACAGGTAGATGGCGAATTATCGCAGGACGCACTCATCATTCAATTGCAACGAACCACGCTGGAAGCTCGCAGCTACGAGAAGGACTCGCTCCCTCTGGCGAAGACAATCCTCGCCCAGGAGGAAGCGCTGATCGCAAAGCTTCCGCATCCGCGACCGGATGTGGCGGTCTGGCTATCTTCGGCGCGAGGCATGGTCGCTCTCATTGAGAACAACGCCAAAGCCGCGGCAGAGAATTTCCAGGCAGCGGTTGACAACGCAGATGTTCTGCCGGAATTCGACGAGAGCGCGCGCTTGACCTTCAAACAAAGGCTGGCATTCTCCTACATACGCCTCGGCCAGGGAGCTAAGGCGGAGCAGTTGTTTCGCGGACTGATCGATGACTTCACGCGAGTCGCTGGCCCGGACAGTCCGCATGTCTTGCGGGTGCGCCTGAATCTGGCCCAGGCTTTCATGATTCAGAATAAACATGCCGAGGCGATTAAAGAAGCGAGCGCCATTTATCCGGAGTTTGTGTCGCGGCTGGGTCCGGACCACGAGCTCACCTTGCAGCTACTTTCCACCCGCGCGCAATCGGAAGGCAGCCTTGAGCTATGGGATGACGCGATCCGCGACGACTTGGCTATCCATGAACTGGCGATGCGCAAACAGGGACCGCTTTCCTTCTTCGCGGTCGCTACGCTCACCGATGCGTCCCTGGCCCAATGTCGTTCAGGGCGCAATCGCGAAGGCGTATCTAACGCGCGCAACGCATATGAAACATCGACAAAAGCCTTTGGGCCCCGCGCCGGCCTTACCGGTGCCACCGCCTACACCTTGGCCAGTTGCCTGATCAGCTTGGGTAAGTTGGAGGAGCCCTCGAAGCTCCTGCCACAGATCGACGTGCCCGCAGTGGCGCAACTCACCGGCGACCCAGATTGGGGCGCCGACGTAACTCTGGCGCAAGCCGAAATCGCCTACCGCAGAGGCAACAACGATGCAGCCCGCGGCTATGTTCAAAGCGTCGGGCCGGTATTCACGCGAAAGACCGCCGAGCCTTATCAGCAACGCGCGTTCGAATCTCTGAAGGCTGCACTGGACAAGGCGCCGCTCAGAAATTGAAGTCTGGGGTGAGAGGAGACCAGTGCGCGCGGAATGGTCAGACTCCGAACACGACAACCCCAGATCTCTCCGCCAAGCTGCGAGGCCAGAGTTTGCAAGTCTTCGAGTCGCACGATTGTATTTCCAACATATTCATCGTAGTACTCGCTTCCCAAAAGGAGGTTGAGCCGGTCTCAGTTCACTGAATTGGCCGCGGAAACCCGAAGCCACTAGCTTCCCTGATAAAATAAACGCGAAACTAGTGGGCGCGGAGAGATGGCCGAGTGGCTGAAGGCGCGCGCCTCGAAAGCGTGTATACCTTTACGGGTATCGGGGGTTCGAATCCCTCTCTCTCCGCCAGATTTTACCTATGTATCGGGTCGCTCATACGCTTTTATTTCCAACCACTTGCAGCGCAATTCCGAGCTAAAAAACTCTGCTTAGGGATTTCAAGGTATTTCCTCCGAACCTCGGTACTAGGTTCTGCGGAGGAAATATGGCGTTGTCGGTGAAGCTGTACAGCGGGGCGGCAAGCGGCGCTCTTAGCCGTGCTCGACGCCGAAGCCCGAGAAGAGGAGGAATGACGCTATGATCGCGCCATGGCCGACCGCGGGTTGTGCGCCCCGCCGGCGAAGAGTTCCGGCCCACCGCCGTATCGTAAAATGCACGTTCCGGTTGGATCGATTAACCACACCCGTACCGAAGCTCTGAAAGCTGCTAAAGGGGGGAATCCAGCGGCAGATT
>Ga0307476_10002903_pt1 | contig 10158 bp, 7 predicted proteins | sample atmos_gasesECM2C_2_FD_203314 | JGI IMG/M metagenome (GOLD analysis project Ga0307476, IMG submission 203314) | Hardwood forest soil microbial communities from Morgan-Monroe State Forest, Indiana, United States - atmos_gasesECM2C_05 | ecosystem: Environmental > Terrestrial > Soil > Temperate...
GTCTTCGAGGACTTCCGCTACGTCCGCGAGATCCATGACAGCAACGGCCGCGACCACGCGTTTGTCTTCGAAGCGACGGTCTCCGGCAAGAAAGTCAACGGGTGCGACTTCTTGCACTTCGACGACGAGGGCCTGATCGACGACTTCGTGGTGATGGTGCGGCCGCTGTCGGGTGCGACGGCGTTGTCCGAGGCGATGGGCGCCCAGTTCGATCGCATCCAGCAAGAGGCGCTCGCACTGGCCGAGCAGTTCGCTTCGGCGTAAGAATAGCGACCATGCGGATTGGATTGGGCATCAACTACGCGGGCGGCTTCCGGGAGGTGGCCGCCGAGGTTGCCGACCTCGAACGCGCCGGATTGGACATTGTCTTTGTCCCCGAGGCGTATTCGTTCGATGCGGTCAGCGCGCTGGGCTACCTCGCGGCCAGCACCCAACGGGTGGAGCTGGCCTCGGGCATTCTGCAGCTCTATACCCGGACTCCCACATTGACGGCGATGACCGCGGCCGGCCTGGACTATGTCTCCGACGGCCGGTTCACCCTCGGTCTTGGCGCCTCCGGCCCGCAGGTCATCGAGGGCTTCCACGGCGTGCCCTACGACGCCCCGATAGCCCGCACCCGCGAAGTCGTCGACATCTGCCGCCAGGTGTGGCGTCGAGAGACCCTGGAGCACCAGGGCAAGCACTACACGATCCCGTTGCCCGCCGACCAGGGCACCGGACTGGGCAAGCCGCTCAAGCTCATCAATAAGCCTGTCCGGGAACGTATTCCGATACTCATCGCCGCGCTCGGGCCCAAGAACGTCGAGCTGGCCGCCGAGATCGCCGAGGGCTGGCAACCGATCTTCTATCTGCCGGAGAAGGCGCAAGACGTGTGGGGCGAGGCGCTGGCCGCCGGCCAGGCCAAGCGCGATCCCGCTTTGGGGAACCTCGATGTGTTCGCCGGACCGGCATTGGCCATCGGCGAAAACGTCGAGCCACTGCTCGAATTCGTCAAACCGCACCTGGCGCTCTACATCGGCGGCATGGGCGCCAAGGGCAAGAACTTCTACCACACGCTGGCCACCAGGTACGGCTACGGCCCGCAGGCCGACCACATCCAAGAGCTTTATCTGGCCGGCGACAAGGACGGCGCCGCCAAGGCTGTACCCGATGAACTCGTGCGAGATGTCTCCCTGATCGGCGCACCCGGATTCGTCAAGGAGCGAGTGGCGGCGTTTCGCGAGGCGGGCGTGACCACCTTGAACGTGGTGCCGATCGCTGCAACAGCCGCCGATCGGGTCAAGCTCATCGAGACACTTCGCAGCCTGCTCGACTAAGCCCGCTGTGCATCCTCCAGGACAGCGTTGAGGGTCTTACTCGGCCGCATCACCGCGGTCGTCATGGCGGTGTCAGGCGCGTAGTAGCCGCCGATGTCCACCGCCTCGCCCTGGACCGCGGCGAGTTCGGCGACGATGGCGTCTTCGTTCTTGGTCAACGCATCGGCCAGTGCGGCAAAGTGTTTCCGCAACTCGTCGTCATCGCTCTGCGCGGCCAGTTCCTGCGCCCAGTACATCGCCAGGTAGAACTGGCTGCCACGGTTGTCCAGCTCACCGGTCTTACGCGACGGGCTCTTGTTGTTGTCGAGCAGTTTGCCGATCGCGTCGTCCAGCGTCTTGCCCAGAACCTTGGCCCGCTCGTTACCGGTCTTGAAACCGATGTCCTCGAAACATGCGCCCAGCGCGAGGAATTCACCAAGCGAATCCCATCGCAGGTGGTTCTCCTCGAGGAGTTGGTGAACATGCTTGGGTGCCGAACCGCCCGCTCCCGTCTCATACATTCCGCCGCCGGCCATCAGCGGCACGATGGACAGCATCTTGGCGCTGGTGCCCAGCTCCAGGATCGGGAACAGGTCGGTGAGGTAGTCGCGCAGGATGTTTCCGGTGGCGGCGATGGTGTCCTGCCCGCGCATCGCACGCTCGATCGAGTGCCGCATGGCCCGTTCCTGCGACATGGTCTGGATGTCGAGACCCTCGGTGTCGTAGTCGGCCAGATAGGTGTTGACCTTCTTGCGCAGTTCGTTCTCGTGCGGGCGCTCCTGATCCAGCCAGAACACCACCGGCATACCCGAATTCCGTGCCCGGGTGACAGCCAGCTTGACCCAGTCGCGGATCGGGTCGTCCCTGACGATGGGCATGCGCCAGATGTCGCCTTCTTCGACGTTTTGCGTCAGCAGCACTTCGCCGGTGTCGAGGTCGACGATGTTGGCGACAGCGTCCTCGGGGATCTCGAACGTCTTGTCGTGCGAGCCGTACTCCTCGGCCTGCTGCGCCATCAGCCCGACGTTGGGGACCGTGCCCATCGTCGTCGGATCGAATGCCCCGTGCGTCTTACAGAAGTTGATGATCTCCTGGTAGATACGGGAAAAGGTGGACTCGGGGTTGACGGCCTTGGTGTCCTTCTGCCGTCCGTCGGCGCCGTACATCTTGCCGCCCGCGCGGATCATCGCCGGCATCGACGCGTCAACGATCACATCGCTGGGCGAGTGAAAGTTGGTGATGCCCTTGGCCGAGTCGACCATCGCCAGCTCGGGCCGGTGTTCGTGGCAGGCGTGCAGGTCGCGGATCACCTCGTCGCGCAGCGACGCGGGCAGCGACTCGATCTTGCTGTAGAGGTCGACCAATCCGTTGTTGACGTCGACGCCGAGTTCGTCGAACAGCGCCTGGTGCTTGGCGAACGCTTCCTTGTAGAAGATCTTCACGGCGTGGCCGAAGACGATGGGGTGGGAGACCTTCATCATCGTCGCCTTGACGTGCAGCGAGAACATCACGCCGGTCTTGTAGGCGTCCTCCATCTCCGCCTCGTAGAACTCGCACAGGGCTTTGCGGCTCATGAACATGCTGTCGATGACGTCGCCGTTTCGCAGCGACACCATGGGCTTGAGCACGATCGTTTTGCCGCTCTTGGTCTCCAACTCCATCTTCACGTTGCGCGCCCGGTCCAGCGTCATCGACTTCTCACCGTGGTAGAAGTCGCCGTGCCGCATGGTCGCGACATGGGTGCGCGACGCCTGCGACCACTTCGCCATGCTGTGCGGGTGCTTTCGTGCGTACTCTTTGACCGCGTGGGGCGCGCGACGGTCCGAATTGCCTTGCCGTAGAACGGGATTTACTGCGCTGCCAAGGCATTTGGCATAGCGATCGCGGATTTCCTTGTCCTCGTCGGTTTTCAGATTTTGCGGAATGTCCGGAATCTTGAATCCCTTGCCCTGCAATTCCTTGACGGCCGCGACGAGCTGGGGTACCGAGGCGCTGATGTTCGGCAGCTTGATGATGTTGGTGTCGGCCAGCTTCGTCAGGCGGCCCAGCTCGCCCAGGTTGTCCGGCACTTTCTGATCGTCGGTCAGGTAGTCGGAGAACTCGGCCAGGATCCGTGCTGCCACCGAGATGTCACTGGTCTGGATCTGGATGCCCGCCGGCTCGGCGAAGGCACGCACGATCGGCAGAAAGGAGTAGGTCGCCAGCAGCGGCGCCTCGTCGGTCAGGGTGTAGATGATGGTCGGCTGTTCGGCGCACACAGTCCCTCTCCCGGCGTCACTATCGGTCGGATTTCTTCAGGTGCTTCGCTTGGTAACGGTGACTGCCAGTATCCCGCACGAAGGAATCGGTGGCTATAAAGGGGTGCGTCGGCAAATCCCTGCTCAGCCGGGGATGGCGCCCCCGTGCAGATGCCCTGGTGGCACTAACTGGGCAACGTGCGATAGGCTTCCGGCAGGTCATGAGCGCCAGCGTCAAGCCCCGGCTTGCTGGCCGGCAACCCTCCAACCGCGGTGGGGTGCCCTGGGTGATGACCAGGTTTCGTAGCCAACACCGGCTACGCGGCAAGCGCGGGTCCGCCGTTACGGGCCCCCCGAGTAGACAGGGAAACCTGATGCGCACTCATTTGGGCTGGCCCATTGTGCGTCGCAGTTGCTGAACGCGTGGCTGCCGGTCGACGTCTAAGGCCTTGAGTCGGCGTCCCGTGCAACTGCGAGCACTCGACCCACCCCACTTTTTCCCAGAAGGCAACCAACGTGAGTTCCGAAACCAACGCTGAGAGCGACACCGATTCAACCGCGCACTGGTCATTCGAGACCAAGCAGGTCCACGCCGGCCAGCAGCCGGATCCGACCACCAACGCCCGCGCGCTGCCGATCTACCAGACCACCTCCTACGTGTTCGACGACACCTCACACGCCGCGGCGCTGTTCGGGCTGGAAGTCCCGGGCAACATCTACACCCGCATCGGCAACCCGACCACCGACGTCGTCGAACAGCGGATCGCCGCGCTGGAAGGCGGCGTGGCGGCGCTGTTCCTGTCCTCGGGTCAGGCCGCCGAGACGTTCGCGATCTTGAACGTCGCCGGCGCGGGTGATCACATCGTGTCCAGCCCCAGGCTCTACGGCGGCACCTACAACCTGTTCCACTACTCGCTGCCGAAGCTGGGTGTCGATGTCAGCTTCGTCGAGGACCCCGACGACCTGGACTCGTGGCGGGCCGCCGTGCGGCCGAACACCAAGGCGTTCTTCGCCGAGACCATCTCCAACCCGCAGATCGACGTGCTGGACACCCCCGGCGTCTCCGGGGTGGCCCACGAGCATGGCGTGCCGCTGATCGTCGACAACACCGTCGCCACCCCCTATCTGATTCAGCCGATCAGCCAGGGCGCCGACATCGTGGTCCACTCGGCCACCAAGTACCTCGGCGGGCACGGCGCCGCGATCGCCGGTGTGATCGTCGACGGCGGCACCTTCGACTGGGCGCAGGACCGCTTCCCCGGCTTCACCACCCCCGACCCCAGCTACCACGGCGTGGTGTACGCGGAGTTGGGGCCGCCCGCGTTCGCGGTCAAAGCGCGGGTGCAGTTGCTGCGCGACTACGGGTCGGCGGCGTCGCCGTTCAACGCTTTCCTGGTCGCACAAGGGCTGGAAACCCTGAGCCTGCGCGTCGAGCGCCATGTCGCCAACGCCCAGCGCGTCGCCGAATTCCTCGACGGCCACGACGATGTGCTGTCGGTCAACTACGCCGGCCTGCCCAGCTCGCCGTGGTACGAGCGGGCAAAGAAGTTGGCGCCCAAGGGAACCGGAGCCGTGTTGGCCTTCGAGTTGGCCGGTGGTGTCGCGGCGGGCAAAGCGTTCGTCAACGCGCTGAAGCTGCACAGCCACGTTGCCAATATCGGTGATGTGCGATCGCTGGTGATTCACCCGGCGTCGACAACGCATTCCCAGCTCAGCCCTGCCGAGCAACTGTCCACCGGGGTAAGCCCCGGGTTGGTGCGGCTGGCCGTGGGCATCGAAGGCATCGACGACATCCTGGCCGACCTCGAGCTTGGCTTCGCCGCCGCCGGAAAATACGGCGGAGCCACGGCCGGCAGCGGTGACCCGCATGCCGTGGCGGCGTTCTGAGGAGCCCGAGATGACGATCTCAGACGTGCCGACCCATACGCTCCCCGCCGAAGGCAAAGTCGGCGTAGTCCACATCGGTTCGCTCACGCTGGAAAGCGGTGTGGTCATAGACGACGTCGACATCGCCGTGCAGCGGTGGGGCGAACTGTCACCAACCCGCGACAACGTCGTGGTGGTACTGCACGCGCTGACCGGAGATTCGCACATCACCGGACCCGCCGGGCCGGGACATCCGACGCCGGGCTGGTGGGACGGCATCGCGGGCCCGGGCGCGCCGATCGACACCGACCGCTGGTGCGCGGTGGCCACCAACGTGCTGGGCGGCTGCCGCGGATCGACCGGACCGAGCTCACCTGGCCCTGATGGAAAGCCTTGGGGTTCAAGGTTTCCATTGATATCGGTGCGGGATCAGGTCGAGGCCGACGTCGCCGCACTGGCGGCGCTGGGCATCACCGAGGTTGCCGCCGTGGTCGGCGGTTCGATGGGTGGAGCCCGGGCGCTGGAATGGATAGTCGGCCATCCCGACCGGGTGGGCGCCGGTCTGCTGTTGGCGGTGGGTGCACGCGCGACGGCCGACCAGATCGGCACCCAGTGCACCCAGATCGCGGCCATCAAAGCCGACCCCGACTGGCAGGGCGGTGACTATTACCGCTCCGGTCGAACCCCCGATGCCGGCCTGCACATCGCCCGCCGCTTCGCGCATCTGACCTACCGCGGCGAGGTCGAGCTGGACAGCCGCTTCGCCAACGACGCTCAGGGCAAAGAGAATCCGGTGGCCGGCGGCCGCTACGCCGTGCAGAGCTATTTGGAACATCAGGGCGGCAAGCTGGTGTCCCGCTTCGACGCAGGCAGTTACGTGGTGCTCACCGAGGCACTGTCCCGGCACGACGTCGGACGCGGCCGCGGCGGTGTCGCCGCGGCGTTGCGCCGCTGCCCGGTGCCGGTGGTGGTCGGCGGAATCACCTCGGACCGGCTTTACCCACTGCGGCTGCAGGAGGAACTCGCCGAACTGCTGCCCGGGTGCCGCGAGCTGCAGGTGGTCGACTCGATCTTCGGGCACGACGCCTTCCTGGTGGAATCCGAAGCGGTCGGCGAACTGGTGCGGCAGACCCTCGACTTGGCCTGCGAATCGGCCGACGGTGAAGGCGCGTGTTCACGGTGACCCAGTTCAGACAGGCCCGCTCGTTGTCATTTGGCTCTGAAGCGGCGGCGTATGAGCGCGGCCGACCGTCGTATCCGCCGGAGGCGATCGACTGGCTGTTACCCGCCGGGGCTAAAGACGTGCTGGACCTCGGCGCCGGGACCGGGAAGCTGACCACCCGACTGGTGGAACGAGGGCTGGACGTGGTCGCCGTCGATCCGATCGCAGAGATGCTGGAGATGCTGCGCACGTCGCTGCCCGCCACACCGGCTCTGCTCGGTACGGCGGAAGAAATTCCGTTGGCGGACAACAGCGTTGATGCGGTGCTCGTCGCGCAGGCGTGGCACTGGTTCAACCCGGAGCGGGCGATCCCAGAAGTGGCGCGGGTGCTACGGCCCGGCGGACGACTGGGTTTGGTATGGAACACTCGCGACGAGCGGCTCGGCTGGGTGCGGGAGCTGGGTAATATCATCGGCCGCGACGGGGATCCGGTCCGCGACAAGGTGACGCTGCCCGACCCGTTCAACGAAGTAGAGCGCCATCAGGTCGAGTGGACGAATTACCTTACGCCGCAAGCATTGATTGACTTGGTCGCTTCTCGCAGCTACTGCATCACCTCGCCGACCGAAGTGCGTACCAAGACGCTGGACCAGGTCCGCGAGTTGCTGGCCACCCATCCGGCATTGGCGAACGCGGGCGGCCTGGCGCTGCCGTACGTCACGGTGTGCGTGCGGGCGACGCTGTCCTGAGCTGCGCCGAATTCACTGACTGTCGCCGATTTCAACCGTTCGGATGAGGTAAGGCCCGATCGCCGCTGCTTTATTAACCGAATGCAGAAATGCGAATCCGACGTGCTCGAAACGGTTGCGCGACCCGATGTGAGCGCACTGCCGCTCGCTCCGAAGAACCCGCTGCCGTTTGCGCACCAGATGAAAGCCGTGCGGTCTTTCATCGACGGTTTCCAAAAAATGATAGACGCGGGCGGCCCCGTCAGCCGGCTCGTGTGGGGGCCCAAGTGGCTGTTACCAAATGCCGTGCTGATCAGCTCGCCTCAGGGAGCTCGCGATGTATTGGGCCGCAACGACGAAATTGCCGATCGCGGCGGTACGCCGGGCATGGTCCAGATGCAGCAGCTGATGGGCGGCAACCTGCTGAACCTGACTCACCACCAATGGCTCCCACGCCGACGAACGCTGCAGCCCATGTTCACCAAACGGCAGATTCCGCGCTACGCGGGGCACATGGCGGCAGCAGCGCAAACCGTGGTCGAGGGCTGGGGTGAGGCCGCGAACGTAGATCTGGACACCGAATGCCGCACCCTCACATTGCGCGCGCTCGGGCACTCAGTAATGGGCGTTGACCTCGATGCGCAAGCCGACGCCATGGGGCCCGCGGTGCGAACGGCACTGGCGTGGACCGCTGATCGCGCCAGCCGACCGGTCAACCCCCCGCAGTGGCTGCCCACGCCCGGTCAGCGCCGGGCCCGCGCGGCCAACGCTCGATTGCGTGGGCTGGCCGCCGACATCCTCGCCACCGTTCGTGCCGAAGCGGACCGCGATGCGCCCTTGGTGCGTGCGCTGATCTCTGCCAAAGATCCGCAGACTGGTCTGATGTTGTCTGACGACGAGATCTGTTCGGAGCTGGTGTTGTTCATCATCGCCGGGCACGACACGACGTCCACCACGCTGAGCTACGCGCTGTGGGCCCTGGGCCATCACCCCGAGATCCAGGCGCAGGTGTTCGCCGAAGTCGCGGCTCTCGGGGACCGGCCGCTGAACCCCGAAGACGTGCCCAGCCTCGCCTGCACAGTGCGGGTACTACATGAGGCGTTGCGCCTCTGCCCGCCGGCGGCGGCAGTAATGCGGCTCGTGACTCAGGACCTCGGGGTTGACGGCTACCGACTCGAAGCCGGCACGGTTGCACTCATCTGCTTGTGGACCATGCACCGCGACCCCGGGCTGTGGGATGACCCGCTGACGTTCGATCCTGATCGATTTCTGCCGGAACGGGCGCAAGGCCGCACCCGCTGGCAGTATCTGCCGTTCGGCGGCGGCCCGCGATCGTGCGTCGGCGACCACTTCGCGATGTTGGAGGCCACATTGGCGCTGGCCACCATCGTGCGAAACGTCGAGATCTACTCGGTGGATCGCGATTTCCCGCTTGAGACCCCTTTCACCGTCGTCGCGGCCGCTCCCATCCGTGCCCACGTCCGCGCGCGGATCCAGGCTCCGCCAACGAAACCGAGATGAGGAGAACGCAATGAAGTACGTGATCGCATGGACATACCGGCTGAACGGCTCGGCGGCCGAGAACGACCAGTCGCTTCGGCGAGGATTGGTGTTGTTCTCCAAGTGGACAACGCCGTCGAGCACGACGTATCACCAATTCGTCGGCCGGGCCGATGGCGGTGGCGGCTTCGCGGTGATCGAAACCGATAACCCGTCCGACTTAACCGATGCGACCGGCAAATTCGGGCACCTCCTCGACTATCAGATCTACCCCGTCGTCGATATCGACCAGTCCGCCCAATCCATGGAGGAAGGCGCGGAATTCCGAGACTCGATCAAATAGGCAGACAGCCGAGGTGGCCGGCCGCTAGAAATTCAGGCCCGAGAACATGACTCGGCCGGGATCGTATTTCTGCCGTACGGCGCTCAGCCGGGACAGATTCGGGCCGAAGTACCGTGACGGCGGTTGGTTCGCCTCGATGTAGTTCACATAGCCGCCGACTGAATAGGGTTGCACCGCTTGGTGTGCCGTGTTGAGCCAGCCGGTCGCCGCCGCAGGGTCACCGGTTTCGACGTACCACTGCACCAGCGCGGACTGCTGGCGCCACGGGAACGCCGTGCCCCCCGGCGGCACACTGGCCAGGGCACCGTCGAGGGCGTGCATGATCGCCAACATGCGGCCCGCGCCACGAGGAAAGGCGTTGACCGCCGAGGCGATCCCCTGGGCGGCCGCCGGGGTGATCATCGTGAAGACGTCGGAGCCGCCGACATATCCCAACGGTGACGGGTTGAGGTTTCCGACGGCCAGATAGTTCACCAGGTCCAAGTAGTTGAACGTGTGGTTCTCGGTGCCCGTCGGCTGCATGCCGACGGCCGCGACAATGGCGTTCCCCACGCTGCCCCCCGACCCGGCCGGACACGTCGCCAGGATGCGACAGTGCGTCCCCATCGAGTCGACGGTGGCGTCGGCCAGTGCCCAACTGCTTCGGTCTGCGGTCCGCAGCCAGTTCTGCCAACCGACGAGGACCTGCGCGAACGACTGCGGCGGGAAGTTGAGGTTCACCACGTCGACGTCGCCGGTGGGGAACGTGGCAAAGGTCAGCGAGGTGGTCACCCCGAAGTTTCCGCCGCCGCCACCGCGTAACGCCCAGAACAGGTCGGGGTTGCTGGCGGCGGACGCGGTGACCGCCTGGCCGCTGGGCAGCACCACCGACGCCGATCTCAACGCGTCACACATCAGGCCCGCGTGCCGGGAATGGGCGCCCAGCCCGCCGCCCAGGGCGTGTCCCGAGGCACCGACCGACGGGCAGGTACCCGTCGGGATCCCCCGACCGGCCGCGGCCAGGGCCTGGTGCATCGCATACAAACTG
>Ga0307476_10002906_pt1 | contig 10152 bp, 10 predicted proteins | sample atmos_gasesECM2C_2_FD_203314 | JGI IMG/M metagenome (GOLD analysis project Ga0307476, IMG submission 203314) | Hardwood forest soil microbial communities from Morgan-Monroe State Forest, Indiana, United States - atmos_gasesECM2C_05 | ecosystem: Environmental > Terrestrial > Soil > Temperate...
CCTGCGCCTGCTGAGCCATTCCAATTCCGCTCACCGACAGACAACCGACAACTGTGATGTGAAATGCTGCGACTCTCATGAAACTCTCTCCCCGGCTGGTTTTCGTTGATTCTTTTCGATCGGTATTGTTATTGCCGCGCATAGTACGCCAGCTTCTCGCGCTTTACATCGCCTCCGGCGCCGGCGAGGTGCGCAGGGAGGGGAGGGCGTCGCCACGGTTGCGCACGCTTCGACAGGAATTGAGGTTATGGCGATAACCAGCTGAATTTGCGAGAATTGAGAATCGGAACGTCGGCGGATTGCGGCGCACGCGAAAGCCGACATACGCGGCGCACCGCCAAATGTAGTCTAGTTGCAGATTCGGCTGCAGCTGAGTGTCATCGAATGCCGGCTCAAAATCTCCAGGTCGAGAACCTGCACCTGTGGCGCGGAGAGCGGCACGTGCTGCGAGGCGTGCACTTTTCGCTCGGCCGCGGCGCGTGCGTCGAGGTCGTAGGCGCCAATGGCGCGGGGAAGACCAGCCTGCTGCGCACGATCTGCGGACTGACGTACCCGGAGAGTGGCCGGGTGCTGTGGAACGGCGCGGACGTGCGGCAGGATCTGCCGGCCTTCCACGCCTCGCTCGCATACCTCGGCCATGAGCCACCGCTCAAGGGTGACCTGACTGCGCGCGAGAACTTGCGCTATTGGATCGGCGTGCGCCAGCGCGTGGAAGCTGACGCGCTCGATGCGGCCCTGGTGCGCGTCGGAGCCCGGCAGTGGTGCGATCAACTGCTACGCACGCTTTCGGCGGGGCAGCGTCGTCGGGTGGCGCTCGCGGGTCTCGCGCTCCTGGTCGTGCCGCTGTGGCTGCTCGATGAGCCGACCACCAACCTCGATGCCGAGGGGCAGCAGCTCGTCGGCACTCTGATCGGTGAGCAGCTCGCGCGGGGTGGGGCGGTGGTTGCGGCCGTACACCATTCCTTGCCGCCCGCGGTGCGTGCGGTGGGCCGCCTGGAGCTACCCTCGTGAGGAGCGCAGCGACGCCGGCCACGCGTGCACCGTCGGCGCTCCAGCCCGCCGCGGAAGAGCGCGCTGCTTCGGTCGACACCCCTCCCGTCATCGTCATCCACCCGGCAACCCCGCTGTCCGCCGCGCGTCTGGCACTCGCGCGCGATCTGAGGCTTGCCTTTCGCAAGCGCGGCCAGTTGGTGCAACCCCTCGCGTTTTTCGCGCTCGTGACGTTGTTGTTCCCACTGGCGGTCTCGCCGGAGATGGCGCGACTTCGCGACATCGCCCCTGGAGTGCTGTGGGTGGCCGCATTGCTCGCCTCGCTCCTCGCGCTGGAGTTCCTGTTCCGCGACGACGCGCACGACGGAACGCTCGAACAATATGCGATCTCCGGCCAATCCCTTATCTCGCTCGTGTTCGCCAAGATCGTTGCCCACTGGCTGCTGACCGGGGTCCCACTCGCGCTGATGGCACCTTTGGCCGGCTTGTCGCTCGGGGTGCCCGTCGCAGCGCTGCCGGGAGTGATCCTCTCGGTCGCGGTCGGAACCATCGCACTCAGTCTCATCGGCTCGATCGGTGCGGCGCTGACACTCGGGGTGAAGCGCAGCGGTGCGCTGCTCGCGCTGCTCACACTGCCGCTCTCCCTGCCGGTGCTGATCTTCGGCGCCCGTGCGACGCAACTCGCCATCACCGCCGGCCCGCTGCTTGCCCCGCTCGAGCTGCTGGCCGCACTTGCCGTGCTCGGGGCGACGCTCGCGCCCATCGCCGCGGCCGCGGCGTTGCGAATCAGCCTGGAATAGTGCGCGGAGTCAACCACCAATCATGACCTGGACCTGGTTTCACCGGCTCGCCTCACCGCCCTACGTTTATGCGCTCGCCGCCCGCCTCACACCCTGGTTTGCCTGGCCGGCGGGATTGCTCATCGCGGCCGGGCTTTGGGGCGGACTGGTGCTGGCGCCACCCGACTACCAGCAGGGCGACGGCTTTCGCATCATCTACGTTCACGCGCCGAGTGCCTGGATGTCGCTCATGGTGTATACGACCATGGCGCTCGCTGCGGCGGTCGGACTCATCTGGCGGATCAAGGTCGCGCATGCGGTCGCGGCCAGCTGCGCGCCGGTGGGTGCCTCGTTCACCTTTGCGGCGCTGGTGACGGGCGCTCTCTGGGGTGAGCCGATGTGGGGTACGTACTGGGAATGGGATCCGCGCTTGACCTCGGAACTGATTCTGCTCTTTCTCTATCTTGGTTACATGGGACTGCGCAGCGCGCTCGAGGACGCAACGCGCGCCGATCGCGCGAGTGCACTGCTCGCAGTGGTAGGCGTGGTGAACGTCCCCATCATTCATTACTCGGTGACCTGGTGGAACTCACTCCATCAGGCGCCTTCCGTGATGCGTCTCTCGAAACCTGCGATGCCGGCCTCGATGCTCGTGCCGCTCATGATGATGCTGCTCGGATTCACACTGTTCTTCGCGGCGGTTCTGCTGGTGCGCCTGCGCGGCGAGGTGCTGACTCGTGAGCGATCCGCAAGCTGGGTACGCGAGGCGCTGAGCGCATGAGGTCGTTTCTCGACATGGGCGGCTATGCGGCTTTCGTCTGGCCGGCATACGCGGTGACACTTGCCGTGATCGTGCTCAACGTGGTCTGGGCCCGCCGGGCGCTGGCACGCTCGCGCACCGCGGCGCGGCAGCGTCAGGACCGGGGAGAGACGCCGTGACGCCGCGGCGGCGCCGAATGGTGCTGGTTGTCGGTATCGTGGCGGGTGTCGCCATCGCCGGCGCGCTCACGTTGAGCGCTTTGCGGCAGAACGTGACGTTCTTTTTCGATCCGAGTGAAGTCGCCGCCGGTCACGTACCCGCGGGTGAGCGGTTTCGGCTCGGCGGCATGGTGGTCAAGGGCAGCCTGCAACGCGCGCCGGGGAGTCTCGAGGTGCACTTCGTCGTCACCGATTTCAGCCACAATGTCCCCGTCGTTTACGACCGTGTGCTGCCGGACCTTTTCCGCGAAGGCGCGGGCGTGGTCGCTCACGGACGGTTGCGTGGTGACGGCACCTTTGTCGCCGACGAAGTGCTCGCCAAGCATGACGAAAAATACATGCCGCCCGAAGTCGCGCGCTCACTGAAGAGACGTCACGGCGAATCCCGCGCCCAGATTCCGCCGCCTGCGACGCTGCCAGCAGCCTCCCCGGGCGCTGGGGTCGCGAAGGCAGGTAGCTAAAGCATGCTGCCGGAGCTCGGCCACTTCGCGCTGATTCTCGCGCTGTTCCTCGCGGCGCTGCAGGCTTTCTTTGGCATCGCCGGGGCCGCTGCAGGCCGCGAGCGCTGGATGGCCGCCGTGACGACCGCCGTGGCCGGCGAGGCCGTGATGGTTGCGACCGCGATGGCCTGCCTGATGGCGAGCTTCATTGGCGATGACTTCTCTGTGACCTACGTCGCCGAGAATTCCAACAGTGCGCTGCCGCTTTTTTATCGCGTCACGGCATTGTGGGGAGCGCATGAAGGCTCGCTCCTGCTGTGGATCTTCCTGCTCGCCGCATGGACGGTCGCGGTCGCGGCCGCCTCACGGCGGCTGCCCGCGCGTTTCGCCGCGCGAGTGCTCGGCGTTCTCGGCGTGGTGAGCTTTGGATTTCTCCTCTTTACGCTCGCAACCTCCGATCCGTTCGTCAGGCTCGACCCCGCGGCGGCCGATGGCCGCGACCTGAATCCGATACTGCAGGATCCCGGGCTCGCCGTGCACCCGCCCATCCTCTACACGGGTTACGTGGGCTTCTCGGTGGCGTTCGCGTTCGCCTGCGCGGCGATGCTCGAGGGCCGGCTCGATCAGAACTGGGCACGCTGGACGCGGCCGTGGACCACCGTTGCCTGGGCCTTCCTCGGCTGTGGAATCGCGCTCGGGAGCTTCTGGGCGTATTACGAGCTCGGCTGGGGCGGGTTCTGGTTCTGGGATCCCGTGGAGAATGCCTCCTTCATGCCCTGGCTCGTGGGCACGGCGCTCATCCACTCGCTGGCGGTCACTGACAAGCGTGGCCTGTTCAAGAGCTGGACGCTGCTGCTGGCGATTCTTGCCTTCTCGATGAGCCTGCTCGGCACGTTCCTGGTGCGCTCCGGTGTGCTCGTATCGGTGCACTCCTTCGCCGCCGATCCGCAGCGAGGCATTTTCATTCTCGCCTTCCTCATCGTGATGATCGGTGGGGCGCTGAGTCTTTATGCCTGGCGCGCGCCGCTGCTGCGCTCAGCGGCCGGCTTCGAGCTCGGCGCGCGCGAGTCGTTCCTTCTCTTCAACAACGTCCTGCTGGTGATCGCCGCTGCAACCGTGTTCGCCGGCACGCTCGCTCCGCTGATCGCAGACAGCCTGGGACTCGGCACGCTCTCCGTCGGGCCTCCTTACTTCAATCCGACTTTCATGATGTCGATGCTGCCACTGCTCGCGCTGCTCGCAGTCGGCATTCACGCCAACTGGAAGCGGGGACGGCTCGGCGACAAGTGGCGGATGCTGCTCAACACGTTGGTCGCGGCCGCAGTGATCGGCTGCGGACTGGTCTTCGGGATCTACCGCCACGGGCAGGTGCTGACTCCTGTTGGAGCCACGCTCGGGGTATGGATCATTCTCGCCTCGCTGGTCGATCCGATCGATCGCTGGCGTCGGAGACTGTCATTGTCGCGGGCGGTGCTCGGCATGACCGTGGCACACGTGGGTCTCGGCCTGGTGGTTATCGCGCTCACGACCGTGCAGTCGTTCACCATCGAGCGCGATGTCGCCATGTCACCGGGCGCCAGCGTTGCGGTCGGCGGCTACGAGTTCCGCTTCGATGGAGTGAGCCCGGTCGAGGGTCCGAATTATTCGGCCCTCGCTGCTACCCTCGTCGTCACCCGCGATGGAATGCCGGTGACGGTGCTGCGTCCGCAGAAGCGTCAGTACTGGGTGCAGCGCCAGGTCACCAGTGAGACCGCGATCCGGATGTTCCGCGGAGACAACATACTGCTCGCGCTCGGCGAGGATCTCGGGGCCGGGCGCTGGAGTGTGCGCGTTCAGATACGACCGCTGGTGACTCTCGTGTGGCTCGCGGCGTTCATCATGGCGTGCGGTGGTGCGCTCGCAGCCTCGGACCGGCGTTACCGCGCCGTGAAGGTGGCGGCGCCGGCGGAGGAGGCCGCAGCGCTCGAGCGCGGCACATGAACCGCTACTTCGTGCCGCTCGCAGTGTTTGCGCTGCTCGCAGTGGTGCTCGCCATCGGCATCCGACACGCGCCCGAGAAGGGCGTCATCGCCTCGCCGCTGCTCGGTAGACCTGCACCGCAGTTCTCGCTCCCTGAGCTGTCCCAGCCGACCCAGCAGGTTCGCTCCGCCGACCTCAAGGGCCGCTGGTACCTCTTCAACGTCTGGGGTACGTGGTGCGGGGAGTGCCGCGCCGAGCACGAGACTCTCCTGCAGGTACAGCGCACCGGCGTGATCCCTCTGATCGGTCTCGACTGGAAAGACGACGAGCGTGACGCGCGCGCCTGGCTCGCGCAGCTCGGCAACCCGTATCAGGCCGTCGCCGTGGACGCTTCCGGGCGCGTGGCGATCGACTGGGGAGTCTATGGCGCTCCGGAGACGTTCCTGGTCGATCCGCGTGGCATCGTGGTCTACAAGCATGTCGGCGCGCTGACGCAGGAGATCTGGTCGCACGAGATCCTTCCGCGCGTCTCGGCTCCGGGGACCAAGAAGTCGTGAGACAGCCGTTAGTTCTGCGGGCGAGTCCCGCATTGGCGGCGATCGTGCTGAGCGCGAGCCTGCCGGCGTGGGCGGTGGACACGACTCAGCTTCCCGATCCGGTATTGCAGGCACGCTACGAGACACTCACGCACGAGCTGCGCTGCATGCAGTGTCAGAATGAATCACTCGCCGACTCGCCGGTAGATCTCGCGGCGGATCTGCGCCGCCAGGTGCGCGATCAGCTGCTTGCGGGCAAGTCCGACGAGGAGGTGCGCAACTGGATGGCGTCGCGCTACGGAGACTTCATCCTCTTTCGTCCGCGCTATTCGCTGCGCAACGCCTGGCTGTGGGGAGCGCCCGCGGCACTCTTGTTAATAGGCGCATTCGTGTCGTGGCGCATCATACGTCAGCGTACGGCACTCCTCGCCGCAGACGTGGAACCTCTCGAAGAGGACGGCCGGTCCTGATGGTGCTCTTCGTTCTGCTCGCCGCAGCGCTGACTCTCGGCGCGGTGCTCGCGGTGGCAATTCCGCTGATCGGACGCGGTCCCTCGGCGCCTGCGCCGGTGGCGGCGCTCGCAGCGACCGGCCTGCTGATCGTCGGATCGGCGCTGCTGTATGTGAGCTCGAGCAACTGGTCCTGGCGGCCCGCGGCGACGGCCGATACGCCGCAGGGGATGGTGGCGCGTCTCGCGCGCCGGCTCGAGCACCAACCGGACGATTTGCGCGGCTGGCTGATGCTGGGCCGCTCCTACACGGTGCTGCAGGAATTTCCTCTCGCGGTGCGCGCGTTCGAGCGTGCGGAGCGGTTGAGTGGGGGAAGGAGCCCGGAGGCGCTGCTCGGCGAAGCCGAGGCACTCGCGCTCGAAGATGAAGCCGAGCTCGACGGACGAGCGGGGAAACTCGTCGATCGGGCGTTGGCCCTGGCGCCCGAGTCCGGGCAGGCGCTCTTTCTCGGTGCGACGGTCGCCGCACGGCGCGGCGATCTGCCGCTTGCCCGACAACGATTTGCGAAGTTGTTAACGTTGAATCCGCCGCAGAACCTGCGGCCGATGATCGAGCAGCAGATCGTCGCCATCGACGAGAAGCTCGCCGCTACCACGGCCGGCCCCATCAAGTCCCCGGCTGGCACCGGTAACACCACTGTCACATCCGCGCCGCCGACCCAACCGGTGGTAAGCGTGAATGTCACCTTGGCGCCGTCCTTGACACATGACGCCGGCTCGGCGCCGCTGTTCGTATTCGTCCGCGATCGAGGACACGGCGGCCCACCGCTTGCGGTGAAGCGTCTCGAGAGTCATTTTCCGCAGCGCGTGGCGCTCACTCCGCTCGACTCGATGGTTCCCGGGCGAGCCTTCACCGCCGGTGAGAACGTCGAGGTCGTGGCGCGTATTGCCCGGTCCGGCAGTCCCGTCGGTGCAAGCGGCGATCCCTTCGGAGAAGTGGTCTACCATGTTGGCACGGACGGCCTCGTGAGCCTCGTCATCGATCGCCTGACACCGTAGTCGCTCTACAAGTCAGGTAGGCGTACGCTGACGTTCGCGGTCAGGTTAGCCTGATAACGGTCCAAAGGCCGCTGGCGTATGCTTCCTGAACCATCTGTGAACTATGTTGTATTGCAGTGCAACGCAGTGCCTCTGCGGGTTTATGAAATAAAGGAGAGCCATGATGGCTGACGGAACAGTGCATGAAGGGCGCATTTCCCACCGCGGCTTCGCATCGATGGATGCCGAGCGGCAGCGTCAGATCGCGAGCATGGGCGGGAAAGCGGTTCCGGACGAGAAGCGCAGCTTCTCGCAGAATCGCCGGCTGGCAGCGGAAGCCGGTCGCAAAGGCGGACAGAGTGTGCCGGGCTCGAAGCGCAGCTTCTCACAGAACCGTGAGCTCGCTGCAGTTGCCGGTCGCAAGGGCGGACAAAGCGTGCCCGACGAGAAGCGCAGCTTCTCGCAGCACCCCGAGCTTGCGGCAGAAGCCGGGCGCAAGGGTGGCCAGGCCAGCCACGGCGGCGGCGCCCGCCCGGTCTAAAGCCAGAGTTTCATCCAGTCGGAAAGACCGGCGTGGCGCGCGTGAGTGCGCCACGCCCGTCTTCATGTCTCAGCGGCGAATGAGTGGGCGTCCATCGGGCCGTGAGGCTCCGCCGAGCACCGCATCGCGCGGCACGTGGCGCTGGCCTGGTGCTTGAGACAAAGGGATCGGTGCCAACGGCGTCATCCCGCGTGACCTTTTCGTAGCAGCGGGCATCGGGCGGGCAGCTGCAGCGCTCCTCGAGGGATGCAGGGTCACCTGCGATAGATGCACGCTCGCACCGCCCCGTGCGGCTTGAGCGGGCGCATGCGCGCTCGCCGTCATCATACTCATCATCAGCAGCCCAGCCGTAAGGGCGCCTACCACGGCAGTCAGGGGCGGGGCTTTCATTGCGGCTCTTGCCCGAGTCTCGTGGCCGGCGAAGACCATCCGCAGCGGCGGTACGGCTAACAGCAGCAGGATCGGGCCAATGAGCATGCCACCGACGATCACCGTGGCGAGCGGACGCTGCACCTGACTGCCGATGCCGTGCGAGATCGCTGCAGGCAATAGCCCGATGCATGCCGAGAGGCTCGTCATCAGCAAGGGGCGCATGCGCTTGGTGGCAGCGTGATAGATGGCCTCAGCAGGAGGAAGACCCTGGGCCCGCGCCTGGTTGTAGAAGGTCAGCACCAGGATGCTGTTCATCACCGAGACCCCGAAGAGCGAGACGAAACCGATGGCGGCCGAGATGCTGAAGGGTTGAGCCGTGAGCCACAGCGCCCAGACCCCGCCGATCATGCCGACCGGGATGCCCGCTAGCGAAAGCAGCGTGTCGCGCATCGAATTAAAGAGCGCGTAGAGCAGCGCCACGATCAGCATCAGGCTCACCGGCACGGCGAACTCCAGTCGCTCCTTCGCCAGCTGCAGGTCTTCGAACTCACCGGACCAGACAACACGGTAGCCCGAGGGCAGCGACACGTTGTGCGCGATGCGCGCCTGCGCCTCGGCGACGGCGCCGGCGAGATCGCGGCCGCGGACGCTGAACTTGACCGGGATGAAGCGGACCATCGTCTCGTGATAGATCCAGGATGCTCCGGTGTCGAGTGTGATGCTCGCCAGCTCGCTCAGAGGGACGTAGGCATTGGTCCCGCTCGCGGTGGTGTAGCCGACTTTGATGTTGCGTATCTTCTCGATGCTGTCGCGATATTGCGGGGGATATCGCACGACCAGGTTCCACTCGCGGTCGCCTTCGAGCACCTGTGTCGCAGCGGCGCCGGCCATCGCAGCCTGGATCACTGTGTTCACATCGCCGGTGTTGAGTCCGAAGCGCGCGATGCGGTCGCGGTCGATGCGGATATTCAGGTTGGGTTGGCCAAGCACGGGGAAGATGCCGAGGTCGGCGATGCCCCGCACCTTGCTCATCTCGTCCTGTACCCGGTGCGCCAGCATCTCGAGCGTCGTCAGGTTGCGCCCGAGGATCTTGACCGAATTCGCTCCCTTCACCCCGGAGATCGCTTCCTCGATGTTGTCCTGAATGTACTGAGAGAAATTGAAGATCACCCCCGGCAGCTCGCTCTGCAGCTCACGCTGGATGTGCGCGGTGAGCTCACCCTTGGTCACACCCGCGGGCCACTGCCCGAGGGGTCTCAGCGGCACGAACAGCTCGACATTGGAGAACGGCGCTGCGTCGGTGCCGTTGTCCGGCCGGCCGTGCTGAGAGGTGACCGTGATGACCTCCGGGTGCCGTAACAGGATCAGTCGCATCTTGCGGGTGGCGGCCTCGCCTGCTTCGAGCGAGAGCGTCGTCGGCATCGAAGCGCGGATCCAGTAGTTGTTCTCCTCGAGCGCGGGCAGAAACTCACTCCCGAGCCGCGGCGCGATGAGGAGCGCCGTGAGTGCGATCAGCGCAAGCTCACTGCCGACGATGAGCCCGCGCCGGGACAAGGCAAAGCGCAACACCGGGTCGTAGACCCGGTGCAGCAGCCGGACGGTGAGTGTCTCAGCCTCTTCCAGCCGCTCGGGCAGCAGGTAGTGACTGAGCACGGGCGTCACAGTGAACGTGGCGATCAGCGATCCGGCGAGTGCGAATCCATACGTGCGCGCCATCGGACCGAAGATCTGCCCCTCGACGCCCTCCATGGTAAAGAGCGGTACGAAACCCGCGGCCGTGACCAGCGTTGAGAAGAGGATCGCCCGGTCCACCTGCAGGGCGCTGATCAGGATCAGACGCAGCCGGTCGGTCCAGCCCTGGGGGGAGGACCGTTGTGTCGCCGTAGGGTCCGTACCGTAGAGACCGCCGGCGAGGTGCGCGAGCAGGTCCTGTCGTTCCATGCCCGGCCGCTGCAGATTGCGGAATATGTTCTCGGTCATGATCACGGCCGCGTCGACAATGATGCCGAAGTCGACCGCGCCTATGGACAGCAGGTTGGCGCTCTCGTGCTGCCAAACGAGCAGCATCAGC